>Ga0187771_10000260_pt1 | contig 30641 bp, 32 predicted proteins | sample 0116_SJ02_MP15_1_FD_133139 | JGI IMG/M metagenome (GOLD analysis project Ga0187771, IMG submission 133139) | Tropical peat soil microbial communities from peatlands in Department of Meta, Colombia - 0116_SJ02_MP15_10_MG | ecosystem: Environmental > Terrestrial > Soil > Wetlands > Peat | place... | reverse complement strand
GGAGCAATCCTGGGTGGGCTTGGGTACTTTCTGAGAAGCGCGTCCAAATAGGACACGCTTCCTCCCTGTTTTTCAGTCAAAGCGAAACGGAATAGACTCAAATAAGCTGTTTTCACGTTTTCCTGCGTTTGGAGATAACCGATCAGTCCCGCGTCCAGGCGCTGGTCGAGGGGCTCGCAGACGAGTACTCCAGGAAGATCCTCCTATCGGCCATTCCCAAAGCGAAATCAGTCGAAGATATGAGCCGAGAGAACGACATCCCCCTGAGCACGTGCTACAGGAGGGTCCATGAGCTCCTCGACAGCCAGATACTTGTGGTCGAGAAAATCATTGTCACCCCTGACGGTAAGAAGTACGAACTGCTCAGGAGCGCATACAAGGCCGTCAACGTCACATTTGATGGGGGCGTCATGAAGGTCGACGCCCTGATCAACGAGGACGTGGCCGAGAAGCTGAGGCGCCTGTGGATGACCATGAGAGAGGCGAAGTGATTGTCATCATCGAGAACCGAATCCAAGGCTAAAAGGAGCAGGGGAGGTGACACGTGCTAAATGGATCCAATCTATCTTGACATAGCGCAGACACTAATCCTCATATTCGGGGGCGTGGTCGTCTACTATGCTTCCAGGGCGTACGGGAGGACCAAGAGCCAGGCGATGCTTCTGCTAGCGATAGGGTTCGCCTGTGTTGCTATTGGCGCATTGGCAGCGGGAGTAATCTACAACACGAACACGGCAGACCTAAGCACTCCGATAACGGTTCAGGCCTACAGCCAGGCGGTCGGATTCCTCGTCATCGTATACTCTCTAGCGAAAGCGAAGAGCTGACGGTCGCCGGCAACCGCCACCCGCTCCTCGTTCCAGAAAAGGGGGGTTGCCTACTGTAGGGGATGCATTGAAGGCAGGAGTCCACGTCGATCGGCCTCGCGTGCGCGAATTAGGCGAAACACCCTTGAATGTATTGCATGAAGGGTGAGTCGGCGTTTATGACGTCATCCGGAGGTCCTAGGTACTGGGAAAGGCGCGTCGAGCGGATATCCAGACCTGGGCTACGGCAGCTTCAGAAGAAAAGGCTCAAGTTCGTTCTGAACTACGTCTATAGGCAAAGCTCCTTCTACAAGCGAGTCTTCAACGCGAGCAAGGTCCACCCGTCCGATTTCATAGACCTTCCCGACATGAGGAAATTTCCGTTCACCACGAAGGACGACCTGAGGCAGTACTCCTACCCCTACGGAGGCGACCTCCTCTGCGTCCCCATGGACAAGCTAATTGGTTGGCATATGACGAGTGGAACGACTGGCCGGCCGACAGTGGGGCCATACACCCTCAAGGACCACCAGACGTGGATGAACGTGATGGCCAGGACCCTCCTGACGGCGGGTGTCCGGCCTGGAGATATTCTCCTGAACATCTATGGTTACGGTCTCTTCACGGGCGGCCTGGGCTTCCACCAGAGCTGCCATCTCGTGGGCGCCGCCGTGGTTCCATGGAGCGTTGGGAGGACGGAGCCTATGGTGCAGGCCATTAGAGACTTCAAGCCCACCGTGATGACTGGTACTCCCTCCTACCAACTGTACGTTTTGGAAACGCTACGGAAGAATGGGATCGATCCCGTCGAGAGTTCAATCAGAGTGACGATCCCCGGAGCAGAGGTATGGACCGAGGAGATGAGGCAGCGCATAGAGAAGGGGTACGGGCTGAAGGCGAAGGGAGGAGGCGCGAGGAACGTATACGGCGCGACAGAGCTCCTCGGGCCCGGGAGCGGCCAGGAGTGCGAGCAGGAGAACGGGTTCCACTTCTGGACGGACCATTTCTACCTCGAGGTGCTCGACCCCGATACCAACGAGCCGGTCGAGCCGGGAGAAGAGGGGGAGATGGTGGTAACGACCATGACGAAGGAGGCGATGCCCCTGATAAGGTACAGGATGAGAGACCTCACGGTCTTAGACGATGGGGACTGCCCGTGCGGGAGGAGCGCGTTCCCGCGGTGCATGTGGGTTACGGGGAGGGTGGACGACGTCATATACTACAGGGGGACAAAGATCTGGCCGGGCGCGATACAGCAGACCATGTTCAGGTTCCCCGAAGTGAACGACTACCTCGTTGAAGTGGACAGGAGTGGCAACAAGGGGTTCCGCTTGACCGTGGAGATCGCAGGGACCAGTGACACGCCCGACCTCCGGGAGAAGATAGAGAAGGAAATGGGCAGGACGCTCGTCTTCATCTCACCGAAGGTGTCTTTCGTGAAGGAAGGCAGCCTTCCAAGGTACGAAGGGAAGTCAAGGCGGATTCTGATAGAGTAAGGACGCAAGAAAGGGCCACAGGCAAAACAATCCGGCAGGAGCAAGACTCAGGACGGCCCGGGCACCCGTTGCTGCGGTTGGATACGTCCGAAACGCTTCGGGAGAACCCATTTAATACCAGAAAATCGAACTTCAAACATATGGCAACGCCATCGCAAACCAAAGAAGCAAAGATAGATGTTCATTGGAAGGAGGAGCCGCTCATACCGCCGCCGGCGAGTTTCGTAAAACAGGCTAACGCGCCTGATAAGAGCATCTACACCAGATTCTCCGAAGAGAATTTTCCACAATGCTTCGATGAGTATGCAGACATGCTGTCGTGGGACAAGCGCTGGCAAACCACACTGGACACCAGCAACCCCCCCTTCTGGAAGTGGTTCGTCGGGGGCAAGCTGAACGCTTCTTACAATTGCGTCGATAGGCACGTGGCCAAGCACGGGGACAAGGCTGCCATCGTTTTCGTTCCAGAACCCGAAGACGAGCAACACAGATGGATAACATACAGGGAACTGTATGCGAAGGTAAACGAGTTCGCACTAGTGCTGAAAGAGTTTGCCGGTCTGAAGAGGGGAGACAGAGTTACGTTCCACCTGCCCATGATTGCCGAGCTCCCCATTTCGATGCTGGCCTGCGCGAGGCTCGGACTAATCCATAACGAGGTCTTCGGGGGATTCAGCGCCAAGGCGTGCGCCGACAGGGTAGTGGACTCGAAGAGCCACGTGCTGATAACCTGCGACGGCTACTATCGCAACGGTCAGCTAATCGACAAGAAGAAGGACGCCGACGGCGCCGTCGAGGAGGCCGCGAAGTCAGGGGCCAATGTTGACAAAGTCCTCGTGTGGAGGCGCCACCCCGGGAAGTACGTCTCTTCAGTGCCCATGGTCGAAGGGAGAGACTACTTCGTGGACGAACTCGTAAAGAAGTACGCAGGAAAGACAGTCGAGCCCGTCTCCATGGACGCCGAGGACACTCTATTCCTCATGTACACCAGCGGCTCCACGGGGAAGCCCAAGGGAGTGCAGCACAGTACGGGAGGCTACCTCGCCTATGTCACAGGGACGGCGAAGTACGTCCTTGACATCCACCCCGACGACATGTACTGGTGCCTCGCCGACATCGGCTGGATTACGGGGCATTCGTACATAGTGTACGGTCCGCTCTCCCTGGGTACCACCACCGTGGTCTACGAAGGAGTGCCCACCTACCCAGACGCCGCAAGGTGCTGGCGGATAGCGGAGAAGCTGAAAGTCAACATCTTCCACACTGCCCCGACCACAATCAGGATGCTGAGGAAGGCAGCGCCGGACGCGCCCGCCAAGTACAACTACCACTTCAAGAGCATGACCACAGTGGGGGAGCCCATCGAGCCGGAGTCCTGGAAGTTCTACTACGAAGTCATCGGCAAGAGGGAGGCGGTCATCACGGACACCTGGTGGCAGACCGAAACGGGCGGGTTCCTGTGCAGCACGGTCCCGGCGGCTATCCCCATGAAGCCAGGGAGCGCAGGTCCGGGAGTCCCGGGCCTCTACCCCGTCATCTATGACGATGAAGGGAACGAGGTCAAGGCAGGGGAGGGATCGGCGGGGAACATATGCATCAGAAACCCGTGGCCGGGGATAATGCAGACCATCTGGGGAGACCCCGACAGGTTCGTAAAGAACTACTATGAAAGATACTGCAAGGACAAGAGCAGCAAGGACTGGAGGGACTGGCCGTACCTCTCGGGGGACGGCGCCGTCGAGAGTGCCGATGGATACTTCAGAATCCTCGGGAGAATCGACGACGTCATCAAGGTGGCCGGCCACAGGCTGGGGACGAAAGAGCTGGAGAACGCTGCCCTAACCGCCCCTGAAGTGAGCGAAGCGGCAGCTGTCGCGGTCACTGACGAGCTGAGGGGCCACATGCCACTCATCTTCGTGTCCCTGAAGCCGGGATTCGAGCCGAGTAAGGAGCTTGCGGAGAAGATTCGGGGCAACGTGGCAAAGGAGCTCGGTCCCATAGCGAGGCCGAAGGCGGTCTACATAGTGTCCGACCTGCCCAAGACCAGGTCTGGCAAGATCATGCGCAGGATCCTCGTGTCTATCTCGGAGGGGAGGGACTACGGGGACGCCTCTACCCTTGCCAATCCCGAAGTGGTGGAACGAATCAGGCAACAGGTACAGGGGACCTAGGCGACTAGAGCGCCCGGTCAGGAAATCCCCTAGCCGGATGTACTCTGCTCAGACCGAGGCGAGTGCTCCGATTGGATCTAGGGCTTGGCCGGGAATATGGGGAGGACGGTCCTGCCGTATACCTCGTTCAGGAGCTGGGCTATCGACGCGTACATTGCGCTGACGCCGCAGACGATGCCCTCGTAACCTGCGAAAGTTGTCACTGAGGAGTTGTTCCAGGCATTCCCAGCAGCTAGGAGGAAGAAGAGTATGAAAAGGGAGCCGAACACGAACATGAGTGCGCCATTGAGCTTCAGGGTGCCGATGAACATCAGGAGGGTGAAGACGCCCCACATGAAGAGGTATGCTGCAAGGGAGGAGGAGGGGGTAAAGGACACCACGTTCATGATCTTGAGCAAGACAATCAATGCGAACGACTCCCAGAAGAGGCCGTAGGAGAGAAAGGCGGTCATCCCGAAGGTGTTGCCTTTCCTGAATTCCAGCGCCCCGGCGACGATCTGGGCTATGCCTCCATAGAACAGACCCATCGTCAGGATAGGGGAGTCCAGCGGTATTATGCCCGCGTTCCAGAGGTTGAGCAGGACAGTTGTCATGCCGAACCCCATCAGCCCAAGGGGCGCAGGATTGGCAAGAACTGTCTCAGCCTTAGTTTGAACTACAGTGGCCAATGGGGGAAACTCCATTCTGGCCATATTAAGCAGGTTCCCGAATGTGTTTGGTTCGCGTCGGGATCTAACGAAGCGCTTCCGCCTGGATCAGCTCGGCTAGCTTCTGAAAATAGAGCCGCGTCGCCATAGGCATCGCTTCCAGATTCCTGTCTATGGCCTCGAGGACGTATTTTATGGCTCGCCTCGAGCTCTTGAACTCGAACTTCATGGGGAGGATAGGGTCTTGGATCACGTCGATTGTGTCAACAAGATGGTTTGGGGCCGCTGCTCTCGCGTCGCTCGCAATCTTCTGGTACCAGCCTGCAAGCACGTTCGGCTCCAACCCTAGCTTCAGGTCCTCGATCTCCTGAAGCAGCCTGTTCAGCACGAGCATCTCTTCGTTTGCCATTGTAGCTACATCCACGTGGAAGGGCGGCCAGCGGTTTAAGGAAAAGTGTGAAAACTAGTTTGCGCCAGAGTTAACTGCAGCGCATCTGAAAGATTTCGCTCTTTTCGTACTCGGCCTCCCATATGTGTGTGCTGTTTCTTCCCCTGCGGACGGCCAGCAGGGTGTACCCATCTGGCGCCTCTTTGTACGCACGCTCAAGGATTCTCGCTGCCGGTTCCGAGTCTTCGTCGTAGCTCTGGACTATGTGCTGCCTGTACTTCTCGACTTCTTTCATGTAGTCAGAGAGGCAAAGCGTCCTCCCTTGAAGGCGGGCCGAGGTGATGGCCTTGACCTCTTTACCGCAGGCCTCGCACTTCACCCTTTTCATGCCGTCGTCGAGGCACAGTCTGCCCACGCCAACCACCATGGGGAAGGAACCGGCCTGTGTCTCCATGGCTCCGCAAATGACGCATTTCGCAAGCCCCCTTGAGGAAGAGTGCTGCAACCCAACCGGGAAAGTGCCGCGAACCAATTTAAGGTTGCCTCGGCACCAACCTTGTCAATGAGGCTTCAGTCCGTGGAGGCATTCCCTATCCAGCTTAGAATAGGAGAGAACCTGCGCGGAGGGAGCTTCGCCTATACCCACCATCAGGCTGTTCTGGTTAGGGTCAGCGTCGACGGGGTGGAAGGTTGGGGGGAGGCGATGACGAGGTTCGACCCGGACGCCACCGCTCTCTTGGTCAGGTATCTCGCGAAGGGAATGCTGGGCATGGAGTTCGAGGAGGTCAGGCAGCCATGGGACGTCTCATGGAGGGAGCTCAGGATACGGGGGCACACGCGAGGGACGGACGTCGAGGCGCTCAGTGGAATCGAAATCGCGCTCTACGACGCAGTGGGACAACTAACGCGAAAGCCGCTTGGCTCACTGTTTTCATCACACCCTGCGAAGATGGTGCCCGTGTTCGCCGGGTCCCTCTTCTCCTCGCGGGGTCCCCTTGGGAATCAAGTGGAGGAGGCCAGATCCATGGGACTCGCAGGTGCCAAGGTCAAGATAGGGTTCGGGGCCAGGGAGGACAGGCGGACGCTGGAGACTGTGAGGAGGATGTGGCCCGACGGGATGCTCGTAGGGGATGCCAACGGAGCCTACGATGCCAGGGGAGCAGCCAGGGCTAGCGAAGCCTTCAAGGATTTGGGGCTCGCATGGTTCGAGGAGCCCGTGCCGTCAGACGACATCGAAGGGTATGCGAGACTGAAGGGCTCTCCCGTCAAGATTGGAGCAGGTGAGAGCTGGTTCGTGGGTGACTTCCGACTGCCCATCGAGCAGAAGCTGGTGGGGGTCGTAGAGCCGAGCGTCAGCAGGTGCGGAGGCATAGGCGTCGAGATCGACGTGGCAAGGGAGGCGGCGAAATCGGACATTTCGTTCTCACCAATGGTGGGAATGAACTCAGTCGTGTCCCTCGCGGCCTCAGTCCACGCAGCGTCGGTCTGTCCATCGGTTGGCGTCGAGTACAACCCATTTCCTAACCCGCTGCAGACAGAACTCGGGGAGGGACTAGGGAAACCGTCGAAGGGCACAATGGAAGTACCAAGGAAACCGGGGTTGGGGATTACAATAGACAGCAGGTTCGTGAAGGCGCACTCCCGGGAGACGGTACACAGTCGTTAGAGAAGATGGACAATCTCGTCCACGTTTGACAGCTTTGCGAGGAGCTTCATACCCGGGGCATCCTGGTCGATACCGGTGGTCACAAGGATGGCGTCGATCCCGGCCCTCGATGCCCCAACGATGTCGGTGTCCGCCTGATCCCCGATCATGACTGCCTCGCTCCTTTCTGAGCCTGCTCGCCTGAGGGCCATGGAGAACATGAGAGGCGAGGGTTTGCCTATGACTGTGGCCCGCTTCTGACTGGCGTACTCGATCGCCTTCACCAGGGGACCCGTGGCCATGGCTGGGCCCGATTCGTACATGTAGAGCCTAGAGGCGTGTGCAGCAACGATTCCCGCGCCGTTCCTGGCCAGCCTTGCAGCATGGTCCAGCTTGTCGTAGGTAAGCTTCCTATCGAGGCCCACGACGACGAAGTCGGCAGTTTCGCCCATGGTCCTTCTGTGTCCGCACCTCTTCATCTCAGCGTCGAGCCCCTTCTCACCGACGAGAAAATAGGACACCCTCCCGTGCTTCTCCTGGAGGTACTCGGCGGTCAGGAGGCCGCTCGTCAGGACCTCGTCCTTTCTCACCGGGATACCGAACTCCTGGAGGCGCGAATGCACGGTGGCAGCCGAATCTGTGGAGTTGTTCGTCAGGACGAACAGTTTCTTTCCGTTTGCTCTTAGAGCCTCGATGGCCCTGGTCCCCCCAATCTTCACCCTGCTCTCCTTGCCCTTGTAGAATACTCCGTCGAGGTCAAAGAGGAAGAGATTCTTCGTCCGGAGAAGACTTTTCATCCCTCTGCCCTCACTTCGCCTCTCCCTGCGTCCAAGAAGACTTCTGCTCCCGACTTCAGGCCAACGTAGGCCGTGCGCCGTACTCCGGTCATGACGGGAATCTCTTTACCATACACCACCCTTGCCATGACCGAGCCTATCACGGCTGACAAATCGACGGTCTCGGTCACGACAGCAGCCGGGTTGTTCCCCTGACGCACCGTTTCGAGGAACCAGGAGGAAGCCGTGGTGGATCCTTTCCCGAACGGGTAGAAGAGTATCTTCCCCTTCACGTTCATTCCTCTCACGTCGCTCCTGACGTCGGTCACGACCCCTGTTGATGGGTCGACCCCATGGGCGAATGTGAAGGCCCTCAGAGAGACGAGTGCTTCGCCTTGAGCGCGCCCCAAGATGAGACCCTTGCCTCTCTTGTGCCACGGTTTCATGATGTTACTCTCTCGACGATATCCTTCTGCGAGGCGTAGCCCACCCTGATTTCCCCTTCTGATGACACAATTTCAGCCAATTTTGCCGAGTTGGTCAGAACGGTGTTGAACCCGAGTGCCTTGAGGGGGGAGATCTCTGCGTCTGTACTGTGGGAGATGCGGGCGCCCGTCCGTTCGATGGTTGCGGTTATGCCGGTTCGCTCGGCCATGTCATAGGCCTGGGAAGAAGTGTAAGCGTACATCTTGACCCCCTTCTTCAGCTTCCTTCCATCGATTAGTCTAGCAAGCTCGCCTAACTCGTTTACGGACAGGTGGGGGACACCGAAGGCAACCAGGTCAGGGAGCTCTGATGTCTGGTTCAAATCGGACTCGATGTCGCTCAGACTCGACCTCGTAATTTCTATCTCCTCAACCTTCTCTCCACCGCAGGCGTCCGCTATTGTCTTTGAACCGGGCGTGATGCCAGGGAAATGTATCATTGTGACGGGGCCCGCCGCAGCTGCCCCGGCCCCCAGGTGCTTGATCTGATCAGACGTTACTGAGGAGGGGAGGCCGTCAAGCGAAGGAATGCACGCTCCTGCGTTCCTCCCGATAAAGAACCCCATTGAACGATAGTCGAGGTCTGTGAGCCCTTTTAGGCCGAGTTCGAAGACAACCCCAGCCTGCCTGTTCTCGTCGAGAAGCATGCCGAACCTGGGGGTCAATCCCAGGACAGCACAGGCAATGTCCATGCCGGCGGTTATTTTGTTAGACCTGGACCCGAGAACCGAGTTCGCGAACACGACCGCGGAAGATTCTGCCCAGGCGACGACGTCTCTCTCTTTGGGGAAGTTGCAGACCTGGTACTGGACGCAGGTCCAGCACCTCATTCCCCCCATCTTGGCGTAGGCGTCGCATAGTCTGAGCTGCTGTCTCGCGTAATCCTCGGGAATCCCGAAGCTCTTCCAGTTCTGTAGGTCGATGCTCGCCGGGTCGACGGACGTGGGGACAGCGAACTTCCCACCTGAATTGGCGAAGCGCTCCAGCACCTCTACCCCCGCGTCGTGCAGGCTGCTGTAGTGGGCGAGCACATGGGCGGACTTGATGGGCACGAGCTCGTCTGCGCCCACAGCGTCCCCCACCTTGGAGACAATTTCCATGGCGAACTGCTTTGCCTCGCCCAATTCGCCCCGGAGCGCCTTCTCCTGGGCCGAGTCGAGATGCAACTGTTGGTTCGCCGCCAGAATCGGTTAAAAAGCCATTTGACTCTGGTCATGCAAGGCTTCTCATTCAATTCGACTCGCTTGGTCTTCCTCTGCCTCAGTCTAGGGACTCCAAAGGAATCATCTGAGCCATTTTGCCATACAGGACACGTCTTCGGCTTGGATGAGGGTCAGATTGGACTAGTTAACGAAACGGGTTCATGTACGGGTAAGATTTCCCAGCCCAAAGGGTCACACATGCGTCTGTCGCGTAACAACCGAAGGGGCGGACCGAGCGAACCTCAAAATAAGCCGCACTCCGCAGAGCATTGCATGGATAGCGGGGAGAGAGATTCCAAGACGTTAGCACGCCAGGGCGGGTTGGAACCTGCCCAGAAACAAAATCTGGCTTCTCTTGTTTCATATCAGTCTGGTTCCGTGGTCAGTCGCACAATAGTCAACCGTAGAGAAGGCACAATCACGTTGTTCGCGTTTGACGAGGGAGAAGGTCTCAGCGAGCACACCGCTCCCTATGACGCTCTGCTGCACGTCTTGGAGGGCGTTGCTGAGGTAACTGTATCGGGCGAAAAGAACGCGGTAAGTGAAGGTGAGGCGATTGTTCTCCCTGCGGGAAAGCCTCACTCGGTCAGGGGGACCGAGAGATTCAAGATGATTCTCACAATGATTAGGGAATAGCGAGACAAGCGGTAATCGTTTCCCTCCCCTTCCCCGTCATTTTAGTCTTGGCTCTTTCAACTTTCTCGCCAACACAATGATATCATTTCCTGAAATTGTTCTCCCATCGTGGAACGTAGCCACGCCCTCTACTGGACAATTCTCGCTGGTGTAATCGATTACCACCTTTAGCCGGCTCAGGGCATCGTCACCCAATCTTCCCCCTGAGGCCGATTGCCCTTCGTTTTCCCTTATCGTCCCTAGCAAGCTCTCAAGCTCATCAAGCGATACAGGAGTTCCATCCTTATTGGACAGAACTCCTTCAACGGGACAATTATCAAGGGCGAACATTACGCTTGCTTCAGCAACTTCCATATCGTCCTCTGTAAGTTCTGGCGCGCTCATGCTGCTGTCCCTTAGCTTTATGGGGTCAGACTTAAGACATTCACCGCAACTTCGAATCCCAAATGACGATGACCCTAGACTACAACGAACCATTGCCGAAGGTTGTGGAGAGACTGAAGAACGAACACCGCGAACTCATTCCGAAACTTCGTCGAATCGAAGAACTAGCGGAGAGTGGAGACATGAAGGTCGTCATTACCGAAGTGAAGGTAATCAAACCACTGATTCTGAGACACGCGGTCGAAGAGGAGGCAAGACTCATGCGGCCAATAATGTGGGAATACAAGGACAAGTCTGAGGAGTCTATCATTGTATTGAGGTATCATAGAGCACTCGTCGATTTCCTAGACCACAAGCTGCCGAACCTAGACAAACTACCTGAACAAGTAGCCCGTAGAGAGGTGGGAATCTTCGTGAAGGAACTCAGGAAGCATCATCAGGAAGAGGAGAAGACAGTCTTTCCGTTGGCGCTGAAGGCAAATGCTCTGTATGAGAAAGGCAGCCAACCCTAATCATAACGCCGAAGGTTTCAGCCGCCCCCCATCATTTTCATTTCTTCCACCGACGGGAGTGAAGTTCTGAAAAGATTCCGTCTAGATGCCTCAGCATACGACTCCAGAGAGTATTGACCCCCTATTCTTCCCCTGATTAGCCAATGGTGATAAGTGCACAGTTCCAACTGCGTGTCATGATAAATCTCCACTGCGGTGTGTATGTTGAATTTCAGGCAGGTGGGGCAGTATCTTACAGGTTCATCCATTCGATTGGTTGGCAATCGGCCCCCATAGACTAGGGATGATACCCGTGAAAGTCCTTTCCTTCAGGGTACTTCCAGGTCTCAACAGGGCTTTCAGCGAATGTCCATCTCCCAGTTTCTGAACCCATGGATCCTGCGAAACTCGTCTCAACTCAAGATACTCACCTAGAATATGGTACTTCGTACGGCTGAAGCGCAACGAGTGCCGCAAGGCTCTTGTCAGATGGGGATGTTTCGGCCCCTGTTGGACGTTCCCAACATCCCTTCGTCTCTGTTCGACTCGAACATGCTGGATAACAGTTTGTCCTTTTCGCCCTTCCAATCGCCTCGGTTTACCCTGGCCAAGAAACAGGAGCTAGTCAGAATGCTTAGCCATTTGATTTAGCAACACATGACGACGTTTATCAAGCCATTTCATGCCCTCCGCCCGTTGAAATTCTCTTACTTCCTCCCGACAAAGCTCACCTTCGGCTTCGGTTCCGTTGAAGGCATGGAAACCGAGACAAAAGGGCTAGGGTCGAGAAGGGCACTAGTGGTAACGGATAGTGTGATGGTAAAGACAGGGATAGTTCAGAAGGTCACAGAGCGACTCGGCATCCCGTTCGAAGTTTTCGACGAGGTGGAGGCGGAACCGAAAATAGAAGTCGCCCAAGCTGTCGCCGAAAGGGTGAGGTTGAAGCCCTACGACCTTGTGATAGGTGTCGGTGGGGGGAGCTCAATGGACATGGCCAAGGTGGCTTCCGGTTTCGCAACCAACAAGGGCGCTGCGAGGTCATTCGTCGGGAACGACTTATTCGCGAAGAAGCCCGTAGCATCCATCATGGTCCCGACAACCGCGGGTACAGGGGCTGAGCTCACGGTGACCTCGATGGTGACGGTGGACGGGCACAAACAGTGGATTAACAGTCCTCTCCTCCTTCCCTTAGTGGCAGTAGTGGATCCTGAGCTGACGATGACAATGCCCCCGGGGGTCACCGCCGCTACGGGGATGGACGCGCTCTGCCACAACACAGAGGCTTACCTTTCCAGCCTCGCGAACCCAATCACCGACTCGGCTGCCCTGGAGGGAATAAGCCTGATAGTGAAGAGCCTCCAGAAGGCGTTCGAATCAGGGAACGACAGGCTCGCACGCGAATCGATGAGTCTTGGGGCCCTGATGGGAGGGATCGCCCTCCAGGCGAAGATGGTCTATGGCCATTCAATTGGGTACACCATCGCTGCACGGTTCAAGCTTGCCCATGGGGTCTCCTGCGGACTCCCTCTCCCCTACATTATCTCGAACTACGCTGTCGCCTGCGCTCCGAAAATGAAAAAGCTGGCGGAGGCATACGGGGTGGACCCTGCCGCCGAACCACAGGTGCTGGGACGGGAAGTTGCTGAGAAGGCGAAGGGTATAGCATTAGGCGTCAAGATTCCTACCACCCTAAAGGAGATCGGAGTCGCCGAGGCTGACCTGGGTGTGTTCGCAGATGAATGCCTTGCGATGTATCCAAGGCCAAACAGCCCTCTAGTGTTCGACAGAAAGAGCATGGCTCAGCTCTACCGTCGGATGTGGGAAGGGAACCTCGAAGCCTAGCCGGTTCATGACGCCGTTGCAACGAATTCCAGGACGCCGCCGTCCAACAGCGGGATACTGCCGGTAATCTGTTCGCCTGCAGATGCAACCGAGTCATCAGTGTTCGTGCACGTTCCTAATTCAGAGGAGCCGGCAACAAGGCTTCCGGAGTCCTTCGTGTACTCCGCAGAGTGAGTGGATCCTCCGAAGGTCATTGTGCACTGGGTAGGATCGGCGACGCTCGCGTTTCCTGTGTTAGTGAGAACCAGAGAGCACTGCTCGTCTCGCTGAGTACCGTTCCGGATTGTCACTTGGTTGCACGAGTTCACGGCAGTAGATATCTGGACCACCTGGGTGAAGGATCCAGGGCCAGTAGTCACTGTGCCCGTGCTAAGAAGAGTTACAGTCGTGGTCTGGGTTACCGTCGTGGTCTTTGGGCCGCCGCTGAGGGAGTTAATTGCGAATACGAGGGCACCCCCGATGACCAACCCGATGACCAAGAATGCCGCCGTGGCGGCATGACCTGAAATGGCGACTCTCAAGGTCAATTACTCTTCCTGCTTCCCCGACTTTTAGCCCTGCCGGGGCGAGCAAAGGGGCCGACCACATGAGGGGCAGGTTGCCCTGGTGTAGTCCAACTCGCTTCCTGAACCGTCCATAGACAGATGCAGTAGGCTTTGTGGACTCCTCCGGTTTGTTAGTGAGAAGTTGGGCGAGGGTATGTTTATTTTGGGGCCCGGAGCCTCCACTTAACCAATTATCTTGAAGATGTTCATTCAAGGAGAGAGTGTCGGTGCTGAAGGAGCGGCAACCTTCAACGTCGCAAACCCTGCAACAGGCGAGGTGGTCGACTCCGTTCCGAAGGGAGGAAGGGAGGATGCCAAGAGGGCGATAGACGCGGCCAGCGACGCTTTCAAGCTGTGGTCGGAAAGGCCCTCAATCGAGCGGTCGAGGGTCCTGCTGAAGATTGCCGAGCTGGTAAGGGCGAATGTAGAGGACCTAGCGACGACGCTGACTCTGGAGCAGGGGAAGCCGCTCGGGGAGGCCAGGGGCGAGATTAATTCGTTCGCTAACACATGCGAGTACTATGCTGGCCTCATAGGCAGGGAAAGGGGAGCGCAGACTCCCTTTTCAACAGGGGAGGGGTTCTTCATCGTTACGAAGCGTCCGCTGGGAGTCGTGGGAGCAATCCTCCCCTGGAACTTTCCGGTGTCTCTGATGGGGTGGAAGGTGGCCCCGGGGCTCGCGGCGGGGAATACCTTCGTGGTGAAGCCGGCGAGCACCACGCCGCTCACTGACATCAAAGTCGCGAGCATGCTCGGCAAGGCAGGCCTGCCTCCGGGAGCGGTCAACATCGTGACAGGGCCCGGTGGAGTGGTGGGCGAGGAACTTCTCGACAACCCGAAGGTTGCGAAGATCGCATTTACTGGAGAAACAGCCACAGGCAAAAGGATAATGGAGGGTTCGGCGAAATCAATCAAAAGACTGACGCTCGAGCTCGGGGGATCAGATCCCATGATTGTCTGCGATGATGCAGACCTTCAGCTTGCAGTGGAGGGCGCAGCCTGGGGTCGGTTCAGGAACTGCGGGCAGTCGTGCACCTCCGTTAAGAGGCTCTTCCTCTTCCAGTCCATTGCTGACGAGTTCGTCAAGAGTTTCGCTGAGAAGGTGAAGACCATCAGGGTGGGGAACGGCCTCGACAAGTCAACTCACATGGGGCCAATCCACACAGAGGAGCAGCGCGAGAAGGTAGAATCGATGGTGGAGGACGCGGAGGGCCGTGGAGCCAAAGACATAGTGAAAGGGGGGAGGCCTGCCCAGAAAGAACTGGCGAAAGGAAACTTCTACACCCCGACTGTTCTCGGCGACGTGGACTATGATGCCCAGATCGCAAGGGAGGAGTGCTTCGGGCCGGCGCTTCCAATCTTCATCGTGAAGGACCTCGAGGAGGCTATAGAGCGTGCGAACGACACCCCTTACGGGCTGGGCTCGTCCGTCTGGACCAAGAACGTCGAGAGGGCATATCACGCGGCGGAGAGGATTCAGGCGGGGACCACGTGGGTGAACTCACCCCCCATTGCCAGGGCGGAGGTGCCTTTCGGAGGCTTCAAGCAGAGCGGGTTCGGGAGAGAATTAGGGATTGAGGGGTTGGACCACTACTTCGAAACGAAGAGCATACAGGTCCTTGAATACGGAAAAGGGAAGAAGTGGGCCTTCCCCATCAACTAGAAGCACCGGAGCTAGGCGCGTTGGCCCTGCGGCTCCACCCTGATGCCCTCCCCTCTTTCTGATAGTATTTCGCCCAGGCGTTGTTCAAAGGGAAAGCGAGCCTCTTCCCGGTGATCTTCTCTAGCCAAATCGGAACTAAGAACTTGCGATCGACGTCAAAATATCGATAGTATTTCTCGTCCCCGGTTTCCGCCTCGGCCAAGACTTGGCGAGCCGCGAAGTCCCCGCAGAATGTAGCCCATGGCAGGCCCACACACCCGAGGACTCTGTGCACCCAGGGAGACGAGGGCTCCCTGAGGACCGTCGGGAGCAAGTCCCGTGTCATGTCAATCCTTCCAGACCAATACTGGATGAACCGCACACCCTTCAAGTTCGGAAACATCCTCCTGAACCCTCTGATGACATGGTCAATCACGTTTGGAGTGGTCGAGTCGTTCTTGGCGTAGGTCGTGAGAAGACTCCCGCCTCCCAGAAGGAGCCGCCTTGCTCCCGTGAGTCTGTAGTAGGAATATATCAAATCCGAGTCCCAGCACTGGAAAGGCACCTCCGGGAACATGGAGTGCTCTTCTTCCCAGCTCAGTGGCTCGGTGATCGAGAGAAATGTCTGCTCGTGGTAGACGTTCGAAGAATAAGGACTGAGGTCGGGGTCTAGCTTGTCTGCGCAGAAGATTACTTGGTCTGCTGTCACGGACCCCATGTGAGTGCGCGCAGTGTGCCCCGAGAAGGAGACAACAGCAGAAGATTCGTAGACTGAGATTCCTGCGTTGATAAGCATCCCTTTGATGCCCTGAGCGTATCTTAGGGCATCCACGCCGTAGGTGTCCCTGTACCTTACCGCTGCAGTGTAGCCTTTCGAGCCTATGATAGACGCTAACTCCTCTCCATGGTAGACCTTCGATTCGTACCCCAGGCTTCTACGCGACGCATCTTCGTCCAGCACCACCTTGATGCCGCCACTCCCCTTGCCAAGGAGGAGGCTGTCCTGCTTTTGCAAATCGCAGTCGATGGCGCCAGCCCCTATGAGCGAAAGCATTCTGTCAATCCCTTTGACGGGCACTTCCCAAAGATCCTTCGCGCCGGTCGGGCCGAACCGTCTGATCAGCTGCGATAGCTCCAACTCGCTGTCCGGCGTGAGGAAGCCCGCGCTCTTGCCGGTTGAGCTGCCGCCACAGATATTCTTCTCGAGCAGCACCACACTTTTTCCGGCACCGATGAACCGCGCCGCCGCAGCAAGCCCCGAAGCTCCGCCGCCGATGATAAGCACGTCGCAATTCAGATCACCCCTAAGAGGGGGTTGTATCGGAAGCCTTGTTCCGATGAGGGTCGTGAACCACCAATTCTGAAGGAGCAACTGTAGCTATCCCCCTTCCGAGCCGCTGCCGGTCTTCTTCGACAGGCCTGCCAGCCAAGCGGCCACTGACAGGTGGCGCTCCCTTACATTTTCTTCCTTGAACCAGATGACGCGAGCTCTGAAGGCGTCCTCCCTCGTAAAGACTCCCGCCACCTTGCCAGTGCGGGGGTCCACCACTGGGAGGCTCTCCGAATCGGTTTCAGCGAGTCTGTCTGCGGCCGCCCTACTCGGCTCGTCAGGATACGCAATCACCTTCGCAGGGGCGGCCAGCTCTCCCACGGCAATGCCAGACGCCAAAGAGCTCTTGGCGAGCTTCTTCACGTTAGAAGGAGTGAGATATCCGACCATGCGCCCGCCTTCGTCTACAACGGGATACCCTGCCGCGTCCGCCTCCGCGGCTCTAGCAATCAGCTGATTGATTGGGGAGGCCTTGGGGATGGAGTCGAAGTCCTTCCTCATCACCTGAGAGACTCGCACCTGCTCAAGGACATCGACCTGGTACTCTCGCGAGAGGTGGACACCCCGCCTGGCCACCTTCTCGGTCAGGATGGAACGCCTCATCGTGAAGACAGTCACGAAGTCAGCAACGAGGGCTCCCGCCAGCAGCAGTGGAAGTGCGTTCAAGTCCCTGGTCAGCTCGAGGGAGAAGACGACGCCGGTGAAAGGCGATCTCATGACTCCGCCAAGCATGGCTCCTATGCTTACTACTGCGAAGAGGGAAGCCGTTCCCGAAGGAAGGAAAAGCGCTTCCAGGGCGCCCAGGGCGCCCCCTATCATAATGAGCGGTGCCAGGACTCCTCCCGAGGTCCCCGATCCCAAGGAGACTGACCAGATTGTCGCCTTTACAATAAGCAGGCCGGCAGCCGCTCCCGCTGTGATGTTTCCTACAAGCAGCAGGTCGATTGTGTCGTACCCCACCCCGAGTGCCCTCGGCACTAGCAGACCACCAAGGCCAATCACCAGACCCCCAATGCACGGCCACCACATCCAGTGAATTGGTAGCCGTTTGAAGGCGTCCTCTGATGCGTAGACTGCATAGGTCAGTGCGGTCGACGCCAGGCCCGCGATCAGTCCCACCGCCCCCGAGGACAGCGTCAAAGTCCAGTCTGGAGTAGGCGTGGGGAGCACCGGGAAGAGCGGGCCAGTGCCCAGAATCGACCAGCGGACCACGGTTGCTGCTATGCTGGCGATGCCGACGGGTATGAGGCTCTTTGGCCTCCACTCGAATAGAAGGAGTTCGACCGCCAGCATGACTGCGGCCAGGGGAGTGTTGAAGGTGGCGGCCATTCCCGCTGCTGCGCCCGCCACGAGCAGGGTCTTCCTTTCTGAAGACGAGAGCTTTAACATCTGGCCCAGTACTGATCCGAAGGACCCCCCCGTCATTATGATGGGACCCTCTGCCCCGAATGGGCCTCCCGAGCCGATGGAAATTGCGGTTGAGATCGGCTTTAGCACGGTCACCTTTGGCTCGATGCGGCTCTTGTTGATCAGGATGGCCTCAAGCGCCTCAGGGATGCCGTGTCCCCTGATTCTCTCGGAGCCATACTTTGCCATGGCTCCAACAACGAGTCCTCCTGCGAGCGGAACGACAACCGCGAGGTATCCGAGTTGGTTCCCTGCCGGGGATACGAATGTAAAGGCGATCCGGCCATAGTAGAAGAGATTTGTGAAGAAACCGATTAGGTAAAGGAGGGCCGCGGCGATAAGCGCCCCAACGACCCCGATGCCTATCGCGATGCCGCTTACATAGAACATCCGCCGGTCTGCGGTTGGAAAGTCCCCTGGACGGTCAATGCTTTGTTGATCACTCGTTCGGGCAAAACCTCCTGATGCGAAAACTAGGTTCGCAGTGGATAGTATTTACAACTTCTCATGCATGAATTCTATCCCTATCCGAATATCTTGCGATTCGGAGCCTTAATCTTGCATACTCTAGAAATGGCTGGGGTCGAAGTCACAAGAATAGCAGTAGGAGCGACGGGTTGACTAGGGCTGCTGCTGGGACGTTATGTTGATCATCCAGTGGATGCCGAATTTATCCGTAAGCTGGCCATAGGTATCCCCCCAGAACTGCTTAGCGAGGGGCATGTCGACTTTTCCCCCTTTTGCGAGCCCGCCGAAAATCCTCGTCAGCTTCGACCTGTCGTGACCGCTGATGCTCATGTGGACGTTGTCCCCGAACTTCGATTGGCGACTAGGCATGGCGTCGCTCGCCATGAATGTTAGTCCTTCGTTCTTCAGGACTGCGTGCACGATAAGGTCGCCCTCGGCGGGGTTAGGGGCCATCTTAGCCTCAGCGAACGTCTGCATTGTGAGTTCCCCACCCAGGACCGAGTGGTAGAACTTCATTGCTTCTGCCGCCTTTCCGTTGAAGGTCAGGTATGGCGTGAGCTGAGGGTCCGTTCGTCACAATTGTCTATTGCCCTATTTAACCAATATCCGGTCATTTGCTAGTCCATAAGCGCACACCAGCATCGAAAAATGGAGACTATCAGGTCTGTCCAATTAACTTCACATGGGGGCGGCCCAAGGGAAGCGCGCAAGACGCAGCCTCTTGGCCGAAGTCTAGGAACGTCTAAATACATTCATCCGGCGCCGGTGAAAGAAAATGGCTCAGTTCGCCAGGATCAAGCTCACGAGTACCAACCTGCCAGAGCTTGAGAAGGTTGCAAACGACATCAGGGAGATCGCCGACAAGACAGGCGTCAAGGTCCGCGGTCCTCAGCCGCTCCCGACAAAGAAGCTCAAGATTACAACAAGGAAGGCTCCGACTGGGGAGGGGAGCCACACCTTCGACCACTGGCAGCTGAGGGTCCACAGGAGGATACTCGATGTTCAGCCTGACGACAGAACAATGAGGCAGATCACGAAGCTGAGAATCCCCGAGGACGTTAAAGTAGAGCTGATTCTTACTTCTTAGGGTTGGGCCTTCACCCAGTTGATGGTTCGAAGTAGACCTTGCTCTAGTGTCAGCTCGTGCTCATAACTCAGTTCTGATTTCGCCCTCTGCATAGAGGGATAGCTGATCTGGGGCTCCGCCTCCAGGGCTGTACGGGGAGGGGCGAGGTTGAGCTTGGACTTCGAGCCTGTGAGTTCTTTGATCGTCTCCGCCAGCTCCCTGATCGTGACCGGCCTCTCTCCCCCGAAGTTGTAGGCCCTCCCCACCGCCCTGTCGTTGTTCAAAATCGTCAGCGCCAGCTTCGCGTAGTTGTCGACATGGGAGGGCGACGTGGTGTCCTTCCCGCCATTGAACAGGGTCAGAGGCTCGTCCTTCAGGCAAGCCCGGATGAACCTGATTGTAGCCCTCGTCGGCTGGTCGTACTCTCCGAACAGGAGCCAGCTCCTAGTAAGGGATACGGGAAGATTCTTGGTCTTGTAGAAGCTCATCGCCAAGTTCTCCAGGACCACCTTCGAGTAGTCGTAGGGGACCCTGGGGTCAAACGGTGTATCTTCCGTGACAGGGTTCTTCTTGGGTGCCCCGTAAACATTTGCAGAGGAAGTACACAGGATTCTCATGACCTTCTTTCGAAGGGCTAGCTCTAGCATGTTGAGGCTGCCGAAGCAGTTGACTTCGAAGCAGAGCCTCGGGTCCTCCACAGTCTTTCTGATCTCGGTTATGGCCGCCATGTGAATAATCGCATCGAAGTCAAGAGACGCCAGCCTCCCGAAAACGAAGTCCTTGTCGAGGAGGTCCCCCGAGACATCCCACCCAGAGACGTCAGTGGGTACCGTTTCGACCCCCTTTTGTTGGAAATACTTCAAGAGGTTCCTCCCGACCATCCCCGAAGCCCCTGTGACCAGGACCTTCAATGGCTCGACCGGCCGACTTCTATTCTATTTAAGCAGAGGAGACGATTCCCGATTTCTTCGATAGTTCTGAGACCAATTCAGGGTCTACTACGCCGTACCCCATCGTTTCGGTCCCGTCGGCCATGGTCAAGGGAAGTCGCGAGACGTGGTAGGGAACTTCGTAATCCCCCACCCGCTCAGACGGTGCTCTGAACACCAAGCTCCAAGTGTTAGCCCTCAGTTCGAAGCATGAGACGGCGGTTACCCTCCTCTCGCCGAACCCTCCTCCCCTTCCTCCAGCCGCGAGAGAGCCCTCGCCAATGTTTAGCACAAAGAGCGTGTTCTCTCCCGACTGGGGTCTCAGGTCGACTTCTCTCCGCGCTATCACGATGGCCCTTGACGGGCCCGAAAGGTTGACGACGAGTTCCTCAAGGGCGTCCAAAGGTACCCAAAGGGAAGGGTGCGGCTCTATAAACCAGTCAGGAACCGGGGCCCGCATCCTCCCGGAGCTGTAGATACTCCGACAGGAGAATCACGGCGTCAGGGGTCATTGAGCCGTCGTTGAACATGTGTCGCAGCCGGGACGCGGGAACCTCCCTCACGCCCTCGACTTCCTCTCTGTCGACGCTGCAGGGCTTGTCTGTTCGGGTGAGATAGAGGGTCACCCACTCCCTTTCGGTGAGCCCTCCCGATTGAATCGGAGGTAGAAAATACTTCCCAAGTCTGGCTAGACTGGCGGAAATCCCAAGCTCTTCCCTGAGCTCTCTCGCAGCAGCCTCGTCGTAGGCCTCCCCCGCCTTTACGTGCCCCGTGCTGGAGAGGGTCCAAAGGGCTGGGTGCCATTTGTCTCTCTTGCTCCGCTGCTGAAGCAGGAAGTCTCCGTTGCTCCGCACTACTAGGACAGCCACCGCTCTGTGGAGTAACCCCTTCTCTAGGCAATCCCTGATACTAGCGGTCCCTATCACGATGTCTTGCTCGTTGACCAAGTCGACCATTTCGCCTGGAGGCAACTCGCTTCCTCGTACCCTCGCTATAGGAGATGATAAGGCGAGTTTCTGAGAGGCACTTCACCGATGATGGAAGAGGACAATGTGGGCTTCTTCGGTGTTTATCAAACGGGTCAGACGGCCGTTGCGGCCGGGGTCCCTCCCCCTGCCGGGCGCGTAGTCGCAGCGCTGTACATCTTCGGAGTCCTTCCTATGTAGACGTTGATGAGGATGAGTGCAACTATTGCAACCAGAATCAGAGCGATTGTGTAGTTGAAGTTGTTGAAGACATCGAACGTTGACAACGCCGCTACGACCACTCCCCACCCTAGGTAGAAGCTCCTCTCGCTGACGTCGAAGATTGTGAAGGCAGCGACCACAGTCCAGAGTCCCCCCAGGAGGAGCATGAGGGAGACCATTCTGGGGAAATCAATAATCCCGACCAGCCAGGCTGCTGCAGACAGCAATACTACGATTATGATTCCCGCCCCGTACCCCAGCTTCAGACTCATCGCACCTCTGGCGTCTGCCTGAGGGCTGGTATTAAGGGGTCTCGGTTCATGATTCCGAAGAGGGGAGGGGGAACGGACCGAACCTTTCTTCGTATGCGCGGGCTAGGCGCAGGACAGCTGTTTCTTCGAAGAGCTTACCTATCACCTGCACCCCGAGAGGAAGTCCATTCACCAGCCCCGAGGGGATGGTGACCACCGGGAAGCCGACGTAGTTGAAAGGCAGAGTGAGACGGTTCAGAGCGGAGTAGACTGAGATCTCTTTTCCGTGGATGGTCGTCGCGTTCTGGCCTATCTTTGGTGCGGGGATCGATGTTGTAGGGGCAATGAGGAAGTCGAACTTGTCCATCGCCTGGGAGAAGCGCTCTATGACGGAGGGGCGCGAATTGATGGCATTGACGTAGTCGACCGCCAGTATGTCTTTGCCCAACTCCAGCAGCTTCCTGACGTCTGCCCCGTAGAGCTCTGGAACGGTGTCGAGCCACCTCTGGTGGAAGGCAGTGGCCTCGGCACGGCGGATAACGAGCCATTTGTCATAAACTTCCTGGACCGGGCCGAGGTCGGCTTCGCCGATTGTGCAACCCATGTCGCCTAGATTGGAAGCGAACCTCTGGAAGTTCTCCTCCACCAGCGGGTCGATGCCATCATGGAAGTAAGGCCAGACCACTCCGATCCGTGCGCCTGGGAAGGGAGCGGACAACGATTCGAGGTAGTTCGGGACCGGCTCATCTACGGTTGTTATGTCAGACCTGTCGTGCCCCGTTATCGCCTGGAGCAGGGCTGAAGCGTCCCAAGGACTTTCGGCTAGGACACCAACCGTATCGAGCGAGGCAGCCAGCGGGATTACTCCGAGCCTGCTCACCCTGCCGTACGTGGGCTTGAAACCGATAATCCCGCAAAGGGCGGCGGGAATTCTCACGGATCCTGCGGTATCAGTCCCTATCGCAGCAGCAGCCATTCCCGTCGCCACGGCCACGGCGGAACCTCCGCTGGACCCCCCGGCCACCCGCTCGTGATCCCAGGGGTTCCTGACCGGCCCGAAGTGAGGATTGTCGCTCGTCACCCCTGCAGCGAACTCGTGCATGTTGGTTGTGCCGACCAGGACGGCTCCCTGTTCCTTGAGGCAACGGACGGCTGTGGAGTCGTAGCTCGCTGTGTTGTCTGCCAGTATCTTCGAGCCGGCCGTGCACCTGACGCCACTGATATAGAACACATCCTTCACCGCGATTGGGATCCCGTCGAGGGGTCCGAGCGGCGTCCCGGCCCTGTACCTGCTCTCTGACTCCTCTGCTGTCCTCAAAGCAGATTCCCCTAGGATAGTGATAAAGCAGTTTAGCGAGCGGCCAAGTTTCTCGATTCTGTCGAGACAGGCCTTCGTTTCCGCGACCGGGGAGAGAGTTCCTGCCCGGAACGCCTCCGACAGGGCCCGAATCGTGTGCGGATTGTGTGTTCCGGTGGGGGCGGACTTCATTTGGGCGCCAGCCTAGTGCCACCTATAAAACGCGGGATGGGACTCCTTGACTGCCACGAAAAGGCCCGTCATTGTCGCGGTGACTGTGCCATCAACCTTCAGCTCCCCTGAAACGCTCACCCTGTTTCCCTCCACCTTCGTCGCCCGAGCGCTAAGCCGCCACTTCTTGTCTATCGGAGATGGGCGGAGGAACCTGACTGTGTATTCAGCTGTGACTGTTCCCGGAGGGGAGGACAGGTTACTAGACCTCATGAGCGCATTTGCTGCCGCCCAGTTCCCCTGGCAGTCCATGAGGACGGAGATTATTCCCCCGTTCCCGAATCTCCCGAAGGCGATGTGATACGGCTTCGGCTTCCAGTCAGCGACAACCGCGTCTCCGACGGGGACGCTCTTCAGCCTCAGGCCATGCGTATTCTTCGGCCCGCAACCGAAACAGAGTCCATTCGGTGCGTACTTGTCTTGGAGGCTCCCAGCCATCGCGCCTAGATACACATCCTCGAGTCACTCGTAAAGAACACGAGTCCTGCAGCTGCCTTTGAATAAAAAGGGTTTACGGGGCGGCCATCCTTCGGGCTCCGCAAAGATATTACCATGTGAGCTCGAGTCCCCGCAGGGCATGTCGGACTCGCCAGAGGCAGATCTGTCTCGTCTCACCATTGGCACCGGAGCACAGGGCGCGTTCATGATAGACGCAAACCTAGTCGTAACAGGGCGTACCTGTGTTCTTGGTAGCAGCGGGAGCGGGAAAAGCTACGCCGTGGGGGTGCTCTGCGAGGAGCTGTGCAGGAACGGGGTGCCCTTCGCCATAGTGGACACCGAAGGGGAGCACACGGGCCTCAAAGAGAAGTTCGAGGTGATCTGGGTGGGAGAAGAGAAGGACAGCGACATTTACTGGGACAACCTGGACCTTAGGGACTTGGCGCGGCAGGCTCCAGACATTTCCCCACTGATCCTGGACGTCTCGGACCTGACAGACCCGAAGGAGAAGGTGTCCTCATTCATCACTTCCCTGTACGAGATCCTCACCCAGAGGCGGACCCCCTACCTGGTGGTGGTAGAGGAAGCTGACAAGTTCGTCCCACAGTACGGAGAGAGGGTGCCCATTTTCGCCGAGGTGGCGAGAAGAGGGAGAAAGCGCGGGATGGGGTTGATGATTTGCTCGCAGCGACCTTCTTTGGTAGACAAGAACGTGCTGAGCCAGTGCGGAAACCAGCTGATTGGGAAACTAATAATCCAGAACGACCTCCAGTCGGTCGCCCAGTTCTTCCCCGGGAAGGGTCTGCCAAAGGAGCTGACGACGCTCAGGGCGGGACAGTTCTTCGCCATGGGAGGGTTCGCGCCGGCGCCCTCTCGGGTGACAATCAAGAAGCGTGTGACAAAGCCGGGTGGCGTGACCCCGTCCCTCTCCAAGAGGGTGGTGAAGAAATACGTGGGGCCAGTGAACCAGCGGTTCGTCCAAGCAAAGCGACCAGGGCCGGAGGTGGCCGAGCAACTCAAGACCAGGGTCACCATGGGCCTTCCGCCTTCGATGAAGGCAGAAGACATTCCTCTGATGGTTAGGAGGGAGCGGAGGTTCGGAATCTTCGGACCACGCGAGACGGTTACGGGCGTGACCCCCCTGTACCGAACACTGATTCAACTGGGAGTGAGAAAACGCCGGGGACTCCTCAAGAGGAGGTTTGAGACCGTCTATGCGTACCTGGACGCCGCCACAGGCAAAGAAGTCTCGATCGGAAAGGGTCTTGAGGTCGTTGGTGGGTTCGAGAAGCTGTTGGGGCTGACCACTCTGCAGGTGGAAGTCCTGCGAGAGGTCAAACCCGACAGCGACACCAGCGCTCTGGACGTGGCAAGCGCAATCGGAGAATCGAAGTCGAGTGTTACGAGGGTTCTCAATTTCCTAGACAACAGGAGGCTCGTGAGAACCATAGAGGTAAGGAATAGAAAGCTATTCAGGCGGCTCGTCGACCTTCCCGGAGAGCCTTCGGAGTTCTCTCCCCTGGAGTTGGAGGAGGTCCCCCTGGAAGACGTGAAGACATTGACGCCGAAACTCAAGGAGCCGGATATCAAGGAAGCGGTCAAGGGCCTCTGGGAGGGCGCCGACGTGGAGAGCTTCGAGACCTTCCTGTACCCCGTGTTTAAGGTAGAGCTCGTAGTGAGGAGGAGGCACCGCTCGGTCCTGATTGACGGGAGAAGCGGCAAGGAACTGGCGTTCTAGAGCACCCAGGCGGCGGAAGGAGTCGGTCTCGCTGAGAGAGTGCTAGACAGGGAACTCGTCCAGGATCTTGGTACCCGAGCTGGTGCCGATTCTGTTAGCCCCAGCATTGATCATCTCTAGCGCCTTCGCGAGGGTCCCAATGCCCCCGGCTGCCTTCACGCCTGTCCGGTTGGCGAGCACCTTCCGCAGAAGCGACACGTCTGCGACCGTGGCTCCGCCGGTACCGAACCCAGTCGAGGTTTTCACGAAGTTTGCACCCGCCTGCTCTGCGAGACGGGCCCCCCTGACTTTCTCCTCGTCAGTGAGGTAGCAGCATTCGAGTATGACCTTCAGCACAGTGTTAGAACGTCCACAGAAGGCAGCAACTTCGTTTATGTCCGAGAAGTAAGTCCGCGTGTCCCCGGATTTTAGGGCGGATATGTTGGAGACCATGTCGATCTCCCTCGCACCGTCGGTTATGGCCCCCCTCGCTTCCATGAGCTTCATGTCGGCGGTGGCAGCCCCAAGGGGGAAGCTCACCACAGAGCAGACCACGGTGCTGCTCCCCCCGAGCCTCCGAGCCGCCTGCCTGACGTGGACTGGGTTGACGCAGACCGCCCAGAAGCTGTACTTCAGAGCCTCGTCACAGAGTACATCGATGTCTGCGGGAGTTGCAGTCGCCTTGAGTATTGTGTGATCTATGACCCGGGCAAATTCGGATCTCCTGTTCAGGTGCGCCGGTGGAAGAAGCTCTCCCATGCCTTTCGGAGCTGATAACCTCATTCGTCCTCATAAATTGAGGGCACCATTCCCATAGTTGAAACTAAGCGCAGGATGAGACAAGGCGAGAGCGCAGCCTCACGGACGCCCGCGCACGTCCTATTTCCCAAAGGTGAGAAGAGTCCCGGAACCTTAAATCAGAGAAGAGAATGATTGGATTGATGCGAGAAAGGAGAAATCTCGAAAAGAAGCACCTCCCAGGTTCGACATACGAGTATTGGCTGAGCGCGCAGACAACGGTTCACACCGGCAGAGCTCACAGGGTGCCGGCGCCCGACATCTATGAGGAGTGGGTGGAGGAGCGGATACACAAGAAGATCGAGAAGGCCCACCGCCAGGCTGCACGCCCTCTGGGCCCCAAAGGCCGACCCTGACCTGATGGCCCCCAGACGCGGATTAGCCCAGCGGGCTATCTTCGACGGTTTCTCAGAGTTGGGAATTGTGCCCACGATTTATTATGTCGAGTCGGATGTTTTTCCAGAGGAAAAATGCAGCGCCATGCAGGGCCCTTTGCAAGGGATTTCATGGGGAGGGGGGTCGTCACTATTTCTCAGGAGTCAAAGGTGAACAGCGCCATCAAGGCAATGGATGGGCACAACATCGGGAGCGTCGTAGTGCTGGACAGCCTCGGCCCCTGCGGGATGTTCACCGAGCGAGATTTGCTGAGCAGGGTGCTCGCGAAGGGGAGGGACCCGGAGTCTACTGTCATAATGGAGGTGGCTTCGCCGAAGTTCCCTTCAATCACGTCCTCACTAACGTTGGAGGAGACTGCCACGGCAATGGTCGAGAAGAAGAGCAGACTCATGGTGTTCGAAGGAGCCGAGCTCGTGGGGATGGTCACCCCCACTGACCTTGTGAGGGTTCTCAAGGGGGTCGGTACAGACTTCTCGATATTGAAGGTGATATCTACGCGGCTCGTCACCGTGGCGCCCGAGTCCCCCGTCGACGCCGTGGTCAAGCTGATGGATGAGAGGAAGATCGGGAGCGTGTTGGTGAGCGAATACGGGCAATGGACGGGGATATTCACCGAACGCGACCTTCTGAAGCGGGTGCTCGCGCCAGGGAAGAGTCTCGACACACCGGTGATGGACGTGGCGACGAGACCTGTCATTACCGCCGAACCCGGAATCTTCGGAAGAGAGGTGGCAGGTATAATGGCGATTCACGGTTTCAAGCGGCTCCCGTTGGCCCTGGAAGGGGAGGGTGTAGGGCTAGTCACGGCAAGGGACGTGGTGGAGGCGTTCGCCATGGCGAACAAGCCCAGAGCTCCTCGCGTGAACTGGGTACAGTGGAACTGAGGGTCTAACGGGATGGGACAGCGTCTCTGAGGCGCCTATTGCCCCGGATGAGCGCGGCGAGCCTGTGCCCTCCAACCTCGGACGCTTCGAACTGGACCCTCGCGACTGGGATGCGGATATGGATCATTCGGGTGAGGTCGGAGGGCGTTCCGAGGACAACTGCATCGCAGGAGACGCCGTTGATGCTCTTCTCGAGCTCCTTCAGCTGTTCTGCGCTGTAGCCCAGGGCAGGGAGGACCTTCCCGAGCTTCGGGAAGCGGCTGTAAGCCTTCCGAATAGAGCCGACTGCCTTCCGCCTTGGGTCGACGAGGATTCCCCTGACGCTCCTAGCGGCGACGGCTCCCGCCCCTTCGGAAAGGCCTCCATGCGTCACTGAGGGGCCGTCCTCCACAACCAGGACCCGCTTCCCCCGCACGAGCTCGGGCCTGTCGAGGGTGGCAATCGAGTTGGTCTTGACGATCAACGCCTTCGGGTTAAGCTGACGACAGGAGTCAATCACATGCTCGACCGCCTTCCTGGCTGCGATGTTCACCTTGTTGACCACGATGGCGTCGGCCAGCCTGACGTTCGTTTCTCCGGGGTAGTACCTCGACTGGTCCCCGGGTCTCATGGGGTCCACGACCGTTAAGGTTAGATCTGGGAGGTAGAAGCTGAAGTCGTTGTTCCCTCCGTCCCAGATGACCACGTTCCCCTCCTTCTCCGCCTGCGCCAGGATGGCGCCGTAGTCCACCCCGGCATAGACGACTATCCCCTTGTCAATGTGCCCCTCGTATTCCTCCCTCTCTTCCACGGTAGCGTGGTACCTGTCGAGGTCCTCGTGGGTCTGGAACCTCTGGACGGCTATGGAGAGGTCTCCATAGGGCATGGGGTGCCTGACCACGACGGGCTTCAGCCCCATCTTCAGCAGTATGTCAACGACCATCCGGCTGATGGTGCTCTTCCCAGCTCCTGTCCTGTCGGCCACCACTGCGACAACAGGTTTGGAAGACCTCAGCATGGTGTCCTTGGGGCCCAGCAGATGGAAGCTCGCCCCCTTGGACTGGACCAGCGAAGCCACGCTCATGACATAGGAATCGGAGACGTCGCTGTAGGCGAAGTAGACATCCGTAACCTGGTGCACCTCTATCAGCTCAGTAAGCTTCTCTTCCGGGTAAATCTGTATTCCTTCGGGGTACAGCCTGCCAGCCATGGACGCGGGATAGGTCCTGTTGGCGATGTATGGAATCTGGGTTGCAGTGAAAGCAACGACGTTGTAGTCAGGGTTGTCCCTGAAGTACACATTAAAATCGTGGAAATCTCTTCCCGCAGCCCCCATTATGATGGCGTTTCTGGTCACAACCAAGCACCTACCTCGCCCGCGCCCTGAGCGTATATAATTGAGAAGTCGATTCTTACGTCTGGGAACATACTGCGCCGCGGGCGCTGCATTTCAGTCCACCAAGAAGAGAGTGGTCGTCCTCTTGCAACTGGCCTTGTGAGCGCACCCTCGTGGAATCCAGAAGCCCTGTCCTCTGCCAACCGTTATGGACCTCTGACCCGCAAATTCGAGCATAAGCTTCCCCGAGGTGACGTAACCAACGTGGGTCTTTGTGCACCAGTCAAGCTCTTTCCATCTTTGGGATACTTCGAGGATGCGGATGGCTTGCCCGTCGCCGGAAACTTGCTTCTTCACCCGGCCTGCCGCGCCTCTCTCTTCCACCTTAGCCCATGGGAGTGTGGGGAAATCGATTAGGAGGGCTTTCGCCTCGGAATTCAACTTCAGCCTGGGCGAGAATCATAGATTTAGCGATTGCAAGGGCCAGAGGCGGCGATAGAGACATCAATAACAGGGCCTTTTTTGACCGGCGACAGGATCAGAGCGGACATGGAAGCGCTGCGAGCGACCAAGCTGACGAAGACATACAGGAAGTCGAAGCAGCCCGCCCTGGATTCCGTCGACCTAGAAATCGAGGCGGGGCAGATATTCACGATGCTAGGCAGAAATGGGGCAGGCAAGACGACATTTCTGAGAATCGCAAGCACGCAGTTGATGCCTACGTCAGGAAGCGTGAGCGTACTCGGGCTGGACGCGGTCAAAGACGCCAAGCAGTTGCGGGAGCGCATCGCAATCACACCCCAGGAGGCAGAGACCATCTACCCTCTTACGCCGCGAGACCACGTGTTGCTTAACCTGAGGATGCGTGGCATCCCAAAGGCGGAGGCGAAGAAGAGGGCGCAGGAAGCGCTGGACGAGCTCGAGCTGACCGAGGTTGCGGACATGAACTCGGACTGGCTCTCGGGCGGCATGAAACAGAGGGTGATTGTGGCCATGGCGATCCAGACGGACGCCGAACTCATTTTCTTGGACGAGCCCACCATAGGGCTTGACCCTCTTAACAGGAGGAAGGTGTGGGACCAACTGACGAGGCTGAAGAAGAGCGGCAGGACAATCGTTCTCACCACCCACTACATGGATGAAGCTGAAGCGCTATCAGACAACCTGGTGATCATCAACAGGGGGAAGGTGGTCGCCTCGGGTACGCCAAGGAGCGTGAAGGAGGCTGTAACACTCAGGAGCACCAGAGTTGATGTCTACGACAGGTTCACGCAGTCCGAGCTAGGCCGCTATGGCAGAGTTTCCTCAATCGCAGGGCGGTTCAGGGTACTGACCGACGAGGTGGGGGCGAGAGGCCTTGGCGAAGAGGCGGCGGCAAGAAACGCGACCATCTCTATGAGCCCCGTAACTCTCGACGACGTGTTCGTGGACATAGTAGGCGAGGCAGAGAAGGGGGAGGAAAGTGAAGCTTAGGGAAAGGATTAGGTCGCTCTGGGCGATAATGTACTACCTAGGGTTCACCCCCATGCTGAGGAACCCTCTCTTCATCGCCTTCGTCTTTTCGACCCCATTCACCCTCCTGTTCATCTTGTTCGTGGCCAGCAACGGTACAGCCCTCCCCTATGGCCTGGCAGGTGCCCTTACAATGGTAACGACCGAATTGGGGCTGTTCGTTGGGACGGACCTGGCATCGTACAAGCTGCAGAATAGGTTCCAGGACATCGTGGTCGCCTCGCCTGTAACTCCCCTTGTGTACATGTTCGGGGTGGCG
>Ga0187771_10000259_pt1 | contig 30651 bp, 30 predicted proteins | sample 0116_SJ02_MP15_1_FD_133139 | JGI IMG/M metagenome (GOLD analysis project Ga0187771, IMG submission 133139) | Tropical peat soil microbial communities from peatlands in Department of Meta, Colombia - 0116_SJ02_MP15_10_MG | ecosystem: Environmental > Terrestrial > Soil > Wetlands > Peat | place... | reverse complement strand
TTCTCGCTACTGTCTCCACATCTTCAATCCTCATAGTACGGATCTCCACAACCTCACCTCCGTTAAGCCTCAAAACGATTCTTCTGGGAGCTACGACTGTTCAAGCAAATACTAGGCTGCTAAAGAGATTTCATCTTAACCGCCCCCGAAGGAGCGCTAATTATGATTCGTCCTTGAGCGTTATAAAGTTAGCTTTAACCGCCTCGGACCACAGCGACCAAGCATCACTTACTCGGGCTGCTACAATTCTTGTCAAAAGGTCTAGCTGAATTTCTTGTTCCTCTGTTTTTGAACTGCTCTTCTGAGTCTTAGGTCTTCTCTGTATCTGGTTCGGCAAGGGTTTCCTTCAGCTCGACACACTTCAAGGTTCCTTAGACTAGCTGCTATAGACCACAAGGTTCCTAACTCGATGTTGTCTTGGTGTGAACACACATAACCAGTGTGATCTGACAATATCTGTTGTGCTGCTTCAACGTTCATCTCTCGTCTCGTCTTGCTCAATCTTTCAGAGATTGCCTTGTACCGCGAGATCGTGTCCCAATTTTCTGTCTTCCGACGTTCTAGGTCCTCGTATTTCTGCATTTCAGGAAGGAGGTAATGATTCGTGCAGACGATGAAGTTCTCCCTTTGCTCCGGTGCTCGGATGAGAACCTTGTGAGGCGATGCTTCGACGACGGCCATGTCTCCGGTTCTATCAGCTAATAGGAGGTTGACGTTGGCTGAGGTACGGGTTTTCAGAAGTTTCTCTGAGGCGTCTTTTACGTTTGCACACTTGTCAAGCACGAGTCTTACCGCTAATACAAAGCTCGTTCCAGGTTTGACAGATTTCTCACTTACGCCTGTCATCGCGACGGCCAAGCCATTTTCGTTGATGCCGTCTTCTCTTCCTATGAATACGTCGGAGTGTCCCAGGCTCATGAACGCGTCCTCCGGTGCTGTCAAATAGCTTTCTGCGTACTTCGCAAAGCTGTAGAAGAAGTCATAGTTCCTTCCGAATATGACATCAGAGCCATCGAACACAGCGAAACTGCTGCACATTGGCTGAACCTTGAAAGCTCCGATAGTCATCATGAAGGCTGCCACGTCATCGTATGAAGCATGACAGCTTTCCGCGAATCCCCTGATCTCATCCAGTATTTCTGGAAAAACTCGTTTCACCTCGGGCTCAGACTCCGCTGCGAAATCAATCTTCTCCCTCGATTGTGCTTCAACTCTGAAGCCGTGCCTGTACAGTAAAGCTCCATAGCTTCGTCCCATTTCGAAGTATGATCCCTTTATTCTAGCATGATGCATATTCAATCCAGCCCATCTTCACTTTGGCAGTGTAGACAAAAAGGGTTTCCGAAGGTTCTAGGAAAAATTTTAGCCACTTATAGAAAGATTTGGCCGAAAGGCACACTTATTTGCCGAAAAGTAGAAGTGCGACAATGTCAAAGGGAGCCTTCTGGATGAACGATAAGGAAAAAATCGAAAGCCTTCTAAAGGCACTGGGAGACAAATCCAGACTTCAGATTTTGGAGTCTATACAAGGAGGTATAGGCAATCCAGGCAAGATTGCACGCAATCTTGATCGCCACAGGGCTACAGTAGAGAAGCATCTTCGCGTCCTGATGAGAGCTGGAATCGTAGAAAAAGTTCCCTCGCTTACGAGTGAAGGACATTTGTCAGTCAACTACAAGATCACTGGCAACGCAGCGAGACTGCTTGCAGCAATTAATGAAGCTTGCAGAGAGTTCTGATTGATGCCCATTGATGTCCACATGTGGCTCTTGGGCTAACAACGGAAGAGCATCTGTTTGTTCTTGCTCATGATGGTCGAAAGAAAACTCAGATGGACACCGTGCAGATCAGTACGTAAGAAAAAGATGAAGCTGAAAACTCTTCCACGTTTGGTTTACTTCGTTGGTTAATCATGCGCTACCATCTGTCTGGGCTTTGGTATTTAACAGTCGGAGTGCTATTCTTTGAATGAGAGACTTCAGCTAACATGCTGAAATACTCGTCCCTCTTCTCGCTCAAGACTCTCTTTATCGTTTCCAGCAACACTTCGACCTCGAAGGGCTTGAGAACATAGCCATCGGCTCTTTCGTTGACCGCCTTCATAGCGCTTTCAAGAGTGGGGTGTCCCGTAATGATTATTCTTACCATCTTGGGCCGGATTTTCTTCAGCTTATTAAGCAGTTCCGTGCCTTTCATATCAGGCAGCTCAACATCGATGAGGGCGACATCGAAGACCGATTTCTCACAGGCCTTAATCGCTCCCTTTCCATTCTCCACGTCTTCAACAAGGTACCCTTCGTTCTCCAGAACTGAACGTAGCATATTCCTCACTCCATTATCGTCGTCAACAACGAGGACGCTGGTTAACGTCGTCACTGGATTTCCGCCATAGGGAGCTCTGCCCTAACATGACGTTCTTGCATGAGGCAGATAAGTCTCTTATGAAGCAGAAATATGAACCAGTTGCATATGATTCACGCAGCTAGCCCTTCTCGCAGGCTGTAGCCCGCAAGAGAGCGTAAAAACAGGGTTATGCTGTTGCATGCTGGAAGTTCTTGAGCCCTAGTAGGCGTTCAGACGGGAGTTAACCATTGTTTATGCTTTTCTATGTTACCTGCCAGCAAGTCTGCGTAGTGTTCGGCTACGCGTTTCGTCACGATTCCAGGGTACTCCTTGCCGAGAGGCAAGTCGTCGACGCTGGTAATAGGTGTGATCTCCCAGCCTGTTCCGCATAAGAACGCCTCTTCAGAAGCGTAGAGCTCGACTCGCGAAATGTCTCTCACTTCAACCGGGATTCCTAGATCTCTCGGAACCGTTTCCAGAAGCGTTTCCCGCGTGACGCTTTCGAGAATCGACGCCGTAACCGGTGGCGTCACGATTTTCCCGTCTCTCACAGCCATTATACAAGCTCCTGTCCCTTCGCTGACAAAGCCTCTGCTGTCCAAGAATATTGCGCCGTGGAAGCCCAGCCTCTCAGCTTCTCGCATCGCCAAGGCAGAGTTAGCATAGTTTGCCCATGCCTTGGCCTGCGCAGGAAGTGCGTCAGAAGCGACGCGACGCCAACTACTGACCATGAACCTGCGGCTCTTGGAGAACCGGGCATTGTCTTTTCCCAGCAGCGTGTCGAATTTCCAGACAGGGACGACGACGTGAACCCTGTCTTGAGCTCCGGCTCTCGGCCAAATCCTTGGTTGGATGTAAACATTAGTGTCGAAACCGTTGGCCTTGACAACATTCTTTGAGGCATCCAGGAGTTCTTCCTGAGTATAAGGTACCTTCATTCCGCACACTGCGGCAGACCGCCAGAGACGTTCAACGTGAGCGCTCCAGCGAAAGATGTCTAGTTGTCCCTTGCCGTTAACATCGCCTTCCGCGTAAGCCTTTATTCCCTCAAAGATGCCGAGATGAATGGGCTCCATGGCTGAGACGAGCGCTTTTTCACACTCGACGATCTCACCGTTCATCCAACAGAAATTTGCTCCATGAAACGCAGCAGACATAGACCAGCACTCCTGACAAGCCAAGCCTACGGAGAAACCTATTTATGAGTTTTGATGCTTGCACGTGCCGCCGCAGCATCCGAAACGATGCAGACGAGTGTTCATGCTATAGAGCAAAAACACAAACTCGAATTAGCTTGCAGTTTCGACGAAGAAGGTAGAGGCACCCAAACTTGGCAAATATTCTGCAGACTTAACTCGTTACGGCTAAGTCCTTATTCTTTCCTGATTTTCAGGTCTGGAACTCGGTCATTTTTGGGCGATGCTCGAGGGGATCTCCATTTCGGCAATAGAGTGGCCTTCTTCTTTTCTGATCATGTAGACTGTGTCTGCAACATCTTCTAATTCCCTGTGGTGTGTTATTAGGAGCATTTGGGGTATGATTCTGCCACCCTCCCTAAAGAACGAGCTCAAGATGTTCACGAGTTCCTTACGTCTCTCCTCGTCCAAGTGCGTGGTAGGTTCGTCCATTATTATCGTTTCCACACTGCCCGAAAGAACTTGAGCAATGGCCAGTCTGAGTGCAATAGCCAGCGCTACGCGTTCGCCGCCGCTGATCTGATCGATGTCCTGTTCGCCGCCTGGGCCTATGGCGACAATGTTGTAGTCGTCGTCAATCTTGATGTCTGAATAGGCGAGGTTGAACCTTTCGAAAAGATCTCTCGTGGACCTTTCGAGCAGGGGTCTAGCTTTTCCTCTGATAATCTTCTGAACGCCGTCTTTGCCGTAAGCTGCTCTAATCTTGTTCAAGAGTCTGATGAAACTGTCGATAGCGCGTTTTTCCCGTTCCTTACTCTTGAGTTCTTCTAGTCGTCTGTGGCAGTTCTCTGCTTCGGCATCAGCGTCCTTCTTGCGGGCGTCCAAACCCGAAATCTCCCCTTTGAGGCCGCCTCTCCTGCTGTTCTGAGTGTCGAATTCCTGCTGTCTCAGCAGATGCTTCGGCTCATCATATTCGAGCTTCTGGATGGAAGCGTCTATTTCTTCAAGCTTTCCTTCTTTCTCCTTCATATCGTGTCTAGTCATCTCCACTCTCCGTTCAAGTTCAGATCTGCGCTTTGCCGTTGAAAGGTTCTGATCATACTCCTGTTTCTTCAGCCTCAACAGGTGCAGCTCCTCTTCGGACATGCTGGGCTCTGTTCCCAGAGCCGTCACGGCGCTCCTCATTCGGTCTGAAATGGCCTCTAGTGCAGCTAGGACTGGCTTCATTTCAGAGTTGATTTGTTCGCGGGATGGCAGCTTGGCCAGTTCACGGTTTGCCGATTCGAACTCGTGAAAAGCCTCTTGAAACGTCGATTTTTCAGACTCAAGCCTCTTCAATTCATTATCCAAGCTCCTTAGAAGCTCAGCTTGCGCTTGAAGATCCTTGACTTCTGACGTTTGCCCGTTCAATTCGGCTCTTTTCTCTCGGAGTTCCATGCTTTGGCTCTTGAGCTTCTTGTCATCCAAGTAGTCAACCCTTCTGAACCTTTCGTCTGCTTCCCTCTTGTTTGCGATATTATCATTGAGACAAGCCAGCTGCCACTGCAGCTCCGCGTCGCTTCCCACTTTTTCCGCTCGAAACTTGGTCAACAGTTGTGCAACGCGATCTGCCGGTAATTCAGTGTCGCAGGTGGGGCACTTCGTAACCTCAGCCTTGGTCTCTCCAAGCTTCAGGATGCTATCGTCCAGCTCTTTCAACCTTCCTTCCAGGCAGCCGATTCTTCTACGGAAATCGTTGACTCTTTCTCCAAGCTTCTCCGCAATGTCTTGGAACTCTTTTCTCTTTTTTTCGTGAACTGCCTCAAAATTGTCAATGCGGACCTCTTCGCCTAACGTTTGAGTCCACTCGGACAGTTCCCTGTCAAGCTCTGCGCCCTTCTTCTGCTCTTCCCTTTCGGCCTGCTCGATCTGCTTCAATGTTCTCTCGAGGGCACCACTCGCAGACTCAAGCTTCTTTCGCTCATTCATCCTCGCGTTCAAAAGGGCTTCCTTATTCAAGTAGAGTTCATGATTTGCCCCGTTCTCCTTTAATGACATCTCCAGGCGATCCAAGTTCTCCAGTCGATCTTTCAGCCTGAGCTGCTGCACTTTCTGCTCTCGCTGCTCCGAGAGCGCGGAGACATAGTTCTCCAGGAACGGAAGCTTGTTAACCTGATGCTCTAGACCGCTGATTTTTTCTTCAGCCTTAATTGCTTGCTCAAGCTCGGCGAGTTCATCACTCAGCTTTCTGGAGTCATTTTCGACCTCTTTCTGGGTCGCAATCTTCTGTTTGTCAAGCCTGTCATAGGTTTTCTTGCTTTCCTTCAGTCGATCCAAGACTAGTTGAAGGTCACCGATGGTTTTCTCAAGGTTATCCAATTCACTCTTCTTGGATTCCACCGTTTTTTCTATTTCTTGAGAAGTCATGAGATGCCTCTGCCTGTCAGCCTCGAAAGTTGTTCTTTGAGCAAGTTCGACCTCCAACCTTTCTGACCTACGCTCAAAATCGTCAATGATGACTTTCACGGTCTCCCATGCTCTCTGGAGGTCTTCAACGCCGAGCAGCTTCGAAATCAACGTTTTTCTGTCCGCTGGATTGGCGGTTACTAGATCCTCGATCTCGCCCTGACGCACGTAGACTGACTGGACAAACATGCTTCTGTCGATGCCCAGGATTTTTTCAACCTCGGGTACAACGCTGTTTCCGCCTCCCTGTGCCAGTATCTTTCGGGTTCCGTCCTGAAGTCTGTACAAGCAACCCCTCGCCGACTTTTTTCTCTCCATCGTCCAATCAACGGCGTACTTCAGTCCTCCCTCGGTGAATTCAACCTCGACTTCACATTTCTTGGCGCGTGAATTAATTAGATTCTCTTTTTTTCCTCGACCGCTGTAGTCGTTGAACAGTGCGAAGCTTATCGCGTCGAGAATCGAGGTCTTTCCGGCACCGTTTGGGCCTACGACCACGTTTATTCCATAGCCAAGGTCAAGTTCAGTCTTCTTGTGCGAGATGAAATCTCTAAGCTTAATCCTGTTCAGGATCACGGGTCTTGCCCTCCTTGTAGGCATTATCGAAGTAATGAACGGCCAGCGTCTTGGCTCCCTCATCGTCGCCCTGCCTCAGGCACTTGAACATCTCAACAGCTAGTTCAGCTACCTTCGGGTCTCTCATGTAATCGCTTAGAACCTGATTCACCTGGAATCCACCAGGCTTTAACTCTGGTAGCCTGGTCTCGTCTTCCTCGACGAACGAGTGTCTGAACGTTAACACCTTGCCAGTTAGAGCCTCGCTTAAGGACTTATGAACCCCCTGCCTGTCGACATCCTTACCTTCTATCTTAACATGAACGATCGGAAGCTTCTCGCTGCATGGAAGGCTCTTTGCAAACTTTTCAAGGTCCTCCTTGAACCGAGAATAACTCAGAGTAACCTCGAACTGAGGTCTGATTCGTTGAAGGTTGATCTCGGTCACTTTCACTTCGTTGCTTTCTACGTCTATGACGTTGAAGCCCTTCCCAAGCTTCTTCCACCCAGCGATCTCATCGCTCCTGATTATGTCAGGACTGCCTGGATAGGCCAGTTCTCCGTGGCCGAAAGAAGCCCTAACACGCGCGTGCAAGTGCCCCATCGCATAATAATTAAAATTCTTGGGCATGTCAGTCAGGCTGATTTCCCATGCGTCTTGGAAAGAAAAGAACTTTTCAATCGCTTGATGAAGCATCAGAACAGAACAGTCGCATTCAATCCTGAGACTCTCGAGTTTCTTCAATTCTTCGACGAGAAGAGGCCTGTACGCTCTGCTCAGGTTTGAAATACCGACGAGCAGAACCTTCTCGCCCTTCACGCTCAACTGTTGAATCTCGGAATTACCCGTAACGCCTAAAGTTTGAAACTGATCGTCAAAGAGCTTGTGAGGCGGCATACCGCGAACCCTTGGTTTATCGTGATCACCAAGGATCGCGAAGAATCGTGCCTTTCCGTCGAGTCTCTTCAAGAACGCTTTGAGTGTGTAGTAGGCCTGCGTGCTAGGACGGGCAGAATCGAACAGGTCGCCGCTATGGACAACGATGTCCGCGTGCTCCTCAAGGATGTGGTCCCCTATCTCTTCGAAAACTTCGTAGATGTCCCTTTCACGTTCTTCAATGTTGTATTGTTTGCAACCCAGATGGGAGTCAGCCAAGTGAGCAATGCGGACCATGCTACCGTTTCTCTCCGCCTGAGTCCATGAACCCCCGAATTTCTTTTCTCAATCGGTCGCTCTCGTTTTCCACGGTTTCCTGCTTTGCCTTGTCCATAGCCTCTTTCATTTTGCTCACAACATCTATGTCGCTTCCACCCTCGCGCGTGGTGCGCTTCCTAATCTTCGCCATAATCGGTGCGCGCGTCATCTCACCAACGATGACCGCCTCGCCTTTATCGAGGCCTGGCAAGTCTTCGAGCAACGTTTGGCCGAGGCGTTCAGAACTGGCCGCAACCGCCGCTTGATCCTCTGGATTCGTTATCCTCATGATTATCTGGCTGTTGCATTGGCTTAGAGCGTCACTATGTATCTTGGAGGGCCGCTGCGTGATGAGGATAAGAAAGACGCCGAATTTCCTACCCTCGGCCGCGATTTTCTTTATGATGCTTTTCGAGTAGGTGTTGGCGTCAACTGGGATGAACCGATGAGCTTCTTCCACGAGCACGAAAACAGGATACTCAAACTGACCCTCCGCCACTTTCTCGTAGACGTCCGAAAGGATCTTTGAAGCGATATAATCCGATGCTTCATCGTCCAAGCCTGAGAGATCAATGACTGACAGGTGCATGGGCCTAAGCATCTTGTCAATGCCCGTTGATGCGCTGGTGAAGACCTGCATTTTGATCAGCCTCGCCATGTACTTTGCAGCCGCCTTTGCTCCATCAATGGTCCTGGCATCGATGCTTCCGGTCCCCCAGCTTTCGGCTTCCAGAAGCTTCTTCGAAAGGTCCTCGGGCTGAAACGCTACTTTCTCGCTCTTTAGACGCGAGAGAGCTTCTCTTAAGCCGTTGATGATATTTACGGAGCTTCGGCTTATCCTGCAAATGACGCGAATCTCATCCAAGTCGAGATCTGAAAAGCAGATCTCGTAAGGTTCAACGTTGCCCACCTCAGCCTCCGTGTATCTTCCGGTGCTTGCGGGGTTTCTGAAAATTGTCATTTTGTCAGATAGTTCATGCTTCTTTCCGTCCGTTCTTCGAGACAAGAACACGTAGTCAGCATGAGGATCCAGGACGATGAGCGTTCCGCCCTTTCGGAGCAACTCCTCAACGATAATCCCTGCGAGATAGGTCTTTCCAGAGCCTGTCTGAGCGATGATCGCCAAGTGCCTTCGAAAACCCTTAATGGACAAGCTGACTGGAACCTCAGCACGAGTAATAAGAGAACCGACTTCAACAGCTTCGATTTCAGGATATGAGTAGAACTTCTGAAGCAAGCCGGCTGGTGCCATGTATACGGGCTTGCCTGGCATTACGGCCTTCTTTGGCTGTTGCAGATCACCTGAGCCTGTCAAGTAACCTAGCACGCGTGCTTTTCCCCAAACCTTTTTGTCTGCTAGGCCAGACTCGATTAGCTTTTTGATGATGTCGAACTCTAACTCCTTCGTGAGCGCCTGACTTGCAGAGATTACACGTTCAATCTGTGCCACTACTTCGACCTGCTTGAGTGCTCCGTCAATGTCCTCTTCAGAATAAGTCAAAAGGTACTCCCAACGGGAAGGCATCTCGCCAGGCTTGGAAGAAAAGAAGAATTCGTTCGAGCTGGCCTCACCGATTATAACGCCGACCTCTTTAAGGGTACCTGACACGTCTGTATCCTCTCCCTCGAATTATCTTCTCGCCAAATAATCGTTCCATGAACGGAAAATAAATAGTATCAACCACGCGCTTCTTAAGTCTCACTCTCTCATCCACATTCTTGAGCCAAAGATTGTGACAATCCAATCCACAGTAACCTGTGACCATGACTCTGAGGATTTCGTCAACGTTGAAATCCAACGGCTTAGGCGGCCATCCTGTCTGCCCGAAAACTTGGTCCCAACAAGGTATGTCTACCCTTATTGGCGAGTCCCTCGTATCCAGTAGGAGGTGCAGCGAAACTATCCCAGGAAAAGTTGTGAGCCCTCGAAGAATGTTAGAAGTCGATTCGACGAATTCTTTTCCCCTTTCTCTGGACGTTATAGGAAACATGGAGCGCACGTACTTCTCAGGGTCCTTTCTGAACTGTTCAAATCTTTGGGCAATATGAGAGGAGGGTCCCAGCAGGAGGGGCCTCGTGTATCCTGGCGTTTTGGCGCAGTTCATTATTAACTGGTAATCTGGCCTTGATGAGGACAATTCTTCTAGGACGAGTCCGAGTGTTGCGAGCTTCTTCCCGTACTTGTGCCTAAGCTTCGAGAACTTGTTGAGTGCCGATTGTTCCCGCTGCAACATGTCAGCAAACAACGGCCTCAGCCTCTGCACGTCCAACGGATCTACATCTGTGCTTAGCTTCTCAAGTGTATCATCGAATATCAGTTTAAGGAGATAATCGCGAAAGTAGGTCGATCTGCTCTCTTTGCTTACACCCATTAGCAAGACCTTTTGTTTCTTGCACAGGTCCAAAAATTCGCGGTAGATCTGAAAATATTGCAGTAGCATGAGACGCTGGTCTTCAACTGCCGTCTCGATGGGCAGATGCGATGCCCGGCCGTAGAGTGAACCGTCTATCAGAATGCAGCCGCAGCTGAATCCACTCCTTAACGCGTCGGTAGCAGCTTGAAACTCAAACAACTCCATCTTCCTTCCTATGAAGCGTTGCGAGTCAAGAAAGCTTGCCTTTGTGAAAAACGCGTCCGTCTCCAACAGTTTCCTTGATTGGTTGCCGCAGACAGCAAGAGACCTGATAACATAAAAGATTCCGCCAGTTGATAGCAGATTGGTGTAGACGCTCGAATCGACAGCCATGACAGCAAGGCTGCCTGCAGGCCTAACCGAGAACTTGCCCAGGTTGTCAATCGGCGTCCAATTAGAATTGAAATATGGCTTGAAGCTTTCCTGAAGCAGGTTTGGCGTCCCCTTGAAGACTTTTTCCTTAAGTGCTTCCCTCTTGCTGCTCACTGACAGAGCAAATTCCTCAAGGAAGTCTGGCACTCTGGCCCACCTTGTCTGCAATCACTAGTTCCTGACGAGCTATTAAAAAGGACCTCACTCAAAAGTGTATATAATCTCCCCTCGGGTCTACGTGAGCTTTTCGCGAGAAGCATAGAAAAGTTTAAGACAAAACGTCCGTCTCGATTGGACGGGTGGCCTTTGATCGACTGGCCACTTCTGCCCACAACGTATAACTGAAGTGACCGATTCATTTGTGACTAGAGGAAGAAGAATGCCGATTGGATGCCTGCATCACCTTGGCCTAACGGTCGCATTTGCTTATGGTAGGTGACAATTATAGTGAATGACTATGCCATTGAAGTGGAGGGGCTGACCAAACGTTATGGTGATCTGGTCGCTGTTAACGGCATCTCTTTTACCATCAAACGCGGCGAGATTTTCGCTTTCCTCGGCCCTAACGGTGCAGGCAAAACGACGACCGTGGAGATGCTCGAGTGTCTTCGGAAGCCCACGGGCGGAAAAGCACACGTTCTCGGCCTTGACATATCGAGGGACCAGATGGCAATCAAGAAGAGGACGGGGGTTCTGCCGCAGGACTTTTATACATATGAACGGCTCACAGTGAGGGAGACTCTTCAATATTACGCAGGCATGTTTAACAGTCGCCCAGGCGTTGACAGTCTCATAAAGCTGGTTGATCTTGAAGACAAGAAGGACGTACTTTTCAAACACTTGTCAGGCGGGCTAAGACAACGCTTAGGCGTTGCCGTCGCGTTAGTCAATAATCCTGAACTGATCTTTCTCGATGAGCCATCAGCAGGCTTGGATCCCAAGGCGCGACACGGCGTTTGGCATCTCATCGACGGGCTTCACAAGGAGGGAAAAACCATTTTCCTGACGACTCATTACATGGAGGAAGCTGAAGTCCTTGCCAGTCGCGTAGGCATCATTCATGACGGCAACATCGTCGCGCTAGACACGCCTCAGTCGCTCATCTCCGAGTATGGCAAGAGAAACATGCTCATACTTAAACAGACGAGTCCAAACGCTGTTTCGAACATCGAGAAGCTCGGGATAAAAGCGAACTATGACGAAGCGACAGGCGATGTCACGGTGCATCTTAATCATCGTGTAGCCATCTCGGAAGTCCTGCACAGTCTGAGCAGCAACGATATCCCCTTCGGGGAGCTCCAACTAAGACGCTCAAGCCTTGAAGATGTGTTTCTAAATCTAACGGGCGAAACGCTGGGAGAAGAGGAGGCTACACTGTGAGCCACGTGGTAATTGATCTCAAAGCCAGTGTGAAGAGCTTCCTGCGGAACAAGAGCACCATCTTCTGGACGATTGCATTCCCATGCGTGCTCATACTTCTGTTCGGAGCCATCTTCAGCTACTCCTCAGTGAAATACGACCTTTACCTTCAAAACCAAGACTTAGTAGATGGCAAAGCTACATACTGGTCGAATTTCCTGATAAGTGTGCTGAACTCTTCTGGGGTCTTCAACATACGAGTGTTGAACTCAACCATCAACGCCACAGACTATGCAATATCAAACAGGCTCAGCAGTCTGCTCATTATTCCCTCAGGCTTCAACGATTCCGCCAACATGGCCATTCTGGCCCACGACCCAAGCCTCAAGAACGTCACGTACGTTTATGACCAGTCGACATCTTCTGCTCCCGTAGTAGGCAGCATCGTGAACAGCATCGTCGAAAACATCAACTTCAAACTCTCACAGGGAGTTAAATATCTGAACGTTCAGGATTTTGCGATAGCGCCCAAACGTTATGGTTACATCGACTTCTTCTTGCCAGGGATGATCGGAGTCACAGCCATGACCACAAGCATCTTCACTTCTGTATCGATCAGTGCCCAGTTCAAGCAGAACGGCGTCTTTCACAAGCTGGCAACGACGCCGCTAAGGCGCTATGAGTGGATACTGTCAAGGACCATTTACAATGTCCTGATAACCTTTCTCGGCATGGCCGTCATGATTGTCTTGGGAATAACAGTATTCGCCATGAAGATGACGGTAGATGCTATCTCGTTGTTCATGGTCGCGATGGCCTCTCTCATGTTCACCGGTCTGGGCATGATAATCGCAAGGTTCGTGAAAGACCCTGACGGCGCAGACGCTGCCGCGAACGTCATCACGTTTCCGATGATGTTCCTCTCGGGCACGTTCTTCCCGTTGAGTCAGATGCCCCTGTTCCTCCAGACAATCGCGCAGGTGCTTCCGCTAACATACGTAAGTAACGGTCTCAGGGCCTCGATGATATTCGGCCAATCTCAAGCAGCAATCTTCGACACCGGCATAATCACCCTCCTAGGCTTCGTGTGCATCGCCATAGGCTCTTGGATAACCAAGTGGGAAGAGGACTAGAGAAGATTCCATGAAACACGCACACGCTTGCCACGTTCATGCTCAATGGATACTGAAAAAGAACGGCAGATTCAAGTCAAAAGTGGCTTTGTCATCTTCTAGTGATAAGGCAGACGCCTGCGAAAACTGCGACGCCCCCCGCTGCAGTTAGCATAGTAATGTGTTCGTTAACGAAGGCTGTGGCAAAGAGTACGGTTATTACGGGCTCGGCGAACATGAACGAGCTGGTCACGACTGCTTTTACTTGGCTCATCACATGAAACCAGATGAAATAGCCTAGAAGAGAACAGGTGACGGCTAAGTAAAGGATCGCGGACCATTCGCTGATATTCATCGTAAAAGCTTCGTGTAAGGAGCCTTCTAAAAGAGAAAAAGGAACCAGGCATAGGCCTCCGAGTATGTTGACATAGGCCACGACGAGGAAGGGATTGTACTTCGCCAAGATTCCCTTGCCCGCAAGCGTATAGACAGCCCAAAGTAGAGGCGTCAAAAGCAGGACCGAGGTTCCGACTAGAAAGTTTGTTGGGTTTCCCTTAACGTCCAGAGCGCCACCTAGGATGACAGCGAACGTTCCAAGAGCCGCTATTACTATTCCTATAATGTTCTTCTCCATCAAGTATTCCTTGAATATCCAGGCTGAAAAAATGCTGATCAGAATGGGAGAAAGAAGACAAACCAAGATAGCGGCAATCGAAGCGCCAGCTAATTCTATTCCCGTGTATTGTGCAACGAAAAAGAACGTGACGCCAGTCAAGCCAAGTAGGAGGAATCTAGGAAAGTCTTCTCTTTCAACCAGAATAGCGTACCGCGGGTTCCTACTCTTGTTGAGAACGAGAGCACCTGCGAAAAGACACCCTGCCACGATGAACCTGAGAGTTGCGATGGCTATCGGCGTCAAACCTTCTCGAAGCGTAGCTTTCACGACGACGAACGAGCTGCCCCAGAAAGTGATTAGACAGACCATCAGAACGACGTTAGAGGGGCTGATCGTCCCTGTTGCCATGCGAGCTAACAGCCTTGCTCAACTTAGTAAACGATTCTATAGAGGAAAACCAAAAGAGATGGCCTCACGGTGTCGCGGTGGCCACACTGAAAGATAGCAAAATTATGGCCTCAGCGGGCTATTAACGTACGTTTGAAGACAATGGCAACGAAATGAAAAAACTACAGAAGGCCAGCGCTGACTTTCCTCATAACATATTACAGAAAATCAGTACTAGACGTTCTCGCCGTCTGATTTGGCTCTTATTAGTGCCAAACGATCCTCCTCTTGTTCGCGTTCAATCTCCTCGAGCGCGGCTTCCATCTGTCTCCTCATCCGTTGCTCTTCAATCCTTTTCATGATTTCTTCACGGGTAGAATACCGATGCTGCGAGTTGGTTCCTGAAACGCCATCGAACCATTCTCCTCCCAAGTCAAGTCTTTGCTCAGCCAGTAAGACACGAGAATCAGCGCTTTCCCGTGCCGTCTTTTCATGATAATCATCCGCAACTTTGACGCCCCTTAGAGAACCATGCTCGTCGTAGACCTCGATGGTCTTGAAACTGAGCTTCGGACGCACGACGTGAAAGGACGTCTCAAACCCACAGTTCGGACAATAGAACCGTATGTTCTCAAACTTCACGTCGTGTCTCAGCCTGAAATCCCATTGTGCACACCGCGGACATCCAAAACGCCCACATCGCGCCAACGCCGGGTTGTTAATGCTTGCCCACCTCAGATATCGAGCTTGAGGCGATAGTTCATCCTCAATCGTTCTGAATTCGACCCAAGCGTGCTTCCGAGTCCTACCACGTTTGCGCATCAATGACCACCGGCCAACTCAACGTCTAAGATGCGAAATTCGTCTCGCGTGCCTCTACCGTCAACACGCGTCAATAAGAACAACTATGATTTGCGATATAAGCTCTACCCGAAAAAAATTAGCTGACCTCAGAGGCATGCACCTTAACCTGTTAATCTAATCTTATCTACTTCATAGGCGCTCGGAAGAGACACTGTCAACGATCTCTCCATTCCGTTCTTGCCATATTTCACTCCAACCGCTCCAGTCTTCTGATCTGAATAGAAGGCAGTAAGCCGGGCAGCCTCCTCGACTGCTTTCTTCGTCTTACGACCTTGGAGCAACGTTACTGGGCTTCCGCAGCCTTCGGCTTCAAAACTATAGTCCTCTTCTCCTTTGAGGTGAAGAAGCGTCTTGTTTTCAGGCTCGTTTCTTCCAACTATTATCTTGTTTATTCCCGATCTGAAGTGTCTTCCAACCTTCAACAAGGCAATATCCTTGAGTGAAACGTTCTTCTTGTGGTCAAACAGGTCCCTAACCTTATTGGCAAATTCTCGATACGTCAGCAGACAGCCGCCGGCCGGACATGGATAATCTGTCATCCCAATTTTCGCCGCAAATTTGATCTGCCGCTTCCTAGACCTTCCTTCGATGTCGAGAAGTTTTTTCCTTTTAACGAATCCTCTTGTCTCCGGCTCAGTCTCCGCGAGGAGTTTCGCAGACAAGGGTCTCAGTATCATTCCTTTTAGCCCGGCTTCCTCCTCTATCAGTTCGAGAGTCTTCCTGTGTTGCGACATGGGCCTCTGATCCAAAACTTCACCCGTGAAAACGAACGCAGCTCCTATTTCCTCCGCGTACTTCTTAGCTTTTTTCAGCATGAAAATCCGGCAATCAATGCAGGGGTTCATGTTCTTTCCGTAGCCATACCTCGGTCTTCTCACGATCCTCAAATAGTCCTCCCCGACGCTGATGACTTTCAAAGGCACTCTAAGCTTTCTCGCCGCCTCTGCGACGCCGCATCCGCCCTTTCCACAGAGGCAGAAGGGACTGACAAAGTTTACTGCCTCAACATTTATTCCCTGGTCTAATATCAGCTTCACGGCCAACGTACTATCAAGCCCGCCGGACAAGAGGCCCAGTGCCTTCGGCTTCTTCATTCGGACGGGTATCGTCTCCGCAGTCTTGTTTGATGCGCACATTGCAGATTTTACCCTGGCAAGATAAACATGCTATCCCTAAGAAGTATCCATAATAAAACATTTGTATTCTTGGAGATGCTTTGATCAATGTTTAACGGTTTGAGCTTTGGATCAGCCCCTCTTGTTCATACGTGTATCTGATTCTATTTGTTCCGTCTGAACTCTTTATCATTCTCCAATTTTCTGCAAAGTTCCTGGAGACTGTTTATGACGTGGTCTACTGAATTTTCACGTGTTCTATCAAGGTAGAAGGCCGTTATGCCCAGTTTACTCGGAACCTCAAAATCGAAACATTGATCGTCGCCAACATGAATCATCTCCTCGGGCGAGATTCCACATGTGCTACACACTTTTCGGTAGATGTCGGTTGATTTCTTGATAAGTCCGAAGTCTGATGTTGAAGAAAACACTCGCTCAAAAAAGTGTCCAATCCTGGTGTTCTCAAGCTCCAAGTCAACGAATTCTCTGCGTGCATTCGTTACCACGACGAGTCTGAACCCCGCGTCTTTCAACTCTTTCAGAACTGCCGGAACTTCCGGAAAAACCATGATTCGATGCTGAAACGAGCTCAAGACTGCTCGCGGAGACGTCGCTAGGCCAAACTTGGCTATCCAGTAGCCTAGATCATACCACTCAAGTCTATCCTTGCCGACCTTTAGGTATTCGCTCATCACTAGGGTCTTTGCATCTTCAAATCCGAGACCGTTCTTCGTTGCGTACAGACTAGGTATTCCCTCCAACCACACAGAGTTCACGAACGAAATATCCGTGATAGTTCCATCTAGATCGAAGGACAAGACTCGCCTAGTGCTCATTCTTCTCGTCCAAGCCTCCAGTCCAAAACGCAGGGACCGACTATTTAGCGTAGCGAAGCTAAAAACTAAGAACGCTGATCTCTCTTGCACCGGCGGCTTGGCGAAAAAACCTGCGAGGAGCACTACGCCTCTTTTAGAGGCGGATCCTAGAGTTCGTGGTCGAGTGTCCTCGTTGTTCTTTAGCTTCAAACCTCAGAAAACGCAGTTCTTGTGTTCACATTTTCAGGAGCTTTTCGAAGCATCTTGTCAGATCCGCTTTGAACATGATGACCGTCACTGATATTCCAATCAACATGCTGACCAACACGGATAAGATGTCGCTCCCCATGCCCAGCGTGTTTTTGATGATGTCTATCGAGAATCTACCGCCGTAAGCCACGACTAAGCCTAGGAGAAATTTCCCAAGAATGCCCGGGACGAAGGCCTTGACCGGGTTGTAACGAGTCGCGCCGAGCGGAATGAAAACCAGGTCGTCTGGCAAGGGTGTCAACGCGAAAGCAAAGATTGCGACAGAGCCGAACTTGCTAAGTATCTTGCCAAGAAAGTCAACGTTCTTCTTGTACCTCCCACCGATGACTTTCCTGCTGCTAAAACCGAGCACGTACCCCGAGAATTCTCCTATTGCTCCCCCGATAGCTGCGGCCGAGGCCAATAATAATGGATCGAAAACCCAACTTGCGCCAGCCTTAAGACCCGCAAGAGTGAACACCACTATCGTGTCTGGAACAGGTAGGATTATGGACGTTGCACCCGCTAGGCTTATGGCTAAGACTCCAAGGTATCCATACTGCAAACAGACAAATCGCATCCAACTGATGATGTCTTGTAATTGCAGAATTATCCCCGCCGAAAGCTCCTAACGCATAGTCGCCGAATTGTGCGCCGGTGCTCTTGCGTCGGGCATATTCTCATCATCGTCACTCTTCGTCACGAAATTAACACGAAGAGCATCCTAGAGGATTATTAACGCTTTTGCAAAATTAGAACCAGATTTATCCCTAATCTGATGGCATACTCTCAACAACCTCTAGTCGACAGCTATGGGAGGAAACCGTTGAACTCATCATCGAAAAGTCGACTCCCAATTCGTGAGTTTTTCTTGGAAGACCATCTGCGAGCTTCAAGCTTCCCTCAAAATATGTTTAGGAGATCCACGTTTTTCTCTTTTCTCAGGAAGCCAAGACCCCTACTAGAGGGATTCTTTCCAGGGTTTCTTCGCCATGAGGCGCTCTGGAGATCTCCGCAGTCAGATCTCGCCCTGCCTGATGTTCACCCTGATGATCACCATCAACCCAAAGAAAACTAGTTGTGACATCGTAGACCTTGCCTTTGTAAGCAATGTAGGCAGGTCTACCATTCTTCCCATCATACTGTTTCAGCTCCTCCAAAGTGAACTTTCTCTCTGTGTTCGCCAAAACGAGCACCAAAATCAAGAGTAGTCCGAGCCTATTTGAAAGTTTCTAAGAGTGCACTTGACTTGATATAGTTGATATTCAATATTTCTCGAATTACGGAATCTTATTCTTCTTCAAATCATCCAGGTCGCAGCATAGAGAAATAAGCTCGTCAGAATTGTCTCGCGCAAAAGCTACCGGCCTTGCAGAGAAGTATGGGAACAGCTGTGTGTCATCTTGGTTCCTGTGCCAGTTCAATCTGTCCTGTGCTAGTTAAGAGTCTGTCCATAATCAGCGTGAACCATTGACAAATCTCTATTGTCCACCTTGCCGTCGCCGTTGATGTCGCATGCCGGATCCCAGATGAGTGGTGGCGGGCATCCAGGATAAGAGCCTAGAGACCGCGAGACTAGCGTTAGGTCTTTGCCATCAACCGTGCCATCACGATTCACGTCGCCTGGGAAATGGTCCAGCCCTTCGAAAAGAATGTTGAAACCGAAATTTGTAATGTTCGGCTCCTGTGGTATCCTCAGCGTGAGCGTGACTTCACCGACCTGAGTGGGATCTAGCTTAAGGTCATGATGATTCCACGAGAATCCCAAGCTGCTGCCTCCATCAGGGGGGGTCCAGTTCATCGCTGACAGAACTAGGACGAGCGGGGAAGATCCCTCATTTCGAACGTACACCACAACGTTTTTGACTTCGCCAGGTGACAACAGGCCCCAGTTGACTGCATCTGTAGGCTGGACGCATCCTGAATCAGAATATACGGCAACTGAGCCTGATAACGCAAAGGCCGTACGATTGCCCGAGGGTCCGTGGAGCACTGCAAGCTGAATTACAACCAGAGCTACGAGAATACCAACTGCAAAGAGGACAAGCAATCTCCCTCTCATGAACCCTTTCTCATGAATACTTTGCAAGAAGAGAGATATCAACATTATGTTGAAAGCGCGCGCATGAGGGTGAGGAATTGTTTTACGTCATGGGCGCTCATTCCATACTTTGAACGCCTCTGTTTCTGGTTTGGATGTCCACAAGGGTTTCGTTTATGGGACGATTTGGATTCCCTTAGCTGCAGTCGCGTTGTTATCTGTCTTAAAGCAATTCCTACAACTCTGCGTACTAATATCTTTTCGGTTCGACTATGACTTTTCACCAAATAGAAAACTGGCCTCAAGATTCAGTTCTCTCTGCGCGCGTATTTCTCAACTAGGTCCTTTTTGCCTATGACCCTGAGCTGCCTAAACAAGAAATCGAACTTTTCTTCGATCTCGTCTGCGATCGCTGATCTCGTCTCAGGCGACAGACTCATGATTTCCTTTTTGAACGGGCCTAGCGCCCTCTTTCGAGTCTTGTAAAAGAATTGTTCCTCAGTTTCGCCCTGTTTGGCTTCATTCCTAGCGTTCATTCTGAGCCAATCGTATATCTTTTTTTTCAGGTCGGATGGAAAGTGTTCTGAGTCGTAGATCATGTTCTGAAACTCCGTGGCTAAATGCACCTCTGCGGTTTCGCACTCAGGAAACTTGTGGAACGCTTCAGGAGGGAGAGTTGACGCCCCGTGCTGAACAGCGCCTGCCAAACCGTACTCGTCCCGTGCAATCTTTGAAAGAGCCTTTAGCGTGTTGAAATCAAGGTTGACCTGTGCCACTGAACCGTTTGGAAGAACAACGCCTCCGTGCGTCGTCCCAGTCTGAACGGAGATCTTGCTTATCCCAACCGATTCTTGACCTAGCTTCTCCTTGAGGCCCGCCATAAACGCGTGCAGATCCTCAGGAGTCGAATTCTGGTGCCCGATCTCACCTATCTCCCCGCCTACTGAAACCGTGATTCCGCTAGGCTCGACTCGGCGGATGAACCGCGTGAGTTCTGCGCAAACTTCATAGTTATGAAGCTGCTGCCCTTTCAAGTCAGGCTTCGACAGATCCACCAGCGTGGACGAGTCGATGCCGATGTTGTAGAACCCAACCGCTACGGCGTCAGAGATCAAGCTCTTCAGAGCGCCAATCTCGTTCGCAGAATTCTCGTTAAACTTTGAAGCATTGGCCTGAAAATGATCACCCTGAACAAACACAGGTCCCTCGTAGCCCTCCTTCAAAGCAGCCGCCAGCACTACACTGGAATACTCCAAAAGGGACTGGTTCGTATAGCCCATCTCAGACCTGGCGATCTCAAAGATAAACGCGCCAGAGCTGTTCTTTTCGGCGACCCTGAACACCCTGCATGCCAGGTCATACGTCAGGCTCCTAAGGTTCATAGCAGGAACCGTGAAACCAGCAAACTCACCCCTGCCCCTCGCCATGTAGAACTCTTGTATACTGGCCGGATAAGCACCCGAAGCCTTGGCAACTTCAAAAATGCTTTCAGCCAATCTCCTCTTCTCCGCCGGATCATCAGTCATAACGAGGCTCATTACTTTCTTATCAGGATCCAAAAACTTCGACATGATCTCATCACATTCTCAAACTTGGACTCAACATTCACACCAAATATCCGCACATAGCTGTGCACGTTCGCTTGGTCTCAAATAGAAAGCTGATGTTTATAAACATGGAGAAAACAACCCCAAAACCACCGATTAAGCCAGACGTCTAAACGTGCCGAATCGATGGCTTCATCGACATACCATAATCCACGTCTGTAGCTCACGCTAAGAAACGAGGCTCTGCAAAACAACCCTGTTACTATCAAACGAGAGCGCGCAGGCCAGTCAAATAATTTGTGAACAGAGTTTCTGGAGGAGTTGGCTTGAATTTCAACCAGACGTTTCGATCCGACTAGAGATTTTTTCCCGCACACTCGGCAAAGAAAAAAATAGACTGAAAATGCCATTCGGAAAAGAGGAAATCGAAAGCACCGTAAGCGGTCAAACGTGATCGCTCTTGTTCGGGGAAATTCAAATGCTTTGTGACAAGTTATAAGAGCTGGTCCTGTTGATATGAGTGTCACGACGTTGGTGGCCTGTTTGAATCATGAAGCTGACATACACAAGCAGTATGACAAGTTTGCAAACGGGTCTGTTCAGGTTGGGGAGCTACCAAAGTGGATGAACGTTAACGGGAAAGTAGCATGGTACGTTTTTCGTGGACCCTACAGTGATTTAGGTCCCAAGGGATTCGACGCCTTTTGGAAGAAGTTCAGCGAGGCTAAATTGAAGATGACGGGACCGCCAGGCGATGTCTATGTCTGCAGTCCTGAGAGCCATCAAGCAGACAAGCAAGCCAAGATGCTGACCATCATCTGGTGTCCAGTAGAATAGGGATAACGTAGAGATGTGTTGAAGCTCATTTCCAGAGGTGTTTCCGAAATGGGGATCGGCGAATCGATCAGGAGAGGCCATGATCAGTATAGAAGATTCTTTGCACAGCTGTTCAAGTCAACTTAAGAAGACGCGAAGCTGAGAGAACAGGTTTTCATAGAATTCCGGATAAGGCTCTACGCGCACCACGAGGCTGAGGAATTGACTATCCTGCCCAGAATGACCAAAATTCCCGAGCTGAGAGGGCTTGCGGTTGAACTCTAGGTGGAGCACGCAGAGATGAAGACTCATTTTGAAAATATGATAAAAGAAGGTTATGATCGTGAGATCTGGCGATACAAACTCGCGCCGCTTTACGACATTATGCAAGCTCATTGGCTAAAAGAAGAGGAAGACCTCATACCTTTCGCTCCGAAGTATTTCTCAGAGGGAGAATGGAACGACTTCGGTAAGAGATTCGACGAGATAGTAGCCCAGTACCTAAAGGCGCACTGAAACTAGGCAACGCTATATTTGGTCTTAGCTAGCAAGTGCCGCATTGAAGAATACAATCAACATTGAAAACCTCTCTAGGTTGAACGCGCCATCCTCAAAGAGAGACTAGGTACAGACAAAAGGATGCTGGCTTAGTCTTTCGCGAGAGGGATCTCCATCTCCGTGAAATCCTCCGCCACTAGTGTTTTCCTAAAGATTTTTCTCGCCTGTCTTAGCAGTAGGCTAGTGTCGCTGTATCTAGCGCTTATGTGCGTCAGAACCAGATTTTCCACGTTGGCCCTTCTGGCGTCCCTGGCAGCCTGACTTGGAGTTGAGTGTCCATCCTCGGATGCTCTTTCGAGCAGTTCATCCTCGAACGTGGCGTCGTGGATGAGTACGTTTGCTCCTTTCGCGAGCTTGCCGAGGCTCTTGAACGGTCTCGTGTCTCCCGTATACACGATCCTTCTCCCTTTTCTCAGCGGTCCCGTAACCTCTCTCGGCTTCACAGTCCTTCCGCTGGGAAGCTTGATTTCTTGTCCGCGTTGCAGCCTTGACCACTGGGGTCCTTCGGGAATCCCTAGGTGCTCGGCTTTCTCTGGGAAGAACCTTCCAGGCCTAGGCTTCTCGATGAAAGCGTACGCCAGGCTTGGAACTACGTGATTTGACCACGCTGCCTCAATGCAGTAATCGCTTTCTTCGCATGCAGTGCCCTCATTGTCTATCTCATGGATTTCAACCTGAAAGGTCAGGGCAAACTGCACTGTCCGCTTGATGCACTCGAGGAATTCTCTTATGCCTGGTGGGCCGTAAACGTCTAGCTTTCTCTTTCTATCAAGTAGGGCCATGGTCTGCATGAGGCCGGGCAACCCTAAGACATGGTCCCCGTGCATGTGCGTTACGAAGATCTTCATTTTTTTGTGGAAGCCGCCTCCGGCCCTTACGATCTGCCTCTGGACACCTTCGCCACAGTCGAACAATATCTGCTCGTCTTTGTGCTGTATCAGAACAGCTGGCAGACCTCTGTTGGCAGTCGGGACGCTTCCTCCCGTGCCTAGAAAAACTATGCGCAGGCTCAAACGTCACGCCTTCTCGAACACCGCGATCTCTCTCGTCAAGCTTCTGTGTACATAAACAAAGTAGGACTCTAAATGCTTATAACCAAAATCCTTGCCTATTCGTGCAATGCTAAGCGTCTTCGGCGAAGCCACGCACACCCTGTTCCCGCTGACCAAGATCTCGTCTGCCGCCACTAGGAGTTCTTCAACAATCTGTCTTGTGGTTCTCCTCATAGTAGTCGAGGAGGTCCCGTAAGGCGGATCGGTCACGACACAATCAACCCTTGTTATCGGTGGGCATCGCACGTCAGCAACCACGATGCCGTCGGGCCTCATCTTGAAATGTTCGAAGTTTCGAATGGTCCCTCTTGCCATGCGGCGCTGGACGTCGACACCCAAAGTGCGGCACCCAATAAGTGAAGCCTCGATAAGCGTGCTCCCTGTGCCGCAAAGAGGGTCGAAAACTAGATCTCCCTGTCTGGGCCTGGCCAAGTTTACCATGCACCTCGCTAGCTTCGCTTGCATGGCTGAAGGGTGAAAGAAGGGTTTTCCCCTAGGTCGCCTCTCAACGAAGGGTTTCGCTGAAATCTCGGCGAGCTTCAACCCGAAAACAAACTTGGTCTGCGTCAGAACGCCAATAAACACCCTGCTAGGGCTCTTTAGGTTAACCCTTGCATTGGGGTTTTTCTCTCGAATGATCCTACCAAGTGTTGCCTCAAGCGCCATCTCTCTGATGCTGGGCGCGTAGTTCTTCACTCGTTTCACTCGCACTGCAAAGTCTTGCTCTTCAGCTAGTGCGTTGTTCAAGTTTACATTTGGGATCATCTTGACTATCATGCCCATTTTGGCCTCGCAGCTGAAGAATTCAAGTCCACAGACCCTAGTCAAGGCTGCTCTACGCTTGACGGCTTCGACACAACTGATTTCGGCGTCAAGCCTGATGACCTGATCGAGCTTCTCTGACACTTTATAAGCAAAACCCTCGGCTGTCAGCACCGCCGTCAATTCTGAGGCTGGAAGGTCCTTGTGCTCACCTGAAAGGAGGAAGAACAGCCTCGCCAAGCCGATGCTCCTTCAGCCGAGAAGCTCCTTTGCAATGATAGGAGCTAGGGAGACCTTGCTGACAGCCGACGGCACTCCGTCAGTTCCAACGATCTCTTCGACTCCTGCACTTAGTATGTGTTTCTCTGCATCTCCGATCAGCAAGGGATGGACACAGGAGGCAAAGATCCTGGCTGCTTCAAGCTTTTTCAAGATTCTGGCAGCGCGGATGATCGTTCCGCCACTGCTGATTATATCATCAAAAATCACGACGGTCTTGCCCTTCACCTCGAGTGGCTTCTTCTGAATGCTCACGTGTCCAGTGTAGAGGTCTCTATGTTTCTCGAGGAAGCCGTATCCGCCTTTGAGCACCTGCTCGGCCTCGCGTGCCATGTACAACGCACCATCATCTGGAGCAAGTGAAAAAGCCCTCTCTAAGCCTCGCTGCTTGAAATACTCGGCCAACACGGGAATCGCTGATAGGGTCTTCGCAGGAAACGGAAATCTTTTGAGCAATGCTCCTTCATGCACGTTGAACGTTAGCAGGCTGTCAACTCCAGCCGCCTTAAGCATGTTTGCAACCGCTTCCCCGCTGAGCGCTTCGCCGGCTAGGAAAACCTTGTCCTGGCGAGTGTAAGCCAAGTACGGCACGACGGCTTTCACGTTCTTTGCCCCAGTTCTCTTAGCCGCATCTGCCATCAACGCCAGCTGGATAAGTCTCTGGTCCTGAGGAGGACTTGTGGTTTGAACAATGATTGCCTCTTCTCCCTGGGTGCTGCCCTCTATTCTTACGTAGGATTCTCCGTCTGGAAAGTTTTTGAACGCGACGGGCAACTTTTCTGCCTTAAGGATGTCGGCTATCTTCTCTCCTAACTCCTTTGAGGACGGTCCGAGAACTATCTTCATATTTCCGCCTTAGCTCGGTTTCAGTTTGGTTCTGTTAGGTTTTTCCGGTTGAATTATGTTCTTTCATTAGTTCTTGTGCTCTGTCCATTCGGATCCTTCGTTCTTCAACCATCTTCTCGGCAATCACGTCAACCATCTCCCCGGTTGCGCCTGCGGCGGCGGCTATGTTTCTAGCGTGGAGCGACATATGCCCACGCTGGATACCTTCGCTGACCAAAGCTCTCAGCGCTCCGAGGTTCTGAGCGAGCCCGACAGCGGCTAGAACTTCGCCCAGCTCGTTCGCCGTCTTCACGCCGAGAATCTTGATGGAGATTCGTGCTATGGGATGGGTTCGAACCGTGCCGCCGATCACGCCAACGGCCATCGGCAGCTCGATCGAGCCGACCAGATCGCCGCCCCTGTCCTTCTCCCAGGTGGAGAGCGAGGTGTACCTGCCGTTTCTCGCTGCGTAAGCGTGAGCTCCTGCCTCAATGCCGCGGTGATCGTTGCAGGTCGCGAGCACCACAGCTATTATGCCATTCAGTATGCCCTTATTGTGTGTCGCGGCGCGGTAGGGATCTGCAGCAGCGAACGCGCTGGCCATAACTATGCCGTCGACAGCTTCCTCGCCCCCGACAGCTTCCTTGGGCACGGTGCACCATGCCCTGACCACACGTTTGACCGCCAGGTTAGAGATGATGCGAAGGTGCACTTTTCCGCCTGTGGCGCGCTCAATCATAGGAGCCACTGCCTCAGCCATGGTGTCCACGGCGTTCGAACCCATCGCGTCTCGGCAGTCTACGAGCAATTCTGCAATGAGCATCTGTCCCTTGCTTGTGTCGATCACCTTTGCCTCCAGGTCTTTGGCTCCGCCGCCTGCGGAAACGAGCGGAGGGTCCTGTTCGTTCGCTTTCTTCAATATCTCCGTCTTCGCTTCGAGAAGCCTCATCTTCCCTGCATAAGCGTCCTTGACGCCGACTACCTGCACCTGTCCGATCATTACAGGAGGTGTGCTGCTAGTGTGAAAGCCTCCGCCACCTCTAGCCATCTTCGCTGCGTAGCTCGCTGCGGCCACGACCGAAGGCTCCTCGATCGCCATGGGGACCAGATAATCCCTGCCATTCACGAGGAAGTTGACAGCAATACCCAACGGCACGGGGAACACGCCGACAACATTCTCTATCATACGATCAGCAAGCTCCAAGGACAATGAGCCAGCATTACTGAGCATGGCTGCTTCCTCGTCCGTCAGGTCAGCAAATTCTTTCACAACTCGAAGGCGCTCTTCTGGACTAAGCTTGTAGAAACCTGAGACTGATGATGACTTGCGCGATTTCACCAAGATTTCCCATGCCTCACATAAGGTATGAAAATACTCTTAGCATTTACCTTTTAAGCTTTGACGGAATTCGCAAAAATTAAGCAGTCGCGGAAGCTGAGAAACGAGCGGGTTTATTGAAGCTGACCAGTGTGGCGGCTAGGCTTCTCTTCAACGAGGCGTGAAACGATTTGCTGGTCAATGTATGAAGAGTGACCGAAACATATTGCTTCTTCTATCTGTATTCAATACTTCAATCTCTCCAAAAGAAGTTAGAAGGCTCTTCGGAACAACTCTGTAATTAGCTATTTCCTCTGCTTTGAGTCACTATCTTCTTGGAAGGGCAAACGCTGGGATTCCGAAGCGCTTCCGTATCTCCTTTGCTAGCGTTTCAGCGTGGCCCATTCTGAAGTTGTCCGTGACTACGAGTTTGGGCTTTGCACGTTGCACGTACTCTATCAGTCCGTCAAAGTCCGAGTGGTCGCTGAGGGCTACGATGTACTCGTTCTCAGCTCTGCAACTAACTGCGGAGCCGAACTCCCAGCCACTGGCATAGACGCGAAAGCTTCCCAGTCCGACTTCGCCTCCAGCGTTCATGTGGTAGAACGCGACGCAAGGTGAACCTTTTTTCAGAAGTTCTCTTGCATCGTCTCCGTCACAGTGTAACAGGCGCCCCATGCGCATCCCATGCCGCTCGCACACTTTCGACACTTGAAAAACCCGCTCGGAAGCAATGAACGGTACCGTCAGGCCCGCCTTGTGCAGGATCTCCATGACTTCCTGCAGTTTTCCGTGGTACCCAAAAACGTAGACTGTGCCTTGGTTCAGTCCTTCGGTTACGAGTGATACGAGGAGGCTTCTGACGTCGTCGTTGAACGAGCGTCTGCAAGATGGACTTCCATACGTGGCCTCCATGACGAGGACATCCGTCTCCAGTACGGGAGTGGCGTTGATCCTGAAATCTCCGGTGTAGGCAACTCGCTCTCCGTCCGACCCTTCGACGAGAACCTGAGCGGCTCCCATTATGTGGTCAGCCCTGAACATTGTTATCTTCTCCTCCTCGTACGAAATCGGCTTTCCGTAATTCAGCGTTTCTACGAAGCCGCTCATCAGGAAGAGTGGTCCCTTGAGAACGTCGATGAGATCCTTCGTCGGGGCCGTCATCAGCACTTTTTGACACTTTCTGAGACTCTCCCTCAGTCCCACCATGTGATCAGCATGCGCGTGGGTGACTGCTCTTAGGCGCCTGGTCTCATCGAAAGAGTCGCAGGAAACGTTCTTGCCCAGCTGAACCGCGCCTCGATACGTAACCGACGCTTCCGAAAGCAAGGTTCTCACTTTCATGCGCTTGTGGAAGTGAGCCAGTTTACGAGTTCGTGGGGGTTCTCAGATTCGATTCTCACCCTTATGGGCCCGAGCGGAGACTCTGCTACTTCCTCCGCAAACGAGACGTGCCCCACGTACGCCGCCTGCTTGTTCAGGCAGAAGCTTATGGTTTTTCGGTCGATGCTGGCGAGTAGAACAGTTCTGGCGGCTGCACGAATGTGTTCCCTAGAGAGCATGTTGTAGAATTTAATTAGTGGCTCTCTTTCGCGTGTCTCAGCGGTCAGAATGCTCCCTCTCCTCGTCTGCTTCACCGTGATCGGGATGGTTCCAAAAATGCTTTCAATTGCTTTTCGAACCTTGGCTTCAGACTCAGTCGGGTTGACTTCAGCGTCCACGCTAACGATTACCGTCTCCATGTCCTTTCTATCTCTCCCAGCACTTCTGCAGCCCTGTTTTTCGTTGCGCTCAGCGTGCCCTCGTTCACTATCAGATACTCAGCCATGGCTATAGCGTTTCCTAGTCCTACTCCGAGTTCTCTCAAGTCTCGTTCGCGGAAAATCGCCCAGTCCTTGGGGTCATCGCTTCTCCGACGACTATACAGGCGTCTAAACCTTGTTTCAGGCGAAGAATGGACCGCTACTCCAACGACACACGCAAACCGGCTCTTGAACTCGTCGACCTCGCTGAGACTTCTAACTCCGTCCACGACAACCCTTGACTCGAGGATCTTCTCGATCTTCGGAATACATCTGCGCGCAATGCTGGCTTCTCCTTCTAGCCGCCTCAGTTCAAGCATTATCCTTCCCATGTTCTCCGGGGTGGCCTCAACTCCTCGCGTTCTAGCCTCCTCTCGTACCTCATCACCCATCACCACGACAGCGTATCCCTTCTCTGCTGCCGCGTGCACCATCACGGATTTTCCTGAACCGGGCAAGCCGGCGACGGCGACAATGACCTTTCGGGACAACATCGGGACCCTGAATACTCTACTCGGGAGGGCAGATAATCTTTTACATCAGAAGCATCTATGGAAGCATATCGCGAGTACTGCAGGAGGCAAAGCGATGGTTGAGAACATACGGAGTTTCATAGCGTTCGACATCGAGAATCAATCCGTCTTGAAGAGGATAGCCGAGGCGCAGGCTCTGCTCGTCAAGACAGGAGCTGACCTGAAACCTGTGGAGCCCGAGAATATTCACGTAACCCTTCGTTTCCTCGGAAGCATCTCCTCTGAGATGGTCGACGGAGTTTTCGAGGATATGAAAAAGGTCCAGTTCATCCCCTTCAACATCAACCTGCACGGTCTCGGAGCCTTTCCAGACGTGAAATACCCCAGAGTGTGCTGGGCGGGCATAGCCGAAGGCGCGAACCAACTGCGAGGAATCTTCAGCCAGCTGGAGCCTTCCTTAAACGCGCGAGGCTTTGCGGCTGAACTGAGGGGTTTCAGTCCTCACCTGACTATAGCCCGGGTGAGATCTGGAAGAAACAAGGCTGAACTCGCTCAATCTATTCGGACGAATGTCGAATACGACTTCGGGCAGATTAGGGCATCGTGCCTAAGACTCAAGAAAAGCGACTTGACTCCTAAGGGGCCTGTCTACTCGACTCTGAAGGAAGTCTGCCTCCGAGAACAATGAAAAGGGTTAGACTTCAATGTCGAGTGACGCAAGAAAAGTCTGCGCAGCAGTTCTCGAGAAGGTTACGCCGAGTCTTCAAGAGAGGAAAAAGCTACTGAACCTCAGCCAGGCGCTGACGGAAAGAGTGACCAGTGCAGCTAAGAAGATGAAAGTCAAGGTGAAAGTACGTGTGGAAGGCTCAGTAGCGAAGGACACATGGCTCAGCGGGGAACCCGACATCGATATATTTATGAGGCTCCCAACGTCGACACCCCGAAACTCGCTTGGAGAGGTCTGCCTTAGGGTGGCCAGGGCAGCCACCAAGGGCTCGAAGCATGTCGAAAGGTTCGCCGATCATCCGTACCTTGAAGCCTTCGTTGAGGGTGTCCGGGTGAATATTGTTCCATGCTACGAGGCTAGACCTGGCGAATGGATGAGCGCGACGGATCGAACACCTTTTCACACCGCTTACATCAACGAGCACCTAACCGATGAAGCTAGGGGCGAAGTACGCTTACTCAAAAAGTTCATGAAAGGAGTAGGCGTCTACGGAGCCGAAATCAAGGTGGGCGGCTTTAGTGGTTACCTTTGTGAACTGTTAATCCTGCATCGCAAATCGTTTCTGGACACGATCAAAGCGTTTGCGCTGGGTGAACAGAGAATGGTCATCGACATTGCAAGATTCTACGCCGGCAGGCATGAAGAGCTTGGCCTGCTGTTCGATGATCCTCTAGTCGTCGTTGATCCAGTGGACAGGGCTAGGAACGTGGCTTCAGCTGTGCGCAACCAGAAGCTACACGACTTTGTTGCCTCGTCTCAAAGGTTTTTGGCGAAACCGAGCTTAGGCTTCTTCTATCCGCCTCAGACGGTTCCCTTATCCGTCCGTAGCATGCGGAGGTCTTTGAAAACGCGAGGGTCGAGCATCATCTTCGTGTTGTTTGGAAGAGTTGATGCGGTGGCCGACGTTCTTTGGGGGCAACTCTACAAGTCGCAGCGGTCTCTTCGGAAATTGCTTGAGCTGAATGATTTCGCCGTCCTCCGTGACCTTCCTTGGAGTAATGAGAAGGGCGTAAACATGATCATTCTTGAACTTGAAGACTGTTGTGTTCCCAAAGTCAGGAGACATGTTGGGCCCCCACTAGAGAAGGAGAAGGAATGCGAGAAATTCGTCGCTAAATACGTTGAAAGTCCTGAAGCAGTTTCCGGACCCTACGTGGAGGATGGTAGATGGGTGGTTCTTGTTCGACGGAAGTTTACTGATGCTTGTACCTTGTTGAAAGACCGACTGAAGGATGGAGGAAGAAAAGCAGGCGTCGCTGAGGGAATCTCGTCGGTTCTCAAGAAGAATTTCAAGGTTCTGGCAAACGAAGAGATCGTAGATGTCTACGAGAGAAACGGAGAATTCGCCTTGTTCTTGACGGAGTTCCTGCGCGGCAGACCTAAATGGTTAGAAGCTCACTGAGTGTAAGAGCGATCAGAACAATTCCTAGTGTCCAGGTGTAGAAAGCGAAGTAATGAAACCTCTTGCTCCTCA
>Ga0187771_10000258_pt1 | contig 30654 bp, 29 predicted proteins | sample 0116_SJ02_MP15_1_FD_133139 | JGI IMG/M metagenome (GOLD analysis project Ga0187771, IMG submission 133139) | Tropical peat soil microbial communities from peatlands in Department of Meta, Colombia - 0116_SJ02_MP15_10_MG | ecosystem: Environmental > Terrestrial > Soil > Wetlands > Peat | place... | reverse complement strand
TGCCGATGCCCTCCAACTTCACCAACGGCAACAACTCCTTTTTGACGCCCTTTTCAATGCGTGCCATCACTTCGCTGAGCGGACGTAAATATCCTTTCTGTCCAAACAAGACAGCTAACTCATGCGACGCATGGAGCAGCCACTTGCCAGTTTCAATAAGCCGATATAAATCGCCGGGCTGTACACGGAAACGCTCGATAATCTCGTCCTCAGTACGCTCGTCAATCCAAGTATGCATGACCATGGCAGCCTTTGCCTCACCCAAAAACTCTTCATAAGAAATGCGGTCTTCCCACTCGTTGGGCACTTCGAAAAAGAACTCTTCGCGATGAGAATCTGCGAATAGCGCTAGTTCATCAAACTCATCAGAATATGGACGCGTACGGGGCACCATGTCGGGCGTGTGGGCAACCATGTGCAGAAAACTCGCGTCGCTGAGCATAGCGGGCTGGCGCCTAAAAGCGTCTCGGATGATTACGCCAGAAACGGGGTCAACATATAGCTCTGATATTCGCCGTCCAAACTTGGTGGCAAGAATCTTTTCGCCCGCGACCTCAATCATCTCCTCATCGTACAGAAACTTCAGAATCTTGGCTATCACTTTTTGAATCGCCTCGGGTGCATACTGATACGCATAGAAGGTCTTGCCGAAGAACTCATGAACGCCTTGTTCAGTCTGCGCATAGTTAGCAGCTATAGTTGCTAACACGTGTGGTCTCAAAATACGTTCAACAGCTAATTTCGACCATATGCGCTCTGGTTGTGCAAGAACATAACTTTGCATCAGATAGTCACGTTCATCGTCCGTTTTGGCAATTAAGATGGCCTCTCCTACCTTGTCATACTTCGGTCTGCCAGCTCGTCCAGCCATCTGCTTGTACTCCAAAACGCTAATGGGATAAAAACCGTAGCCAGGTTCGTAACGCCTATAGTCATGAATAATCACCATTCGCGCCGGTAGGTTAACGCCGAAAGCTAATGTGGGTGTCGCTGTTAAGACTTTGATTTTTCCCTCACGAAACGCGTCCTCTATGATTTTCCTGTGTGCCCCGCTTAGGCCTGCGTGATGAAAAGCTGCACCTTTCTTAACCATTTCAGCTAACGCGTCGCCAAGGCGCGTGTGTTCACCCGTGGTCGCGATTTGTTCGCTCAAGCTTTCTAGGGTACGTTTTATTGGCTTTGATAATAATGGTTCTAGTTCGGTTGCCGCTTTTTTCGCGTGTCCGATTGCGTTTTTCCGTGTATTCGCGAAGACGAGCGCTTGCCCGCCTAATTCAACAATATGCGCGGCTAGGTTGATAGCTGGGTCGTTCGAGTGCTTATCCACCTTCACAGCGCTGCCATCTTTGAAGATTATCTCGTTTTGCCACACGACGCCCTCCTTCAGAATAACTGGGCGCCATTCAGTGGTGATGTAGTCTGCTTTGAGCCAGTCAGCTAATTCATCGGCATTCTTGACGGTCGCGCTCAATACGAGTAGTTGTGTGTCTGGGTTTATTTGCAAGAGCCTTGCTAGGACGACTTCGAGTGTGGGTCCGCGTTCAGGCTCGTTCAGCAGGTGCACTTCGTCGGCGACCACGAGCGAGATTTCGTCCATCCACTTCGCCCTGTGCCTTAGCAGCGAATCTGCCTTCTCGTTGGTCGTCACGATGATGTCATAGCGTTCCAGCCAGGGGTCACTGCTGTCAAAATCGCCCGTGCTGATGCCTACTCTTACTGGTCTGCCGTTCGACTTCTTTATCGCCGTGTACTTTTTGAATTCGTCAAACTTTTCATTAGCCAACGCGCGAAGTGGTGAAAGATACAGCACTTTGCCGTTTTTTTCGAGCACATGTTTTAAGGCGCAGAGTTCGGCGATCAATGTTTTACCCGAAGCCGTGGGACTTGCCAGAACAAGGTTTTGGCCTTCGAGCGCGCGGGCTTTTATGGCTTCTTCCTGTGGCGGATAGAGCGTGCTGAAGCCCTTTCGGATGAGAATTTCCTTTACGGACTCTGGCATGGCCAAGTCTTCAACTTTCAAGGGAGGTCAATTCTCATTTGTTACGTCTTCTTTAAATATCCCTCTCTGGGCGAGTAAACCGTGCCTTCTTTAAGCATCTGCCCTAAGAGACGTTCAACTTCAGCTGGAGCGATTTTGTACTTTACATCTAATGTTTCGAGCAGGGTCTTCTTTTCTACCATGCCAGTTTCTTTAGACATGTCCAGAATCGTGTCCAGAACTGCTTTCAACTTGTCCCTGAGGCTTTTCGGTTTGCCTGTCATGATAATGTCAATGTCCATCATGTGCGAGGTCATGTCCACTCCGACCTCCTCTAGCGACCTGCGTGTTATAGCTATGGCAGCCTCCGCGTCCTCCGCCGTTATTTCACGCTTAAGGGCTACACGCGCCCTTGCCTCAGTCAGCCGTACGAGAGACTCTAGCTGTCGCGCTGTGATGGCTATCGGAGCGCCCTCTGTGCCACTTGCTCTCATTTCGAGGTAGAAGTTCCTAAGCCGTTCCATGGCTTCTTTGGTTAATACTGGTTTTACATTCTTCGCATAGCTTATGTATTTTCTCAGCAGGTCAGGCTCAATTTGGGACTCGATGCTCGCCGCCCCTCCACGATGAAGCTCCAGAATGTGCTCAGACATTTTTGCATCCAGTTCCTTCTCTGGCACGTCTTTCAATATAAAGATCAGGTCGAATCTCGAAAGGATAGTCACTGGGAGTGTGATGTTTTCTGCCACATTCCTGTAAGCATCGTATCTCCCCAAAGCTGGGTTTGCGGCTGCGAGGATGGCTGTTCTGGCGTTTAAGGTGGCGACGATGCCGCCCTTAGCCACCGAAACGGTGTGCTGTTCCATGGCTTCGTGGATAGCAACACGGTCTTCGGGTCGCATTTTGTCGATTTCGTCGATGCATGCTACGCCTTTGTCAGCTAACACCAAAGCACCTGCCTCAAGACTCATGCCTCCGCCCTTTTCTCGTAATACAGCTGCGGTTAATCCTGCAGCTGTGGTTCCTCTGCCTGATGTGTACAAGCCTCTGGGTGCAATTCTGCCTACGTATTGCAGCAGCTGGGATTTGGCAGTGCCTGGGTCGCCTACGAGGAGAACGTTCATTTCGCCACGCACGGTAATATCTGGCAAGTGTTTTGGGACGCCTCCAAAAAGAAGATACGTAATGGCTTCTTTGATGTGTTCGTAGCCGTAGATGGATGGTGCAATGGAGCGGAGGATTTTGCGGTGAATCCACGGGTCTCTGGAGAGGTCAAGGATTTGTTTTTCTTCTTCAGTTGATATAGAGACTGTTTCGGGCTCTTTGCTTCTGACATCAACATGGTTCGCGTCCAGATGAAGCCTGAAAGTGCGAAGCTTTCCGATTCTCGGCATGGTCGGTGCGGCTGCGCGTACAGCTCCCACGATGTTCACGTGGTCGCCGGGTCTGGCTTTGTCAACGAGGTCTCGTCCGACGAGTTTAACGTTCAACCAGCGCGGCAATTGCCCAGGAGGTAAATCCTCCGGTCGTTCCTGAATGCGAATGTCCTGTGAATCTATGAACTTGGACTCTTCCTGCACAAAGTCGAATGGTCCCTTTGAGCTACACGCGGGGTCGTTGCAAGTGAATGGTGCGCGGAGGAAGGGTCCTGACTGTATCAGTGAGGAGATTGTGCCGCATCTTTTGCATTTGAAGGCAGCGACTGTGACTAGTGGGCGGGCTGGTGTGGCGCGGACGATTATGCCTTCTACCATGACTAGTCTGCCGATCTGTTCGGAGCCTAGTATGCGTAGTAGTGTGGTTTCAGGTAAGCCTCGAAGCCTGACTGTGACTTTTTCTTCTTCCAACTGCTCGGCGTACTCTGGTTCTTCAATCTGTAGTTGTGCGTAGGCGGCTTTGTTGGCGTACTCCAAATTTTCGTCTGGCCTCTCCAGAATTGCTCCAGCGAGTTCAGAGTCGGAGGCAAGCAAATCGTCAAAATCGACAACCAACGATGCGCTTTCCGTAATGGCCATCTGAGATATTCGTTTGCGGTATTTGTCAGCTTTCAGAAAGTCTTGAAAACGCTCTTGTGGGTCGGCTAAGGTTATTTCTTCAGTCATCTTCCGCTCCACCTTTCAGAATTTCATTGCGCCACTCAACTATAATGTCGTAAAGACGATTGTATAATGTCCGTTCTTCCGCAGTTAGACTTTTCAAAAACTGATCCGTTTGCTCGGGTGCGGACGCGAGCGAGATGATTTTCTTCACTCTGCAGTTGACGATATCTTGGGAAAGTCTGACAACTTTGTCATACTCTGCCATCTTTTCAGGTGTGTTGTTGGCTTTTTTCTTGGCATCTTTCATGAAACGCCTCAATTTCGGATAGAAGTCATCTAACAATGGCGAGATTTGCTTGATTGTCTGCACTCGTTCTTTCCAGTGGATTTTGTTCAGCTTTACAGTGTCTAGTGTGTCTTCTTCGCGGAACCGCACTATACCGGCCTTTGCTAGCTCTTGTGCCGCCCAGAATCTAACCTCTAACTCAACGCCTTCCTGCAAAGGTCCGATTTTTAGGCCAGCAAGTTCTATTTCTGGCGCGTTTCTGTTAGCTATAACTCTGACTACGCTGTTTTCGAACATGAAGTCAGCGTCCTTGATCGACACACATGATTCAGCAGCCAATTGTGGACTCTCCTTTCAATCCTTACTCGAAAAAAGTATGACTAGGATTTTAGTGTTGCTAACACAAAAATGTAAAGTGACAAAACAAAAATTATAGAAAGAGGGTTTTCTGCGTGCCTATCGCTAATCGTTTGAAGCAGTTTTTCTTCTTTCTCGAGAAAGCCCGTGAGGAAAATGGCGTATTCACAAGGGTGCTTGTTTTTGGAGAAGATTCGAGGCACAAGCTCGAGCATCGGCTTTTCCAACAGTTTCAACTTGCCAATAAGAAGATCTCGGAAGACGTTCGTGGCAACATTCTAACCCAGTTCTCAAAACATTGACTCGATGATGGCAGTTCATCACGAATGAGTCGACGCGTTTGAGCGCGCGCATTTGCAGCTAAAGGAAAGAAAAGAAAAACAAAAAAGAGGAGGAAAGGAACTTATTGGAGTATCCTTTCGATTGCGTCTTTCTCAACGTCTTCTGCTAGCGGAATTCCAGTCACTTTTGAGGCCCTTTCGGTTAGAGCCATTAGGTCGTTTCTGTCCAGCAGATTGAGCTTCCATTTCCGTGCGCCAGCCATCAGTTGCATCAATCCGACGCCAATGCGGTCTGTCAGGTATGCGTACAAGCCTACGGCTTCCCATGGAATTTCCTTGAAGCGTTGGCCATACTTGGCTTTCAGTTCTGGCGTAGCGATAAAGAACTTTTCTGGCGTGTTGCCAAAGCGATCCGAGAATGTTTTTGGTAGCTTACCCTCCTGGGAAAGTTGCTTGAAGTAGTTGGACTTCATTACAGCTGTCAGCGGTGACCTTGCCATCAGGCATGCTTTTACGAATGGGCCATCTCCTAAGTTGCTCATGGCCATGGCTTTGAAGATCTGCGTCTCGCTTATGAGTCCGCCTGCAATGACTAGGTCTGGTACGAATCTTCCTTTCTTCTTCAGCATCTGTGCGCATTTCAGCACGAGCGCTTCTAGGTAGACCGTTGGTATACTCATTTCGTCCATCATGGGCACCGGGCTCATGCCTGTGCCGCCGCCAGCTCCGTCGAACGTGACTTCTTCGATTTTTGCCTCTGAAGCAATTTTCATTGTCCACGCTACAGCGGACGGCTTGTAGGCTCCTGTCTTCAGTGACACGTGTTTTGCACCTTGTTTCCTGAGCCATTCGATATCCTCGACGAAGCCTCGTTCCTTTGGTATACCGACTCGGCTATGCCTTTCGAAGCTTTTGAAAACGCCTTCCTTCCAAGCCTGTTGTACGTTTGGATCTTCTGGGTCTGGGATGACTATATAGCCTCTCTGCTTGAGCAGTTTCGCTTTCTCAATCTCTCTAATTCGCACTTCGCCGCCGATCGCCTTAGCGCCTTGTCCCCATTTTCTCTCAATAACGTTGACTTCAAGCTTTGAGATTGCGTACACGTCTACGCCTAGTCGTTGGTCTTCTACGTTTGTTTGAACTATAACATCGCCGTATTTGCCATCCCAAAACTTGCGGAACAGGTCGATTCTGCGCTTCAGCTCTGGTGAGCTTGATACCTTGCCGCTAGTTATCTTGGCCTCCGTGTCCATTCCGCACACGTTTTCGCCAACAGTAACTATCACACCTGACAACGCTGCACCGATCGCCAAGCCTTCCCAGTACTTTCTTCCAACCTCGGTGGAGCCGAACGCACCGGTAAGAAGTGGCAACTTCAAAGGTATTCCAGCAACCTTGGTTTCGACGCTGACGTTTGGGAAGATAGCAACATCTGAGTTTGGTTCTACGCCTTCAGCCTCAAAAAGCCCTGCTTGAATGTTGAAGTGGGACCAATCGATGCCAAAGTCTTTCAGTGCGCCTGCAGTGCTGTCCCCATACTGGACTGGTTCTGGGTATATGGCTTCTCGACCTCTAAAGGCTGACATACTGATTTCGCACAGGAACGGGCAGTCGCGGATGCAAATCGGACACATGCCGCTTGACGGACTTGTGTCTTTGACTCTAGTCTGCGTACCGCAAGTTGATTTGCCGTTGAGATACGACGAATTTCGTTGCACTCTCTCTGTCATTTCCTTTTCACCTTTACGTTTGTAAACTAACTCGGAATTAGGAAGGATAGAAACATAGGCTTTTAAGGATTACCGTAAAAATGTACCCACTGAACATTCACGAACGTGAAAAAACAAATTCAAATTATGTCAATTTACAGAACTTTCGCGCGCGTCACCCTAAGCCACAAAAACAAACTAAGACAAACCCTAGTTAACGAACGCGTGCACCGAAGTGAACATAGAATACTTTAAGGCGGATTCATCGTGGGTATAAAACCTGCCAGACTACGCGCGCCAAAATGAAGTCTCAGCAGAAAACGTGGCTCCAATAATGCCTGCCTCAACGAATACAGTGTTATTGATTTTTACATGTGTGCCCGTTTGGCTGCGCCTTGTTACTCCGAAATCTCTGATTCATCTTCTATGTGGTGTGAGAAGGCGGTCTCTGTGTGGAGAATCGTTGGTTGTTTCTGAAGCTGGTGAACGACGCGGCTAAGGGTCTTCATGTCTGGACTTTCTACGATTGCAATCACATCATACCGGCCATATACACACTCAGCACTCGTGACATTCTTGAGCTTGCTAAGGGTTTCAGCTACCTTTTCTGCTGTCCCACGTCTCGCTGTTATCAGGACATATGCCTTCATGTCTCACGTCACCTCAAATTAACGAAGAACTTCTGATAAACACTCCCTTATAAAATTCACGCTCGCGTGCCCCTGTAGCCTCATGCAGCATAGACCGACGTGTTTCATCTTCCATTAGAAAAAGCCTCTGCACCACACTGCGCAATCACATCTGCAGTTGATATGCAAGGTCGATTTATTTAATTTGCCTGTTAATTGCCGTAAATGCATTTCAGCGTCGCAGTAGCGCATGTGTGTCAAAAAAAGGTAAGATAAGATGTGCGCGAGCCTAGGCGTATATGCCTTGGGCGATCATCGCGTCAGCGACCTTGAGGAAACCCGCTATGTTGGCACCCATGACGTAGTTGCCAGGTTGGCCGAAGAGCTTTGCCGTGTCGTAGGCATTCCTGTGGATGTCGATCATGATCCTTTGCAGTTTCTGATCAACCTCCTCGAAGCTCCAGAAATAGCGCTGACTGTTCTGGATCATCTCCAGACCACTCGTTGCGACTCCACCAGCATTACTAGCTTTGCCAGGTGCATAGAGTACTTTCGCGTCCTGGAAGACCTTAATCGCCTCAAGTGTGCAGGGCATATTTGCGCCCTCAGTGACCGCCTTGACGCCGTTATCGACCAGTTCCTTTGCGTTTTCGTCGTTAAGCTCGTTCTGCGTCGCGCATGGGTATGCTAAGTCTCCCTTGATGCCCCAGGGCGTTTTCTTAGCCTCATATGTGACACCTTTGAACTCTTCAGCGTATTCCTTGATGCGTCCTCTCTTTACGTTTTTGAGTTCAAGCACGTAGTCGAGCTTCTCTTTGTTAATGCCATCGGGATCATAGACGTATCCGTCCGAGTCACTCAAGGTGAGCACTTTTGCCCCAAGTTGAATGAGCTTCTGAGCTGCATATTGGGCGACGTTACCTGAGCCTGAAATGATAGCGCTCTTATCTTTGATTGTCTCCTTCTTTGTCTTCAACATCTCTTCGCTAAAGTAGACGGCGCCGTATCCAGTCGCTTCAGTTCTTACAAGGCTGCCACCGAAAGTTAGGCCCTTGCCAGTCAATACGCACGTCCCATGATTGTTAGTTATCCTTCGGTAGGCACCATATAGATAGCCGATCTCTCGTCCACCAACCCCGATATCTCCTGCTGGAATGTCGATGAATTGGCCGAGGTGCCTGTAGATCTCCGTCATAAAGCTTGTGCAGAAGTTCTCGACTTCAGCATCGGTCTTTCCCTTGGGATCGAAATCGGAACCACCCTTGGCACCGCCCATGGGAAGAGTGGTTAGACTGTTTTTGAATGTCTGTTCAAACCCCAGAAACTTCAGGACTCCGAGGTTCACGGTGGGGTGGAATCTGAATCCGCCTTTGTAGGGGCCGATTGCAGAGTTAAATTGTACGCGGTAGCCGCGGTTTATGTGGATCTTTTCGTCTTTGTCTTTCCATGGAACGCGGAACTGCACGATTCTTTCAGGTTCAACGATGCGCTCGAGAATGGCGTTTTCTTGGTACTGGGGAAACTTCTTTGTCGCCGGCTCGATGGTTGATAGAACTTCATAGGTCGCCTCGTGGAATTCCTTCTGGAGTGGGTCCTTAGCAACGATATTATCGTAGATTGACTCTACGTACTTGTCCAAGAGTCTTTCACCTTTACGTTTGGAAACCTCAAAAATCTGCTGCCTTTTAAAGATTACTCTACTCGATTCTGTTAACTCTTAGGCGCTTTCATGGATAAAAAAGTGTCCATGTTAACCAACGGCGCTTTTTCCCCATTTTCATGCGTTAGTGTCGATATCACGCTACAGTTAGCACTAGGCAATAATGCAATATGTGTAGTCGCTACACACAAGTTATACTACGTATTATGCGAACTGTGAGAGTAAACGACATATATGCGGTTTACTTAGTGGGAAAAAGTGGGAATCTCAGAGGAAGTTTGCTAGAATCACCATATACATTAAAATGCTACGTTGTTACAATTTGTCGCAAGCTGGGCTAATTAGTATAATTAGGTAGGTAAAAGGTTAGGCGAATATGCAGAAAGCTTTATATGTAGTAATACATGGAGTATAACTAGGAGTGTCGATGGCAACATGCCAGACCTAAGCAAAATTAGGAAGGAATTCATACCTGCTAATCAGGTCCCATCGAAAACTTACGCATTATCATCGCAGTGGGATGAAATCTTAAAAATGATTCCACAGGGTCAAGCTCTAGTGTTACGTGAACCAGAAGTCAGTGCAGGCTCAGTCAGGGCAGTACTGCGCGCAAGGCATGCTCACGGTAAATTCAAGAATATTCAGATGTCCACAAGAGGCGCAAGAAGAAAAGCTACGATATATCTAGTCAACACTGACAAATCTGTCACACCAACAAGAAAAGCTAAGCCACAAGAAGGGGGACAAATAGGAGAGGCATAGCAGTTAAGAGTAGATGGTCAAAAGCCCGATAGGGTAAAAATGAACCGTAACTGAAGTATGACAGCGAGAAAATCATGGTCTGGCATGGTTTTGTCGTGCCAGAGATAAGGTTATGGCGATCAGGTCTAATCTGGCTACCTACCCCACGACCCTATCTAGCTGACATTCATCTACTCTTAACTTGTAAAGCCTTTAGTATAAGAGTTTTGTCGTCGTACCGTTGTATGCCTATACGTTCAAGCGTCATTTTTCTCAACATTGTTGTTTTTATGCTTCTCCATGTACTCCTTTAGAGCGTCTTCCACTAATTCACTTGCTTTGCGTGAAGACCCCGTTTGGTCTATGGCAAACTTAGTCCATGTTCGCCATAGCTTGTCATTGATGTTAATTGAAGTTCTGCGTTTGGACATATTTCCACAAAATACTATTTACCGCGTACAGTATAAATGCTTTGCGGTATAAGAGCAAGACTTAAATATACGTTTGCTGTATATCACTATAGCGGTAAAGCGGTAATAACGGTGAGTAGAATGAAAACCTCGAACACACGAAAACTTCGGGCATACAGCCTTTTAGCTCAAGGCAAAGTGGACAAGATAAGCGATACGACTTATCGTGTTTGGTCTCAAAGCGGTAACGGGCATTATATCGTCGTTAGGCAGGGGTTAGAGTGGAAGTGTGAATGTCCTGATTTTGTCTTGAACAGTGTTGCATGTAAGCATATTCACGCGGTTGAACAGTTTAGGTTAAATGAGCGGAGTATATCCCTATCTGAGCTAGAAGGTGAGAATGTATGCGAGATAGAAGAATCGGGTTTAGCGTGTAAGTTTTGTGGCTCCGAGAAAGTCGTTAAGAGAGGGGTTAGAAGCACAGAGAAGGGAAAGGTTCAACGGTTTTTCTGCAAGGATTGCAAGCGGTTTTTTATTGTTGATGAGGGATTCGAGAAAATGAAGGCTACTCCTGAAACTGTGACCGTTGCGCTAGACCTCTACTTCAAGGGAATCAGTATGAGGGCTATTGTTGACCACATAAAGCAGTTTTATGGAGTAGAAGTTAGCCATGTTGCAGTTTACAAGTGGATTCGCAAATACATCACAATGATGAAGAAATACTGTGATCAGTTAGTGCCTAAAGTTAGCGGAATTTGGCACAGTGACGAAATGACTTTGAACATAAGAAACCTAGACAACCATGAAAACCTAAGATGGGCATGGAATGTTATAGACAATGAAAGTCGGTTTTGGCTGGCGACACAGATAACGGAGAAAAGGGAAATCGCTGACGCAAGGAACATTCTAGCGCAAGCCTCTAGCCTTGCTGATAAGAGACCTTTAGCTGTCGTGACAGATGGGTTAAGAGCGTATCAAGACGCGATACCGAAAGAGTTTTTCACGATGAAATCTCCGAGAACAGAGCACGTAAGAATACCTAACATTCGAGACCGTTCAAACAATAATATGGTAGAGAGGCTTCATAGCACGATTAGGCAGAGAAACAAGGTTATGCGAGGCTTAGACGACGAGGCAACCGCACAGACAATGATGGATGGTCTGAGAATCTACTACAATTTTCTGAGACCGCATATGGCGTTGAATGGAAAGACTCCAGCACAAAAAGCGAGAATTGCCGATAGTTCAACGCCTGAGAATTGGCTGTCACTAATCAAGAAAGCATCCCAACACCAGAACATTTAATCAATTGATTAAATTTTTTGTTGAGTGTTATCCATGGTGCGAGAAAACAAGACCATGGTAAGTATTAAATAGCTACCATGGTAACTATTACAATATGATCATTGCAGTAATAAACATGAAGGGTGGAGTAGGCAAGACTACTTTAGCTGTTAATATTTCGATGGGGCTTGCTCGCTTCTACAACAAGAAAACATTATTGGTCGACCTAGATCCACAATTCAACGCGACGCAATGCCTAATGAAAATAAGCGACTACATCGATTACCTGAAAAACCCAGCCAAGCTAACAATAAAAGATGTTTTTGTCAAGAGACCATCTAACGGTGTTGGGATAGGTGATGTACCAGTTCAAACAAGATCTGTGCCTGAACCGACGATACAAAATTGCACTATTAGAGTTTATGATAATCCCAAAGGGGGGCATCTTGATCTAATTCCATCGACTTTGGATTTGATGGAAGCCGATACGCTTGATAGAGGTATGGAGAATAAATTAAAGTATTTTCTCGATAAGATAAAACATGCGTACGACGTTATCCTGATTGACTGCCCACCAACAATTTCCATTTTCACGATGAGTGCCTTCTTGTCAGCAGACGCATATCTTGTTTCTGTAAAACCAGATTATCTTTCCTCAATAGGGCTGTCTCTTATCGACAGAGCAATGAAACGCTTTACCAACAACTTTGGAAAGCAAATAGATTATCTTGGTTTAGTATTCACTATGGTTCAGAACACGAATCTTATGAACGAAACCATGGAAAGCATAAGAACGCGTCCTGAGTTCAAGTGCTTCGAGAACCATTTGTCACATAGTACCAAGATAGCACAGGTTGTTGAGGATAATAAGAGCATTTTCGACATTCCAGCATCGAAGGGGCGATACGCAAAAGAAATGAGTAGCATTGTAGATGAATTTGTGAAGAGGCTAACTCAATGCAACTAGACGAGCAAGAGAATATCGACAAGCTTAGACAACTAATTGAAATTATCCAAAATATCGACAGAAACGAATTAAGGCGACTTCAAAACCTTCTAAATCAAATGCAAGAAGGAAAACTTCGGCAGGATTTGTCTCTCAGAGAGAACTTAAAGGATAAAGACAAGCAACAATTGATTGGTTTACTTCCGTATGTTCTTCTGGATAAAAGGTACTTTCCAACAAATGACTTGCTGGTAATGTTTGCTAAGAAATACCTTGGCATCGAAATCAAACACTATGAAAAGCGGTCAAGGAATGAAATATTGGGCACAATAATTGCTGAAGTAGTCAATAAGAAACCAGAACAAATAAAGCTATTCGTTGAAGCCTTGAATAGAATCATGGGTAAAGAAAAGACGGTTAGAGGAGACTTCTTCACGGAATGGGATAAAGTGATTAGAGGGCTCTGAAAAGGGACGTATAATGTCCGAGTTTCTCGACGCTGATTTCATTAAGATCAAAACTCAGTTGCAATCAAAATTCAATATTACTGTAGAGCCACGATGGGAAACGAGAATAAAACGATTACACAAACTCGTTTTTTGTATGAGCAGTCTTCAATACGAATTATCCAAAATCGAATTAGACGGAATGGATTTTTTGAAAGAACTACGTTCAGACTATGTTCAAATTCTAATCCATGTCACATTAGGTATTAGGAAAGCTACCGTTTTATTTATGAGGGCAAGTATTGAAGACACATTAAGACATATCTTTTACAAAGATCATCCTGTGGAACTAATTTTGCTTAATGAATCCCCAGAAAATAGGATACGGATAGTAGAACTGTTTCAATATATCAGGAAGCATCCAAGTTACAAAAAATTAAATTCGATTGAGGAAGTCATAAATTTTCTGAACATACAATATTCTGAAAAATCTCGATTAATTCATGGGTCTTCATCCAAATACTTGCAATGGAATCGTACAATATCTGAAGTAAAGCTGAAAGATACAGAAATTGACATTATGATTGATGACATAGCGAAACTGACAGATAATTTGATGACTCTGCTTGTCATTTATCATAAACGAAGTTTCGACAAAATTCACCATGAACATAGAGAACTAATTTTGTCTTGTATGTCTAACAAAAACAAGAGAATCATACATAATATTTAGGTTATCCCTCTCAGGAAAAGCGCCGACAGTTAACAGACCTCAGTCAAGCGCCTAAGAGTTAACAGAATCCTCTACTCATAAATAGAATTGTGGCTTAGGGCCAGAACCCAAGCGTTTTTACGGCATCTGCGACTCTTCCTACGCCTAGCATTAGTGCGCCGTTTCTCATGTCCGTCTTCTGTTTTTTAGAAATGTCGAAGACATCGTTGAAGGCTTTCAGTATCTTGGCTTCGAGTTTCTTGTTATGGTCCTCGGCCGTCCAGTGTTCTCTTGTGAGATTCTGAACCCACTCGAAGTAACTAGAGGCAACGCCGCCTGAGTTGGCCAGAATGTCTGGGATGAGAAGAATATGTTTTTCCTCGAGTATTTTATCTGCTTCTGGTGTTGTAGGTCCGTTTGCTGCTTCAGCTACTAATCTGGCTTTGATGTTGTTAGCGTTTGCTTTTGTTATTTGATTTTCTAACGCAGCTGGTACAATAATATCGCAGTTCGACTCCAGTAGTTCCGGATTTGAAATGTCCTTGGCACCTGAAAAGTGGACCACTGATCCCGTTTTTTCCTTGTGTTCGAAGACTTTCTGTGGGTTAAAGCCGTTCATGTTGTATATGCCGCCCTTCGTGTCGCTCACTGCAGTTATTTTGCAGCCCATGTGATGCAGTATGTTGGCCGCATTCCAGCCTACGTTTCCGAATCCTTGGACCGCGACGGTAGAACCTCTCAAACTTATGCCTAGGCGTTTTGCGGCTTCTCTTACGCAGAAAACTACGCCTAGCGATGTAGCTTCGTTTCTTCCTTCTGCGCCGCCCACGTTGATCGGCTTGCCCGTGACTACTTCGGGGACGCTATATCCTTTGTTTTGGCTGTAAGTGTCCATGATCCATGCCATGGTTTGGCTGTCTGTGTAAACATCGGGAGCAGGGACATCTCTATACGGACCTATTACCTCGAGCAGCATGGTTGTGAATCTTCGCGTTATGCCTTCGATTTCCTTCTTTGAAAGCTCTTTTGGGTTGCATGCCACGCCGCCTTTGGCTCCGCCGTATGGAATGTCGACTACTGCGCATTTCCACGTCATCCACATTGACAAAGCTGTCACCTCGTCCACCGTGAGGTTCGGATGATATCTTATTCCTCCTTTGTATGGTCCTCGGGCGTCGTTGTGTTGCACTCGGCAGCCCATGTAGACTTTAGTTTCGCCATTGTCTCTTCTGATAGGCACCGAAACGATGAGTGTCCTTTTTGGGTGTTTCAGGAACTCATGGATTCCGGGGTCTAGGTCTATCTTTTCGGCAACAACTCGAAGTTGTTCTAAAGCTACGTCTAATGGTGTTATTTGTTCGTTCATGCTAATCACTATGATTTGAATGCTATTGTGCTACCCTCGAAATACATAAAGGCTACGTTTCGGAATCCAAGTTTTCCTAAGTGGCACCACGCATAGTATGCGAGTAGTGTTGAGCACACGCTGTTGCTATATTATAGCGTTAATTTTTTGCGATTAGTTAATACTAGACTATCCTGCTGAATGCCTGTTGCTTTTCAGAATCGGCGTTTGAGGGGAAGATAGCCCTACGAGAATACTAGTTCTCAGCCACTTGAATTTCGATTCCTATGTTCTTGACAAGGCGATTCAAATCTGCTTTACTCATCCATTCAGTCTGAAGGTAGCTGAGGATTCGCTTATCGCTTAGTCCTAACCGTTTAGCCTCTTTCACAGTGTAGCGGTAGGCTTCTACTTCAGTCGGTGTGTCCACGTAATCGTATCCCGAATTAAACAGCTCTTTGCCTTCCAAATGCTGCTTTACGTGGCATAGTTCATGAACGACATCTAAGTAGATTTCGGTTTTGTCACCACTGTTCAAATAGCGCTTGTTAACTAATAGGTGCCCATCATTATCATCAACGCCCATGTAACCAAACCACGTAAATTGGATTTTCAGGTTCTTCAGTACCTCATCAGTCTTGTCTCCGAATATGCCCTGCACAGCCTGCGACTTCTGGAATCCCCTGAAGTAATCTATGAACATCCCTGTTGAAGTTCCCAGACGCAATATCCTCGTAAGCGGCAATTTTCTCATAAGATTAAACAACCTCAAAACGAAGTACTCTACCCATGAAGCCATTTCTATGTGCCTCTTCCTCTGAGTACGCAAGACTACTATTTGAACAAAGAGACTGATAATCAATTCTTACGTCAAACATCGCCGACTAACGAGATTCCAGGTTCTAATGTGTGTAGTATAGCTCAATATCCTTCTGATTGTTGTATCGGCTAGAGCCTAAACGTGCTCATAATATGAGCACACATAGAATACACTGGGCAACAGCGAAGAAGGCTAGCGTGCGTATGCATGAAGATCAAAAGAATAGATGGGCTACACTCAAACTTTCTTTAGATACAGGAAAAGAATTGTGGCGCACCAAGCAATTTCTGCGTAACCGTGCGCGCAAACTATTTTAGACGCGTTGCCGAAGCGTTGAGGTAATCGTTTGATGTGGCGCGTTGCGATGGTTGAGTACAAGTGGGTTGCTCTCTCAAACACCACTCTTGGCGTTCTTATGGCTTCAATCGACTCTACGATTGTTCTGATTGCGTTGCCAGCGATCTTCAGGGGAATAAAGATTGACCCGTTTACGTCCTTTCAGTACCTGCTGTGGATCATGTTTGGCTACAGCATAGTTACCGCGACGTTGTTGGTCACTTTCGGTAGAATATCTGACATGTTTGGGAGAGTGCGACTCTATAACCTCGGATTTGCAATCTTTACTGTCGGATCGGTGTTGTGTTCTATAACACCCAATCAGGGCAGCACAGGGGCGATGGAGTTAATAGTTTTCAGGATGATCCAAGGAATCGGTGGAGCATTTCTTTTTGCAAACAGCGCTGCAATAATAACCGATGCTTTCCCCAGCAACGAACGTGGAAAAGCTCTTGGAATAAACGGCGTTGCCTTCTTGATCGGCTCACTGGTAGGTCTAGTTCTCGGAGGAATATTGGCAACGATTGATTGGAGGCTTGTCTTTCTCATAAGCGTTCCAGTTGGCGTCGTCGGAACAGTTTGGTCATACTGGAAACTCAAAGAACTGGGCACTATTAGGAAACATCAAAAGATGGATGTGTGGGGAAATATTGCGTTCGGCGCTGGCTTGACACTCATCTTAGTCGGAGTAACCTATGGCTTGTTACCGTACGGCAACTCATCTATGGGATGGATTAACCCGTGGGTCATTATCTCTCTGGTAACAGGAACCGGTCTTCTCATTGCTTTTCCGTTCATCGAGAGACATGTTGCCGACCCAATGTTTAGACTTGAACTGTTCAAGATAAGAATTTTCAGCGCAGCCAACCTTGCAGGACTCTTGGGCGCCATGGCTAGAGGAGGGCTCATGATAATGCTCGTCATATTGCTCCAAGGAATTTGGCTCCCACTTCACGGTTACAGTTATGAGGTTACCCCATTTTGGGCAGGCATTTACATGATACCCCTATCGATTGGAACCGTACTCACTGGTCCCCTCAGCGGTTGGTTGTCCGACAAGCATGGCGCTAGGTTTCTCGCTACTTCAGGAATGATCATCGGTGGAATCACTTTCATAGCATTGACGTTCCTCCAGAGCAATTTCGACTATCTTCCCTTCGCAGTAATACTTTTCGTAATGGGAATTGGCAACGGAGTTTTTTTCTCTCCTAACACGGCATCAATTATGAATTCAGTTCCCCCAGAACATAGAGGCGCAGCATCGGGGATGCGGGCAACACTGCAAAACTGTGGACAGACAATAAGCCTGGCCGTATTCTTCACTATAATTATAGTGGCTCTCAGCGGCACCCTTCCAATTGCATTAAGCAACGCAGTGCAATCGAACTTCCCCAATGCGCCAACAAACCTCATCACTGCGCTCAAGTCGACACCAGCTTCAGGAGCACTGTTCGCAGCGTTTCTAGGCTACAACCCCATTAAGACAGCGCTAGGGAACACCACCTTGGGTCCAGCAACAGCCATTCTTGAAAGTCCCACGTTCTTTCCAAACGCAATTTCATCACCATTCATGGCGGCCCTGAGATTAGCATGTTACGTCGGCGCAATCATGTGCTTCGTAGGAGCAGTGTGTTCCGCACTAAGAGGCCGAAGATACCTTCACGGAAAGCCAGAAATCAATGGAGAGGTACATCATCTAACGCTTTCTCTACAAGACAAGGTCAAAAACGAGGAAAATGATTACGACACGAGTCTATAGCCATACTATTTAGTACCCATTTTTTGCGGTACAGTATGGATTAGGTCCTAGGCTTTTTCAAGCCAAACTCATAACCTTCTTTGTTGTCAAATGAGGAAAACCACATGATCAACAAATAGAGTCGCATGAGAAGACGTTAAGGCACCGACTTTTCCCTAAATCAGCTTGACATGTTGGAAGCAGTGGAGTTTCGCATTGTGTACTTATTAACGAAGCTTAGAGGGAGCGCTGATGACTTTTGATCAAATAATTTGAAAAAACTTGCTGGGTTCGTACTTTGGTAGGGTTTTTCAAAATATAAATAAGGAAGGAGGAAATCCGTAATTGTTCTAGGCATTGAGGGAAAGGTTTCGTTTGGCGCGAGTGGGTGTCTACGTGTGCCATTGCGGGCTAAACATAGCTGGAACCGTAGATGTAAAAGCGGTTGTTGAAGACGTTAAAAGATCGCAAGGTATTGTGATTGCGAAGGATTACGTTTACACTTGCTCAGACCAGGGGCAAGAGCTAATTGAAGAAGATATTAAAAGGCACAAGCTTGATCGAATAGTTGTAGCCGCTTGTTCGCCTAGGATGCATGAAGAAACTTTTCGGAAAACGATGCAGCGAGCGGGTTTGAACCCCTATCTCTTGGAAATGGTTAACCTACGTGAGCAGTGTTCCTGGTGCCATGGCGAGGAACGCGAGAAAGCCACGGAGAAGGCCAAGGCACTTGTCAGAATGGGCGTGGCGAAGGCAACTTTTTTGGAACCCTTGAAAAGGGGAAAGATTAAGGCTAACAAGAGCGTTCTTGTTATAGGTGGTGGAATCGCAGGCATCCAAGCCGCGCTGGATTTGGCGGACGCTGATTTTAAGGTGTACTTGGTGGAGAAGACAGCTTCCATTGGCGGAAGAATGGCGCAGTTGGATAAAACGTTTCCAACTCTCGATTGCAGTGCGTGTATCTTGACGCCTAAGATGGCAGATGTTGGGAGGCATCCGAACATCGAGTTGATCACGCTTGCAGAAGTGGAGAATGTGAGCGGTTACGTGGGTAACTATGAGGTTACAGTGCTCAAACAACCACGCTTCGTGGATGAAGGGAAATGTGCAGGCTGCGGTGAGTGCGAGAAGGTTTGCCCCGTTGCAGTGCCTAACGAGTTTGATATAGGCTTAAGACTACGCAAAGCCATCTACAGACCTTTTCCGCAGGCGATTCCTAACTCTTACGTTATTGACAAGAAAGTCTGCGTTAACTGTATGGCGTGCGAAGGCGTGTGTGAACGTGGCGCGATCGATCATGAGCAGCAGGAGGAACGCATAAAGCTCAAAGTGGGCGGCATCGTACTGACCGTGGGCTGTAACCTGTTTGACGCGACTCTGGCGCCTGAGCTTGGGTATGGGCATTATGGAAACGTCATCACTAACATGGAGTTTGAAAGAATCTCCAATGCTGCAGGACCTACAGAGGGTAAGATAGAGAATCCAGTGACCGATGAAGCGCCTAAGAGTGTGGCGTTCATCCAGTGTGTCGGAAGCAGGGATTCAAGGTTCAACGAGCACTGTTGTCGCGTCGGATGTATGGTTTCATTAAAACAAGCTATTTTAACGAAGGAAAAACTAGGCGAAGATGTGGATGTTTACGTGTGCTTTAACGATATGAGGGCGTTCGGCAAGGGTTTTGAGGAGTTCTACAAACGTGCCAGAGACATGGGCGTTGAGTTTATCCACGGTCTGCCTTCTGAAGTGAGGATGACGCATGGTAAGTCGTTGTATTTTGACGTCTACGATTCAGGTACCAATAAATTGCTCCAAGTGAATGTCGACCTCATCGTACTCGCTGCTGGTTTGATTAAAAGTCCAGATTTTGACAAGCTCCAGGCTTTACTGCATGCGCCCAGAAGCGCCGATGGGTTCTTTTTGGAAACTCATCCGAAACTACGACCTTTTGACACGCCTATTGCAGGAATCTTCTTGGCAGGTACGTGTCAAGGACCGAAGGACATTCCTGACACAGTGGCGCAGGCTAGCGGCGCGGCTATGAAAGCCACAGAATTACTGGCTAAGGGTGAGATTGAAATCGAACCTTTGATGGGTGAGGTGAGCAGTGACCTCTGCAGCGGATGCGCTATCTGCAAGAGCGTCTGCCCGTTCGAGGCTGTTCAATTGAGAACAGAGAAGGTTAGTGGTAAGGAGAAAACCGTCGCAGAGATACTCGAGGCTGTCTGTCAGGGATGTGGTGCTTGCAGCATCGCGTGTCCGACGGGAGCGATAAAGATGAAGCACTTCACGGATAAGCAGATTGTGGAGCAAGTGAACGCTGCATGTTCTTGATGGAGGCTGTTCGATGAGCTTAAGAGACTTGATGACTATGGCGAAGCCAGCCGCCGAACTCAGGTTAAAGACCCTGAGCAAGGTGTGGAAAGCCAAGCCTGTAGACTGTTTCCAGTGTATGCGGTGCACCAGCGGATGCACATCGCTTAAGCTGTTAGAACTTAAGCCTCACGAAATCGTAGACTTGATCAAGTTTGGCTTCGTAGACGAACTCCTAGCCTCAGACATCATTTGGACCTGTGCAACCTGTCTAAAATGCAAGGAAAGATGCCCACAGAGAGCTTCACCGTACGACCTGATTATAGCTGTAAGGAACGTCGCCGTAGAACGCGAGACAAAAGTGCCAGAGTTTTACATGAAAGCAGTTGGCCAAATACTAGACACCGGCCTGTTCCAAACCGTGCAAAAAATTACGACGCGAAAGATGGAAACCCTAGACCGTGACAGCCTAGGACTGCCAAAAATCCTCCTGCCAAGTGATAAGTTCAAGGAAGTTTTCATGAAGGCCCTAGGAGGCGCCTGACGATGAGAGTAGCCGTTTTTTGGGGTTGCAGAATCTTGACCGAGCATTACGCATATGAAATGTCGTTGCGCGAAGTCATGCCCGCCTTGGGGGTGGAACTCGTGGATCTGAATGGCGTGTCCTGTTGCGGAGACCCGATTAAAAGTGTGAACGACACAGCGGTGATTTATCTTTCCATAAGAGCTCTGGCGTTGGCAGAAGAGAGCGGTTTAGCTGATTTGTTAGTTCCATGTAATCGATGTCACTTGACCCTTTCTGAGGCAAGGTACAGACTCCAAAACGACGCGCAAGCGCGGAACAAAATTCAAGCTTTACTTGCAGAGGAAGGCTTGAAATATTCGGGCAACATACGCGTTTGGCATACCATAGATCTGCTACACGACAAAGTTAAACCAGAGAAAATCAAGGGAAAAATCAAAATGCCGTTAAATGGGCTCAAGCTCGCCACGCATCCGGGTTGCCAGATCCTACGCCCAAGCGAGATTGGAAGAGTGGACGAGGCAGAGGCGCCGAAGAAGTTGGATGAACTCGTGCATGTTCTAGGCACAGAAACCATTGACTATAGCGAAAAACTGGACTGCTGTGGGTCGGCATTGTTGCCTACGCATCAGGACGCGGCGTTCGGTCTGGCTGGCACAAAAATAAAAGTCTTGCAGGAATGCGGCGCGGACGGGTTGGTTGTTTCTTGTCCAGAGTGTCATCTGATGTACGATTATAAGCAGGAAGCCGCGGCAGCGACTGTGGGCGGTAAACTGAAGCTTCCAGTATTCTACTACACGCAACTGTTGGGCGTGGCTCTAGGCATAGAACACAAAAAGCTCGGCCTTCACTTGAACCAAAGTTCGACAGAAGAGTTCCTAAAGAAACACAATCTTCATCTGATATAGACAGTGTTGCGTAGCCAGAGTGTAATAGCCACCGTTGGCAAGCCGTATTTTCGGACCGACTAGAGAGATGGACAAGAGAGGAAGCGCCGATTCGGCGAGCTGCGGAAGATGTTACGCAACGGAAATGACGCTTTTCATGGCGACATACATCCTAAGAGACATAAAAAGTAAAATACTGTACGCATAACTCTAGCACAGTTGGAAGGTGATACTGTTGTCCTACACCCTGCGTGATGCCCAACATCTCTGTTGGAAGACCTTTAGAAAAATTAACGATCAACTTGACCCTGTACAAGGTAAGAGTTGGACACCTTTTGTGATGGTTACTGATTTGCTTGAAGAGGCCGGCGAAGTCGCTGGCGTGGTTAAAGGACTAGAGGGCTTCAAGCCTCCCGAGAAGCCCAAAACCAAGGAGATGCTAGCCACGGAGCTTTCTGACATGCTCTACATGGTCTTTGTGCTGGCCGAGCACTATGGCATAAACTTGGAAGAATCATTCTTGCAAACAGTGAACAACTACATACTAAGATTCATAACCTGATTGCCTAACGACAGGCATATTGATGAAGGAATAAACCATTTAAGTGGCTCCATAGCGAATTAGTGTGTTTAGAGGCGTGAAAAACTTTGGGTTTTGTTAAAGTGGCGTCTGCAAAGGTCTTGATAGCAGGCAAAATGGTGAGCGCTGAAGCAGGTGGAAAACCGATTCTTGTGGCTAATGTTGATGGTAAATACTACGCAATCGGCGACAAATGCACGCACAGGGGATGCAAGCTTTCGGGAGGCACACTAAAAGAAGGCAGTGTCGTCGTATGCCCTTGTCACGGCTCGAATTTTGACGTGAAAACGGGCAACGTTGTGAAGGGACCAGCTAAGACACCCGAGCCTGCGTTCCTGGTGAAGGTGGAAAAAGACGACGTAGTAGTCAATGTTTAATGCACTGACGACGTGGTAATTTCCCCTATCTTTTTGTGTTATTTTTTTCTCGAATGGTGCTGCAAAGTATGTCATCTGTTCGGTTATTTCCAGTCGACGTATTTCGGTGTTCTTGCACAGTTTGCATGTTCTTTGGCAGTTTTCTCGTTAGAATATCCTGGGCTGTGTAACTCGCGAAAGAACTCTTTTTTATTATCCAATCGTTTCTAATTTCCTAGGATAGTTCACTCTTAGCTTTTTCAATACTTCTTCTGGAGATCATCAGACCTCATGATAGCGTCTACTCCTTGGGGAGGAACGATGTTATCATAGTGTGAAACTGAGTATTATGTCATAAATCGTAATAGAGGTTAAATCTTAAAAGGCGGAAGAGAGTATCAGAGTACAAGCAGGTGCGTTAATTGACGGGAACAGAAGAGAAAATTGTGAGCATCCTTAGAGACCCGAAGCTTTCAGCCATAAAGCGAATGTTGGAGAAAGATCACGCCATTGACTGCCTTTTCTTGCTTTACATGGGTAAGGGCAAGTGGAAGGACGCTAAGGGCTTCATGCTAGACAACGGGTTGACCTTGAGCGATGGAACGTTCAGAGCTAGGATGATAGAAATCGAAGAGCTCAAACTCGCTAAGAGCACGCCCATCGACCCATTGAAGAAGTATTATACTATCACGGAAAAAGGCAAAAAAATCGCTGAACTACTTTTAGGAATGTTCGGACAGCTTTAACGGCTTTTTTGACCATTGCAAGTGCAGGTCGCTTTCGACATCAAATATGATGTCGTAATTCGTAAGATTTAAATGTTAAGCTGCGGTTATCATTCTTGTGAAACCAAAAAGGAGGGATACAAACAAGAATGAATAAGCTATTGAAGAGCAGAAAGGCGCTCAGCCCAGTCATCGCATCCATCATACTAGTCGCAGTCACAGTCGCAGTATCAATCGCAGTCGCAGTATGGATGGGAGCACTAACCTTCTCATTCACCCATACAGACCAATTCAACATCAACTTGCTGGCGTTTGGTGGAACCACTGGTAACGCTGGTAACTATATCAACATGACGATCCAAAATACAGGATCTTCTCCATGGACGCTCAGTTCAACCGTTCAGGTCAACGGTAAATCATTGGCATCGCCCTTGATTGCTTGGACAGGTTATAGTGTTACGGTACAACCCGGAAATAACACTATTGTCAAGATTCAAAACGTAGGCTGGTTAAACGGTAACCAGTACAGTGTTCTGCTGATCACTACGAGTGGTACCAAGATAACAGACGTTGGTTACGCGCCAAGCAGTTAATCTCAAAGTATCCACCATTTGTTTGAAGATTGAGGGTAGGGGGCTTTGAAGCAAGAAACCTTCTTTCCTCTCTCCTTTGGAGGTAAACAAATATGGTAGTAGAAATGAAGGAATATGAATCAGCGTCAGAAATTTCAAAAACCATAGAGAACCAAATATCCGAGTCAAAAAGTCTGTTAGGCGAATACTTACGTCGCCTAGACGACATTCGCAGCCTAGCTGAAAGATCCAAGAAGATTCGCGAGGTAGTCCTTAAGCTCGCAGGCAAAAAGGCTAGCCAGGAAAGCTTAGGCGAAATTTCAGTAGGCGGTCTGAGCGTCGTCCTAGATGCAAATCCCTTCCACGAACTGACCGCCATAGAGGAGGTCGTTCGAAGCCAGCAAGAAAGACTACTCGTCCTGCAAAAGGCTCGAGAAGCCCTGAAATGGGTCGACCAAATAGGCGACACCGAAGGGCTCAAGTATCTCGTTGTGGAAAACGATGGAGTTCCAGAGAGAATACTCTTCAAAGTCTCTTAAGAAAGGAGTACAGAAGACATGTATAATGGAGCATATTCCACAGCGTTAAGGGACGCGCTAACAGAAGTCAAGAACATTTGTTCAGACATCAAGGCATCTTTCCTCTTTGACAAAGAGGGGACGGTAATCGCAGGCGACACCAAATCGCTAGAAATGCCATTCGAAAAAACCGTCAACGCTATGGAAAGTCTACTGGACAAAACCGAGACCATCGGTGGTCTAGACTCGTTGGTTATCAATGCGCAAAAAGGCAAGGTGAATGTCTCCTGCGTCAGCGATATGTACCTCGCCATGGTAACCTCCCAAAACGTGGACACGACCTATCTTCAAACTGTTTCTCGCGTGCTAATACCAACATTGATAAAACTCTTGGACAACATCGCCGCTACCCCTACCTCCATCAAGCCCCTACAGTCAAAACCCTCTTTTGCTAATTTGACGAGAAAAACGGAACAGCAAGAGGAAGCTGAAGAGACGAGTGACGAGGAAACACGTGAAGAAGCTATCGAGGAAGCGCGCGCGAGAGTCACTTTGTCTTCAGAACGAAAGCCGCCTCAAGATTTGCCTGAACCCTCGAATCAACTCGTGGTGGACAACCTCAGCGGACTACTCGTCCGAAGTGACACCGTGCAGATTGATGCTGAAATCCTCGAACAATGGTCAGACTACTACGGCGTTGACAAGATCAATCAGGTAGAGATTGAATCCTCTAACGGGAACAAAGTCGTCCGCAAAGTAAAACCAATAAAGGGCTCCAAAATCGAAGACAAAGACACCATCCGAATCCCAGATAAAATACGTCAAGATCTCGACGTGAATAAGGGCGAAACGGTTAGAGTCAAGCCCGTAATGGAGGAAGAATAAAGATGCCGAAAGCTCAACAGAAAGGCAAGCTTGAAGAAGCCAATCCAGAAGACATGTCAATTGATCTCGAAGACTTAAAGCCAGAAGAAAGAAAACTCCAGGTCACACTCGAGAAGAATAGGTCCAAGGAAATCGCGCCTGAAAAAGTGCGCGCAGTTCTTGATGAAATAAAAAAGACCGATGGTATTAATGGATACATACTGCGAAACACCAGGGCGGCTTCTATAGACCTAAATGATCCGGCAAAGCTTATAGACTATGCTGTTCTATCCTCCTCAGCCAAGGAAACAGCCCAGGAACTGTCGCAAACATTCGACCTTGGCGAGATTGAGAATGTCCTAATCGACGGCAAAAATGTGAAAGTCCTCTTTCTTACGGTTGGTAAGAACGACATAAGCGTCTTCATGGAAAAAACTGTAGATCACGCCAAAACATGCGAGATCCTAAGAAACATAACGTAACCTAGTCTTTCTTTAGATTCTGCCAGTGAACTCTCCGGGAATATGAGCGCCGAGCGGGAAAGGGATAAATTCTAATGTTCTTATTCCCCTCCCCCTGATTTATTCCTTCTCTGCGCTCATCCCAATGGAGACTTTGGCTTTTTCAGCAAGTGACGAAGGTTTAAATAAACGCGAAAGGGTTAGTTTATTTTGAACGCGCCATTGCCTTCGGTGGGTGTATTTGGTTCAAAGGGAGAAAGGAGTAAGCGTCAATCATCGGGGACGCCTCGATATTATGGCGAATATTCTAAACACGGCCGTTAATGGCGCCAAGAAGACACAATTGATGTACAAATGCAACCTAAGCTTTAAGCAAATGGAAATTTATCTTAACCTACTCATGACGAAAAGACTCTTGTCCAAACGGATTCGCAATGGAACCAAAGATGTAGCTACATACGAAACCACAGCTAAAGGGGATTCCTTTCTTCAAGTCTATCACACTCTGAACGACCTCTTGTCGCCTTAACTACTCTTCTTTATGTCAAGAGCAGAAATTGCTTGAAAGAATTTGGCGATGGGATGCGATATTTTTATTCTGGAGTTTTTACGGTCCAGTTTAATAAAATTATATTTCGCTAGAAACTCAGCTATGATCTGCATTTTAATTGATGAAAGCCGTGTTCTGCAGGCAATTTCCTCAATATCGTGCCACTGGCCATCTCGAAGCAGTCTCAGTATTTGCTCTGTACTTCGTCCTGACAATGTAGGTCTCTCGCATCAATACTGCACTTAAAGCGCAGAGTTCTTAAGATTTCTGAAATTCTCTTTCGAAACAATTTTCTATAACATTAGTTAGAAGGTTTTCTTCTAGAATATTGTGCAAGTCGGAATATGTTTCGACTAGGAGCGTTGCTTTTTAGGCTTTCCATGCTCAGTCTTGTTATAGACGAATATTATAGACGAGGTTTACAGGTTGATAAACTGGGACAACCCGAGAAAAAGGCGAGATCGACTCTACATTCTTGCAGAAATTCTGGACATAGCTAAGGACGGAAGCTTAAAAACCCAGATTATGTACAGGGCAAATCTGAGTTTTACGCAATTAAACGAGTACTTGGACCTACTTGTTGGCATGAAACTTGTTGGGCTAATCGAAAACAAAGAAAAAAATATATACAGAACAACGCCCAAGGGACTTCAATACCTGCAAAATTATAAAGAAATCATAGAGCTGCTAAAAAACGGCAACGGCGACGGAAAACAAGACATAAAGGGTGGACCACCCATCTACTGGGTCAAGAAGACGTCCTAAGTATTGCGCGGTTTCTTTTTTTTTCTCTCGTTTTTGACGCGCCACACCTCAAACATTGACCAGAAAAAGTTCTGCAAAACGGACCTTGCCTGCTGGCAGCCATTTTTAAGTGTAGTCCTAGCGAAATTTTGACAGCAACCCTACGCTATTCGTTCAACGTTGTGCACAAGAAAGGTAACTTGGAAAATTAACTGTAGAACTTAAATTTCTACAATGAGAAACACAAAAATCTACACTTTTGTATGTAAAAAAAACTGTTCGCACAATTTTCGACCGTTGATAGATCATCTTAAAGGAAACGAGGTTCTTAGGATTTTCATTTTGTCAATGCAGTCGCGTGGTTTTCTTCATTTGGCAATAGGCCTGTCTAGGAAGATTGCTTTGGCAGCGGTACATTTTGGGTTGCTGGCTTTAATGTATATTTAGGCTTCGTATTCTTTCGTTTGTCCTAATAGTCGGCTTTCTTTTCGAATTGCTTTTCGAAGATTTTCTGAACTTTTTGAATGGTGTCCGCCTCTTCGGGTGTCTTGTCGTCTCTCACGCGCGTAATGCGTGCGAAGCGTAGGGCCATTCCACGCTCGTACTTTGGGCTTTTCTGAATCTCGTTATAGGCGATTTCAACTACGATCTTAGGGACTACAGTGACACGTCTGTGTTCTTCGTTTAACGTTAGCTCCTTTAGGCGCCTGGTCATTTCGACGATCTCTGCGTCCGTCAAACCCTTAAACGTCTTCCCTACTGGAGAAAACCGTCCCGTTTCAGTGTCCCGCGCCGCCAAATAATAATCGCTAAGCCACTCATGCCTCCGCCCATAGCCATATTCGGCTGCCACAATCACTAGGTCCAAGGGCTCCAAGACAGGCTTGACTTTGAACCAACGCTTTCCACGCACGCCGGGCGTATAGGTGCTGTCTAGCTTCTTCGCAACTAGTCCCTCGTGTCCTTTATTCATGGCATCTCTAAGGAACCTCTCTGCCTCTTCAGGGTTTTCTGTTATAATTTGTTCAGTCAATGGGATGCTGGGCGCAATATCAGTCAACTTTCTCCTCCGCTCAACGTAGGTCATGGAGATTAGACTTTGTCCGTCAGCATAAAGCGCGTCAAAAAGATACAATTTCACTGGAACCTCTTTCGTCATTTCAGCAATATCATGCACACGCCTGAAACGACGCATTAGATGTTGAAAAAGCATGGGGCCACTATCTGCACCTATAGCTATCACCTCGCCTTCAACAATAGCCTCTTTCGCTTTGACCTCATTGCGCACCTGTTCTACTACCTCGGGCAAGCTGTCAGTTACGTCAGTAAGTCGTCGACTAAAAACACGAACCGTATCTTCAGCTTTGTGAATTTGAATCCGCGCACCATCCAACTTGAACTCAAAAGCCGCATTCCCGCCCAACTCTTCCAAAGCCTCACGCACGTCAGCAGCTGTCTGCGCCAACATAGGCTTAACTGGCTTGAAAAGCCTGAAGCCAATAGTCTCCAATCCTTTCTTGCCCTTCACTTTAGCCAGAACGGCCACTTCGCCAACATCGCCTGCAAGCATGGTCGCTTCTTGAACCAGTTTGAGTGGAATTCCAAAAGCTCTAGAGACGGTTAACTCCATCAAACCCTCGTTAAAGCCAGTTCGCATGTCGCCGATCAATATCTTAACAAGATACTTCACTTCCAAAGGCGATGCAGCACCTAACAGAGTCGCTAGCAACCGCTCTTTCCGTTCTCTCGAACCACGCCCAGCGGTTCCGGCAATTGTGTCCAAAGTTTCTCGAACCTTGAGGATAGTCAACTGAGTGTCGCCGAGAAGCGTTGCCTGGCGCTTGACTTTGCTTTGTTCAACGAAGGCCATGGCTGCCGCTCCTACGTCACCCGTTTTGCTGAACGCCTCTCTGAAAATGTTCCAGTCTGCCTCGGTTAATTGATTCAGAATGCTACTTAATGTTGCCCAGCTTATTTCGAGCTCTCGTTGATCCCATTTTGGGAAAGCTCTGCCTATGAGCATGGAAACTGCTGGTCCCACTTCTTCAGGGCTGAGTTCTTTTAGAAAAGCTGACGTTAGGTCGACTTTGGCGTTTCGTTTGGTAGTGGCTTCCAGCCTCTCGCAAAGTTCGGCTAAAGCTCGAAACTCGGTATTCTTCTGCAACTTGTCTTAACCAGAAAAAAGCTCAACGTTCCACGTTTACATAAGCGTTTTGTGAACATAATGTCTAGAACGCTTCGGCCAGTTTTGCTTTTAGCTCTTTGATTTTCTTGTCCAGCTTTGTCTCTTCTTTCTTGTTCTTCAAGGCCTTGTAGCAGTCTCTTGCGTATTCCAGTGCGCCAACGCCGAATCTGTCGAAGCCCTTCTCAAATGCTATGTCAGCAGACTTGAGGAAACGCTCAACGGCGGGTTTGTATTCTTTGAGCATAAAGTTGCATTCGCCCGCCTTGAACATCATGTAAGAGGCGTCGAAAGAGTTGCCGAGCTTGTTGTACAATTCTGAGGCATTAAGGAATTTTTCTGCAGCCACTTTGTATTCGCCCTTGTCTGCGAGTGCTGTGCCTTCTCTGTGAAGCTTTATTGGGTCTTCTTCTTCCATATTTGTCACACTCTTTTTGAGGTTTATCCATACAAGATGTGCTTATAATAAAAGTTTTTCTAGCCATCGCAACAACATAAGATAGGCAGGTGAAGATAAAGATTGTCCGAAAAAATCTGCGACGCGCACGTACATCTCGGCGAGTCAGGACCATGGCAACCGTACGATAGGCCAACGATCTTCATCAAAGAATTAATCAAGCTTTTCGACAAGTACAACGTGGAGAGGGCCATAGTTTTTCCAAACCCGAATGTAGGTGATAAATATCCAGCGATGAATGACTATATAGCCAACTGCACTAAAAAACATCCAAAACGGCTCGTGGGCTTTGGGCGTGCGGACCCGCGAAGGGGCGAAGAAGCTGTACAAGAGCTAACGCGCATTAAGGAAAAGCTTAACCTCGCTGGGCTCAAGTTGCATCCTATGGTAGAATGTTTCCGTCCAGACCATCCGTTTTTTGCCAAGTTTTTCAAAAAAACTGCAGAATTGAACTTGCCCATTCTGTTTCACACGGGTGATGGTTTTTCTGCTCCAGGACTAATGACTGTCATAGCTAAAAGGTATCCGAAGCTGCCGATAATTTTGGGGCATTTGAAAGAAGGCTGCCTGAGCGTTATGAAAAGCTCTAAAAACGTCTACGTGGAAACGTCTGGGACAATTCCTGAGTTTGTGGAGATGGCTGTGGAAATCGACGCCAATCGCGTTTTGTTTGGCTCAGACGTACCATACTATCGTTACCCAATGCAGATGGCCGTGATTGACGCTGCACGACTCACATCGAGAGAGAGGCGAAAGGTTTACCGCGACAATTTCTGCAAGCTCTTCAAATGAATCAACGTTGGCTCTTCATGGCTATGGCTGTTCAACGGGCTTCGGTTGCTGACCTGAATACGCTATACGTGATTGAGCAACGATGCTTTACCAAAGAAGCTTGGTCGAAAAGACAGATAGCCACGTTTCTAGAGGCTTCGGATTCGGTCAGTCTAACGATAAGGGAGAAAGGCGAGATCGTCGGGTTCGTCATTGGCTTGGTGAACCAGTTTGATGGAATGAAGATAGGTCACATTGTAACCATAGAGGTTCTACCCAACTTTAGGCGAAGAGGCGTAGGATTAACCTTGCTTAAGTCGGTTGAACAAGAATTCAAAAACACAGGCGTTAAAGTCTGCTACCTAGAGGTGCGTGAGGATAACCTTGCTGCCCTGAGGCTCTACCGCAAGGCTGGCTACGCTGAATGTGAACGGTTA
>Ga0187771_10000257_pt1 | contig 30676 bp, 25 predicted proteins | sample 0116_SJ02_MP15_1_FD_133139 | JGI IMG/M metagenome (GOLD analysis project Ga0187771, IMG submission 133139) | Tropical peat soil microbial communities from peatlands in Department of Meta, Colombia - 0116_SJ02_MP15_10_MG | ecosystem: Environmental > Terrestrial > Soil > Wetlands > Peat | place... | reverse complement strand
TCGGCATACAAACATCGGGCGCCGATTGACAATCGGCCCGCGCGCTAGTCGGCGGCGGGAGAACACACGAGGTCATTCGACGGCTCTTTGAAGCTCCAAAGTGTGTAGGGCAAGCGAGCGCATCTGGTGGGGCGCCGGCACCAACGCGCCACGGCGGAATTGGCGGAGAAGATATTTGTACCAACGCGCGAGAAGCGCAGGTTGCGACCCTACCCCGACGATGATTCCGTTATTCGCCACTAGGAATTGCTGTGGTTAATTCAAGGGGCCTGGTTCGCCGCCGATTTGCAGATTGGAGTCCGCGGAGACCTGCTGTGCGGTGTCTAGATCAGCTCATCCGTCTTGTTGTCCGTTTCGCCGAAGCGGCGAAGCGTGGCTGGGCGGGTGCCGGCGTAAATCTCGCGAAGATGGGGGGCGATCTTCGCGTTCTCCCGCTCAAATAATGAATTTCCGGCAAGATCGCTCTCGACCAGGAAGGGCCCGAAATTCTCGACGTCGAGCACCCAGATCGCCTGTGCGAGACCGAGCTCCTTGAGCCAGTAGACGCCGGCCACGCGCTTGATGCCGCGGCCAAGTAGAGCTCCGGTGCCGTAGCCAACGGTCGTCAGGTAGACCGCATTGTTGGGAACGAAGAAGCGGCGATAGATCTCGCTGGTCATGCCGCCTTTGCCGATGATGACGTTGCAATGCGAGATCTTGAACCAGCCATCGAGATATTTATTGAAGCGGAACGAGGCGGTCGCGGTCACTGCGCCGACGGTCATCGTGCCGTCGTCGTTGATCGATGCGGCCGGCGAGCAGTGGAAATTGGCGCAGCCGAGCTGTTCGGGCGTACCGGGCATGCCGAATCCGTCCTCGACCGCGCGCTTGTAAACGCCCTCGCGCGCGGTGAACAGGCGGCCGTCGAGATAGACGACATTGCCGAGCTCGAGTTTCGCCAAATCGGCAGTCGTGGCCGGCAGGCACAGACGGACGGTGTTGAGCGTTCTCACGTGTCACTCCGCGGCTTCGGCGGCGAGCGCCGGCCACTCGATCGTATCGCGGCGCGAATAATCGGTAAACCACATCGGATCAGTGCGGAAAGTCACGCGCCCGTCCGGGTGCACGCGCGCGCAGGCGCGGCGCGACGACAGGCAGAACATGTGCACGCTCATCGGCATGCCGCCGGTGTGGCAGTAGCCGACCTCGATGTGGCAATCGACCACCATGGAGGAGCCCATGAAGCCCATAGCGCCCATGCCGATGGAGTTGCCGAGCTCCTTCAATTCATTTTCGAGCGCGGCGATCTTGGGATCGGGATTGCGCGAGCCAACCACGCGCAGGCAGGCCGCCTGCTTGCCGAGCACCATGCAGATGTCCTTGGAGCCGCCGAGGCCAATGCCGACGATGGCCGGCTGGCAGGCCAGCCCTCGCTTGCCGAACGCGATCAGCGTGTCGAGATAGAATCGCTTGACGCCGTCGATGCCGTCCGCCGGGAACAGCATGCGGTAGTCCGAGCCGAACAGTCCGCCCTTGTGCACGGTGGTCAGCTCGATCCAGTCGGCATCGGGGTGGAACGAATATTCGATCTCCGGCGCGTTGATGCCGACATTGTTGTTGTGGTCGGTGCGCCACAGCGGGTGCACGCGGTTGGGCCGCAGCGGCACGTCATGCGTCGCGTGCGCGGTGGCGCGGCGCAGCGCCGTCTCGAGCGCGACCGGGCCACCTTCGATCTGCGCCTCGTTGCCGATCTTCACGTACCAGCGCGGCAGGCCGGTATCGCCGCACATAGCGCGGCGGTCCTCCTTGGCCGCTTCGTAATTGTCGAGCATGGCCTTGATGACGAAGGAGGATAGGTCGCCCTTCTCGGTATTGGCGCACTGGCGCAAGCCCGCGAGATAATCCTCGGGGATTTCGATCGCCGCCTTGGCCATCAACTGTTCGGCCGTTTGCTGGAGAATCGAGAGCGGGATCATCGCTTCACTCCGCGGCTTCCTGGTTCTTGAGCAGCGTTTCGCCCGGTTTGACGATGGTGAACGCGACTGGGGCGTCGGAAACGTCGAGCTTGCCGTCGCGCTGGCGTACGACCGTATAACGTGAGGTAGCGAGGTCGCCGGGTTCCGGGAAATCGCTGCGGAAATGCGCGCCGCGCGAATTCTCGCGCTTCAATGCGGCGTGCGCAAACACTTTCGAGATTTCGATCTGCGAGCTCAGATTGAGCCAATCCCACCAGGTGAGATTGAAGGTGCGGTCGCTGTCGGCGACGCCGGTCTCCAGCAACTCGCCCTCGAGTGCATCGAGCGCGCCGAGTGCGCGGTTCAAGCCGGGCGCGTCCCGGATGATGCCGACGTCGTCCCACATCAGGCCGAGCAGGCCTTCGCGCAAAGCATTGAGATCGCCGGACTTGAGCGCAAACGGCGTCTCCGCACGCGCGACCTCGGCGGCAACCGACTGCGCGTCCTTGTTGCGCCAGCCGAGGCCCTTGGCGATATCGGCCGCCATGGTTTCGCCGGCGATGCCGCCGAAGACCGTCGAATTGGCGACACCGTTGCCACCGAGCCGGTTGGCGCCGTGCACGCCGCCGGCATCCTCGCCGGCGACGTAGAGCCCAAGCACCTCGGTCGAGGTGTCGACGTTGCACATCACGCCGCCCATCAGATAGTGCGCGGTCGGCACCACCTCGACCAGCCCGCCCGCCAAATCAAAGCCGCAGTCGGCGCACCGTTCCACCATGCCCTTGAACTGGCGACGTACGTTCTCGGGCCCGAGGTGGCCCATGGCGATGTAGAGGCCGCCTTCGGGCGTGGTGCGCCCGGCGCGCATTTCCGCAAACATCGAGCGCGAGACGATGTCGCGCGTCGCCCGCTCGCCGCGCGGATCGTAGGCGAACATGAAGCGTTCTTTGGCGCCGTTGAGCAGATAGCCGCCGGCGCCGCGCAGGCCTTCCTCGATAATGGTGCCGGTCATGCGCGTGTTGCGTCCGGCGAGCACGCCGGTCGGGTGGAACTGCACCATCTCCATGTCGCGCAACGGCAGGCCGAAGCGCAGCGCCATGGAAAGTCCGTCGACGCTCTTGTCACCCGACGGCGTGTGATAGCGGTACATGGTCGGGCCGCCGCCGGTCGCGAGCAGCACTGCCTTGGCGGCGACGTAGCAGAACGTCCCCGCGCGCACGTCGAGGAAGAGCACGCCGGCGACCGCCTTGCCCGAAGCGTCGGGGATGAGCGCCAGCGCGCGGTATTCCTCGAGCCGCTTGATCGACCGCGCCCACACCTGCTCCATCAGCCGGTTGATGATCTCGATGCCGGTGAGGTCACCCTTGTGCACCGTGCGGTCGAAGGTCTGCCCGGCGAAGGCTTTGCCATGCAGCGTGCCGTCAGGCAGGCGATCGAAAAAGCAGCCGATCTCGTTTTCGAGCTCCTGCACGCGCTCGATCGCCTTAGTCACCAGCGTCCAGGCGAGCTCCTGGTTGGGCAGCCATTTGCCGCCCTCGATCGTGTCCATGAAATGGCGCTCGACCGAGTCGCCCTTGTGCAGCGCGACGTTGTAACCGCCCTGCACCATACGGGTGCAGCCGGACTTGCCGAGCAGACCCTTGGAGGCGACCGTGATGTCGAGCGCTGGGTTAGCCTGATGCGCGTGCAGCGCCGCGAACAGCCCGGCGCCGCCGGAGCCGAGGATGAGGATATCGGTTTGCCGTTCTTCGATCATGGCGCCCGCCTTACCACGCGCGCAGGAAGAAGATGAGCGCCATCACGGCGGCGGCGCCGAGCACGGCGCTGGCCAGACCTTTCTGGCCCGGGCGCCAGGTGAGATTTTCGATCAGCAGCACGCGGATGCCACCGAGCAGATGCACCGTCAGCAGAAACACCAGCCCGGCCTCGGCCACCTTCACGGCCGGCAGATCGGTCCACTTGAGGAACGCATCGAGGCTCGCCGTGCGTTCAAGCGCCAAGCCGAGCACCAGGAAATGGATCGGCAGGAAGCAGGCGAGCAGCAGCCCGGAGACGCGATGCACCATGGCGGCGACCCACAACAGCTCGCGCCGGTGGCCGGCACTGCGCAGGCGCTGGTCGAGGCCGCTCATGCAATCACCGCGTAGACGGCGCGCGCGCCCAAGAACGCGAGCAGCAGGCCGAAGCCCCACATCAGCAGCGTCAGCGCGCGGCCGCGCAGCGGCGTCCAGTCGGCGCAAACGCTGCGCAGGCCGATCGAGGCATGCACCGACGCCAGCAACACGAACAGGCCGTAGAACAGCGCCCAGCCGAGCGAGCCGCGCGTGCGGCCGAGGATGTCGGTAGCCGACAGCCCGTGGTGCGTCGCGTAGATGATGGTCGCCAGATGTCCGGCGATCAGCGGGACCATCAGCGCCGCCGTCAGCCGCTGCAGCAGATAGAGCCGTAACGTCACTTGAGCGCTCCCAACCAGTAGGCGCCGATGGTGCGCCGCTTGAGGCCGGCGATGGAAGCCGTCGGATTGATGGCTTGCGGGCAATGCTGCTCGCAGGATTGGTGCGTGTGGCAGGAGTGGCAACCGCCGGCCGCCGCCACCGCGGCGAGCCGCGCCTTGTTGCCGGCGTCGCGCTCGTCGTTCACCAGCGTCCAGGCGCGATTGAGCGCGGCCGGCCCGAGATAATCCGGGTTCCAGCGCACGGAATCGCAGGCGGCGTAGCAGACGCCGCAATTGATGCATTCGATCGCCTTGTCGACTTCGACGCGTGCCGCGCTCGCCGGCTTGATCGGCGCCACCTTGTCGTGCCGCGTCTGCGACGGCGTGAACACGCCCTTGGCCTGCTGCCACTTCTCGAAGAACTGGCTCATGTCCGTCGCCAGATCCTTCACCACCGGCAGATTGCCGAGCGGGGCGATCTCCACCCGCCCGTCCTGGACCACTTTCTCCACGTGCGTGCGGCAGGTCCAGCGCGGCCGCCCGTTGACCGTCATGGCGCAGGAGCCGCACACGCCGACCCGACAGGCGAAGCGGTACGATAAAGTTGGGTCGAGGTGCCGCTGCACGTAGGTGACGACGTCGAGCACGGTCTGGCTATCGAGGCGCGGCACCTGATAGGCGACATAACGGCCGTCTTCGCGCCCACGCCAAATCGAAACGGTGATCACGTCGCGCATGAGGCCCTGCCGACCGTTCGCATTATCCGTCCCCCAGTCTTCCGAAGTCTAGTTCCCGCAGTCTAAGGCAGCCGAAGCTTTATAAAAAGCGCATGAACTTGAATATTTGCTGCAGGTTTTTCTAAGTAATGCTAGGCTTTCGTAGTGAACCTCGACGCCTTTCGCACCCTCGTCGCGATCGCCGAATTTGGCTCGTTTGCGGCCGCCGCCCGCGAGCTCGCGCTGAGCCAGTCGGCGGTCAGCACCCAGATCAAGATGCTCGAATCCGAGCTAAAGGTCGAGCTGTTCGACCGCAGCAAACGGCCGCCAACGCTTAACGATGCCGGTAAATCAGTCGTCGCCAAAGCACGCGACCTGATCGCGAATTACGATGCCATCCGCACCGAGCTCAAATCCAGCGACCTAATCGGAGGACGCATTCGCCTTGGTGCCGTCGGCAGTACGCTGACTGGACTCATGCCCGCCGTGCTTACGGTGATCCGCAGCCGCTATCCCAATCTACATGTCGAGATTGTGTCCGGGTTCTCCGACGACCTGCTGCGCCAAGTCGGCAGCCGGTCGCTCGACGCCGCCGTCATCTCGGATTTCGATTCCTCGCTGCGCGACATCCGATGGCGGCCGTTCCTGCGCGAGCGGCTCGTGATCATTGCCCCACCCGAGGCCCACGAGAGCAATCCAAAGCGGCTCGTGCAGAGATATCCGTTTATCCGTTACAGTCCGAACGCCCCGGTCGGCCGCGTGATCGAAGCGGCGATCAAGCAGAGCCGGCTCGATGTGCGCGAAACGATGCGGCTCGACTGGCTCGAAGCGATCGAGGCCATGGTGCACCACGGTCACGGTATATCCATCGTTCCGGACCGCCGCCTCGAGAGCGGCGCGTTTTTCGATGTGAAGCGTATCAAGTTCGGGGCCGTGCCCTACCACCGCACGCTTGGTATCATCGAGCCGGCGAGCTCGCGCAAGCAGAAGCTGACCGACGTTCTGTTCAACGAACTGCTGGCGCTGACCAGAAAGGCCAACGCGCCGCGGGGGCTTGGTGAGCGCGAACGACACCCGCCGTCACCGGCTTACGGCATACAAAAACGGCCGCTCGCTCGCAAGCGCGCTTAACGACAAAAATCCACCGCCGAACAGAAGTCGTTAATACTGATCGGAAGATGGGTCCGATGGGCTCAGGTCTCTCCCTGTTCAATGATTGATTTAACAAGATTAAGTTTCCGCGACTCCGACATCGCCCGGCGTCAGGACCCGCCCTGAAGCACACCACATCGGCTGGCTCAATGGCTGATCGGCGCGGTTCGCCAGTGCATCGTTTACAACGTGGCGGTGCCTTTCGTCTGCTCAAAGTGGGGACTGTAACGGCCGACCTAAATGATTCGGATGAACGGCCGTTCGGCGCTCGGGTCAATCTCCACCATGGCGCCGTTCGGAACGACGCTCGTTATATCGACTTCGAAACCCGAGATCATAGTGAAATCGGCAAGTGCCGCGCCTTGTACCATAATCGGATTTGCAGCATTCAGCACCAATGCCGCCGGAACGACACCGCGCGCTTTCATTTCGTGCAACATCCAGGCGGTCGCTACCCCGCCCTTTGCCGCATCGAGCACCAGCACGCGCTCGACATAGCTTTCGCCGGCAAGCTTGTGTTGCGGGCGCGAAAACACACCGCGAATGCGATCGAGATCGTAGCGCGCCGAAAACCCATCCTTGGCGACAAGCGCCCGCCCTTGAACATTGCGGCCCATTCCAGCGTTCGCATAGAAAATTCGTTCGGTCATGAAACGACTTTGCCCCCGGCGCAGGCAACCTCGACGCAAGCCTCCATCGACATCAGCATCGGTCGATAGCCATAACCGCCAAGAATATTTGTCAATTTGGCCGAATTCGTCGCCAGCGCCTTCCAGCCGTTGGCTTCAGCCATTTCTCGCGCATAGCTTTGGTAGAAGCACATCCCGCTGACCACGAGTCCGCCAGAACGCTCGATCCGCTCCGTTAATCCCATACGATCCGCATCCGGCTTCACCTGCGGGCTAGTGACCGCGAGCAGCGGAATACTCGCTCGGCGGCCGTCAAGCAGCTCGGCCAGTTGCTGCATCTCGACGAGACTAAGTTGGGGCGCCGAGAATACCACGAGATCGACTTTGTCGACTGCGTAGCTGGCAATGAAACCACGAATATCGGCTTCTCTGACCGCATGGCTGCGCAGGTTTCGACCAGCCGGTATCACATAGTCGAGCCGCTCCGCCTCCGGCGTGACTCCTGCCATGTGAAACAGCGCGACCGAACCATAGCTCGCCAGCGCAGCGCCGAAATGCTTCATTTCGTCGGAGGTGGGCACGCGGTCGATACCGACGAGCACCGGCACCTGCCAATAGTCGCCGGCGAGACGTCCGACGATGCCGCCAAGCGCGCCCCACTCATTGAGCTCGTGCGGCGTCCACGCAACGTCGACCAGGAGCGTCGCTTGCCGGCACTTGTCCAGATGATAGCCATAGCGCGGCGTGCGACCGGTCAGGCCGGCGCTCAAGGCCGAAGGGCCGCCTTCAAAATTGGAGCGTGCGCCGCACACGCTGTTGCAATAGATCACCACTCCCGTGTCGCCATAGGCGCAATGCTCGCCGCGCACCGGCGGCATGATTGTCTGGTAGTTGATGCATGTGTTGGTCATCAAGATGCCGAGCGCTTCGAAGGCGGCAATCGTACGGCGCTCTAGATCGAGCATCCATGGCTGCTGACGCAGCCGGGCGGCCGCGGCGAAGTCGGTGCCGCGCGGATCAGTAATGGTTGGAATCCTCACCTGCCGCTGCTCGGCGGGAAATTTGGCGAGTCGCTCGAGCCATTCGACGCCAGCAACGCCGAGCGACTCCGTGTCGGCCATGATGTGCGCTTGGTGCACCGGCACGAAGTCCTGCGCGCCGAGATAACGGCCAACTTTGATTTGATGGTCAATTGCCCATTGCACGGCCGGCCCAAACTCGCCGGCGTGCATGGCCGCTTCTTCCTGACTGAGTCGCATCCTATTGGCCGGCTCCGGACTCCTTGATCAAGGGCGTCCACTTGTCGACTTCCGCGCTCACTAGCTGCCCGAGATACTGCGGCGTGCGCTGATTAGTCGGCGGCAGATCGGCGCCGATTTGCTTGCAACGCTCGATGACCATCTGATCGTGCATCGCCTTGCCCACCGCCGCATTGAGTTTGTCGATGACTGCCTTCGGCGTGCCTTTCGGCGCAAACAGTGCGGTCCAGGCGGTCGTCTGCAGGTCAGGCATGCCGGCTTCTACCGAGGTCGGCACATTCGGGATGGAGGCAGCGCGAGTCTGCGTCGTCACGGCGAGCGGGACGACCTTGCCGGCTTTGATATAGGGCGTCGAAGTCACGACTTGGTCGAAGATTATGTCGATCTGGCCGGCGAGCAAGGCGTTCAAAGCCTCGGACAGACCACGATACGGCACGTGCTGAATCCGCGCACTGGCCAGCTTGGCGTACAGCAGATAGGTCAAGTGTGATATCGAGCCGATCCCGGCGCTGCCAGCCGTCAAGGAGTGTGTCTTGGCATAAGCGGTGAATTCAGAAAGCGATTTCGCGGGAAGACCGGATCGCAAGTCAAGCACCATGGGCGTCGAGGCGACGAACATGATCGGCTCGAAGTCCTTGCGCGGATCGTAGGACAGATTCTTGTACATCCCGACGGCGGCTGCGTGCGTGCCGAGGTTGCCCATCACCAGCGTGTAGCCGTCCGGCGAGGCGCGAGCCACGCGCGCTGCGCCAATTGAGCCGCCAGCGCCGGTCACGTTTTCGATAACAATAGGCTGACCCAGCGTCTGGCTCATCGACTGCCCGAACAAGCGAGCCAGAATATCGGTCGGTCCGCCGGCGGCGAAGGGAACCACGATAGTAATCGACCGCGTGGGATAGTCCTGCGCCCGTGAATCTCCAGAACCGACCAAGAGCGCTGCAAGCGCGATCAGCGGCGTCAGAAGACGCGTGCCTAACGACGTCGGGCGCGGCCGAAGTCCCATGGCTTCCTCCCTCCTGTTTGGCATTCAAGGCTTCTTTGTTTGAGTTATTGGCCTTGACCCCGACAACGAGCGTAGTAGGCGCAGCGTAAGGAATCAATAAGTTCGCCTGTTTCGAAGAATTGCCGTGCAGGCAGCACGACGCATGCTTCACTGATCGGCGTGTATCTGAAGTTCTTTCACTAGCCTGCGGTATTTCTCATAATCGGTGCGCACGAGGTCGGCGAACTTGGCCGCCGCTCCGCCAACCGGCTCCTGGGCCGATTTCAGCAAGTTTTCGCGCACGCTCCGGTCGCCAAGCGCCTTGTCGATTTCGGCATTCAGCCTAGCCACGATCGCCGGTGGCGTACCGGTCGGAATGAAAACGCCAAGCCATTGGTCGAGCACCAGCCCCTTCACGCCTGCTTCCTGATAGGTGGGCACGTTGGGCAGACTCGGCGAGCGCGCCTCCGTACTTTGCGCCAGGATGCGAACCGTGCCGGCTTTGTAATGAGGCACTAGCGGCGTCGAACCGAGCGAAGCCACTTTGATGTGGCCAGCGACAAGGTCGTTAATGGCCTGCCCGCCGCCACGGTAGGGCACGTGCTGCAGTTTGATGCCGGCCAGTTTGGCAAACCATTCGGCCACGATTTGCTGCTGCGAACCAACACCGGAGGTCGCAAAGCCCATGCCCGGCTCGCGTTTCGCGAGCGCGATGAACTCCGCCAAAGTGCTCACGCCGAGCGAGGGATGTACCGCGAGCACGACCGGCTGGCGCGAGATCTGGATCACTGGCACAAGCGTTTTCATCGGATCGACGCTCATCTTGAAGATGTGCGGCGCACTGGTAACGAAGTCCGGCGCGACGAGCATCGTGTAGCCGTCGGGAGGGCTCTGTGCTGCGGCTTCAACCCCGATGACGCCGCCAGCTCCAGACTTGTTCTCAACCACTGCTTGCTGGCCCAAGGAACGGCTGATCGACTCGCCGATCAGCCGCGCGGCGATGTCGGTCGAGCCGCCGGGCGGATACGGTACGATCACGCGGATCGGCCGGGTCGGCCAATCTTGCGCATGAGTGGCGATGGGAACGATGGGAACAAGGATCAGCAAAGTAAGGAACGCGCGACGTGTTGCCATCGCCAGAGACTCCTGCTTCAAGATCCGGCAAAAATAATAGCGGCTGACGCCTTTTGCGCCTAGCCTGCGATCCATGAAGGCTTGCACATGCCCTATTCGACCTATCTTCCCCAGCACATGGGCTTGGCTGAGCTGACGCCTGCTAGACCCTTTGTTGCCGGTTCTTACGCAGAACTCACGCTGACTTATACGGCGGGTACATTCGGCATCGACGATACCGGGATGCTCAAGGTGTCGTGGCGCACGACCTCCGACATGAGCAAGCCACAGTTCAGTAATCCCAAGGCGGCGAATTACACCACGGTCGAGGCGAGCAATGGCGCCAAGCTCGAGGTCTGGTTTGACCGGCTCAACATCAGGCCATGGGCCAACACGATCCTGATCCGCGTTGGACGCGGTTATCTGCGCAAGGGCGATACCATCACGCTGCGCATGGGGGACCGTCGCCAGGGTTCGCCCGGGTACCGACTGCAGACCAATTGCGAGAACAGAGTCGCGCTTAAGACCAGCGTCGATGCGTTCGCGACCTACGAGTTCACCGAGCTCCCGAAACAGCCCTGTTTTGATCTGGTGCCTGGCCCCGCAGCGAGTTGGAAGGCGATCTGTCCTTCCCTTGCGGTCGTCGGCAAACCCTTTCGTCTGGCGTTGGTCGCCGAGGACATGTGGGGCAATCCGACCGGCGAAGCCCGCGCGCGCCTGCGGCTGCAAGCATCGCAGCCGCTGCGCGGGCTTCCGGAAGTGGTCGACATCGAGCCCGGCCGTACCCCTTACGTAATCGAGGACCTCATCGCCGAGGCAGCCGGCGACGTTGAACTGAATTTGGTGGCCGACAATGGCGAACACATCGCGCGCGCCAACCCCCTGCGGGTAGTGACGAAGCAAGCGTTATTTCACCGCTTCTGGGGCGACCTCCACGGCCAAAGCGGCGAAACTATCGGAATGGGCACCGCAGAGGAGTATTTCCATTATGCGCGCGACAAGTCGTTCATCGACATCGTCGGCCACCAGGGCAATGACTTCCAGATTACCGATGCTTTCTGGCGCGAGCTGAACGAATTGACAGCCAGATTTGACGAGCCGGGCCGGTTCGTCTGCATTCCGGGCTACGAATGGTCAGGCAACACCGGGATGGGTGGCGACCGCAACATCTTCTATCGCCACGAAGGACGTCCGATCCGCCGCTCGTCGCACATTCTCGTTGAGGGGCAAACCTCAACGGCCGCCGTCTACACCGCTCAGGAATTGTTCGAGGCCATCAAGAACGAAGACGCCGCCGTCATCGCCCATGTTGGCGGGCGCTATGCGGACATCAAAATCGCGCATAATGGCCACCTTGAGCGTACGGTCGAAGTCCATTCAAGCTGGGGAACCTTTGAATGGTTGCTGCATGATGCTTTCGACATGGGCTATCGAGTCGGCGTTGTTTGCCACAGCGACGATCACAAAGGCCGCCCGGGTGCGACTCGCCCCGGCGCGTCTACGTTCGGCGCGATCGGTGGCCTCACCTGTTATTTCATGCCGGAACTGACGCGCGATGCCGTTTTCGAGGCGCTGCGGCGGCGGCGCCACTACGGCACTACTGGGACGCGCATCTTCATCAACCTCCTTGGCACCTTTAGCGAAGCGGTCACCCGGTTCGACGATGACCCGCGATTGTCGCAGGTTGAAGGCGTGCGTAGCCACGAAGTCCTGATAGGCGATATTGTCCGGCCCGGCGCCTGCGCGATGCGACTTTCCGCTGAAGTTATCGGCACTGCACCAATCGACCGTATCGACGTGCTGGAGGGAAAAAACGTGGTGCGCACGGTGCGTCCCTTCACAGCCGCTGATCTCGGCCGCCGCGTGCGTGTCCTTTGGCAAGGCGCAGAATATCGCGGTCGCGGACGCGAAACCCTGTGGCAAGGAAAACTGAACGTCAGCGGCAACAAAATCATCCGCTTTGAGCCGGTAAATTTCCTCAATCCCGAGCGCAAGGTCACCGAGATCGAGCTTGGAGCGACGCTGGCTTGGAACTCGGTGACGACGGGGAACATCGCCGGCATCGATCTTTGGCTCGACGACGCACGTCGCGGGACGTTGCAGATCGAAACCAACGTCGTATCGGCGACGATCGAGTTATCTTCATTAGGAGAGGAAACGGCGTTGTTCGACGGCGGCGGACTTGACCGCAAGCTATCCGTCTACCGTTTGCCTGAAATGGACTGGAGCCGGCGCACCGCAGTCGATCATTCGATCGCATTCAGTGGAGATGCCGATCTGCCTGTCTATATTCGCGTAACGCAAGCCGACGGCCATCAGGCTTGGACCAGCCCCATCTACCTGATCAAGTGAGCGTTGCCGCGAGATTTAAGCCTCGCGGCCCCTCTTTGCGTCTGAGGTCATCATTGTACAACACCGATGAGTTTGTGCTTGCGCGAGCTCGCGAGCTGCACCACTCCGCCGAGCGATGGTGTGGCGCTGCCGAATTTGACTCGCTCCGCTCTCAAAAGAGGATCGTTTTCGGCCCATCGTTTCGAAAGGATCGAGCTGCCGGCGCAAGAGCAGCTAACCAGCCAAAAACAACGCGAGGCGTCCACATCGCGGGACTTGGTCGCCTATACCGACAAGCGCGCACAGCCACGCTACGGGAACACTACCAACTGTTCGGCCCAGCGTGAGTAACAAGTACGACGGCCGTACGCCTCACGCATTCAGGCCGCTGATACCGCAGCTACGCCAACCCATTTCGATCGGGGGACGGCCGCACAAACGGCCAGACAAAGACGCAGACAGCGAGGATAAAGCATATGATCGCAAGCGGCGACGACAGGAACACCATTGGATCGCCGGACGCCGACAGCAGGGATCGTCGGAAATTGGTTTCGATCAAATAGCCGAGCACCAGGGCGAGCACGATCGGCGCCGGCTGGATGTCGATCTTCTTCAGGATGTAGCCGACAATTCCGAAGAATACGGTCGTCCAAATTGCGAAGACGTCATTCTGCGCGGCATAGCTGCCCAGCAGGCACAACGCAGCGACGACCGCCGCCATAATCGGTCGCGGGATTTGCGTGACCTTGACCCATAAGCGAGCTCCGCCCAGCCCGAGCGCGACCATCAGCGGCATAGTCAAAAGCAGCGCCAAAAAAATCGAATACGGCACTTCTGGCGTTCTGACGAAGATCAGTGGTCCCGGTTGGACGCCGTGCAGCGTCAACGCTCCGATCAGCACTGCGGTGCTCGCCGAGCCGGGAATTCCCAGCGCCAGCATCGGTGCGAGCGCCGCAGGCACGCTTGCATTTGCGCCCGCCTCGGAAGCGACCACGCCCTCGGGATTGCCCGTGCCGAAGGTTTCTGGCTTGCGCGACCAGCGCTTCTGAACGGCGTAAGAGACCACCGCGGAAATCGTCGCGCCGTGGCCAGGAACGATGCTGACCAGATAGCCGACCAGGCTGCTTCTCACCAGCGTCCAGAAATGCGGCTTGATCAGGCCGAATTGTCCTCTGACGCTAGGCAACTCCTTCAGCGGGTCCACTCCTTGATGGACTTCTTCGATCATGACGAAAACGCCGGACAGTGCGAACAAACCGATCAACGCGGGAATGAACTCGACCCCGCCTAACAGGCTGTCGGAGAAGACGTAGCGATTAACGCCGTCGATCGGATCCGTGCCGATGACGCCGACGGCCAACCCGAAGAAAAGTCCGACCATGCCGCCGAGCATCGACTTGCCGGATAATGATGAGACGAGACTCAGTCCGAGAACCGCAATCGCGAAATATTCAACAGGCCCGAAGGTGAGCGCGATGGTGGCCATCCAGGTCGCCGTGAAAATGAGGAGAATAGTGCTCGTGGTAGAGGCGAAGGCAGCACTGAGAATGGACAAAGTCAGCGCCGTTCCCGCCTCCCCGCGCAACCGCATCGGATAACCATCGATCGCGGTGACTGCCGCAGCCGGAATGCCCGGCGTGTTCACCAATATCGCGGGGATGGCTCCGGCATATTCGCTGGCCATGTAAAGGGTCACGAGCATCACGACGGACGCGACCGGCGACATGTTGAATGTGAACGGCAATGCGAGTGCGATACCGATGCTCGACGATTTTCCCGGCGTCGCCCCCACGAAATAGCCGGCCAGGATTCCGAACAGCATGGCGCGGGCGACGTGCCACGAGGCCATTTCGGAAAAGGCGTGGACGAAGCCATTCCACATCAGCCGGCTCTCACGGAAGCGGAATACCCATGACCATCTGGAAGACAAGTTTGACGACGACCAGGAAGGCCAGCACTGTCACGAGGCCCCAAACGACGTTTCGCTGCCCGGAGCACCACAACAGCGCTAGCAGCCACACGCCGGTCGTCGGATAGAAGCCGAAGCGCGGCAGAAGAAGCGGGTAGAGAACGATCAAAGCCGCGGCCAGCATCACGGCGCTGGGACGGCGAAACACGGCCGGGGCCGACGTTGCGTCCGCAGCCGGCTGCATCACTTGACGCATGCCTTTTGCCCCCAAAATCAAAGAGGCGGCTCCAAGAAGCAGTGCGACCCCGCGCGGGAAGGCGGCGGGTCCCATGAGACCGCGGCCGCCCTCGTCGAAGCTGTAGGAGCCGAGCCACAGCCACACCGCCATTGCGATCAGCGACACGGCAACGATCGTTTCGATCGCACCCGCGCGAACGACGAGACCCGCATGTCCGGGTCCGCTCGCGTCGTCCTCCCCGGCTGGCCGATGCTGCGGCACGATGCGCTTCCGTTTTCGGTTATTTGATGAAGCCGAGCCGCTTCAGCCAATCAACCGTAATTGTATCCTGTTCCTTCACGAATTTTGTGAATTCAACCGGCCCCTCCACGGCGGCGACGAGCGAGTCGTTGTGGACGAACTTTTTCATTTCGTCGTCGTTCATCGCCTTCTCGATGGCGGCGGCCAGTTTGTTTTTGACGTCATCCGGCATGTTTTTCGGGCCGACCACGCCGCGCCACTGCGTCCAACCGGTAGGCACGTCAATGCCCTGCTCCTTGAGCGTCTTTACGTCGGGAAACTGCTCGACCCGCTTGTCGGCCATTATGCCGATGACACGCAGATTGCCGGCTGCCACCTGATCCTTGACCAGGCCGACATAGGCGACGGTCGCCAGGCCATGGCCACCGAGCACCGCGATCACGCCGTCGCGGACGCTGTCGTACGGCACCCAGTTTACGCTGGTGTCGGGAATTTTGGCGGCATGCATTAGCATTTCCCAGGCGATATGGCTGCCCGAGCCGCGCGTAAAGCCGGCGATGACGGCCTTACCGGACTGCTCCTTGACGGCGTTGATCAGCCCTTGCATGTCCCTGATCGGGCTGTCCTTGCGCACGACGAAGATGTAGGGCTCGTAGACCAGCTTGGCGATCCAGGTGAGGCTGCCGACGTTGTATTGCTTGAGCGACGTATTGAACGCCGACAGATGCGAGCTGGTCACCGCGCCGATCGTGTAGCCGTCCGGCACCGAGCGCGAGAGCTCGACCATTTGCGCGGCGCCGCGCCCGCCCGGCCTGTTCTCGATCACGAAGGGCTGGCCGAGCACTTTTTGCAATTCGACGCCCAGCTTACGCGCCATCACGTCGGTCGCCCCGCCGGGCGACACGTGCAGCACGTAACGGATCGGGTGATCGGGATATTCGGCGCGCGCGGCCAATGGGGCAACGGCGAACGCAGCCGCAGCAGCCAATCCGAAAGTCATCGCTCGGACGTTCATCAACTCCTCCCCATGCCCTCTCTCGTTGAGAGGTTTCTTTGTTTTTGCCGGTCTTCGGCGGTGTCGCCCCGAGTCCGTTGCCTAGCCTAGAACGGCGTAGTAGTTATCGCAACAACTAAGCGCCAGGCCCAGCCGCGCCTTCCGTACAGGCGGATTCCAAGAGGTTAAAGTACATGCCAAGGCTGATGACCATATCGCTGCGCCGCCTGTGTCTGCCGCTGATCCGGCCCTACCGGCTCTCCTACCGAACCTTCGACGAATTCGAGCCCTATCTGGTGGAAGTGGCCGACGACAGCGGCCGCACCGGCTTCGCCGACGGCCATATTTCGCCCGGCTCGAGCGCCGAGACCCGCGACGGCGGCTGGGCCTTCATGCGCCGGCATATCCCGGCCATGCTCGGCCGCGAACCGACAGCGGCAAAGGCCGACCTGCTCACGCATTTCGAAGATAGCAAGGTGGCGACAACGGCGCTGGTCTGCGCGCTCGAAGTGCTCGCGGAGCACCCCCTCCTCTCGGTCGATGCCGACACCACGCTGCCTCTGCTCACGCCGGTCAATGCGACCGATCTGAACGCGATTGCTCCGGAAATCGAAGGCTGGCTGGCGCAGGGCTTCCGCACCTTTAAGGTGAAGGTCGGCAAGGACGTTGATGCCGATCTCGCCCGCGTTGCGACCATCCAGAAGGCCGTCGGCACGCGCGCCACGCTGCGTCTCGACGCCAACCGCGCCTACGACCGCGAGCAGGGAATGCGCTTTGCTGCCGCACTCAACCCCGCGCAGATTGAATTGTTTGAGCAGCCTTGCGATTCCGATGACTGGGATGCAAACGCCGCTGTTGCCGCCGTCTCGAAAGTGCCGCTGATGCTCGACGAACCGATCTGCACACTGGCCGACATCGATCGCGCCGCCGGCATCAGGAATGTCCGCTTCTGCAAGCTCAAGCTGAAGCGCTTCGGTAGCCTCGAACGCCTGCGCGACGGGCTGCTGCGCGTGCGCGACCGCGGCATGGAGCCCGTGCTCGGTGACGGCCTCGGCAGCGACGTACAGAGCTGGCTCGAAGGCTGCGTCGCCCGTTCGACCATCCACAACGCCGGTGAATTCAACGGCTTCCTAAAGCCGAAAGATCGCTTGCTCGACCCGCCGCTGACCTTCACCGACGGCAGCCTGAAGATGCCGGCGGGTTACCGGCCAAAGCTTGATCGCGCCGCCGTCGAACTCTTCACGACGGCGCGGCTCGATTTTCATTTCGAAGATGGACGCGTGAAGGAGATCTCGTATGCCGCATGAACCGCTGATGGCGGAATTGGATAAGCGCAAAGAGGCGGCGCGGGCCATGGGCGGCCAGGACAAACTGGCCAAGCGCCAGCAGCGCAATCAGCTCAACGCCCAGGAGCGTCTCGATGCGTTGATCGACGCCAGCTCCTTCATCGAGCTCGGCGTGCTCGGCGCCTCCTCGATCGACGGCGACGCCGCCGAGACGCCGCGCGACGGCAAGATCACTGGCTTTGCCAAAATCGGCGGACGCGATGCCGGCGTGGTAGTCAACGACTTCACCACCAAGGGCGCTTCGACCAGCGCCACCAACTCGCGGAAGATGGGCTACATTCGCAAGGTCTGCACCGAACGCGGCATGCCCTTCGTCCATGTCGGCGAATCCACCGGCGCCCGCCTCCCCGATGCCATGGGCTCGAAGGGCATGGGCAACCTGCTGGGCAACGACATCACCCAGTTCCGCCGCATGCGCGACACCCCTTGGGCCGCGGCGGCGCTCGATACGTCGTTCGGCTCCTCGGCGTGGCTGTGCTGTTGCTCCGACTTCTCGGTCATGAAGAGGGGCTCGATCATGTCAGTGTCGAGCCCGCGCCTGGTCTCGATGGCGATCGGCGAGAAGGTCGATTTGGAGGAGCTCGGCGGCTGGCGTCTGCATGCCGAGCAGACCGGCCTCATCGATCAGTTCGTCGACACCGACGAGGAAGCCATGGCGGCCCTGCGCCGTTTCCTCTCGTATATGCCGAGTCATAACGGCGAGCTGCCGCCCAGCGCTCCGGTCACGGAGGGCTCGGGCGACGGCCAGGAGCGCATCCTGGAGATTCTGCCGGAGAAGCGTACCCAAGTTTACAACATGAAGAAGATGATCGAGATCATCTTCGATCGCGACAGCTTCTTCGAGTTCAAGACGCGTTTCGGCAAGCCGGCGATCGTCGGGCTGGCGCGGCTCAACGGACAATCGGTCGGCATCATCGCCAACAATCCTGCCGTCGGCGGCGGCGCGCTGTCCGCGGACGCCTGTCGCAAATGCGTCGACTTCACCGTGCTGTGCGACAGCTTCAACATCCCGCTGGTGCGCATCATGGACACGCCTGGCTTCGTGGTCGGGCTCGAAGCCGAACGGCGTGGCGCACCTGGCCACATCATGAATTTCATGAACGCGACGTGCCTGACGACCGTGCCGCAGATCACGTTGATCGCCCGCAAGGCTTATGGCCGCGCCTACGTCGCCATGGGCGGCGGCGCGCACAACGACACATTGGTCGCCTGGCCGACTGCGGAAGTGAGCTTCATGGATCCGGTGTTCGCGACCAATATCGTGCATAACCTGTCCGCCGGACAGGAGGGCTTCGAGGATGCGCTTGCCCACATTCAGAAGGACATCGAGATCTGGGACATGGCGCGCATCTTCTCGGCGCACGACGTCATCAAGCCGCAGGAGACGCGCAATTTCTTCATTCGGATGCTCGAGATCCACCGGCGCCGCCGCTCCGGAGGACTGGGGCAACATCTGATGCGCACCTGGCCGACCAGCTACTGAGACTTTTCGATGATTGACGAGATCATTGATCAGGCGCGGGCCGCGGACCGTCGCGCGCTCGACGAAGCTACCGGCAAGGCGCTGCTCGAAGCATTCGACATCCGCGTGCCGCGATCGACGGTCGTTGCCGGAGCGGACGCGGCCGCATCCAGCCTCGGGTCACTTCGGCCGCCGTATGCCGTCAAGGTGGTGTCGCGCGAGATCCTGCATAAATCGGACGCCGGCGGCGTGACGCTGAATGTCGCGGATGCGGCCGGAGTCGCCGCGGCTATCGCGCAAATGGCTAAAAAATCAGGCATCGCCGGCAAACCCATCGAAGGCTGGCTGGTCGAAGAAATGATCCCGCCCGGCCGAGAGATCGTCATTGGCGGCATCGTCGATCCAAAGTTCGGCCCCATGGTCATGGTCGGTCTCGGCGGCATCTTCATTGAGGTGCTCAAGGACGTCGCCTTCCGCATCTGCCCGATCACCCGCGCGGAAGCGCAGGAGATGCTGGCGGAGCTCAAGAGCGCCGCGCTTCTCGACGGCGTACGCGGCCAGGCCGGCGTCGACAAACTGGCGCTGGTCGATATCATCATGAAGGTCGCCGGGCCCGACGGCATGATGATGAAGATCATGGACCGTGTCGCCGAAATCGACCTCAACCCGATTATCGTGTCCGAAACAGGCGCCGTTGCCGCTGACGCGCGTTTCGTCCTCGCGGCCGCGCCGGCGATGACAGCCGTTGAAGCACCGCGGAAAAAGGTCTCGGCACTGGAGACATTCAAACCCTTGTTCGAGCCGAAGACGGTCGCCGTGCTGGGCGCGTCGACCAAAGACGTCGCCATCGCGAATACGTTCATCCGCCGCATGAAGAGCTTCGGTTATGGGGGCGAAATCTACCCCATCCATCCGAACGCACCCGAGATCGAGGGCCTGAAGGCCTACCCCAGCCTCGGCGAGACGCCGCAGCCGGTCGACTACGCCTATGTCGCCATCGGCGCGGAGCGTATTCCCGACGCGATCGGCGCCGCTAATGGCCGCTGCCGCATCGCGCAGGTCATCTCCTCCGGCTTTGCCGAAGTCGCCGGCGGTGAGGCCCTCGAACGCAAGCTGATGGAGAAAGCCCGCGCCGCATCGGTGCGCGTGCTCGGGCCGAACACGCTCGGCGCTTATTCGCCCCGCGGCGGCCTGACTTTCCCGCAAAATGCTTCCAAGGAGGTCGGAACAGTCGGCATTGTCGCGCAATCGGGCGGCCTCTCGACCGACATCATCAAGCGCGGCGAATGGCGCGGCCTGCGCTACAGCGGCCTCGTAACCATCGGCAACAGTGCCGACGTCGCACCGCACGAACTTGTCGAATATTACCTCGAGGATCCGCAGACGAAGGTGATCGGTCTCTATCTCGAGGACATCAAGCGCGGCCGTGCCTTCTTCGATCTGTTGCGTTCGCCGAAGGCGACGAAGCCAATGGTCATCCTCAAGGGTGGCCGCTCCAGCCAGGGACGGCTCGCCGCCGCCTCGCATACCGGAGCCCTCGCCGGCGACGAGCGCGCCTGGGAGGCCCTACCCCACCAGCTTCCGGTGGCGACGGTGCCGACGGTCGACGAATTCCTCGATGCTCTGCTCGCGCTGCAGTACCTGACGCCGCGCCCGGCCAAGCCGACGAATGCCGTCACGCTGTTCGGCAACGGCGGCGGTTCGAGCGTGCTTGGCAGCGATGCCTTCTCCGACGCCGGTCTCAGCGTGCTGCCGTTCGACGCAATAACACGCGAACGCCTGGAAGCGCTGAAGCTCCCGCCCGGCAGCAGCGTGGTCAATCCGATCGACACGCCGGTGCGAACGTTGCAGGAAAAGGACGGCTGGATTGCGGGTGAAATCCTTGACATCGTCTACGAGTCCGCCGAGCCGGACGCGGTCGCCATGCATCTCAACCTCGCGGCCTTCGTCGGGCGCGGCGCGGTCGATCCGCTCGACAATCTGCTCGCCGTGATCGAGCAGACACAGAAGAAATGGGCGGGCGTCGGACATTTCGTGCTGGCGCTGCGCAGCGACGGATCGCCCGAACTCGACGAGAAGAAGCGCGCCTATCGCGCCAAGGCCTCGGCGGTCGGTGTGCCTGTCTTCGACGAGATCCCGCAAATGGCCAAGGCTCTGTCGGTCGTCGGCCACATCGAAACGCGTTTTGCCAGCCGCGCCTGGTGAGCGGCCTTACTTCAGCCCAGTCCGCGTCTTGAATGAGGCAACCTGCTCAGGTGTAAAGCACGACATGCGAATGTCGCGCAGATAGGGCCCGAAGGCTTCGTTGATCTGCTTGCCGAATTTTGCGAAGATTTCTGCCATATAGAGGTCGTGGCGGATGAGTGACTGCGCCATCGTCACCACCGGCGGGCAACTCGTATGTGCGGCGAGCACCTCGCCTTCCATGTTGGCGGTCAGCATCTTCTCGTGATCGACGGCGATGGTGAAAAGGTTGTCGGCCGTGCCCATGCGTGTGCCGTCGCTTTCGTGAATATAGATGCGGCACTGGTCGTTGAAACGGAATTCGTCGGCGTCCTTTCCGAACAGCACGACGATCAGCGCGACCCCGCGCGCGGCCGCCTTCTGCAAGGCCGCCTTGTGCCGGCGGATGACATCGTCAGCGGCCTTGATCCAGATGGCGTGCCGACTTTCCGCAATCATCGACTCGATCTTGTCGTGCGCCGCCATGTCGCCGTGCGTCATCCAGACATGATAGTCGGGATCTGGCGCAGTCAGCGCCGCCAACCGCTCCGAAAGGTCGCTGCACAGCGAACTGGTCTGGCGCGAGATCGCTTCGAACAGGGCTTTGGGTGGGGCCGCCACGTAGCGCAATGGCTCCTCATTGACTGGCAGCACGGCGCCACGCTGGGCGAGAGCCTCGAGCGCGGCATACGTATTCGCGCGCGGAACGCCGGCCGCCTTGGCCACCTCATAGGCGGTTGCCGGGCTCGACTTCAGCAGTTGCACGTAAATGCGGGCTTCATAATCGGTGAAGCCAAGCTCGCGTAGTCCGGTAAGAATTTCCTTATTCGCCGTCTGGATATGGCCGACCCTGGTAACGACCATCGCCCTCTCCCACTATCAAGCGGACACTGACGCCAACAGACCGTTCAGACGCTGATCAATGAACCCGGTCGACACGTCGCCTGCGGCGAATACATCGTCGGTCAGGCAGGCGACCAGGAAGTCGCGGTTGTTGCGAATGCCTTCGATCTCAAAGGCGCGCAGCGCTTGCGCAAGCTTTTCGCGCGCCAGATTGCGCGTCGGCGCGTGCACGATCAACTTTGCAATCATCGGATCGTAGAACGGCGTCACCGTATCGCCCTCGCGGTAGCCGGCGTCGATCCGCAGCCCTTCCATGCTCGGAGGACGGAAGCGTTCGAGCTTGCCGGGCGAGGGCATGAATTTCTTCAACGGATTTTCGGCATAGATGCGCGCCTCGATGGCGTGGCCGGCCGCACTGATCGCCACTTGCGCCACCGGGCGCAACGTGCCGCGCGCCAGCTCGATCTGCATCGCCACGAGATCGCGTCCGGTCAGCACCTCTGTGACCGGATGTTCGACCTGAATGCGCGTGTTCATTTCCAGGAAGAAGTATTCAAAGGTCCCGGCATCGACGACGAATTCGACGGTGCCGGCGCCCAGGTAACGCGTCGCTTGGCAGAGCGCGACCGCGTCGGCCGCCATTCGGTTTCGCACCTCCGCCGGAAGACGCGGCGCGGGACTCTCCTCGATGACCTTTTGGTAGCGCCGCTGCAGCGAGCAATCGCGCTCGTACAGGTGGATGGCGGTGCCGTCGCCGAAGCCGAATACCTGCATCTCAACGTGGCGCGCCTTGGCGATGAAGCGTTCAAGGAAAATGGCACCGTCGCCGAACGCCTTCGCGGCCATCGACTGGGTCGCGACCGCGACCTCGCGCAGTTGCTCCGGCCGGTCGACGCGGCGCATGCCGATCCCGCCGCCGCCGGCGGAGGCTTTCACCAGCAGTGGATAACCGACCGGCTCCGCAGCCTGCTCGAGGCCGTCGAGTTGCTCGGCTTCGAACCGCTGACTGCCGGGCACAACCGGAACGCCCGCGCGGCTCGCGATGTCGCGCGCCCGCTGCTTGTCGCCCATGTCGCGGATGGCCTGCGGGTCGGGCCCGATGAAAACGAGGCCGGCGGCGCCGACCGCTTCGGCAAAGTTAGCGTTCTCGCTGAGAAAGCCGTAGCCGGGATGCACAGCGCCGGCGCCGCTGTCCGCCGCGACGCTGAGCAGACGGTCGACGCGCAAATAGCTGTCCTGCGCCCGCGGCCCCCCGACCGGATAGGATTCGTCGGCTTCGTTGACATGGGCGAGCATTGCGTCGGCCTCCGAATAGACCGACACCGATTTGAGGCCGAGGCGGCGGCAAGAGGCGATGACGCGGCGGGCGATTTCGCCGCGGTTGGCGATCAGGACCTTGTCGAAGCCCTGCATCAGACTTCGAGCCGCACAACCACGGTCCCTTCCGAGACCACGTCGCCCTCGGCGACCAGAAACTCTTTCACGGTACCTGCTTCCGGCGCCGAAACCGGAATCTCCATCTTCATCGATTCGAGGATCAGCAGCGTGGCATCCTCCTCGACCACGTCGCCCGCCTTGGCGATGATCTTCCAGACATTGCCTGTGATCTCGGTTTTCACGTCAACGACCGCCATAACTCGACCTTTTGAACACCGTGGGCAGCCGCACCATAGCCTGTCTCAATTAGTTGTTGCAATCGCTACTACTAATCTGTTTGCTGTCCCTCCCAAGTCAAAGGTGGCGGATGTCGGAGACCGGCCAGCTGTTCACGACAATGGAGGCCGCGGCCTACCGTGCGCTACCGCGAACCCTGCGGATTCTGGCCGAGAATACGCGACGCAACGGCTATCACGACGACACGCTCGCCATTCTCGAACGAAAGACGGCGCCTCTGAGGCTGCGGCCGACCCGACTGGTGATGCAGGACCTCCTGGCCGTCCCGCTGCTTGCCGACCTTGCATCGTTACGCGACGAACTCGCCAAGCGGAATATCGACCCGGCGCGCGTCAACCCGCACCTCCCGACCGACCTTGTAATCGATCACTCGATGACGGTCGAACACTACGGCAGTCCGGAGGCCCGCCGTCTCAACGAGCAACGGGAAATCTCGATCAACCGGGAGCGGTTCATCTTCCTGCGCTGGTGCGGACAGGCGTTCGCCAACCTTCGGATCATTCCGCCGGGCAACGGCATCGTCCACCAGATCAACCTTGAACAGCTCGCGACCTGCGCCGTGGCCGAATCTGCCGGCGGTCCCGAACGTCTCTATCCGGAATTCGTGATCGGCAACGACAGCCATACGCCCATGGTTAACGGGCTCGGCGTATTGGGATGGGGCGTCGGCGGCCTGGAGGCTGAAATCGCCTTGCTCGGGCGCCCGCTTGAGATCATTACGCCGAAAGTCGTCGGCATACGACTGACCGGGCGCCTGCGTGGCACGGCGACGGCGACCGATCTTGCGCTCTATCTCACGGAGCTCCTACGCAAGGCGGACGTGGTCGATCAGTTCGTCGAATTTTTCGGTCCCGGTCTCGCCGACCTGTCCGTTTCCGACCGCGCCACCGCGTCCAACATGGCGCCTGAATATGGCGCGACCTGCGCCTATTTTCCGATCGACCAGCGGTCTCTTGATTACCTGGAAATCTACGGCCGTCCGCGGGCACTGATCGAACAAGTCGAACGCATGGCGCGCGGGCTCGAGCTCTGGAACGATGGCGACGAGAGTATGGCTTTCGATCGCGTCATCGAGCTCGATCTCGACACTCTGCGCCCCTCAGTTGCCGGGCCGGCGCGCCCCAACGACCGCGTGCTGCTTGAAGATGTGCCGGCGGCGTTCACCAAGTCCTGCTCTCAAAAGCGACGCGTCGACGTTCCTGCCTTCAACCGCAGCTATGGCGACGGCGACATCGTGGTCGCAGCGATCACCAGTTGCACGAACACCGCAAACCCTCGCGCCGTGCTGCAAGCAGGTTTGCTGGCACGCAACGCTGTCCGGCGAGGACTGAAGGTCCGGCAAGGTATCAAGACGTCGTTCGCGCCTGGCTCGCTGGATGTCGCGAACTATCTCATGCGGTTCGGCCTGCAAGACGATCTCGACGCGCTGGGCTTCAATGTGGTCGGCTTCGCTTGCACGACGTGCAACGGCATGTCCGGGCCGGTTGATCCGGCAATCGCGGCCGCCGTCGACAGCAATAAATTGCATTGCGCCGCGGTATTGTCAGGCAATCGCAACTTCCCCGGGCGCATTCACCCGCAGGCGCAGGCTAACTTCATCATGTCCCCCGCGCTGGTCGTCGCTTACGCGATCGCGGGAACTGTCCTCAAGGACCTGACTTCCGAACCGGTCGGAGCGGACAGCGATGGGCGGCCTGTCCTGCTCGCCGATATTTGGCCCGACGAGAACGAGGTCAATGCGCTCGTCGCGGCGGCGGCGCAAAAATCCGCCGCAAAGCGCGACATCGTGGCAAGCGAAGAGAGCCGCAACGCTTGGAACACGCTTCCTGTGCGAGCGACCCCGCTCTACGCGTGGGATCACAGCAGCACCTACCTAAAACCATCGCCCTATTTTGCCGAGAGCCCACAAAACGGCAACCGACCCAGCGCGCTCCGAGGTCTGCGGCCTATCGCCATGTTCGGCGATGCCATCAATACCGACCACATTGCGCCAGTCGGTTTTATCAAGGCCGACAGCGCCGCTGGACGGTTCCTGTCGGCGCAGAGGGTTGCCCCCAAGGACTTCAACTCCTATGGAACGCGGCGGGCGAGTCCGGAAATCGTCGCCCGTTCCTTCTTTGCCAACCACACTCTGCAGAACCGAGTGGTCGAGGCAAAAAATGGCAGCGTGACTCGACTGCTGCCCGGCGGGGATGTGGTGCCGATATTCGATGCGGTCGAAGCTTATGCGAAGGAACGCGTCGGCCTCGTTGTCGTCGCCGGCCGGAATTACGGCAGCGGCTCATCGCGAGACACTGCAGCCAAGGCATCCTATCTCGCCGGCGTGAAGGCTGTCATTGCCCAATCGTTCGAACGCATTCATCGGTCGAACCTGGTCAACATGGGAATCATACCGCTCGAATTCACAGACGGGCAGTCGATCGATTCACTGGGATTATTGGGCGCAGTGAGCTTCGACATATCCGCTTTGTCATCGAAATTTGCACCCAACATGACCGCGCTGGTCGCAGCTTGGTTGCGCGACGGCAAAAAAGTCACGTTTGAAACGATCGTAAGGATCGCAACCGCGTCCGAGCTCAAGAGCGCCCTTGCCGGAGGAATCCTGACCGAGATGGTTGCCGAACTGTCGGTACAGGTCCGATGACAGCGCGACAACCGGCCCGCAGAGCTCGACATAAACGAACAGCGCCCCCCTAACACGATGGCCAACCTCCAGACCATTCGTGTTGCCATCCGACACCTGCTGCCCGGTTCTGACGCTCACATTGCTTGTGACTGCCGGCGCGATCGCTGCAGAGCAATCGAGGTCGACATATTTGGGAGAGCGTGGCTCGAAGCACTGGTGTTGGCGATCTTGCTCAGCACCTTGATCCGCAGTCTGTCGACGCCCTCCGCTGTCTGGATCGCCGGAATCAATTTTAGCGCCAAGACACTGCTCGAAGTGGCCGTGATGCTTCTCGGCGCGTCGATCAGCACGCAGAAAATCCTGCAGATCGGCTCAGCGCTGGTTTGCGGCATCGCTGCGGTCGTCGTCGGCGCACTTGCTTGCAGCTACGGGCTTGGCCGTCTTTTCGGACTGTCGAAGCACGTATCACTGCTGGTCGCATGCGGCAATTCGATCTGCGGCAATTCCGCAATTGCGGCCGTCGCACCAGTGATTGACGCCAAACCCGCCGACATCGCCACCTCGATCGCCTTTACCGCTGCGCTCGGGGTCGTGGTGGTTATTGGCCTGCCGTTTTTTATTCCGGTGCTGCAGCGATCGAATACAAGGAGCTGCAGATCGCCGGCATGCAGCGGCAGATCGAGGAGCTACGGCGCAAGGCCGAACAGGGCTCGCAGCAGCTCCAGGGCGAGATCCTTGAACTCGAACTGGAAGCCCTACCCCGCAGCCGCTTCCCGCGCGACCAGATCGAACCCGTGCCGAAGGGCGAACTCGGCGGCGATGTTCTGCACCGCGTGCTTGGCCCCTCCGGACAGGCCTGCGGCACTATCCTTTGGGAATCGAAACGGACCAAGAATTGGAGCGACGGCTGGCTCCCGAAATTGCGCGACGACCGACGCAATGCAAAGGCCGAGGTTGCGCTGATCGTCTCCACCGTACTCCCTAAGGGCGTCGTCGCCTTTGATCTGATCGAGGGTGTTTGGGCGACGGAGCCGCGTTTTGCCGTCCCTCTGGCAATCGTTCTGCGCCAATCGCTTATCGAGATTCGCGCCAGCCGCCAGACGCAGGAAGGGCAACAGACCAAGATGGAGCTCGTCTATCGGTATTTGACCGGCCCGCGGTTCCGTCATCGCATCGATGCCATCGTGGAAAAGTTCACCGGCATGCAGAACGACCTCGATCGCGAACGCAAAACGATGATGAGGTTATGGGCAAAACGTGAAGAGCAGCTTCGCGGAGTACTGGATTCGGCAGCCGGGCTCTACGGCGACCTACAAGGCATCGCCGGTCGAGCCATACAGCATATCGAAGCGCTCGATATCTTAATGATGGAGAACAAGGAATGATTTGACCGGATCGCTGATTGTTGGGCTGGCCGATTCTATCGATTGCCTCCGATAAATCCCTCTCTCGGAAAGCAGCTTGCATCACCTTAAGAGGCATGCGCTTTCTCGTTGTGCGAGAAGACGGCGCAATGGTCCGCTTTTTCGGGGGAAGGGTCCCGCGTAAGGTATCATCTCAAGACAACGGTGGAGAGAGGAAATGGTCGAAAAACGGCGCAGCTTCTACGGTTGGGGATTTGAGGAAGACAGCGTTTCACCAGAGGAACTCAACTGGTTCGAGCGAACGTGGTCAGAACTTTTCCGGGTTGAAGGATTTGACCCGACGCCGATGCCACGGTGCGCGGAAATCACGCTGCACGCCCCGCGGGTATCGTTTCCATCCAGTTTGGCGCCGTTCTGCACCAGCGAAAAATACGACCGCCTGCTGCATTGTTATGGTCGGTCAGTTCACGACCTCGCGCGCATGATTCATCGGCGCGACTTTTCTAATCCACCCGATGTGGTCGCCTACCCTCGTGACGAAGATGAAATTCGAGCGGTGTTCGATTGGTGTGGCGACAATAATCTCGCTGCAATTCCATTTGGCGGCGGCTCGAACGTCGTCGGCGGCGTAAATCCACCCTCCGATGCACGTTATCGCGGAACTGTAACGATCGACTTAAAGCACCTTAACCGCGTCCTTGAGGTCGACAAAGCTTCTCAGGCAGCCCGCATTCAAACGGGTGTGCTGGGTCCCGACCTCGAAAATCAACTTAAGCCCAGCGGGCTGACGTTGCGATTTTTCTTGCAAGCCTGGGAATTCTCGTCACTTGGAGGTTGGATTGCAACGCGTGCCGCAGGCCATTATGCGACGGTCTACAGCCAGATCGATGATCACATTGAAAGCCTGCGCGTCATCACACCGGCAGGCCTGATCTCGACCCGCCGGTTGCCCACGTCGGGAGCCGGACCAAATCCGGACCGCTTGTTTTTGGGGTCTGAAGGCGCGCTCGGAATCATCACCGAAGCCTGGGTGCGTTTGCACCGCCGGCCAACCTTCCGTCGCTCGACCACCGTGCGTTTCCATGACTATGAGAAGGCCGTGGCTGCTGTCCGCATGATCAGCCAGGCCGGGCTATACCCAGCAAATGCTCGCCTGATCGAACGCGACGAAGCCCAATTTACCGAAGCGGGTGACGGTACATACGATCTCCTGGTGCTTTCATTCGAGTCGGCAGACCACCCCGTCGAGCCCCAGATGAACCGCGCGCTGGAGATTTGTGGTGATTATGGCGGACATTGGGATCATGAGGCATTGGCCGACGAGAGCTCACAGCGCCGTGGAGCAGCCGGGAATTGGCGCGACAAGTTCTTGCGCGGTCCGTACTTGCGGGAGCACGCCATTGCGCGCGGCGTGATGCGCGACACCGTAGAAAGCTGCATTACCTGGGACCGGTACATGGAATTTCAGACGCACGTGAAGGAAAAGACGTTGCGTGCCATTTGTGACGTCACGGGCCGCCCCGGCACATGCACCGTTCGTTTCACTCACCTCTACCCCGATGGACCGGCGCCGTATTTCACATGGCATGCATTAGGCGACAAATCCAAATTGTTGGAACAATTCTGGGCCATCAAAGCTGCGGCATCAGAAGCGATGGTCGACGCCGGCGGGACCATTACACACCACCACGCGCTCGGTCGTGACCACCGGACGTGGTATGACCTCGAGCGCCCCGAGCTTTTTGCCGATGCGTTGAAAGCAATTAAGAAACGATTGGACCCACACAGCATCCTCAACCCGGGAGTTTTGGTCGATTGATGGGTGTGGGCGAGCAGATTCGGATCGCTTTGAGCAAGATCTGTTAAAATATCCAGAGCGGAGGACCAAGCCATGTCACGCAGTTTCACCACTTCCATTCTTATTTCGCTAGCGGTGTCGGGTATCCTAGCGTCCGGAACTCTCAGGCCGGCACTCTTCATATCCTGCCAGTAACTCCCGTGGTAATTAATCTGCACCCGACGAAGCCGGTGCTCTTGCCGACGCGAATCCCTTTAAGGCCTGGCGCGGCAATTGGGTTGAAAAAGCCCCCGGGAGGCACGGGGATCGTTTGCCTCACTGCTTCGTGCTCGTTCGCCGGCTCACTTGGAGGCAGACGTATTGATCCTGTAGTTCACAAGCCGATTGGCGGAACCAACAACACGGTTCCCGGGCCGGGCAAATCTCCAACCAGTCCCGTCCCGTCCGGCACCTATACGAAGGCTGCGTTTTAAAGCGGCCGAATAGTAGTCCAAATGAAAGGCCGACGATAATCGGGATGAAAAGGTACCGTGGGTAAGCTAGCTGAGTGAGAGCGTCGCTCGACCTTAGTCAGGCTACCCGCGGTGACCTGCTCCCCAGCGGACAGCCAGCGGGCCAATGCCGATATCGACAGCCCGCGTGGAGGCATCATTCGCGTATTGCCGCAGAACCTGATCCTGCTGTCGGAATCGATCAAGGCCCAGTAGGGCGTTGCCCGAGTGGCTGTCGTGCGGGAAGCGCCGTCCGGCTCATTCGGCACCGAACCACTTGTCGAAGAACTGCTGGTAGGTGTCCGCGAACATCTGCGAACGGAGCTTGGCGGAGGGAGTGGAACTGGGATCAAACCCTCTCCATCGCGGCCTAGCGCAGGCCGAAGTACCCCAGAGAACTCATACGTGGGGGGATGACTGGATTTTAGCACGGCCTGCCGACGGTACTTCATTGCAAAGCGCCTTGACCTGGGAACGGCCATTCAAAAGATGGTGGAGACGCCACTGACCCCGGAGCAAATAGCCGCTAAAAAAGCAAAGGAGGAAGCCGACACCCGTGTCTACTCGGCTAACATGCTGGCGCTACGGCGGCTCAAGGCGGCGATGAAGAACCCCGACAGCTTTAAACTTGAAGAGGCGCTGCGCATGCCGGACGGCAGCTTGTGTCTCACCTACCGAGCAACAAATTCGTTCAATGCCGTGGTGCCAGGATATGCGGTCGTCAACCCTGCCGGAGCTATTGTGACCAGCAACATGGACGGTTTCGCCGGCCGATGGAACCATGCCTGCGCACACAAAGCAGGCGACGAGGTGACCTACCTTCTCAGTATTGATTTGTAACCCACACGGCGCGGGCCGACGCCTGTAACTGCGGTATGTAACTAGAAGCTTCTGCGATGCTCCAACAAGCCTCTGTGA
>Ga0187771_10000256_pt1 | contig 30687 bp, 31 predicted proteins | sample 0116_SJ02_MP15_1_FD_133139 | JGI IMG/M metagenome (GOLD analysis project Ga0187771, IMG submission 133139) | Tropical peat soil microbial communities from peatlands in Department of Meta, Colombia - 0116_SJ02_MP15_10_MG | ecosystem: Environmental > Terrestrial > Soil > Wetlands > Peat | place... | reverse complement strand
TTGGGGCCAGGCGCCCACCAGCTGGACGGCATCGCCGGTCGCGCCGGCGGCAACGTCGGCAGGCTGGCAGAGCCCGGGCTCGGGGAGCCCATCGGGCGGGCCGGCCTTCCAGGGCGCCTCTCTCTACCAGGGGGGCGGCGCCGCGACCCAGGTGCCCCCGGCCCAGCAGGCCCTGGTGACCACGCCTTCCCGCTCGGGGCGCGGCACCCTGCCGGACAGCGCGGCGAGGCGCCCCCGGGGCCACCGACCCCGCACCGCCCTCTACTTCGTGCTCATCGGGCTCGCGGTGATCGGCCTCCTGGTCTACCTGGTGCTGACCCCGACGGCCACCGTTGCCATCACCGTCGTCGAGCAGCCCCTGCCGGTCACCGCGACGATCCAGGGCAGCGCCGACCCCACCCAGAACACCGGTCCCAACCACATCCTGACCAAGGTGGTGAGCGATACCGGGAGCCAGCAGTTCCCGGCGACTCCCACCGGGACCAAGAACATCCCGGCCGTAGCCGCCACCGGTTCCGTCGTCCTCAGCGCCGACCCGACCACGTTCCCGTTCGGGGTGTCGTTCCCTTACAGCACCAATGGCCTGGTGTTCGAGACGAGCGGCGGCGTCCAGTTCGAGGTTACCGGCAGCGGGACTGTGACGATGGGTCCACCGACCTACCAGAGTGCCCCCATCCCCATCGCGGCTCTCCAGGCCGCCGCCAGCGGCAACGTTCCAGCCGGGGCGATCACACAGTGGGTGAACGACCCGTGCAGCGACCCACACAACCATTGCCCAGCCGGGTCGATCTCGGTCACCAACCTCGAACCGACCTCCGGAGGTGTCGACGCCGCCACCCAGACCGTGGCCAGCTCGAGCGACATCCAGGGCTGGCAGTCGCAGGTCACCCAGTTCTGCGATCAGCTCACCAGCAAAGCCAGGTCGGACCTCACCAGCAAGGCGGGCGGCGACACGATCGCCCTGGATCCCAACCAGGAGGGTGAGACCATCGCCTGCTCGCCCAAGCCCAACGTCGCCCAGATCCAGGCCGACACCCAGATGTCGCCGGTGACGGTGACGGTGACCATGACCGCCCAGGCCACCGTCTACAACCCGGCCGATGTGCGAGCCGATGTCCTCACCGACCTGGAGAACTCTCAGAACCTGCCCGCCGGCGACACCCTGGTCCCCGGAACCGTGAGCTCGCAGACGGAGGTGGTCACGGCGGCATCGGATGGCACCGTGACGCTGTCGGTGAACGCGAGCGCCTACTACCGTCCCGCCACTACCAAGCAGCTCCTCTCGGCTCTGCGCGACCAGTTGACCGGGCGAAACCCGGGCGACGTCCTTGGCATCGTCCAGCAGCGGATCAATGACGTGGACCACGTGACCGTGCACGAGAGCCCCTTCACCCTGTTCTTCATGCCGTTCTTCAGCTCCAACATCGCGGTCACCGAGAACTTCGTCGCCCCGTCGGCGTCGTCCTCAAGCGGTTGAGCGCGGCAGTCGGGGTCGACGTGGGCGCCCGGCGGGTGGGCCTCGCCGCCGCCGATCCCAGTGGCACCATCGCCTCTCCACTGCGGACCCTGGACCGGGACCGACCCGGCTTCTGGGCACAGCTGAGCCAGGTGTGCACGGACCGCGGCTGCCAGCTCCTGGTGGTGGGTCTCCCCCGGCGCCTGGACGGAGCCGAGGGTGACGCCGCGCACCAGGCCAGGCGCTTCGCCGCCGAGGCCGAGCGGCGGCTCGGGGTGGTGGCGGTGCTCTGGGACGAGCGGCTCACCACCGCCGAGGCCGAGCGGGCGCTGATCGCGGCCGGCGTCCGGCGAGCCGCCCGGCGCACCCGCGTGGACGCGGTGGCCGCGGCGCTCATCCTTCAGGGATACCTGGACGCCCAAGGGCGCGCCGGGAAGGTCGCAAGGGCACCCGCCCCGCGGCCCCAGCCGGGTGAGCCTCGGTGAGCCCAGCGACCGCCCACCGGGGCACCGGAAGCGGCGCCGGCCACCCCCGGCGCCCGGCGCGGCCGCTCCGGGCACCCCGCCGGCGGAGCGGGCTGGGCCCGTTCTTCGCCCTGGTCGCGGTCCTGGTGATCCTTGCCGGAGGGGCCGGCGCCACCCTGGTCTACGCCCGGATGCAGCTCCAGCCCGTCACCGCCACCCAGGGAGACAGCGGCATCCCACTCACCGTCGCGGCCGGCGAGAGCCTCGGCCAGGTTGCCACGGACCTCCAGAGCCAGGGTGTGATCCGCAGCGCCACCTGGTTTGCCGCCTTCGCCCGCCTCCAAGGGGTGCACCTGCGAGCCGGACGCTACCTGGTGGACTCGGGGATGGGAGCCAGCGAGCTGCTCGCCCGCCTCCAGGGGCCGCCGGTCGCCTGTCCCCCCGAGCCGGCGGCCACGCTGACCGTCCCGGAGGGCCGCACGGTGGAGCAGATCGCCGAGATCGTGGCCTCCACCAAGGGGCTGAGCGTGTCCCGGCCGGAATACCTGGCCGCGGTGGCGGAGGGCAGCTACCAGGCCGCGTTCCTGAGCATGCGGCCAGCCGGCGACCAGTCCCTCGAGGGTTTCCTGTTCCCGGCCACCTACACCGTCCCGGACTGCTCGACGGCACATGACATCGTCCAGCAGCAGCTGGACGGGTTCGCCGCGCACATGGCCGCCGAGCTTCTCGCCGACGGAGACCACGCCTATGCCGATCTGATCGCCGCCTCGATTGCCCAGGACGAGGTCCAGCCGCGCGACTTCGCCCGGGTCGCCTCGGTGATCGTCAACCGCCTCAAGGCGGGCATGGACCTGCAGATCGACGCCACCGTCATGTACGGGCTGCATCAGGTCGGGCAGACCATGTCCAGCGCCGACGAGGCCATGGACACCCCCTACAACTCCTACCTGCACGGCGGCCTGCCGCCCACCCCCATCGGCAATCCCGGGGCGGCAGCCATCGCGGCGGCGCTGACCCCCGCCTCGACCAACTACCTTTTCTACGTCTCCGACGCGTGCGGAAACACCTACTTTTCCGCAACTGAAGCCGATCACCAGAAGCAGGTCCAGGAATATCTGGGCAAATGCCCGTGAAGAGCGCGGCGCCCAGGGCCAGCCTCCACCTGGCACTGATCGGGGCGGGGATCCGCCACTCGCCCTCGCCGGCGATGCAGCAGGCCGCCCTCGACGCCCGCGGCCTGCGCGGCGAGTACAGCCTCCTGGACGTCGCTCCCGAGGAGCTGCCCGGCCTGCTCAACAGGATCCGGGCCGGGGAGCTGACCGGCTGCAACGTCACCGTCCCTTACAAGAGCGCGCTGGCCGCTGCCTGTGACCGGCTGGAGGGCGATGCCGCCGTCTGCCAGGCCGTCAACACGCTGGTGGGCGACGCCGGCGAGCTGGTCGGCGATGACACCGACGCCCGGGGATTCGAGCTGGCCCTCGGCTACCTCCGGCTGCTCCCCGAGTCAGGTGGCACGGGTCTGGTCTTCGGGGCTGGCGGCGGTGCCGCAGCGGTGGTGCTCGCGCTCTGCCGGATGGGGGTGGAGGAGATCGCGGTGGCGGCCCGCAGGGTCGATCAGGCCTCCGACCTCTGCCTGCGCGTCTCGCCCGAGAACGGCCGGCCGGTGGCCTGGGAGGAATGCGCCGAGCTCGAGGCCATCGCCGAGAACGCCGACATAGTTGTCAACGCCACCTCCACCGGGGCCGGCAACCTCCCCCTCCCGCTCGACGTCCTCCCTGAGCGGTGCATCGTGGCCGACCTCCGCTATCGCCCGCGGCCCGTCGACCTGGTGGAGGCTGCGGAGCAGCGCGGCCTGCGCGCCACCGACGGCGTGGAGATGCTCCTCTTCCAGGGCATGCTGAGCTTCCAGCGTTGGACGGGGGCGGATCCCCCTTGGCACGCCGCCCGCCAGGCGCTGGTCGCCGCCCTGGAAGGATGAACCCGGCTCTCACCGCCGGCGCCGGTGTTGCTGGCGCGGCGATCGGCCTCGGCGCCGGATGGCTGTCGGTGTTCCTGGAGGGTCGGGAGCGCCTCGAGGAGGAGGAGAACGAGGAGCGCGCCGAGTACGAGGCTGAAGTGGCGAAGCAGGCGGAAGAGGCGGGAGCCAGGGGCGACCCGCCCGAGCCGGCACTGCCCTGGCTGCCCGAGCGCTACGGCTGGACCTGGCTGGAATGGGGGCTCGCGCCGGTGCTGGCGGCTTTCGGCTTCAGCCTCTTCGCGGGCCACCAGGGACTGACCTGGGTGGCCGTCGAGGACGTCGTGTGGGTGGCAGTCTTCGTCCAGATCATCGTCTTCGACATCAAGCACCGGCTGATCCTCGACAAGGTCACCCTGCCCGCCATCGTCCTGGCCCTGGTCCTGGCCGCGGTGACCCCGGGGCTCTCCTTCTTCGGCACCCTGATCGGCGGGGCCGCGGTGGGTGGCCTCTTCGCCCTGCTTCACCTGGTCTCCCGGCGGGGGATCGGCCTGGGCGATGCCAAGCTGGGCACGCTGGTCGGAGCGGTGACGGGCCTGGGCTTCAGCGACCAGTACCAGGCCGCCTACGCGGTGGTCGCGGCGGTGCTGATCGGCGGCGTGGTGGCCCTGCTCCTCCTCATCAGCCGGCTGCGCAGCCTGAAAGATCCGATCCCTTACGGGCCCTTCCTGTGCATCGGCGCAGCGGTGGTGCTGTTCCAGGGCCCGCTGGTCACCTGACGCCCCGTCTCGAGAGGCCTGAGGCGGGCGATCGGCAGCCCGGCAGGCACGATGCGATGTGGGGAGTCGGCGCCTGTGGCCGCCTCAACCCATGGGGCTAAGGTGGAGGTGTCGACAGGTCACGCTCGGGGAGGCTGGCGATGGAGTACGGCAGAGCGATCGTGGCTGCGGAGCTGCGGTCACTGGAGCTGCGGCCTGCGGAGGACGCGGTGGCGGCGATCTACGACCGTCCCATCGGTCTGCGGCTGCTCCACCAGGAGCCGGAGAGCGGTGAGGAGCACTACCTGGTCCGCTACCCTGCCGGGGTGCGCTGCCGCGCCCACCGCCACACCGCGGCCCACACCATCGTGGTGCTGGAGGGCGAGCTGGAGGCCAACGGTCAGGTCGTGGGTCCGGGCTCCTACGTTCACTTCCCGCGGGGCGAGCCGATGCGGCACCAGGCGGCGGGCGGCGCCCCATGCCTGTTCGTGGTGCTCTTCCACGGCCCCTTCGACGTGGCCCTGGTGGAGGGCTGAGCGCCGCCCCGGAGCACCGGGGCGAGCACCGGCCGACATCGGTGAGCCGGCGGCTGGCGCCACGGCGAGCCGAGCCGCCGACGAATGCCCCATCATGGCGGGCACGATGGCTCCCCCACTGCTCTCCGGCGAGACGCCGATATCCACTCAGCGGCAGCACCCTGCGGTGCTGGTCCCGGCCGGGGTGATCGCCGCCCTGTGCATCGCCGTGCCGCTCCTCCTCATCCACCTGGTGCCGGCCCGCATCGCCGGCCATGACACCGGTGAGGCCAAGCTCATCGCCTCGGTGGTGATCGCCGTGGTGGTCGCTCTCTGGTTCCTGCTCCGCGTGCTCCAGTGGCGATTCCAGACGTACACGCTGACCTCGCACCGGATAGTGATGAGCCGAGGCGTGATCTCCCGGGTGATGGAGTCGATCTCGCTGGATCGGGTCCAGGACATCGTGGTGCGCCGGCCGATCGCCGACCGGCTGATCGGCTCCGGCTCCATCGAGATCGACTCGGCGGGGCGCGACGGCGTGGAGGTGCTGCGCCTCATCCCCCACCCCAACCGCTTCTACACGCAGGTGCTCCAGGCGGTGGAGGACCACCGGCGGCTGAGCATGGGTTATCCGTCCCCGGGCACGGAGCCGCCGGGGCCGGCCGCGCCGCCGACGCTTCCCCCCACGCCGTACGGCATGGCGGGCGGGGGGGTGTGAGGCGATGAAGGACCCGCACCCCACCACCGCGGGTCTGGCTGGCTAGGACCGCCTCGGCGCAGCCGCGATGCTTCGGTTCCTGACCGCCGGGGAGTCCCACGGCCCCCAGCTCACGGCCATCGTCGAGGGTGTCCCCGCCGGGCTGCCGCTGGATGCGCGCCGGGACATCGATCCTCAGCTGCGGCGCCGCCAGGGTGGATACGGACGCGGCCGTCGCCAGCTCATCGAGCACGACTCCGCCCAGATCGTGGGTGGCGTCCGCGGCGGCCGCACCCTCGGTTCGCCGGTGGCCCTGGTCATCACCAACCGGGACTGGGAGAACTGGAAAGGCCCGATGCAGGTCACCGCCCGGGGATTCCACCGGAAGGCGATCACCCGGGTGAGGCCGGGGCACGCCGACCTCGCGGGGATGCTCAAGTACGGCTTCGAGGACGCCCGCGACGTGTTGGAGAGAGCCAGCGCGCGGGAGACGGCCGCCCGGGTGGCCGCCGGCGCGGTGGCGATGGCGCTGCTCCGCCAGCTGGGGGTGGGGGTCTCATCGTGGGTGCGGCGGATCGGCGAGGTCGCCATCGAGTGGCGAGATTGCGTGGACCAGGCGGCGGTCGAGGCGTCGCCGGTGCGCTGCCCCGATCCGGAGGCGTCGGCCCGCATGGTTGCCGCCATCGACGCCGCCCGGGGGCGCGGCGACACCCTGGGTGGCAGCGCGGTGGTCACCGCGACCGGAGTGGTCGCCGGGCTGGGCAGCTATGCGCAGTGGGACCGGCGCCTCGACGGCCTGGTCGCCCAGGCCCTCTGCAGCATCCCCTCGGTCAAGGCGGTGGAGATCGGGGCCGGCCTGCTGGCCGCTCGGTCGCCGGGATCGGAGGTGCACGACTCCCCCCACCACGTCGAGGGCGAGGGCTTCCACCACCGGACCAATCGCCAGGGCGGGTTGACGGGTGGCGTCACCGACGGGGAGCCGCTCTGGGCCACCGTCCACTTCAAGCCGATCGCGACGCTCCTGTCGCCCCTGCCCAGCGTGGACACCCACACCGGCGCCGAGGTCAACGCGCACTACGAGCGTAGCGACGTCTGCGTGGTCCCGGCCGGGGCGGTGGTGGCCGAGGCCATGCTGGCCTGGGTGGTCGCCGCCGCGATGTCGGAGAAGCTGGGCGGCGACTCCCTCACCGAGATGCGCCGCAACCTCGCCGCCTACCGGCGCGAGATCCGGCGGCTGCGATGACGGTTCCCGCCACGCGCCGCTCCCGACCCTGTCCCATCGCCCTGATCGGGCTCCCGGGCAGCGGCAAGAGCACCCTCGGTCGCCAGCTTGCCGACCAGCTGGGCTGGGAGCTTCGCGACACCGACGCCGAGATCGAGCGGGCGACCGGACGCAGCCCGGCCGAGATCATCGACGTTGACGGCGAGGCTGAGCTCCGCCGGCTGGAGAGGGAGGCCGTGGAGGAGCTGCTTCGATTCCCACGCCCCGTGGTGGTCGCCTGCGGCGGCGGCCTGTTCACCGAGGAGACGGCACGCAGCCGGCTGCTCTCCAGGTCGTGGGTGGTGGCCCTGGACGCCCCCGATGCGGCCCTCCTGCGCCGGCTGGGTCCCGCCCTCGACCGCCCCCTCCTGCGCGGCGACGTGGCCGGCCGGCTCGCCGAGCTGCGCCGGCAGCGCGAGCCCCTCCACGCCCAGGCGCACCTGCGCATCGACACGGGCTGCACGCCGCTGGAGGCCGCGGTCCACGCCATCTCGTCCGTCGCCGACTCGGTGCGGGTGCCCCTCGGCCCCGCCGCCTACCCGGTGGTGGTGGGCGAGGGCGCGGCGGACCACATCGAGGCTCACCTGCCCGCCGCCTGCCGCCGGGTGGCGGTGGTCACCGACACCGCCGTCGAACCCTTCGGCCGCCGGATCGCCAAGAGGATCCGTGCCTCGGGCTGCGAGGCTCGTCTGGTCGGCCTGGCAGCCGGCGAACCGGCGAAGAGCTGGCCGGTTGTCGGCCGCCTCCTCGAACGCCTTGCCCGGCTTGGCATGGGCCGCCACGACGCGCTGGTGGCGGTCGGAGGGGGCTCGATCGGTGACATGGCCGGCTTCGCCGCCGCCGCATATTGCCGGGGAATCCCCTGGGTGGTGGTCCCCACCACCCTGCTGGCGATGGTGGACAGCGCGATCGGCGGCAAGACCGGGGTCAACCTGCGAGCGTCCAAGAACCTCGCGGGCGCGTTCTGGCAGCCCCGGGCGGTGCTGGCCGACCCCACCGTCCTCGACACCCTGCCGACCCGCGAGATGGCCTCGGGCATGGCCGAGGTCGCCAAGTACGCGATGATCGCCGACACCGACCTCCCCGCCCTGCTCGACGGCGGGCTGGAGAAGGCCGCGGCAGGAGACGTCAACGCGCTCACCGCGATCGTGGAGCGCTGCGCCGCGATCAAGGCTGACGTGGTCGGCCGTGACCCCCGGGAATCCGGGCTGCGGGCGGTCCTCAACTACGGGCACACCGCGGCGCATGCCCTCGAGGCGGCGACCGGGTATGGCTCGGTCACCCACGGCGAGGCCGTGGCAGCGGGGATGCGGGTGGCCGGCCGCCTCTCGTTCCGGTTGCTGGGTCTGCCCAGAGCCGAGCTGGAGTGGCAGGAGCGGCTTCTCGACCGGATCCGCCTGCCCCGGCTCCCGCCGATCTCCGCGGACGAGGTGCTGGATCGGCTCGGCCACGACAAGAAGGCGGTGGCCGGCGAGCCGCGCTGGGTCCTGCTGTCCCGCCGAGGCGAAACCCGCACCGATCAGCGGGTGCCCGCGGACCTGGTCCGGGAGACCGTGACGGAGGTTCTTGGCCGGTGACGCGTGTGCTGGTCCTCAACGGCCCCAACCTGGCGGCGCTGGGCCGGCGCGAGCCCGAGGTCTATGGGTCGGCGACCCTCGTCGAGATCGAGGCGTCGTTGCGCCGCCAGGCTGAGCAGCTCGGGGTGGAGCTCCGTTTCGAGCAGCGCAACGGCGAGGGGGAGCTCATCGACGTGCTCGAGGAGGAGAGCGGCCGGGCCGACGCGGTGGTGATCAACCCGGGTGCCCTGAGCCACACCAGCGTCGCCCTGCTCGACGCCCTGCGGGCCTTCACGGGACCGGTGGTCGAGGTCCACCTGTCCAACACCTTCGCCCGCGAGCCCTATCGGCGGGTGATGCTCACCGCCGAAGCCGCTGACGCGGTCATCCTCGGCCTGGGGGCCGACAGCTACGGCGTCGGCCTCGATGCCGCGGTGCGCGCGGCGGCGGCCGGGCCACCCCGATAGCCTGTCGCCCCTGCCTTGAGTCACAGTTGTCGGGAGATGGTGGCGACTTCCCCTCCTCGCAATCCCGGGACCGCGGCGGGGTCACCCGGATGATCAACGCCGGCGAGCTTCGCCCCGGGACCACGGTGGAGCGCGGTGGCGACCTGCTCCAGGTTCTCGAGTTCGCTCACATCAAGCTGGGCCGGGGAACCGCGGTGGTCCGCGCCAAGCTCAAGAACCTGGCCACCGGCGCCGTGACCGAGGAGACATTTCGCCCCGAGGAGAAGTTCGGCCGGGCTCGGATCGAGCGCTCCGAGGTCCAGTACCTGTACCGCGACGGCGACCACTTCGTGGTCATGGACACCGGCAGCTACGAGCAGACCCCGCTCACCGCCGAGCAGGTGGGTGACGGGGTCCGCTGGCTCAAGGAGAGCGAGACCCTCACCCTGCTCACCCACGACGGCCGGGTGCTGGGGGTGGAGCTGCCCATCGCCGTTGAGCTGGAGGTGGTGGAGACGGAGCCGGGATTCCGCGGCGATACCGCCAACGCCGCGAGCAAGCCGGCGACGGTGGAGACCGGGGGGGTGGTGGACGTGCCGCTCTTCGTCAACCAGGGCGACCGGATACGGGTCGACACCCGCACCGGTCGCTACATCGAGCGCGCCTGATGGAGAACGGTGACGGCCGCCCGCCCCTGGGCGTCACCCGCGTGGCCAACGAGGTGGTCGCCTGGATCGCTGCTCTCACCGCGCTCCAGGTGCCCGGCGTGCACGCCATGTACCAGGCCGCCGGCCAGTCCTTGGAGAGGATCCTCCGCCGCCCCTACGCTCACCGCGGGGCGCGGGTGCAGGTCAGGGACGGATCGACCCTCGACATCGACCTCTTCGTAGTCCTGCTGGCGGGTCACTCCGCCCCCCGGGTGGGCGCCGAGGTCCAGCGCCGGGTCGCCGACGCACTCGGGCGGATGCTGGGTCTGGAGGTCGGCAACATCGACGTCCACATCAGCGAAGTCGTCTTCGTCTGAGACATGCCGCTGCGCGGCGGAGGGCGGCGAGGGCGTCCAGACGGTCGTGGGCCGTCGAGGCTACCGTGCAGGCCATGCTTGCGCCCGTCATCCTGTATCCGATGAGCCGTTCGGGCGGGAGGCGGCGGCGCGGACGCGAGCTGGCCCTGCGGGTTCTCTTCGAGCTCGAGGGAACCGACAAGGACCACGTGGCCGCCATCGACTACCAGGCCTCGGAGATGGGGGCCACCCCGGACACCGTCGCCTTTGCCCGGCGGCTGGTGGCCGGGACGCTGGAGCGCATCCGGGCCATCGACGCGGCCATCGCCGAATCGAGCCTGCACTGGGACCTTGTGGACCTGGGCAAGGTGGAGAGAGCGGTGCTCCGCCTCGGCACCTACGAGATCCTGTTCGAAGCCTCGACGCCGGTGGCGGTGAGCATCGACGAGTCCCTCGAGCTGGCCCGGATCTACGCCGGCGACGAGGCCGTGCCCCTGGTCAACGGCGTTCTCGGGCGGATCGCCAGGGAGCGAGTGGGATGAGCGATCATATGTTCGCTGTGCCCGGGGATCCGCCACCTGAGATGCCATGGTCGAGCGCCGGACGCTGACGGTCGCCGAGCTGACCGGGATCATCCGGGGGGTCATCGCCCGGAGCCCCGAGCTCGAGGACGTCCTGGTGGAGGGCGAGATCAGCAACCTCTCCATGCCCGCCTCCGGGCACCTCTACTTCACCCTCAAGGACGCTGGCGCATCGATCTCCTGCGTGGTCTGGCGCTCCCAGCGCGCCCAGATCCCGTTCCGTCCGGAGAACGGGATGACCGTCATTGTCCACGGCCACGTGGAGGTCTACGACGCCCAGGGCCGTTACCAGCTGTACGCCGACCGTCTCGAGCCGTCGGGCGTGGGTGCCCTGGCCCTGGCGGTGGAGCAGCGCCGCCGGGCCCTGGCCGCCGAGGGCCTGTTCGACGAGGCGCGCAGACGCACCCTGCCGCTTCTGCCCCGGCGGGTGGTGGTGGTGACCTCACGATCGGGCGCCGCGCTCCGTGACGTCCTGACCGTCACCGGCCGGCGGGCGCCCTGTGTGGACGTCGTGCTCTCTCCGGCGACGGTTCAGGGTGAGGGGGCGGTGGAGACCCTGGTGCTGGCCCTCGAGCGGGCGCAGTCGGTGCGTGGCGCGGATGTCGTGCTGCTGGTCCGCGGAGGCGGATCCCTCGAGGACCTGATGGCCTTCAATGACGAGCGACTGGCCAGGGCGATGCGCTCGAGCCGCCTGCCGGTCGTCTCCGGGGTCGGACATGAGACCGACACGACCATCGCCGATCTCGCCGCTGACCGGCGCGGCGCCACCCCCTCCGCGGCCGCCGAGCTGGTCGTGCCCGACTGCCGCCGCCTCGGGGAGGAGCTGGCCAGCCGGGGTGCCCGTCTCGCGGTGGCGGCCCGCCAGGCGCTGGCGGTCAAGCGTGCGGCAGTGGAGCAGCGGCACGCGCGCCTGGACACCGCATCGCCGGCGCGCCGCCTGCCCAGCCACCGCCAGGAGCTCGACGCCCGGACGGCCCGCCTGCGCTCCGCCGTGGTCGCCGCCCTGTCGGTCAAGCGCCGAACTCTGGACGGCAGCCTGGGCCGGCTTCAGCTGAGCTCGCCGGCATACCGGCTGGCCGTCGAGCGCCGGGGCCTTCAGGCACGGGGACAGCGGCTGAGCGACCTGGCGGGCGCCGGGATGCGCAGCCGCCAGGAGGCGCTGAGGGGCCGCCGCGCCCACCTCGAGGCGCTCTCGCCGCTGGGGGTCCTGGAACGCGGCTATTCGATCACCATGGACGACGTCTCGGGGGCGGTGCTCACCGACCCTGGGTCGGTCTCGGCCGGTCAGCGCATCCGCACCCGGATAGCCAGGGGGGTGCTGATCAGCCGGGCCGAGGCCTCGACAGACGACCACGAACAGACGTACGATGCACCGGGCAGCCGCCCGGAGAGAGGATGAGCGCGACCATGGACAACTCGCTGGCAAGCGGTACGAGCGGAGACGTCGAGGCGCTGAGCTACGAGCGGGCTCTCGGTGAGCTGGATCAGATCATCGAGCGGCTGGAACGAGGCGCGGTGGCCCTCGATGAGGCCATCGCCGCCTACGAGCGCGGAGCTCGGCTGGCCCAGCACTGCGCCCGGCTTCTCGATCGCACCGAGCAGAAGATCAGCCAGCTGGTGGTGGGCGCCGGGGGTCGCATCAGCGAGAGGACGTTCGAGCCGGAGCGCCCGGATCTGGAGGCTGCCATGGAGCTGGGAGCACCGTCGCCACCGATTGCCCGGCGCCTCCCCGTCGACCCCGACGACATCCCGTTCTGATGGCGGCGCCCAGCCCTGGTGGGCTCGCAGCCCGGCATCCGGTGTTCCGCGCCGCGCCTGCCACGATCCCATTCCGGTTCCGAGCGGCGGGCTGATGGTGCTTCAGAGGCTGGACCTGGCGCTGGTCGAGCGCGGACTGGCCGAGACCAGGGAGCGTGCCCAGGCCCTGATCGCCGCCGGGCTGGTGGAGGTCGGCGGTCGGCCGGCTCGGAGCGCCGCCCAGCGGATCGCCGAGGATGCCGCCCCACGCCTGATCGGCCAGGCCACCCCCTGGGCCAGCCGCGCGGGTGAGAAGCTGGACGCCGCCCTGGAGGAGTTCGGGGTGGACTGTCTGGGGCGAGTCTGCCTGGATGCCGGGGCCTCAACCGGGGGCTTCACCGACGTGCTCCTGACGCGGGGAGCAGCTCGCGTCTATGCCGTGGACGTCGGCCACGGCCAGCTGCTGCCGCGCCTGGCGGAGGAGCCCCGGGTCACCGTTCTCGACCGGACCAACCTGCGTCACCTCGAGGCCGTCCCCGGCCCGACGCCGACCCTGGTCACCCTCGACCTGTCCTTCATCTCCCTCCGTCTGGTGCTCCCCAGGGTTGCCCGGGTCGCCCCCGGCGCGGAGGTGATCGCCCTCTTCAAGCCCCAGTTCGAGCTGGGGCGGGCCGCGGTCGGCAAGGGCGGGGTGGTCCGTGACCCGGCTGCCGCCCTGGCGGGAGCTCGAGCGCTGCTGGGCTGGTGCGCCGAGCAGGGCGCCGAGGCGCTCGGAGGGCCCATCCCCGCCGCGCTCCGCGGCACCAAGGGCAACCTGGAGCTGTTCTTGCATCTGCGGCTGCCCGATCTCTGGAGGCATTCGACATGACGCGCGGCGCTATCGGCTTCCTGCTCCATCCCGATGAGGGCGACGGGGTCATCGCCGCGGCCCAGGAGGTGGCGGCACGCCATGGCTACCGAACCTGGACCACCATGGTCCGCCCCGCTGACGACCTCGCCGAGCATGCCCGCGGTACCCGGCTGCTGGTCACCGTGGGCGGGGACGGGACCTTCCTGTTCGGGGCCAGGCTGGCCGCGCCGCGCGGCATCCCGGTCCTGGGAGTCAACCGGGGCCGGCTGGGTTTCCTGACCGACCTCGAGCTGGACCGCCTGGCCTCGGTCATCGAGGCTTTCGCCGAGGGGCGCACCGTCTCCCAGCGCCGGGGGATGCTCGCCGCGGAGATCTTCCGGGACTCTCTCGCCGATTCGTCCGGGGACCAGCCGCCGCCGGTCGCCGGCCAGCCGCTCGAGGGCCTGGCTCTCAACGACGTGGTTCTCAAGTCTCCCGAGGTCGCGGTGATTCGGCTCCGGGTCGAGGCCGATGGTGAGCTGCTCGGCGAGTTCGATGCCGATGGTGTGGTGGTGGCAACGGCGACCGGCTCCACCGGCTACGCCCTGAGCGCGGGCAGCCCCCCGGTCGACCCCCGGGTGCCGGCGATCCTGGTCGTCCCCCTGGCTCCCCACGCGGTGATCACTCGGCCGGTGGTCCTCCCCGATTCGACAGTGGTCGAGCTCGGTGTCGAGCACGGCCGGGTCCTGGTGGCGGCGGACGGCCAGCACCTGGCCGACCTCCATCCCGGCGCGCGGGTCCGGATCAGCCCCGGCCCTGCGCTCATGGTGGTGCGCCACGCCGGCAGCCCGTCCTTCCTGCGGCAGCTCCGCGACAAGGTTAGGTTCGGCCTGCCCCTCAAGCCAGCTGAGCGCGACAGCAGCGGTGCCGACCGGGTCCCGCTCCCCGGCGGCGGCACCGACCACGCCTCCGCGGCAGCCCATGCTCCGGGGGCCGATCGGTGAGCCGGCTCCTCGAGCTGCGGGTGCGGGACTTTGGTCTCCTCCGCGATGCGCGGCTCGAGTGTTATGCGGGCTTCGGAGCTCTGAGCGGCGAGACTGGAGCCGGCAAGTCGCTCTGCGTGGCCGCGCTGCGCTGGGCCCTGGGGGGCCGGGTCGAGGGCAGCGCGGCGGGTGAGGGAACGGCGGCGAGCGCCGTCTTCGAGCCGGACCCGGAGAGCGTTCGTCTCCTCGCCGACCTGGGCATCCGGGCCGACGAGCTGATCACCCTCAGCCGCGAGGCGGGTGCTTCCGGGCGCTCCAGCTGCCGGGTCAACGGCTCCCTGGTCTCCCAGGCCAGCCTCCGCGATCTCGGCGAGCAGCTGGCCGACGTCACCACCCAGGGAGCGAGCCAGCGGATGCTGCGCCGGAGCTGGCAGCGCCGCGCCCTGGACGCAGCCGGTGGGGAGGCTGCGGCGCTGGCGCGGGCTGAGGTGGCCGCCGCCCACCACCGGTGGCGTGCCACGGAGGCCGCGCTGGTCGAAGCTCGGGCGGCGAGTCACCGCAGCGCCGCGCAGCTCGCTGAAGCCGAGGCGCTTATCGCCGAGCTGGAGCCCCTCAACCTCCGCGAGGACGAGGAGGAGCAGCTGGCAGCGGAGCGGTCGCGGCTTCGCAACGCTGCCGGCATCGCCCGGGCGGCGACCCGGCTCGCCGACGCCGCCAGCGCCGATGAGGAGGGCGCGGCGGAGCTGCTCGGCCGTGCCCTGGTCGAGGTCGAGGCACTCAGCGCCGCGGACCGGGACCTGGCTGAGCTGGCCCTCCAGGCAGCCAGCCTGGTGGGGACGATGCGAGACCTGGCGACGGCCTCGCGGCGCCTCGCCGATCAGGTCGAGGTGGACCCGTCGCGCCTCGACCAGGTCGAGGAGAGGCTCGACACAATCGCCCGAGTGCGGCGCCGGCACGGCTCGATCTCCAACGCGATCGGGGCCCTCCAAGGGGCCCTGCGGGCCCGGGATGCGGCTCAGGGTCGGCTCGACGTCGGCGCCCTGGAGAGCGAGGCGCGCGCTGCCCGCATCGCGGCCGCCACCGCGGCACGAGCCCTCAGTGCGATCAGGCGCGAGGCCGCCCGCCGGCTGGAGCGTGCCGTCGAGCAGCGGCTCGGCCTGCTCGAGCTGCCTTTGGCCCGGTTCCGGGTGACCCTCGGCGTGGCGGCGGACGCCGACGGGCTCGACCTCGGCGCGGGCTCGGTCCGTTGCGACACCGAGGGCGTCGACCAGGTCGAGTTCCGGCTGGCCACGACCCGCGGCGGCGTCCCCCTCCCCCTCGACGAGGGGCCGTCCGGGGGAGAGCTGAGCCGGCTCGCCCTGGCCCTGGCTGCCAGCGCCGGGGAGGCCGAGCCGCTGCTGGTGCTCGATGAGGTGGACACCGGAGTGGGTGGGGAGACCGCCGCCCGGGTCGGCGACCTCCTTGCCGAGATCGGGGCGTCCCGCCAGGTCCTGGCGTTGACCCACCGCCCGGAGATCGCCGCCCGGGCCAGCTGGCACCTGGTGGTGGTGCGACAGGAGGAAACCGCGGGGCCGGTCGGCCGGGTGGGGCGGGTGCAGGGCCAGGCGCGGGTCGCCGAGATCGCCCGGATGATGTCCGGACGCCACACCGCGGCCGCCCTGGCTCGAGCCGCGGAGCTGCTCGTGGAGGGCAGTCCGGCATCCCGTCGCGCTTCGTGATCGGCTGAACCTGCCGCCGCCACGACGAGCACGAAGGCTGGCGCCCGGCAGCACGTACCATGGGCCGGATGAACGAGGCCAGGCTCGACGACCCCGGGGGCGCCGCCGACCTGGCGGTCCGGGTCGGGGATTTCAGCGGCTCCCTGGAGCAGCTGGTCCTGGCCGCCCAGCGGGGGGATATCGACCTGCGCCAGCTCTCGGTCACCCAGGTGACGGCCCAGGTCAGCCGCCAGATCGCCAGGCACGAGTCCGGGGGCGACCTTCGTCAGGCGGCCGAGGGGCTCAGCCTCCTGGCCCGGCTGCTCTCCATCAAGGCGGCCCACGTGACCGGTGACGCGGTCCCGCCCGAGGAGGCCGACGTCCCCGTCGACGACCCCGAGGCCGGGCGCCGCCTGGCCGAGTACCGGATATTCCGGGCCGCCATGGAGACGCTGCTTCTCGAGCCCGCCGAGCTCGGTACTCGCAGCTTCCTCAGCCTGATCTCTGCCGAGGTCCTACCCCTGGAGCGGCTGCGCATCGCCCCGGATCGCCTGGCCGCCGCCTTCCGCCAGGTCCTGGAGAGGCTGGCGGACCAGGCGCCCCTGCCGGTCGGCATGATCACCTTCTCGGTCGAAGAGAAGGCGGATTGGCTGCGCGGCCTGCTCGCCGCCGGAGCGGTGGACTTCGAGGCGATCTTCAGCGGAGTGGAGAGCCGTCTGGAGGCGGTCGCCTGCTTCCTCGGCCTTCTCAACCTGCTGGGGCGGGGGGAGGCGATCGTGGACCAGCCGGAGCCGTTCGGGCCCATCCGAGTGTCAGCCGGTGTCTGAGGAGTGGCAGGCCGAGCCAGCTACCTCGGTCACGTGCGGGGGCGGCGACGGACCTCCTGGCCCACCCACTCCGGAGGCGGTCGAGCCGCTGGATCTCGGCGGCGGCGCGGCTGAGGAGGAGGAGGAGGAGGGCGCCGATCTGGACCGGGATGACATCGGGCGGCCGGTGGTCCCGGAGTGGATCCGCGACGCCGAGCCGGAGGACCTCGCCCTGGCGGTCGAGGCGGTCTGCTTCGTGCTCAACCGGCCGGTGAGCCTTGCCGAGCTGAGCGCTCTGCTCGGCCGGCATCCCCGAAGCGTCAGCGAAGCCGTCGATGCCCTGGCTTCCCAGCTCCGAAGCCGGGGGTTGATGTTGCAGCGGCATCTCGACCAGATCCAGCTGGTGACCCGGCCCCAGGTGGCCTGGGCGGCACAACGGGCGCTCAATCCTGAGAAGCCCACTCGGCTCAGCCGGCCGGCGCTGGAGACGCTGGCCATCGTTGCCTACCGCCAGCCGGTGACGCGCGCGGGGATCGAATCGATCCGCGGCGTCGACTGCGAATCGGTCCTGGAGAGCCTGGAGCGGCGAGGTCTGGTCACCGAGGTGGGGCGAGCCGAGAGCCCGGGGCAGCCGCGCCTGTTCGCCACCACCCTGCGCTTCCTCCAGCTGGTGGGCCTCGAAACCATCGCGCAGCTGCCGCCACTCCCGGATGGATCGGCGATGCCCGCCGAGCAGCGACAGGCATGGTCCGTCGCCCTGGACGGCGCGGCAGACCGGGGCGGCGAAGGCGATCCCCCGAGCGTTGCTGAGCGGCCGTGACCCCGATGCGGCTCAATCAGTTCCTGGCACGCCGGGGGGTGGCCTCGCGGCGCGGCGCTGACCAGCTCATCGGTGCCGGTCGGGTCACCGTCAACCGCGCCGAGGCGATGGTCGGCGCCGCCGTGGACCCGGACCGCGACCGTGTCGAGGTCGATGGCCGGCCGGTGGCGGGCGCTTCCGCGGTCGCCACGATCATGCTCAACAAGCCACCCGGGATCGTGACCACGGTGCGGGACCCGCAGCACCGCCCCACCGTGATGGGTCTGCTCTCGCGCTCGCGGCAGAGCACCCCCTCGCCAGGCCTCCTCCCTGGGGGCCGCCCCCGACCCGGCCGGCGGGGCATCGCGACCGCGGGGCCTCCGACCCCGCCGGGACCAACGCCGGCCTCCGTCCCAGGGCTGGTCCCGGTGGGACGCCTCGACGCGTCGAGCCGGGGCCTGCTCCTGCTCAGCTCCGACGGCGAGCTGGTCCACCGCCTCACCCACCCGCGCTATGGCGTCGCCAAGCGCTACCGGGTGACCCTGGCGGAGCCTGCCAGCGCTGCCCATCTCCGCCTCCTGACGGAGGGCGTCGATCTCGAGGACGGCCGAGCCCGGGCGACCTCGGCGCGCCGGGGCTCCTCGCCGGCGCAGATCGAGCTGGTCATGGAGGAGGGACGCAAACGGGAGGTCCGACGGCTCTGCGCCGCCCTCGGCCTGGAGGTCATCGACCTGGTCCGCGTCGCTTTCGGACCGCTGCGGCTCGGTGATCTGGAGGAGGGGGCGTGGCGCTGGCTCACCGCGGCGGAGCTGCGCCGGCTGCGCGCCAGCGTGGGGCTGGAGCCAAAGTGAGCGAGGCGCCGGTGGTGACCGTTGACGGCCCGGCGGGCAGCGGCAAGACGACCCTGGGGCGCCGCCTGGCCATCGAGCTGGAACTTCCCCTGATCGACACCGGGCTCTTCTACCGGGGCGTGATGGTCGCCGCGGTGCGCCAGGGACTGGGTGTCGGCGACCGGCAGCGGATCATCGACCTCGCCGGGCGAACCACCATCGAGATCAACACCGTGGCTGGCGACCTGAGCTGGGAGGCGGTGGTGGACGGACAGGACCCGGGGAGCCTCCTCCACGACCCGCGCCGGGCGCTCCTCCTCACTACCATCAGCCAGATCCCGGAGGTCCGCCGCCAGCTGCTTCCCCTCCAGCGCAAACCCGCGGGGGCAGGCGCGGTGGCGGTGGGCCGGGACTGCGGCACCGTGGTCTTTCCCCAGGCCCGGGTGAAGTTCTACCTCCGCGCCGCCGAGGCGCTGCGCACCGCGCGCCGGGAGGCCGACCTGGCGCGGCAGGGATCCAGGGTTGACGCCGGCGTCCTCCGCGACGAGATCGGGAGCCGGGATCTCGGTGATGCCGCCGCCATGGTGCCGGCGGCCGACGCCCTGGTCATCGACACGGAGTCGGCCGGCATCGACGAGATGGTCGCGATCGCCGTGCGGCATTGCGCCGAGGCGGGGCTGGTGGCCGCTCACCGGCGAGCCGGCGACCGCCGGTGAGCACGAACGGCGCCGCTGCTCGCCCCCACAGCCGGCCGGTGGGCCCCGACCTCAACTACCTGTGGATGCCGGCGCTGGTGCGGCTTCTCTGCCGGGTCGTCCTCGCCGGCCTCGTCGACGTGGCCGGAACCGAGAATGTCCCCTGCCGCGGCGGGCTGCTGGTGGTCAGCAACCACGCCGGGAGCATCGATCCGCCCTTCACCGGAGCCAACTTCCCGCGGCGTGACCTCTACTTCATGGCCAAGAGCGAGTACTTCCGCAACCCGATCGGCCGCTTCTTCGTGGTCGGCTACCACGGTTTCCCGGTGGTGCGCGGAACTGCCGATCGGGCCGCCCTCAAGCAGGCGCTCAGCCTGATCGAGCAGGGCCATGCCGTACTGGTCTACGCGGAGGGCCACCGCAGCCCCGATGGGCGGCTCCAGCGGCCCCACCCCGGCGCCGGCTTCCTGGCCCGAGCAGCCGGCGTTCCCATCCTGCCGGTGGCCGTCTGGGGCACCGAGCGGGTCATCGGCCGGGGCTCGTTCTGGCCCCGCCGAGCTCCCATCCACCTCCGATTCGGCGCTCCCGCGCCGGTCCCGGTCCAGGATGGGTCAGGGCGCCGCCTCGGCAACCAGGAGGTTGCCGACCGGCTCATGCTGCGCGTGGCTGAGCTTCTCCCGGAGAGCCGACGCGGCGTCTTCGACGGCCGCCGCCCGTACTGGGCGGTGCCTCCACCGGCCGCGTAGGCGGGCCTGAAGGTGGTAGGCGCCGCCGGTAAGGAGCCCGTGGCGGAGCCCGACGGCGGGCCGCTGGATGCCGAGTTCGTCGCCTTCGACCTGGAGACGACCGGGCTCTCCCCCAAGACCGATCGGGTCATCGAGGTCGGCGCCGTCCGCTTCTCACTCCGGGGCGAGAAGCGCCGGGACCTCCAGCTCTTCGTCGACGCGGGCGTCCCGGTCCCCCTTCCGGTCCAGCGGCTGACCGGGATCAGCGACCAGGACCTGGCCGGCCAGCCCTCGCCGGTCGAGGCAATCGCCCAGCTGGCGGAGTTCTGCCGCGGCGCCGAGCTGGTCGGGCACGGGGCGGTCTTCGACCTCGCCTTCTGCGCCGTGCTTCTTCCCGAGGCCTTCGCGCACCGGCAGGCGCTGGACACCCTCGAGGTCGCCCGGATCGTGCTGCCGCTGGCTCAGAGCCATAACCTCGGGGCCCTCTGCCAGCTCCTCGGACTGTCTCACGAGCGGCCGCACCGAGCTCTCAGCGACGCTCGGGCGACCGCGGGACTCCTGGAGGCGCTGCTCGCCGCAGCGGCGGAGATCAGGCCGTCCACCCTCGGCGAGATGCGCCGGGTGGCCGCCCAGGCGGATACGCCGCTCCGCCACTTCTTCGCTCTGGCGGACCCGCGCAGGCGAGCCGGCGCGCGGCCGGCGGTTGAGCATCCGGCGGCCGCTGGGGAGGGTGGCGGCTGGCTTCCAACGGGTGTGGAGGTGGCATCGGCCCACCCCGCGGCTGCGGCTGATCTCACCGCCCTGGAGAGCGCGGCGGCAGGCCAGACCGAACCCCAGGCGCTGCTGAGCGGGAGCCTCCCCGAGGTGTCCGTGCGCCTGGTCGGCCCCGCCGGCGCGATGGGCCAGAGCCCGGAATACGAGTACCGGGAGGCCCAGGAGCAGATGTCGCGTGCGGTGGCACAGAGCCTGGAGAGGGGCGGCCGGCTGCTGGTGGAGGCCGGGACCGGGGTGGGCAAGACCCTCGGCTACCTGGCCCCGCTGGCCCTCTGGATCGAACGGGGCGGGGGACGCGCGGTGGTGGCCACCCACACCGTGACCCTCCAGGAGCAGCTCGCCGGGCGCGACCTGCCGGCGCTGCAGCGGCTCCTCCCCCGACCTCTCACCTGGGCGGTCCTCAAGGGGCGCAGCCACTATGTCAGCCTTCGCCGACTGCGCCGCTACCTGCGCCGCGGTGACGTCGGCCCGCGCGGTCCCGACCTGGACGCCATCCGCTTCAAGCTCAAGCTTCTCCGGTGGTTGGAGCTCAGCTCGAGCGGCGACCGCGACGAGCTCCACCTGGGCAGCACCGAACGTGAGCTGTGGCGCCAGGTGGAGTCGACGGGCGACGACTGCCTGGGCAGCCGGTGCGTCCACTGGGCGGACCGGAGCTGCCCGATGGTCGCCGCCCGGCAGCGAGCCGGAGCGGCCGAGCTGGTGGTGACGAACCACGCACTGCTGCTGACCGACAGCGCAGCCGAGGCTGGCCTGCTCGGTGACTACGAGGCGCTGGTGGTGGACGAGGCCCACCACCTCGAGGAGGCTGCGACCCGGGTGGGCGGGCACCGGGTGCTCGGGGCAGACGTCGCAGTCAGCCTGGACCGGCTGCCCCGGGTCGCCGACCCGAACCTGGCTGCCCGGCTCGACGCCTGCAGGGACGCGGCGCACCGGCTCTTCGGTGAGGCGAAAGGGCTCCTGGCCGAGCGGCTGGGAGCGGGGGAGGGGGCGCCGAGCGGGACGATCAGCCTCGGCGACGAGGTCCGCCAGGAGCAGCGCCTCCAGACCGTGATCCGAGCCGGGCACCACGCGGTGACCGCCCTCCGCCGCGGTGCCGAGGCGCTCCGTGGCGCCGACCCGGCTCGGAGCTTCGAATCCCCGTCGCCCGGCGACGACCGGCCGGACGAGGAGGTCACCCTGACGGCGGCGGCGCTCGACACCTGGGCACGGGCCATCGAGGAGGTGCTGCTGCGACCGCGACCGGGGCACGTCGCCTGGCTCGAGCTGCGAGCTGAGCAGGCGGAGCTTCGCGATGCCCCGGTAGCGGCGGGCCGGGAGCTGGGCGCCGGGCTGCTCGACCATGCGAGGACCACCGTGCTCACCTCGGCGACGCTGGCGGTGGCCGGCGACTTCAGCTTCATCAGGCAGCGCCTGGGCTTGGAGGCCAGGACCGAGGAGCTCGCGGTCGGCTCGCCCTTCGACTTCCTGACCCAGGCGCTCTGCGTGCTGATCACCGACATGCCTCCCTACGACGACCCCGGGTACGAGCCGGCGCTGGCCGGGATGACCGGGGAGATCGCGCGCCGGCTGGGGGGTCGCACCCTGGGGCTCTTCACCGGTTACGGAACGCTCCGCCGGGTGCGGGACATGGTGTCGCGCCGGCTCACCGGAGCCCAGGTGGCGGTGCTGGCGCAGGGGGTGGACGGCACCCGGCGCCAGCTCCTCACCTCCTTCCTCCAGAGCCCCCGAACCCTGCTCCTGGGAACGGCCACGTTCTGGGAGGGCATCGATGTGCCCGGTGACGCGCTCCAGTGCGTGGTCATCGCCAAGCTCCCCTTCGCGGTGCCGACCGACCCCCTGGTCAAGGCGCGCACCGACGGCCTGAGCGACCCGTTCGGCGCGTACATCCTGCCGGAGGCGGTGATCCGCCTCCGGCAGGGGTTCGGCCGTCTGATCAGGTCGATCACCGACTCCGGGGTGGTGGTCATCGCCGACTCACGGTTGGGCACCCGGGACTACGCCCGGCGCTTCCTGGAGGCGCTGCCGCCTGCGGAGGTGGTCCGGGAGACCGCCGAGGCGGCGCCCGCCCGGGTCGCCGCGTTCGTCGCCGGGAGGGCGGGCCCGACCGCGCCGGGCCGCCGCTCCCCCTCCCCGGAAGATGGGGGAGAATCGGCGCCGTGGTGATCGAAGGGCGCGTGGAGGAGCTTCCCGAACCCGCCAGCCTCCGCCCCGGGGGGCCGGGCAGCGACCTCGTGGTCGCGCTCGCCCAGATCGCGCCCCGGCTGGGTGACGTCCAGGCCAACCTGGGGCGCCACCTCGAGGTCATCGCCGCCGCCGTGGAGCGGGGGGCTGACCTGGTGGTGTTCCCCGAGCTGTCCCTGACCGGCTACTTCCTCAAGGACCTGGTCGCCGAGTCGGCGGTGCGCGCCGGGGGAGAGGAGCTGGCCGCCCTCGCCGACGCCTGCCGGTCGGTCGATGCCGTGGTCGGGTGCATCCTGGAGAGCGACGACCACCGCCTCTTCAATGCCGCCGCCTACCTGGCCGGAGGCAGGCTGATCCATATTCACCGCAAGGTCTACCTGCCGACCTACGGGATCTTCGACGAGTCCCGCTACCTGGCGCGCGGCGACCGCTTCCGCGCCTTCGAGGCCCCCCTGGCGTCGGCCCGACCGCGACGTCCATGGCACGCCGGCGTGCTCATCTGCGAGGACATGTGGCACCCGAGCTCGGCGTACCTGCTGGCTCGTGACGGGGTCGACCTCTTCATCTGCCCCTCGGCGTCGCCCGGACGCGGGGTGGGCCGCGGCTCGGAGCTGGGCACCGCGCAGAGCTACGACGTGATGACCCGCACCTACGCGCAGCTCTTCACTGCCTACGTCGTGTACTGCAACCGGGTCGGCTACGAGGACGGCATCAACTTCTGGGGTGGGTCGCGCGTGGTCGATCCCCAGGGGCGGGTCGCCGGCGAACCGGCCGGGAGGGACGAAGCCATCGTCACCCACCGGCTGGATCTCGCCGCCCTGCGCCGGGCGCGCATCGCCAATCCCATGCTGCGCGACGAGCGCCACGATGTCGTCGACGCCGAGTGCGCCCGGCTGAGCCGCCAGGAGAGGGCATGAGGGAAGGTGACGGCGGGGTGGCTCGCAGCCTGTCCGCCGAGGTGCTGGCCATCGACCCAGCCCTGGTCACCGACATCCTGACCGGGTTCGTCCGGGAGGAGGTCCACAAGGTCGGGTTCCAGCGTGGGGTCGTCGGTCTCTCGGGCGGGGTGGACTCGGCGCTGACCCTGGCCATCGCCGGCCGCGCCCTCGGGGCCGGCAACGTGCTGCCCGTGATCATGCCCTACCGGGAGAGCAGCCCCGCCTCGGAGCGCGACGCGCGCCTGGTGGCGGCGCAGCTGGGCAGCGAGCCCCTGGTGGTCGACATCTCGCCCCAGGTCGACGTCTATTTCGAGCGCTTCCCGGATGCCGACCGCAATCGCCGCGGCAACAAGATGGCCCGGGAGCGGATGTCCATCCTCTACGACCTCTCCTGGGCTCGGGGCGCCCTGGTGATCGGCACCTCCAACAAGACCGAGCTCCTCCTCGGCTACAGCACCATCCACGGCGACATGGCCTACGCGCTGAACCCGCTCGGAGACCTCTACAAGACCCAGGTCTGGGCCCTGGCCCGCCACCTCGGGCTGCCCGATGCCGTGATCAGCAAGGCTCCGTCCGCGGATCTCTGGGAGGGCCAGTCCGACGAGGCGGAGCTCGGCTTCACCTACGCGATCGTCGACCTGCTGCTCTTCCACATGGTCGACGAGCGGTGCACCGGTGCCGAGCTCAGGGCCCTGGGCTTCGCCGATGACCTGGTCGAGCGGGTGGAGCGGCGGGTCCGGGACAGCCAGTACAAGCGGCGCCTGCCGCTGATCGCCAAGCTCTCCGACCGGACCATCGACCGGGACTTCCGCTACCCCAGGGACTGGGGGCACTGACCTGCCCCCGGGCCGGGTCACAATGCCCGCGATGGTGAGCGACGCCCCGGGACGCCTCAGCGTCGTGGCCACGCCGATCGGCAACCTCGAGGACCTGACCCGCCGTGCCGAGCGAGCGCTGCGGGACTGCGACGCCGTGGTTGCCGAGGACAGCCGGCGCACCCGCAGCCTGCTCCGAGCGCTCGGGATCGACAAGGCGGTCCTGTCCCTCCCCGCCTTCGACGAAGCGAGGCGGGTGCCGGCTCTGCTGGAGCGGCTCAAGTGCGGCCAGCACCTCGCGATCTGCACCGACGCTGGGACGCCGACAGTCAGCGACCCGGGCAGCCGGCTGGTCGCCGCCGCGGTCGAGGCGGGCGTCACCGTGACCGTCCTGCCCGGCCCCAGCGCGGTCACCGCCGCCCTGGCCGGGTCGGGGCTGGGCGGAGGCGGTGGCTTCGTCTTCCTGGGCTTCCCAGCGCGCTCCCCGGGGAAGCTCAGGCGCGGCCTGGAGGCGGCCTTGGGGCTCGGCCTCCCGGTCGTTCTCTTCGAGGCCGCCAATCGCCTCGCCCGCACCCTCGAGGCCGCGGAGACGGTGCTCGGTGAACGCCCCATCACCGTCGCTCGCGAATTGACTAAAGTCCACGAGACGTTCCATCGCGGCACCGCCCGCGAGCTGGCCGACCGCTTCCGCAGTCAGCCGCCTCGGGGCGAGTGCACCATCGTCATCGGGGCATGACAGCGCCACCATCCGCGGCCGACGCGGAGCGATCCCAATCCAGATGGCAATGACCGCACGAGAGAAGACCGACCGACCGCTGCCTGGGGCGGGGACCGCCGACGGTCCGGGGAGCGGCGCGCCGCCGCGCCGCTTCTACGTCACCGCGGCCATCGACTACGTCAACGGCGACCCCCACCTCGGTCACGTCTACGAAAAGGTGGGCTGCGACGTGCTCGCCCGCCACCGCCGCCTCCGCGGTGATGAGGTGCGCTTCACAGTCGGCACCGACGAGCACAGCCAGTCGGTGCTCCGGGCCGCCCAGGACCGGGGAACCACCGCGGAAGTGTTCGTCGCCGAGCAGTCAGAGCGCTTCCGGAAGCTCTACGACTCGCTGGACATCGCCTACACCGCCTTCGTCAGGACCAGCGGCGAGGCCAACCGGCGCAGCACGGAGCAGTTGATGGGGGCGGTCCACGACGCGGGATTCATCTACAAGGGCTGGTACAAGGCTTGGCTGTGCCCGTCATGCGAGCGCTACTACACCGACAAGGAGCTGATCGCCGGGCTGTGTCCCATCCACGAGCGCCCGGTCGAGCTGGTCGAGGAGGACAACTACTTTCTCCGTCTCAGCGACTTCCAGGACCGGCTGCTCGACCATTTCGAGAAGCATCCTGACTTCCTGGTCCCCGAGCCGCGGCGAAACGAGATCCTCAACGTGATCCGCGGTGGGCTCGAGGACGTGAGCGTCTCCCGGGGCTTCACCGATTGGGGCTTCCCGCTGCCCTTCGACCACACCCAGGTCGTCTACGTGTGGTTCGACGCGCTGATCGCCTACATCACCGGGGTCGGGTACACCTGGGACAGCGAGGAGTTCGACAGGTTCTGGCCCGCCGACGTCCACGTCATCGGCAAGGACATCACCCGGTTCCACAGCGTGATGTGGCCGGCGATGCTGATGGCCGCCGGGATCCCGCTCCCCGAACGGGTCCATGTTCACGGCTTCATGACCCTGGGCGGCCAGAAGATGAGCAAGACCAGGGGCATCTTCGTGGAGCCCGGCGCCCTGGTCGCTCAGTTCGGCAGCGACGCGGTGCGCTACGTGCTGATGGCGGAGATCCCCTTCGACCGCGACGGCGACTTCTCGATGGAGGGCTTCGTCGACCGCTACAACGCGGACCTGGCCAACGACTACGGCAACCTGGTCTCGCGAACCGAGAAGATGGTGGAGCGGTATTTCGACCGGCGGGTTCCCGAACGCGGGGGGGAGGAGCCGATCGACGCCGAGCTCCGCGCGGTCGCCGGCGGGGTCGTGCCCGAGTACGACACCGCCATGGACAGGCTGGACTTCACCGGCGCCCTGGCGGCGGTCCGGCGGCTGGTGGGGCGGGCCAACAAGTACGTCGAGGAGGTTGCCCCCTGGAAGCTGCGTCAGGCCGGCGATGCGCGCCTGGGGACGGTCTGCGCCGAGCTGCTGGAGGCCGTCAGGCTGAGCACCCTGCTGCTCCACCCCTTCGTCCCCCGGGCCACCGCCCGGGTCGCCGCGGACCTCGGGGTGGAGCTGGGCGGGGACCTGGGCCCGGCGCTGGCCGCCTGGCCCGGGCTGCATCCGGGCGCCCCGGTGGGGGTGGGCGAGATTCTCTTCCCGCGGCTGGACCGGGAGCGGGCGCTGGGCGGGGGATGACGGCGCTGGTGGATGCCCACTGCCACCTCCAGCTGCTCGTCGAGCGAGAGGGTGGGGGCGCGGTCGAGGCGGCCCTGGAGGCCTCGGCCGCCGCTGGGGTGGAGCAGGTGGTCTGCGCCGGCATCAACCTCGAGGACAGCGACCGCTGCCGGGTGATCGCCGAGAGCAACCCGGGGGTCTTCTTCACCGCCGGGTGGCATCCGCACGAGCCCACCGTCCCGGACCCGGCCCAGCTCCGGGCGCTCGAGGAGCTGCTCTCGCATCCCCGTGCCGTCGGTGTCGGCGAGATCGGCCTCGATCAGTACTGGCGCCCCGGGTACCACGAGACGCCGCTCAGCGTGCAGCAGCGGTCCTTTGCCCTGATGCTCGAATTGGCGCGAGCCCATGGCCTGCCCGCGGTCGTCCACGATCGCCTGAGCCACCAGGAGGTGCTGGCGGCGATCGACGCCTGCCCCGGGGTGCGCGGCGTCATGCACTGCATGAGCGGGGATGACCGGCACGCCCGGCGCTGCCGCGAGCGAGGTTTCGTGATCTCCTTTGCCGGCAACGTCACCTATCGCCGCAACGACGGCATCCGGCAGGCCGCGCGGGAGGTGGATCCCGAGGGATACGCGGTGGAGACCGACGCGCCCTTCCTGGCTCCCGTGCCCCATCGTGGTCGACCCAGCATCCCGGCGCACGTCGCCGACACCGCCCGGGAGGTGGCCAGCCTGCGGGGGGTCAGCGCCAGCCTGGTCGCCGAGCAGACGACCCGCAACGCCAGGCGCCTCTTTGCCCTGCCAGCCCAGGACCGCCTGCATGCCTGAGAGTGGACCGATGACCCACGGTGCGGTCGGTCCCCCTGCACCGCGGCGAGGCCATCCGCCCGACCTGGCCGATCCGGCCGACGTCCGGGGGCTGGCCCGCCGGTCGGGCCTGCGGCTCAAGCGGCGGCTGGGACAGCATCTGCTTCTGGACCGCGGGGCCATCGTGGCCATCGCCGACGCCCTCTACCCTGGTCCAGAGGACACGGTCTGGGAGATCGGCGCGGGAATGGGTGTCCTGACCGCCGAGCTGGCCGGGCGCTGCCGCCGGGTCGTGGCCGTCGAGCTCGACCCGGCCTGCGTCCGGGCGGCCCGAGGCGCCCTCCGGGGCCTGGCCAACGTCGACCTGGTCGAGGCCGACGCGCTCCGGGTGGACGCGGACAGCCTTGGCCTTCCCGACGGTCACCTGGCCGCCGGCAACCTCCCCTACAACCTGACTGGAGCCCTCCTCGGTCATCTTTTCGAAGCTCGACGGCCGCCGCGCCGGGCCGTGTTCCTGGTTCAGCGCGAGGTGGCGCGGCGCCTCGCCTCGGCGCCCGGAGGCTGGAGCCTGGCCACCGTCGCCGTCCGCTCCGTGGCCGACGTCGAGCGGCTCGGCGACATCCCGGCGGAGAGCTTCCTGCCACCGCCCCGAGTGTCATCGAGCATCATCCGGATGCAGCCGGCCCGGAGGATGCCCGACGATGAGAGGACGGAGGTGTTGCGTCTGGCCCGAACCGTCTTCCAACTCCGCCGCAAGACCCTGCGGCACGGCTTGGCCCACGCGCTCGAGGGCGATCGGGTCCGGGCGGCGTCGGTGCTGAGCAGCTGCGGCATCGACCCCGGACGCCGGCCCGAATCCCTTGACCTCGAGGAGTGGCGCCGCCTGGCCAGAGCCGCGGGGGCACGGTGATGGGTGATCCCCGTCCGAGCCGGCCCGCTCCCGTCGATGCCGGCCAGCCCGGCCCTCGGGAGGACGCCCCGCCGCCGCTGCGCCTGCCCCCGGACCTCGATCGCGGGGCCGCGCTTTCCCCGCTGGTTCACGCCGATCACCCCCACCCGCTGCACGCCGTGCGCCCCGCGGTCCCGCCGCGGCCCGAGGATGCCGCCGGCTTCCTCCGGGTGCTGCGCAAGGGGGATTTCCGCTATCTCTGGTTCGCCCAGTGCGTCAGCCAGTTCGCGCAGAACTGCATCTTCATCATCCTGCTGATCGTCATCTACAGGATCAGCCAGCGGGCCTCGATCTCGGCCGTGGTGGCGGTCCTGTTCACCCTTCCCGGGGTGGTGCTCAGCGCCCCAGCGGGCGTCTTCGCCGACCGCCACGACAAGCGAACCCTGATGCTGGTGACCAACCTGGCGCGGGCCGTCCTGCTCATCCTCGCCGGCCTGAGCACCCTGCCCACCGGGCTCCGGGGTCAGGCGTGGCCCCTGCTGGTCTTCACGCTGCTGTTCAGCTCCGCGGGGCAGCTCTTCGCGCCGGCGGAGGCGGCCAGCATTCCGTCCCTGGTGAGCCGGGAGCAGCTCCAGGGAGCGACCTCCCTGTTCATGACCACGGTGATCCTCACCATCGTCCTGGGCGCCGCGCTGGGGTCGGTCAGCGTCGGCATCTTCGGGGACGCCATCCCCTTCTACATCGCGGCGGCCTTCTTCGGCGTGGCCGCCCTCTTCATCTGGAGGATCGGAGCTTCCCTGCACGCGGTGCCTGAGGGCAACGTTCCCCAGGCACATATCCTCGCGGAGCTGCGGGAGGGCCTGGCCATCCTGCGCCGCAGCCCGCCGCTCCGCTGGGGGATGATCGAGCTGGGTCTCGCCCTGGTCATCGTCTTCACCATCTACGCGCTCGGTCCCGATTACATGACCGGGCTGCTCGGTTCTCGGGGTGATCAGCAGACCTACGTGGTCCTGCTGCCCGCCACCTTCGGCCTGGTGGCGATGGCCGGGGTGCTCGGCCAGCACCTGATCACGCTGACCCGCCGGACGCTCATGGTCACCGCCTTCCTCAGCGCCGGCGGCTGCCTCCTCGCCATCGGCATCGGGCCGCCGCTCCTTCACCATGCCGACCTCACCAGCCTCGCCGTTCCCCTGGTGGTGCTCCTGGCGCTGGTCTTTGGGCTTGCCCTCGGCGCCGTCGTGATACCCGCATTCACCGTCCTCCAGGAGGGGACGACCGAGGAGTCGCGAGGGCGGATCTTCGGCGGCGTGTTCACGGTGGTCAACGTGGCGATCGCCATCCCGGCGCTGCTCGCCGGGGCCATCGCCGACGCGTTCTCGGTCTACGTGTCCGCGGCGGCGGTGGGCATCATCGTGATCGCCATCGGCCTGGGCTTCCGGCTCGCCTTCTGGGAGCGCCTCAAGGTTCTCGGTGACGGTCGGGCGGGCGGCGACAGGAGCGCCGGCGGCCCCTGACACGGACCTGCAACGGCCGGGTCGCGGTGCCGTTTCATTGCCGGTCCGCCCCTGGCGCGGTGGCAAGCTCGCAACGCTCGGCAGAGCGGGGGCGACCCGCCTGGCAGAGAGCACTGAGGAGGCGCGGCGGAGGAGATGCGAGCCATCGTCACATGCGAGTGCTGCGGCCACCGCCAGGTGATGGCGCGGCCGATCCGCCGGCCGGAGTCCTTCTACGTGATCTGCCACGGCTGCGAGGGTGTGCTGCGGGTCGAGGTCACCAGCGCCGATCTGAGGACCGCCCGCACCGCGACGGGTGGACGCGCCCCCCAGGCCGCCGGAGGGGTGGGCACCGCCTCCAGCTGAGCTAGGCGGGCAGCCGGGCTCCGCCGGGCATCCCATCCGCCGGCCCCTCCGGGCCGACAGGCTCGAAGGCGTGGGAGCTGGGCGCGCAGGGCGCGGTCCGCCAAGCGCCCCGGGAGCTCGCGAGCGGCTGCAGCCCCCGCCTCCCATCCCGACCCGGGCGTTCCACCCGGTCCGCCTCGGGGTGGACGGCCGCCACCGCCCGGCCTCCCCGCCGCCACCGGGAGCGTCGTGCGTCCCTGCCGGTTCGGCCACCCA
>Ga0187771_10000255_pt1 | contig 30792 bp, 28 predicted proteins | sample 0116_SJ02_MP15_1_FD_133139 | JGI IMG/M metagenome (GOLD analysis project Ga0187771, IMG submission 133139) | Tropical peat soil microbial communities from peatlands in Department of Meta, Colombia - 0116_SJ02_MP15_10_MG | ecosystem: Environmental > Terrestrial > Soil > Wetlands > Peat | place... | reverse complement strand
TCCTTGAACAGCCGGTGGCGGAGGACGGACAGGCCGAAGTTGGAGCGGAGGCCGGCGCGGACGAGGCACAGGAACTTTCTCATTTGTCCGTGAGCTCCAGGAAGATGTTCTCGAGGGAGGTGTCGGCGCGGTCGAGGGCCTTGAGCTCGTCCATGGTCCCGCAGGCGATGAGCCGCCCCTGGTGGATGATGCCGATGCGGTCGCAGAGCTTCTCGGCGACCTCCATGACGTGGGTCGAGAAAAAGAGCGTCTTGCCCTGGTCGCAGTGCTCCCGCATGAGCTCCTTGAGGGAGTGGGAGGCCCGGGGGTCGAGCCCGACCATGGGCTCGTCGAGGACCATGACGCGGGGCGCCGGCAGGAGGGCGGCGATCAGGACGATCTTCTCCTTCATGCCGTGGGAGTAGCTCTGGATCGGGTTCGAGACCGCGCCGGCGAGCTCGAAGATGTCGAGCCACTTCCCGATGCGCTCCAGCCTCTCGTTTTTCGGCACGCCGTAGACGTCGCCGATGAAGTTCAGATACTCGAGGCCAGTCAGCCGCTCGTAGACGTTCGGATAGTCGGGAACATAGGTCGTGATGGACTTACACTTCAGCGCGTCTTTCTGCGTGTCGAGCCCGTCGACCGCGATCGACCCCGAATCCGGCCTGAGCAGCCCGACGATCATCTTGATGGTCGTCGTTTTGCCAGCACCGTTCGGGCCGAGAAAGCCGAAGATCTCGCCCGACTTGACGGTCAGGTCGAGGTCGTTAACCGCCCTGACCTTGCCCTTGTTGTAGCTCTTGGAAATGTGCTTGATTTCGATCACGGGCCGCTCCTTCGACGATCTTTATAACATAGACCGCGCCGCCGGTTAAGAGCCGGGCCGGCAGCTCTCACGTCTGCCGACGGCGGGCGGGAACCCGCCGCGGGTGCCGGGGCCCCCCGGCCGCCCCGGCGAGCTCGCGATAGCGGAAGCAGTGAACCAGATGGTCGTTGACGATCCCCGTCGCCTGGAGGTGCGAATAGACGATCGTCGAGCCGACGAACCTGAAGCCGCGCGCCTTGAGGTCGCGGCTGACGAGGTCGGAGAGCGAGGTGCGGGCCGGCATCTCGGAGAAGGACCTGAGGCGCCTGACGACCGGCTTGCCGCCGACAAAGCCCCAGATGTAGCGGCTGAACGAGCCGAACTCCTTCCGCACCACAAGAAAGCGGCGCGCGTTGTTGATCGCGGCCAGGATCTTCTGGCGGTTCCGGATGATGCCGGGATCGGCGAGGAGCCTGCGGACGTCCCGCGCCGTGAAGCGCGCCACTTTCTCCGGGTCGAAGCCGCGGAAGGCCCGACGGAAGTTCTCGCGCTTGAGGAGGACCGTCCGCCAGCTCAGCCCGGCCTGCATGCTCTCGAGGACGAGGAACTCAAAGATCTTCCTGTCGTCGTACAGCGGCCTCCCCCACTCCCTGTCGTGGTAGGCGGTCATCCGCGGGTCGTCGTCCCCGCCCCAGCAGCGGGCGCGAGTCTCCGCGGCGCTTTTTCTCGCCCGTTGCGGTTTCCCTCGGCCCATCTCGTCCCTCCCGTCCAAGCCCGATTCCCGACGATTCTACAGGAACCCGGCGGACAATAAAAGACGCCCGTCCTCGCCCGGTTGCGGCCGATATCGCTCAAGATCGTCCTTTTCGGCAGCGCGAGCCGCGGAGAGGATAGCCCCGCCAGCGATATCGATATGTTCATCCTGACAGAAGACCCTGAGACGGCAGCGAAGATCCCGGCGTCCTTCCCCGTTGAAAGAAAAATACAGCCGATCGTCCTGGCGCCGGCGGAGTGGGCGGACTTCGAGAAAAGAGAGAAGACGTTCTGCCTGGAAATAGACCGCGGGATCATCCTCTGGGAACGTACCGATGAGCTTGGCTTACGGCGAGTGCAAGAGGAAGGGGAAGATCCGGCCGTTTTCCAGGGGGAAAACGCTGGCGCCCAAAGAGCTCGAAAGCGCCGTGTCCGACCTCCGTAGAGCTGAGAAGACCGCGGCGGAGGGAGACGCCAAGTAGGCCACGATCCAGCTGTATTGTTCGATGTTCCATGCCGCGAGCGCCCTGATCTACTCCCGGAATCTGCGCGAACAAAACCATTACTGCCTGATCGAAGCCGTCCGGATTCTGTTCGTGGAGACGAGGCTGCTCTCGGCATCGGTTCTCGAAAGCTTCAAGGAAGCTAAAAATCTCCGGGAGGACGCCGATTACTACAAACGGTGGACGCAATCCGGATGCGAAAAGCTGCGAAAAGCGGCGCGACTTTTCCTGAAGAGCGCCCGCGAAATCGTCGGCCAATCCTGAAGCCGGCCGTCGCCCGCAGGCCCGGGCTCAGCGCAGGCGCCGGTACTTGATGAGGAGCGATCCGGGGGCGGCGGGGATTTTGATCAAAAGGCCTTCGGCCAGCTCCCGGCCGCTCTTGGCGACGACGATGCCGTAGTCGTCGAAGTCCATTTCGTAGTCGGCGGCCGGCTCGAGCCCGTGGAACGCGACGGTGATCGAAGCCGCAGCGGCGTGAGGCCTGCGGAAGGCGAGGACGATGCCGTCGCGCTCCTCCGGCCGGTCCCACTGGAAGGCCGCCCAGGCCTCGTCCGAGGTCGAGTAGTCCGTCAGCGGGTAGAAATCGCCGAAGAAATAGGGCCGCAGGGACCGGCACTCGGCGAGATCTGCGACCGCCTGGCGGACGTCGAAGGAGCCGTTAAGCTCCCAACCCATGACCACCGCGCCGCCCATCGAGCTCCGGAAATAGTACGGCTCGGGGTTGTTGTTGCCCGTGCCGCTCGCCGGGACGAAGAGCTGAAGGCCGTAGGTGTGGCACTGGTAGCCGTTGGGCTCGAAGTAGGAATAGTCCGTCCGCCACAGGGGAACGCTCCGGCTCGTCGTTTCGAGGTCGATCCGCCGCCCGCCCGAGGCGCAATTGTCGATGAGCAAGCCCGGGTTCCGGGCGAGGAGCCCGTCCCAGTAGGCGTAGAGGCCTTCGACGTGCTTCATCTCCGCGATGCCGACGCGGTCCGGCGCGTCCATGGCCTGCCAATAGGGGGCCGGGTCGAAGTTGAAGTCCTGGCGGTAGATGGTGACGCCTTCCGTTCGGAGGAAATTCGAGACGGTGTCCGTCAGCCACTTCACTGCCGCCGGGTCGCCCAAGTTGAGCAGGCGGTTGGGATTTCCGGCGAGCTTCGTCAGCCATCCCGGGTGCTCGCGGTCGAGCCGCGTCCCCTCGTAGACGCGCTCCGGCTCGAACCATAGCACGAAGCCCTTCCCGCCCCAGTCCTTCGCGGCTTGCGTAACCGGCTTGAGGCCGCGGGGGAAGTTCGCCCGGTTCACGGTCCAGTTCCCGACTCCCGTCCACCAGCTCTTTGTGGCGTTCTCGTACCAGCCGGCGTCGATCCAGCAGTCGTCCGGCTCGATACCGAACTGCCGCAGCCGCTCGATCATGGCGACGGCATAGGTCTCCGTGGCGCAGACGTATTCGTTGCAGGGAAAGGGCCCGCCGAAGCCGACGCCGTGGCTGATGGGCAGGACGAGCGGCCGGCCGCCCGGCCGGGGCGCGTGGTGGGCGAGGAGGAAGCGGCGGAAGAGGTTGTGGCCGGCCAGCCGGTCCTCCCCTTTCCAGAAGAGGAGTGCGATCGAGGGCGTCCGGACCTCCTCTCCGGGATAAAGCCTGAAACGTGTCCGGGCCATCCCGGCGTCGAGCGTGACGCGGCCGTCCGCGGCACGGCGGACGGCGGCCTTCCACCGGCCGCTCCAGCCGACGGCGGCCACGATCCCCCGCCCCGCGGCGGCCATGTTGAAGAACGGCAGGGCCTCGGTGTCCGAAGACCGGCCCGCCGTGGGGCCGAACCGGACCTCGCCCTTCGCCGCCAGGACGTCCTCGATGGGGGCGAAGTCCGAGCGCTCGGCGCTGCTCCCGCGGGCCCGGTAGAGAATCAGGGGCCCGCCGGCCAGGCTGTCCATCACGGCCGAGCAGGCCAGGACGTCGGCGATGACGGGCGTCTCGGCGCGCCCCTCGTTCCTGAAGCGGGCGACCCATTCGACCGCCGGATAGTCCTTGAAGAGCGTGTAAACGACGGTCAGGCGCAGCCCCGTCGCCGAGTCCGAATAGACGACGGTCTTCACCGTCCGGTCCGGCGAGGCCTGCGTGTCCGCCCGCACGGCCCATTTCCCGATGAAGGACGCGGATGGCTTCCCGTCGTATTCGAAGGCCAGCGGCGGAGCCGAGGCCCGTTCGACGCGGGCGGCGGAGAAGCGTTCGAGGCCTGCCCTGTCATGGGCGGACGCGGGGTCCCATGCCGTCGCGGAGAGAGAGATAAGTAAGACAGAGGCCGCGACGATCGCCACACTGAGGGATTTTTTGGCCATCGTTCACTCCTTGCCCTGAGGTTTTGGGGCCCTACGAGCTTAGTATTTTCTGCGTCCTGCGCACACCATATCCCAAAACGGCGCCGGGCTCAACCTCGCCGGACGGGCGGAAGGCGGCTTCCCCAGCGAGAACTTCTCAGGCGCCGGCCGTCTATCGATGGGGGGCCGGCCGGAAGAGCTTGACAAGCAAAGCTTTACTTTTTATATTATGTAAAGTATTATAAATAATGTAAAGGATTGGGGAAATGACGTCGAGCACCGTATCTTCGAAGAGCCAGATCACTCTGCCCGCGGCCGCCTGCCGCGAGGTGGGCATCAAGCCCCACGACCGGGTTCTCATCGAGGTCCGGGGCGGGGCCATCGTCGTCCGGGCGGCGCCCGACCTGATGTCACTCAAAGGGGCGCTGGGCGAGGCTCTGCCTCCGGATGTCGAGGCTTCCCGGGCGTCCCGCGCCGTCTCCCGGCGGGTCAAGGCCAAAGCATGACGGACTGGTTCGTGGACTCCAACATCTTCCTCCGCTTCCTGACCGTCGACGACCGGGGGCAGCATCCGAAGGCGGCGCGTTTCCTCGAGAAGGTCGCGCGGGGCGAATGCCGGGCCGTTTGCGGCCCGCCGGTGCTCTTCGAACTCGCCTGGACCCTGCGCGCCGCATACAAAACGCCCCGGGCCGAGGTGCTCAGGATCCTGAGCGCTATTTACGCCATGCCGGGTATCGTCCTCGTGGACGCTCCCCTCGTCGCCGCAGCCCTGACGCTGGCCGGTGAAGCCGATTCGGAATTCGCTGACGCCTACATTGCCGCGAGCGCGAAGGCCGCCGGGTGCGCCGGCGTGGCCACGTTCAATGCCAGGGACCTTGCCCGTTTCGGCCTCCGCCTGGCGGATTTGTGACCGCCGGTCCGGAAGCCGTCCCTTCCCTCGCGTGCCCGGCGTCACTCGCCGCTCTTTTTGTCCGAGAAGTGGACGAAGGAGAAGCATTCCGGGATGTGGGAATCGTAGACGCCGTGGCGGTTCAGGGCCCAGCCCGGGTGGGGCTCGGCCTTGACGCCGCAATACTCGAGGAGCTCGAAGCGCGAGAAGTCCATGCGCCAGACGTCCCCGTCCAGGGGGGGAACGGGGCGGCGGCCGGCCAGCACCTTCATTCCGGCCCAGGGGAAGGCGATCTCTGCCGTCCAGCCCTTGTCGATGTTGGTGGCGTCGTTGATCGTGCCCGAGACCTGTACTGCGGCCTTGAGGCCGGGGAAGTCCCAGTCCATGAAGGCCCAGCGCGCCCCCCGCGGGTGCCGGCCGTAGCGCGAGGCGTCCTGGAACCCGCCCAGCACGTCGATGCGCCGCCCGAGAAGGTCGAACTCGGGCGTGTCGAAGCGGCTCCCCTTCCTGTAGGCGTCCTGCCAGATGTAGAACACCTCGTAGATCGTGCCCAGGGCGTTGATCTGGAACTCGTAGTAACAGTCCTCCCCGCCGATGAAGATCTCGATGTCGTTCTCCGTCCAGACGAAGGAATCCCGGTCGATGAGGCGGGCCCGGACGTTTGGCTCCTCCACCCAGAAGGCGACATACAGGGCCTCGTCGTCCCAGAGGGAGGCCATCCGAGTCTCGAGGAAGCCGGGGACGCCCGTCACGAGGTCGACGAACCGCCGCGACTTCGGCGCCCTCTGCCACTCCAGCGTGTCCAGCCGCCCGTTGACCTCGATCCGGCCGCGCGCCCGGAGGCACGTATAGTGCGCCAGGTCCTTCTCTTCGCATCCATACGGCGAATCCATGCTCTCTGCCCTCCCTGCGACCGGCGGTTCCCCTTCAAAATACACAAGATGCCCGCCCCTCGTCAAGCTGCGGAACGGGGCGGCCGGAGGCCCGGCCGGGGCTTTTGATTTTCGGGCCGAAACATGCTAGATTTCCTAGCGCCGGGTTCGGTGAATGCGGAGCCCCAATTCATCGAGGAGAACCTCATGACCATCGAAGAAGCGATCAAGACGGCCCTCCAATACGAACGCCGGGTTGTCACCGTCTACGAAGAGGCGGCGAAGGGCAGCCTCGACCCGACCGGAAAGCGGGTCTTCGCGACCCTCGTCGAAGAAGAAAAGAAGCACGTCGAGTATCTCGAAAGCAGGCTGCGAGAGTGGAAGGCGACGGGCCGCCTCGAGCCAGTGGCGCTGAGCAGCGTGGTGCCCCCGGCGGCGCGCATCGAGGAGGGCATCGGCAAACTCAAGAGCCGCGTCGCAACGAAAGCCAAGGAGACGGAGGTGCGGCTCCTCAAGCGCGCTCTCGACGTCGAGGTCGAGACGAGCCGCTTCTACGAGGGGGTCGTCAAAGAGCTTCCCCCGGAGGGCCGGCAGCTGTTCGAGAGGTTCGTCGAGATCGAGCACGGCCACCAGGCCATCGTCCAGGCCGAGATGGACTCGGTCTCCGGCTCAGGCTTCTGGTTCGACGTGCAGGAATTCACGATGGACGGCGGCTGAGCCGCGGGAGGCGCCATGCCCAGAAAAGCCATCAACCACCCCAACATCATCACCATCGAGCGGCATATCCTCGAGGAGCAGGCCTTTCATCCCGACGCGACGGGCATCCTGACGAACCTCCTCTACGACATGGCCCTGGCGGGAAAGGTCATCGCCAGCAAGACGACGAGGGCCGGCCTGGCGGAGATCCTGGGCCGGACCGGCGACGTCAACGTCCAGGGCGAACAGGTCATGAAGCTCGACCGCTTCGCCGACCTCACGGTCTCAAGGCTCACCGACCACACGGGCCGGCTCGGCGGCCTCGCCTCGGAGGAGAACGCCGACTTCCTGCCCATCCCGGAAAAGTATCCGCGCGGGAAATACCTCCTGCTCTACGACCCCCTCGACGGGTCGTCGAACGTGGATTACAACATGCCCGTCGGGACGATCTTCGGCATCTTCAAACGGACCCTCGAGGACGGCCCCCTGACGGTGGCCGAGTTCCTCCAGCCGGGGCGGGACCTCGTCGCCGCCGGCTACATCTCCTACGGGACAAGCACCATATTCGTCTACACGGCCGGGCACGGGGTCCACGGCTTCACCCTCGACCCGGCGGTCGGGGAATTCCTTCTCTCCCACCCCTATATCCGGATGCCGTCGCCGGCCAAGTATTTCAGCGTCAACCTTGGTTACCAGATGTACTGGAGCAAGGGCGTGCAGAGCTACACCAAGTACCTCCAGGGACGCGAAGGGGGCGTCAAAGGCCTGTCCCTGAGGTATATCGGAACGCTCGTCTCCGACTTTCACCGCAACCTTCTCGCGGGCGGCGTGTTCTACTACCCGGGGGACACAAAGGACTCCAAGACTTCCTCGGGCAAACTCCGGCTGCTCTATGAGGCCGCGCCCCTGGCCCTCATCGCGGAGCAGGCCGGAGGCTACGCCTCGGACGGGACCCGGCGCATCCTCGACATCCGGCCCGAGTCGCTCCATCAGCGGACGCCCCTGTTCATCGGCAACAGAAACCTCGTCGAGAAGGTCGAGGAGTTCATCCGCAACGAGGACCGCTGAGGCCGGCCGTCCCCTCACGAACGGGTCAGCAGCTGCCCGACGCGGTATCCGGCCGCGAGGTAGAACCGGAGGTCGAAGGCGTTGTCCCCGAGGTCGATCGGCGTCGTGCCGGTCAGCCGCATGAACTCCCTCTCGATCTCATGGGCCCGGCCGCGCGGCAGCGGGCCGGAGCGGGGGTCGAAGGCGCGCCAGAACACGTCCCACAGCTCCCGCGCCCCCGCGGGCAGGTCCTTCAGGCTCACGCGTGGCTTGCCCTTGGGGCCGACGCGGATCCAGTTTTCCTCGAGTGCCCGGATGAGGGGATAGGGATGCGGCACGCCCGCGTCGCCGGAAAAATAATGGAAGGTCCTCGTATCGTCGATGTACGTGTAGTAGATGTCCCAGAGCGGCTCCTCCGAGGCCATCCACGCCGTCCCGTACTTGGCGGTCAGGTCGAATTCGTCGGAGTAGCCGACGAGGGACAGGTCCTTCGGGTCGAGCGTGCGGTCGCTGTAGTAGAAAGGCACATAGGATTCCGCGAGGTCGCGGAGCGTCGGATACTCCGCGGGCCGGCCGTCGAGCCGGGGGTAGCGCGAGTGGGCGTTCGCGCCGTAGAGCTTCGTCTGCGGGTCCTGCCAGACGACGAGATTGTGGTCGGCGTCCTGGCTGGCCTCGAGCAGGACGAGCCGCGGCCGGCGGCCGTGGATGAAATTCACGGCGTAGGCGAATATCGCCCCCTCGAAGCAGTGGGCCGCCCCGGCCTGCAGGACCCGGCGCGGCGGGTTCGCCGTCTCTTCCTGCTCCACCGAGGCATGGTCGTCGTTGTAATAGAGCCGCTCGTTGAGGAACTCCTGGACCCGGGCGGGCGTGTCGAGGGCGGCCAGGACGACCCTCTCCTCCTCGGCGAAACGGAGGCCGAGCCCGGCGCACCGCGCCTCGAACCAAGCCGCCCGGGCGGGATTGACCGAGCTGCGGTAGAGCGCGGCGAAGGAGCGGAGCTGCTCCTCGGGCGGAAGCCGGGGAATGCCCTCGGGCGGAATCGGTCTGCTCATCCGTTCGTCCTCGGGGAATCCACTCTATCATACACCGGGCCCCTGTGTCGCGCGCCGGGCAGCCTGCGCTTTGAGCTTATCCCCGCATCTTGCGCTTCGCGATCGTGGAAAAGTTCCAAGAAAAGGATGGCTGGCACGGCGGAGGGCTCCCCGCCGCGCGGAGCGGCTGGGCCCCACCGGGGGATGGGAGCCGCGAGCACGGACGGGGAGGAGCCGGGACAGGATCCGTCCTTTTCGCGGACTTCGTTCATCGCGAAGCGGAAGTTGCGGGGCCCGAGGGGCACGACTTGGCTTCACCTGACGCGGAGCTCGCGCGTCGCTTCGGCCTTCTCGCCGCTCGCGGTGTCCACCGCTTCCAGGACGAGCCGGTAGGATCCCGGCTCGAGGGCAGGGAGGCTGATTTCGGCCACGACCGTATCGACCCGGAAGGTTCCCGGCTCTCTTTTCTGCGAGGCGGGGCTTCCCCTTACCGTCTTGACAACAGACAAGGGACAATCGATCCTCCGGCCCGAGGCACTCTCGATAAGCGAGGCGCGGAAGGCCGGCTCCGCGCCCTTGGACCCGGACTGCGAATAGCCGGCCACCACGGTCAGCTTGGAGGTCCCCCGCTCGAGCGTCCCCACGACGGGCCAGGCGCCGGCGTCGATCTGGGGATAGATCCGCCGCAGCGCGGCGATCTCCCGGCCCGGCTCCTTCCTCTCGGAACCCGAGAATTCCATGTAGCAAGCCGGGCGGCCGGGGACGAGAAGAAAGGGCGCAGAAAGAGCCGGCCGCCCGGCCGCGACGGCGGGGACGGTGACGTCGGCGGACGCGACCGCCGCCCGGCCCGTTTCGAAGTTTCTGAAGACGAACCGGCACTTGTAGGACCCGGGCGGAACCGAGGCCGCAAAATACGGCACATAGGCCGGAGCGTCGAGCGACTTCCGCTTGATCTCCCCCCGGCGGCTCGCGACGGCCCGGCTCATGCCGTCGAAAACGAGGGCCACCATCTCCGCATCGTTCCCCAGGACATCTTCCATCTGGTCGACTGGGAACTCACTGAGGAGGACGAGATCGGTCCCCTCGCCCGCGGGACCCGGCAGGGCGACGAGCGGCAGGGCGAGCGGCGCCTGGGAGACGGGCCGGGCGCTGAGCGCCAGGTCGTAGAGGTCGAGGTCCTTCTCGAACTTCGTGAGCTTCCGGAAGCGCTGGGGGCTGTAAAATCCGCCCTGGGTGGTGACCCGGCACCCCTTCCTCTTGACCTCCACCCGGATCTCGTGGAACTTCCCGTCCCACGCCTCGTTGACCCGGAATCCGAGCACGTAGAAATTGCCGGTCATGTCCTGGATCGACGCGGCGATCTTCTCGTCCTGGGCCGCATCGAAGAAGTAGCGGCCCCCGGACCGCTCGGACAGGAGCTCGAGGGCATGGTCCCCCCGGGCGTCGGGGCTCTTGAGGAAGGCCCTCTCCCCTTCGACGTTCACGGAAAAGACGGGACAGTTGGCGGACGTGAACTCCCGGATCATGGCCTCGTATTCGGTCCGGACCCGTGAATCCTCGAGGTCGTAGAGCAGGCCCCTCGGCACGCCCGCGGAAAAGAAGATGATGTTCTTGAAGCCCGGGATGTACCTCAGGGCCTTGGCCAGATTCCCCATAGCCATAGCGAAATCGAAGGTCCGCTTCTTGACGAATTCCCAGTTGGAGTCGAAGCCGGGCGTCAGCATATCGAGGTTGTCGTCTCCCCATGTCGGCTCGGCCTCCGCGCGATCACTGGTCTCTCCCTTGAGAGGAATCCCGCCGCTCGAGCTGCGGCCCGTGATCCCCCCGATCCCCTGAATGATCCGCCGGACCAGGGCGTGGTCGGTGGTCAGGTTGGTGTACAGGGAGAGCCCCCCGAAAGAGCCGTACGTCATGACGGCCACTTCATCGGAGGGAAGGACCTCTGCAGCGAGGAAGCGCAGGGCGGCCCCGACGGTTCTCTTCAGCCCGATGTGGTCGATCCGGGCGAGGTCGAGGAGCATGAAAAATTTTCGGCTCAGCATGGGCGCGGCCCGCGGCGTTGGCGTGGCCGCGAGGGTCTCGCTTTTCTCCGCCGGCAAGAACGCGTGCCTCTCGAAGTCCGTGATCTCCCGCCGCTCCCCGTCCACGTAGAGGACGAAGTCGTCTTTCCCGAGGTCCGTCACAGCCTTTCCCGCGCTGTCGGTCACGTAGGCCTGGACGAGCTTGAGGCAGACTGTGACTTCGTATTCGATGGCCTTCTGCCCCGGCCGGCCCGCGGCTTCCTGGCCCGGGGAATGCCCCGAAAGCCCCGCGAGGAACGCGGCCGCGAGGACGGCCACGGCCCTGCCCCGAAAGAGAACGTTTCCCCCACCGACCATCAATCGCATGATAGGCCCCCGGGAGAGTGAAGTCAAGCCGGGGTGAGACCGCGCCCCGGCGGTCATCGCCCGGGGGGATGCCGGCGAGCCGAAAAATCACCCCCGTCATCGCCGCGGGCGACGATTGATGAAGATTCAGCCTTCGGGGACAATGCCCGCCTGGGCTGAGATTTCCGCGAATGGGAAGGAACCAAATATGGAAAGAATCAAGCTCTTCCTGATCCAACACTTTGAAAAGATCCTCGTCGCCGTCATCCTCGCGGCCGCGATCCTCGGCACCTTCTTCATGCAGGACAAGACCCTGCTACTCAACTTCTACTTTCTTCCGGTCGTTTTCTCCTCCTACTACCTGGGGAAGCGGCTCGGCGTCCTGGCGGCCTTCCTCTCCGTGCTGGCCGTCATTGTCTGCGTCATCCTCTTCCGCGAACACTTCATCCTCACCGACCAGGAGTTCCGGGGGCTGTTCATCCTCTCGTCCTGGGGAGGCTTCCTTCTCCTCACGTCCTATGCCGTCGGGAGCCTCTACGACCAGAAGGAGAGGCGGATGGAGGAGCTCCAGAAGGCCTACGTCGGCATCCTCGAGATCCTCTCGAAGTACATCGAGACCAAGGACGGGTACACGAAGGGACACTCCATTCGGGTCTCCGAATACGCCAAGGCGACGGCCATTGCCATGGAGCTACCGCGCCACGTCGTTGAGAACGTCCGCGTCGCCGGCCTGCTCCACGACATCGGCAAGATCGAGATCTCGAGCGAGGTCATCCAGAAGGCCGCGGCCCTGACGCCGCAGGAGAGGGATATCGTCGACGCCCACTCGGAGCGCGGCGGCGTCATCCTGGCCAAGGTCGGCGAGGTCCTCCAGGAGGTCGTCCCGATCGTCGTCGCCCACCATCGTTACTTCGAGAAGGCCCTGGATTCGTCCGGGGATTCCCTCAAGGAGATCCCCCTCGGCGCGCGGATCGTCGCCGTCGCCGACGCCTTCGACGCGATCACGACCGACCGTCCCTACCGGAAGGGCAAGCCGCCGTGGGAGGCCGTCCAGGAGATCGTCGATCAGACCGGGCGCCAGTTCGACCCCGAGGTCGTCGAGGCCTTCCGGCGCGTCATCGCGTCTAAAATCGAGCAGATCTGAGGCCTTCCGCCCGCCCGGCGCCCGCCGCCTGCCCAAACCTTTTGACAAACGGGGATTTCTTTTCTATGCTTAAAAAGAGGAAATCCGTGAGGGAAAGCCCGAAAGGGACGTCGGTTCTTGTCCTCTATAATTTCTGCGGCGTGGACGAATACGAGACGCTCCGCCGGAAGGTCCTAAACGGCGACGTCGTCTCCCCGACGGGCGACAACAAGGACCTCGAGAGCATCTCGACGCTGCGGGAGGAGATCGAGGCCATCGTCAAGGCCCTCGCGGACGAGGGCTTCGACTCCCGGGCCGTCAACATCGAGGACGATTTCGACCGGCTCCTGAGCAGTCTGACCTCCCCGCGGCCCGACGTCGTCTTCAACCTCGTCGAATACTTCAACGACGATCCCCTTTGCGAAGACCGCGTCGCCGCCCTCTACGACCTGCTCCGGATCCCCTACACGGGCTCCCCTCCGATGACCCTGGCCGTCTGCCAGCGCAAGGGGCTGGCCAAGCAGATCCTCCAGGCCTTCCAGATCCGGACGCCGCGCTACAAAGTGGCAAAGGAGAGGCCCGTCCCCAAGCTGACGGGGTTGAGGTACCCGCTCATCGTCAAGCCCGCCTGGGAGGACGCCAGCGCCGGCGTGGACGACTTGGCCGTCGTCGAAGACCGGGCGCAGCTCGAGGGTCGCGTCGGCATGATCCTCGACGAATACCAGCAACCGGCCCTCATCGAGGAGTTCATCGAGGGCCGGGAGCTCGGCGTCTCGGTCATCGGCAACGAGATGCCGCGGGTGCTACCCGTCGAGGAGCTGGACTTCTCCGCCCTGCCTCCCAACTACCGCCGGATCATCAGCTTCGAATCCAAGTGGGACCCCCTGCACGAGGCGTTCCACCTGGGGAAGCTCGTCTGCCCGGCAAAGCTGTCGCGTGCGATCCGTCATAAGGTCGAGAAGACCGCCCTCCTCGCCTATCAGGCCCTGGGCTGCCGCGACTACGCCCGCATCGATATGCGCCTCGACCGGCAAAACCGCCTCTTCGTCCTCGAGGTCAACCCGAATCCCGACCTCACGCAGGGCGTGGGGCTCATCGCCTCCGCCGAGGCGGCGGGCATCCCGTTTGCGGCCGCCCTCCGCCTGATCGTCGAGGAGGCGCTCAAGAGGCGGCCCGCGTCCGACGGCCCCCGGGCGGAGGAGAAGGCCGGGACGCCTCCTGGTCCGGCGAGGGCCGAAGGGGGCTCCGGATGATCGACATCCGGAGGCTCCTGTTCAACCAGGACACGAGAAAGCTGGAGGTCCTGACGACGCCGGTGAACCGGCTCGGCCTGCATCTGAAGACGTCCCTCGTCCAATCCCAGATCGAAAAGCTCCTCCAGCGTCTGAAGCGGCGGGGCATCCGCCTCAAGCCGAACTTCTACCTCGGCGAGGACTGGGGCTGCGTCACGGGCACGGTCAACATCGAGGTCGGGTTCTACGACGCCTCGGCCCTGCTCAAAGACCTGAACCGGGAAGTCCGGGGATGGACAAATGACACCCGGACCGTCGACTACCTCCTCCGCCACGAAACCGGGCACGCTTTCTGCTACGCCCACAAGCTCTACAAAGACCGGGAGTTCCGGGACGTGTTCGGGGTCGAGGGTAAGTTCTTCGAAACCTACCCCGCAACGGACCGCTTCAAGCCCCATCCCTGGAGCCGGGACTTCGTCAACCCCAACCGGGACCACTACGCCCAGAAACACCCCGACGAGGACTTCGCCGAGACCTTCGGCGTCTGGCTCACCCTCCCGTCCAATTGGAAGAAAGCCTACCGAAACCGGAAGGGCGCCCTGACGAAGCTGCAGTTCGTCACCAAGGTCGTCAACCGCTTCGGCGACAAGCCGCTGCAGATCACGGCCGACCCGGGGGAGGTCGACGTCCCCGTCGAGGCCCTCAAGCAGACCGTCGCCGAGGTCTTCGGCGCCTCGCTCTACAGGTACCGGCGGAAGGCCACGGGCTTCATCGACCCGCTGCTCAAGAAGATCGGGCGCTACCGGCCCCGGCCCGCGGACTCGGCCGTGATCTCGCTCGCGGACGTGATCGCCGCCCACCGCAAGTTCATCGTCGACGCCCTCGTCCGGAACGCCGGGGTGACGACGGCCCAGGCGACGCTCCTGATCGTCAAGATGCAGAACCGGTCGCGGGATATGCACCTCTTTGTGCCCCTGTCCACCATGAACAAGAGCCTGGTCGACGTCGCGGGGCTGGCCTCGGCTCTGGCCACGCAATTTTCCGTCAGCGGCGGCATCCTGCACTGATCGGTGCCGGGTTCTCTCCGTTGACGAAGATTCGAAATTCGCCAAAGGGGGAGGCCGGAATGAAAGGATCCGGATTTTGGGGAGTTGCGGCGGTCATGATCGCGGCCTCGGGCCTGGCGTACGCGGCCGCCGTCCCGGGCGGGCCACAAGCGGCGCAGGCCCAGAACGCCATCTCCTGGAACAACTGGCTCGCGGCCAAGAGCACGGCCGAGAAGTACGACGCCGAAGGAAAGTACATCGAAGCCCTGCAGTACTACCTGGAGTACGCCCGCCAGGCGGAAGGCCTGGGAAGCCCGGAGCTCGTGGCGTGGGGCAAGAACAACGCCGCCTACATGATCATCAAGAGGCACAAGCTCGACCCGTCCGTCGACCTCGGGCCGGCCAAAAATCTCCTCGAGGAGGCTCTCGCGCTCGGCAAGGCCACGAACGACTGCAAGAAGTGCCTCGACCAGAACATGGAGTATATCAACCTCTTCCTGAAAAAGTGAGGAGGGGGCTCCTCCGCGGGGCCGCCGGGAAGACCGCCGGAGCGCAGGGAAATCTCTAGAGCTCGCGGAGCGCCGCGGCCACCGGACGGCGCACCGCCCGGATCGCCGGCGGGAGACCGCCGATGAGGCCCATGAGGAGGGCGAAGGCCAGGCCGACCGCCATGAGCCCCGGTGTCACCCGGAAGGCGAAGGCCAGGTGGGAAAACGTCTGGAAGTTGATCGTCCCCGTTGTCCAACCGTTGAGCGGGACGACGGCCGCGCAGCCGAGGAGCCCGCCCAGCCCGGCGATGAACACGGACTCGAAGACGAAGCTGAGGACGACGCTCCCCCCGCCGAAGCCGAGGGCCCGCATGGTGGCGATCTCGCGCGTCCGCTCCGAGACGGCCGAATACATGGTGTTGAGGGCCCCGAAGACCGCCCCGATGCCCATGATGAACGCGACCAGGGTCCCGAGGACCGTGATCATCGTTGTGAGCGACTCGGAGTTCTTTTCGTAATAGGCCCGCTCGCGCTCGGTCTGAACGCTGAGGCGCGGGTCCGAGATGAGGGCGTCCTTGAACCCGCCGAACTCGTCCGGCGACGTCAGGTGGAGGGTGACCGACTGGAAGACGTTCGTCGGCCGCTTGTAGACCTGGTTGAGGACGAGCGCGTCGCACCACAGCTCCGAGTCGAAGGCGCTTCCGCCCGCGTCGAAGAGCCCGACGACGGTCCACGTTCCCCCGCCGAACTTGACCGACCGGCCGAGCTCGAGGCCCGCGTAGGTGCCGGCCACGTTCCGCCCGGCGACAAGCTCGTTCAGGCCGGCCCGGAACATCCGCCCCTGGGTAATCCTCACATTGTTCCGGACCTCCAGCACGCGGGGCGACACCCCCCGGATCTGGAGGTTGGCGTCGGTCCCCGTCTTCTTGAGCGGGAAGCCGGCCACGACGACGACCTCAGGGCTGGCCAGCGGGCCGTCCGCACCGCGCGCGACCTCGGTCGCATTCTCGATGATCCGGACCTGGTCAAGCATGAGGGCACTGTACATCTCGGCCGTCGGCCCGGCCCTCAGGACGATCGCGTTCCCGGGCGAGCCGGAGGCCACGAGCGTGGCCCTGAAGCCGTGCGCCATCGAGAGCATGGCCACGAAGACGCCGACGGCCCCGGCGACGCCGAGCACGGCGACGATGCCCGACGTCCAGCGCTGTCTCACGCTCCGGACGTTGTAGACAAGGGGGATCGCCACCTTCAGACCCTCCGCAGGGCGTCGGCGACTTTGAGCCGCATCGCCTCCAGGGCGGGGAGCGCCCCCGCCAGAATGCCGACCGCCAGGGCCAGGACGAGCCCAAAGGCCAGGCTCGAAGCCGGCAGGAAGATCCTCATTCCCGACAGAACGCCGGACAGGCGGGGGCACACGGCCCTGGCGGCCGCGATCCCCACCGCACCCCCGGCGAGGGCGATCAGGACCGATTCGCCCAGGACCAGCCACAGGACCCGGACATCGCCGAAGCCGACGGTCTTGAACACCGCCAGCTCGCCCGTGCGCTCGCGGACGGCGATGGCCATCGTGTTCCCCGTGACGAGGAGCAGGGTGAAGAAGACGACGCTGCCGATGGTCAATATCAGGAATTCGATGTTGCCGATCTGCTTGACGAAGGAAGCGGCGAACGCCTTCTCGGTCTCCGACTTCGTTTCCCACGGGGAATTAGCGAAGCGCTCGTCGATGGCCGCGGCGACCCGGAGCGCGTCGTCCGGGTTCGCGACCTTGACCACGTACCAGCCGACCAGCCCCTTCCAGTAGGCGGGGGCCTTCTCCTCGAAGTAGTCGCGCCGCAGCCAGAACTGGGTTGTGTCGTCGTCGCTCCGCGTGCCCCTGTAGATGCCGCGCAGGTTGAATTCCCAGACCCCCGGAAGGTAAGTGCCCTTGATCGGGATCCGGTCGCCGAGCTTCCAACCGAAGCGCTTGGCCGTCTCCTCGCCGGCGATGCAGCCCTGCCGGTCCTTCATGAACTCGTTCCACTCGTCGTCGGGGATTTTGTACTCAGGATACACCGCGCGCCACGTCTCCGGGTCAATGACGTATTGGGGGAAGAAGTTTTTCTCGTCCTGGTAGATACCCCCAAACCACGTGGCGTAGGCCACGCCTTTCACGCCGGGGACCTGGAGGATCCGTTCGCGGTAGGAGATCGGCAGGGGCTGGATGAGCGACACCCTGTTGATGACGATCATCCGGTCGACGCCGGCGACCGTAACGCCCTGGTTGAAGGCGCCCCGGACGGCGATGAGGAGGCCAAAGAGAAAGAGGGCGGCGGCAAACGAGCCGACGCTCAGGACGGTGCGGACCCTTTTCCGCCGGAGGTTGGCCAGGATGAGGCCCAGGTATTTCATGAGGCCTTCCGTTCCCCTTCGATGAGCGTGCCCTTGTCGAGATGGAGGATGGCGTGGGCCCGCTCGGCCGCCCGCGGGTCGTGGGTCACCATGAGAACCGTCTTGCCGTACTCGTGCACCAGGCGGTCGATGAGGCCCATGATCTCGTCGGCGCTCCTGCGGTCGAGGTCGCCGGTCGGCTCATCGCAGAGAAGGAACGTGGGGTCGGTGACCACGGCCCGGGCGATGGCGACCCGCTGCTCCTCTCCCCCCGAGAGCTGGCGCGGAAAATGCCTGGACCGCTCCGCGAGACCCACGAGCGCCAGCGCGGTCTCGACGTGCTTCCGCCGTTCGGCCTTCGAGAGGCGCGTGAGCAGCAGGGGCAGCTCCACGTTCTGGAACGCAGTCAGGACAGGGATCAGGTTGTACATCTGGAAGACGAAACCGACGTGGCGGGCGCGCCACGCCGTGAGCTTGTGGGCCGAGAGAGCGGTGATTTCCTCTCCGGCCACGGAAACGCTGCCCGTCGTCGGCAAGTCGAGGCCCCCGAGAAGGTTCAGGAGGGTCGTCTTGCCGGAACCCGACGGCCCCATGAAGGCCACGAACTCCCCCGGCTCGATGTCGAGGTTCAGCCCGCGTAGAACGTGCAGCTCCTCGCTGCCGCGGTGATAGGTCTTGCCGAGGCCCCGCACGCGGATGAGGCTGTTGCCGTTCGATGTCCCGTCGATCTTCACCATGGTGCCCGCCCTCGCATTATTTGACTCTGACGCGCTGGCCGTCGCGCAGGCCTTCGGGCCCGCCGACGACGACGCTGTCGCCGGCGGCGACCCCGGCCATGACCTCGACGTCGGTCCCGCGGCTCTCCCCGAGGGCTACGGCCCGGCGCTCGAGGCGGCCGTCGCGGACGACGAACACGACCTTGCGCCCCTCCGATTCCCTCACCGCCGCGGCGGGGACGAGCGCGCGCGGCAGCGCGGCCGGCTGTCCGCCCTCTTTTTCCTCGGCCAGGAAGGCCACCTTGACGCCCATGTCTGGGAGGATCCGGGGATCGAGCGCGTCGAAGGAGATGCGCACCTTGACCGTGGCCTTCTCGCGGTCCGCCGTGGGGATGATCGTCCGGACCTTGCAGGGGATGTGCCAATCAGGGTAGGCGTCGAGGACGGCGTCGACCTTCTGGTCCGGCTGCACCCGCGCGATGTACGACTCGTTGACGTCGACCTCGATCTCGAGCGAGGCCATGTCCACGATGGTCGCGATGCCTGTTCTGGTGAAGCCGCCTCCGGCCGAAATCGGCGAGACCATCTCACCGATCTGCGCGTCCTTGGAGACGACGACGCCGGCAAAGGGCGCCCGGACTGTGCAGTTTTCGACGTCCTGCTCGGCGACTCCAACCTCGGCCTCCGCTTCTTTGACCTGGTCGCGTGCGGCTTGGACCTGGGCGCGGAGGCTGTCGGCCGTCGTCTTGGCCTGGTCGAGGTCCTGGACCGCTGCGAAGCCGGCCTTCTCGAGTTCCTGCTGGCGATGGAGCTCCCGTTCGGCGTTGGCGAGGTTGACTTCGAGGCTGGCGATGTTCGCCGCCGTCGCGTCGCGGGCCCTGAGCGCCGCCAGAAGGCGCCGACGAGCATCGGAATCGTCCAGCCGCGCCAGCACCTGGCCCTCCGTGACCTTCATCCCCTCGTCCACGAGGACGTTGAGGACCCGAGCGGTGATCTTTGCGGCCACCGTGGCGCGCCGGCGCGGCGTGACGTAGCCGCTGGCGTTGAGAAGCGTGACGCCTTGGGCGTTGCCGGCGGGGCGCGCCGCCGCCGCCTCGACGACGGGGACGCGGGGCCGGAGGGCGAGGAGCACGGCGGCGACGACCATGAGCGCCGCGGCGGCGAACAGGCCCGCCCGCAGGCCCCGGCCCCGGCGCCGGTTGTTCCTCTGGCTGTCGTCGATTCTCAGCCCCGAGATATCGGGGCCGGCCGTCGGCCGCTGCGCATCCATCGTCTCTCTCCTCCACGAACCCGGAACGCCACCCGAAGCACCCAATTGCCCCCGAGGCGCGATCGATCAGGGGAATGTCTTCTCGAAGAGGGAAAACCCCTCGCTTTGGCCGAATCCTGATCCCCGGAAGACCCATTCTACCCTGGGCGCGGGAACGCTGTCAAACCCGGTGAAGGCCGTCCGGGCAAACCGTTACAGGCGAAAGGGAGCCGGCCGGCTATCGTCCGGGACGCGGGCCGGGCCTCCTCAGAACCGGAAATAGTCGTAAATCCGGACCTTCAGGATGATCTTCAGGATCGAGTTTGCGAGCGCGACGACTTCCCCGATCACCCACGCGGGAAGCAACACCCGGTACTGGAATTTCCTCAGGCGGGGGTACGGCAGGTCCCGGCCTTTGATGAGGAGGGCCAGGAAGACGGCGATGAAACCGAACATGCCCAGCGTCGCGCTCGTGATATGCAGGAGGAAAAGGACGCTCCGCCAGGGAACTAAGTGGGGTGCCCCGACGACGGCCGTGGGCGTCACCCGGAAGGAGGCTAGGAAGGCTGTGGCGACGTCGAGGACCACCGCCGCCCCCAGGTAGCCGAAAAACGGCGTTTTCCCGCGGTAAAACCGGCCGCTGGCCAGGACGTAGAGACAAAAGGTCGCAATGGCCAGGATGATATTGATCAGGACCGCCATTCTTTCCATTGGGGATTCTAGGTTTCGCCCCGCTCCCTGTCAAGCGCTTCGTCCGCGGGCCCGACCCGTTGTCTCCCCCCTGGGCAGGCTGTGCAAGGGCGCCTGATTCCTGTAACATGAGGGGGTCCGGGCCTGAAATCCCGGAACTCGTCCCCGGAGTATCCGATGGCTCGACCGTCTTCCGCGCGCCGCCGCTTCTGGATCTTCCTCGGCGCCGCCGCCTTCCTCCTCCATCTCCTCGTCGGAAAAGACTCCGTCCCCGTCGAAGACATCTATTCGCGCGGGATCTTCGTGGGCTTCCGCTGGCTCTGGGACGAGACGCTGGGCTTTTCGCCCGTCCCCATTCTGTATGTGCTTCTCGCGGCGATCCTCGTCTGGCCTGTCCGGCTCATACGGAAGCCCGTCGGATCGCGCATCCTGAACGCCGAGGCCGCCGGCCGCGCCGGGAATCCCGGGGACGCGAACCGCGCATCCCTCCCCGAGGCGCACGCGGCCGGGAGTCCGGAGAAACGCCCGTCGCTCGTGCTTCCGAAGATCGCCCGCTGGCTCCTCACCGCCGCGAGCTGGGCGGCGAAGCTCGTTTTCTTTTTTTACGTCTTTTGGGGATTCAACTACAACCGCGTCGCGTTCGAGAAGCAGCTCCGCCTGGACGTCGCGCCCCTCGACGCCGCCGCGGTCAAGGCCGAGGCCGAATGGGCGGCCGAAGGGCTGGCGGAGGCGCGGGCCGCGATCCCGGGCGCGACGGCCGCGGCGCTCGGCCCCGCGTCCGTTCCCGAGCGCCTTGAGCCGGAAATCCGCGCTTCGCTCGCGAAGGTCCTGAGGGACGCAGGATATCCCGCGCCCGGCCGGGTCCGCGTCCGGCCGCTCCTGCCCGGCGGCTGGCTGATGCGCTTCTCGTCGTCGGGCTTCTATCTCCCCTATACCGGCGAGGGCTATTTCGCGGCCACCCTCACGCCGGCGGAGAAGCCCTTCGTCCTCGCCCACGAGATGTCCCACGGCTTCGGGATCACGGACGAGGGCACGGCCAACCTGCTGGGCTTCCTCGCCTGCACGGCCTCGGACGACCCCGCCGCCCGTTATTCGGGCTATCTGGCATACTGGAATTACCTTTTCACCGCCCTCGCCCGCGTCGCTCCCGACGACGCCTTCCGGCTCGCGGCGCGCCTTCCGGCCGGCGTCAGGGCCGATCTCCGAGCGGAATCCGCGAACTGGGACCGCTATCGAGGCCCTCTGGAGCGGGCTTCACAGGCCGTCTACGAGCGCTACCTGAAGTCCCAGGGCGTCCGGGAGGGCATGAAGAGCTACGACCGTTTCGTCTCCCTTCTCGCGGCCTGGAAACGGCTCAATGGGCCGGGCCTTCACAAACCGGCGGCACCTCAGAATCCGTAGCCGAACGTGACCTGGACAATGCCGGTCGAAAAGAACGAATTGAAAGGCGTCTCGTAAGAGACCGCCAGATTATACCAGCCGGCCCTAAGGCCCACGTTGAGCACGAAATCCAAGGCGCTGGTCCCGGCGTACGAGCCGGTGAGCAGGATGGGATACGCCAGCCCTGCGCCGACGAACAGAATCTGGGGTCCCGTCGGCAGCAGTTTCGGCCAATAATTCACGAGCACGCCCGGCTGAATGGCCGCCGCACTGAAGTTCGTGAGCAGTTCCATTTGCGGCGCGACCGTGAAGGACCTGGCCACAAAGAAATCGTACTCCGCTCCCACTCCTATGCCCCCGGCCGAAGACGGCGCCGACGTGTCCCAGATGGCCGAGAGGCTCACAAACAGTCTTTTCGTCGCCGACCCGGTCTGAGCAGACGATGACTGTGACTGGGCTTCTTCGCCTGGCTGCAGAGCGAGCCCGATTTCAGGCGACGGCTGGAGCCGCTGTTCCGGTCTTGAATCAGAGGGCGTCTGGCTCACAACCTCAACAACACCCCTGTCGATATAGCCCATCGCGGGGAGGGTTCCCGCCCCGGCGGGCAGGTCGATCTTGTACCATTCTCCTTCCTGGCCCTCGCATTCGAGGATCGAACCCTGAAAGACCACCTTCAGCAGCGAGCTGTTCAGATCCGGCCCCTGTCTGACGTCGGCCGCAGAGGCGGTGACTCTCACTTGAGTTCCGGCCGCCTGGGCGCTGTTAGTCAAGGGGATCAGACCAACGAACACCGCTAAGAGAAAGACAACATGCCGTTTTGATTTTGGATAACGCATCTTGCCCTCCTGTGGCCCGATGTTCATATCATCAACCCCATTCGTTGTCAATACCCCCTAGGGTCCAGTAATAGCGGTTTCGACCCGATGCCCGCCCCGATCCGGCAACCCGCTAATCAAGAGTCCGGCCGCAGCGATGAGCGGATCATGACGGCCGAAGTGTAGATGATTACCGCCAGCACGACCCACTTGAGCGCGGTCAGCGGCAGGGAGACGACGATGTAGGCCGCGAGGAGGACGCCCAGCGCGCCGAACACGGCCAGGTTCAGGCAGGCCTTGCGGTCGTGGGCCTTCTCCCCGATGAAGCGCAGGCTCGCGGCCGAGATGAGCATGGCCGTCGAGGTCATCATGATCGGGAAGGCGACGCGCGGGCTCATGCCGAGCGCGTAGACCAGGGCCATACACGGCGCGTAGAACCCGACGCCGATGGTGTGCACAGCGCCCAGCCCGAAGCTGACCGCGGCGGCCAGGACGAGCTTCCCACCGGTGAGGCCGGTCGCCTCCCCTCCCCTAGGAAACCAGTGGAGGAGGCCGGCCAGCATGGCCAGGGCGATGGCCAAGAGCGCGAGTCCCAACCCCAGCTCGACCCTGCGCCGCGGCCAGTGGGACACGACGCCGGCGCCGAGGGCCGCGCCTATGGGAGCCGCGACGGCCATGCTGACAAGGGTCAGCGGCGCGACCTTCACCACGGTCATGAAAATGAACGCCTGGCAGACCGTGGGCAGGGTGTTGCCGACGTTGAGCGTCCCGGGGATGACCCGGTCGTCGACGAGCCTGAAGAACTTGAAGAGGGCGGTCTGCTGGGCGAAGCTCCCGATGCCCAGGGTATCGAGGAAATTCGTGACGAAGCCCGTTCCGGCCAGGGCCGGCCACGGGGCCCGGGAGAGCGTGTCCCGGTTCCTGGCGAAATCGACGGAAAAGGCGAAGCCGTAGATGGCCGCGAAAACCCCCAGGACCGATTTCAGCAGGACGATCATTCCGGTTTCCTCCGTTCGGGGCCCTCCGGCCGGACGGCCGACGACGATGGTATCCTCGGCCGCGGGCGGAAGTCAAGGACGGCGGTTCGGAGGAAAAGCCCCTAGCCCCCGAACGCGTAGCGAAGGAGGGTCCAGAGGGCGATGAAAAAGTCCTTGTGGCGGATCTTCTTGCCTTCCTTCCGGCTGCGGGCCTCGAAGGAGATGGGGACCTCTTCGATCCGGACGCCGCGGTTCTTCAGCTTCGCCGTGACCTCGAAGCAGAATTCGAACCCCCGGCAGCGCAGGCCGAGGGATCTCATGAGCCCCGTCCGGACGGCCTTGTACCCGCAGGCCACGTCCGTCAGGCGCGTCCTGTAGATGAGGTTGGCGATGACGTTCAGGGCCCTGTTCGCGACCCAGTTCTGCACGGCCATCTTCTCCGGCCAGGGGCGGGTCAGGAAGCGGCTGCCGTAGACCGCCTCGGCCCGGCCCGCGACGAAGGGCCGGATCAGGCCGGGGATGTCCCGGGGGGCGTACTCGAGGTCCGCATCCTGGACGATGACGATATCGCCGGCCGCCTCGGCCAGTCCCCGCCTCAGGGACAGCCCCTTGCCGAGGTTTTCCGCGTTAACCAAAAGCCGGGCGTTCGTCCGGGACCGGCAAAATGCGGCGAGGATCTCGCTCGTCCCGTCGCAACTCGCGTCGTCGACAAGGACGAGTTCGTAATCGACTGGGAACTCGACCGCTTCGACGGCCGCCAAAATCTCCGCGATCGTGCCGGCTTCGTTGTAGGCGGGGATGATGATCGAGAGTTTCATCGTTCAGCGCAGGCGATAAAGGGAGAAATAGTCGTTTCCTTTCACGAATTCGATCTCGACTGGAAAGCCGGACACGAGCGACCGCAGGTCTTGTCTCGCGTACGGATGATTGTAGCTCAGGACGATCCATTTGGCTCCGAAGGCACTCTTGATGATGTCCGGGAGTCTGTCCAGAACCGAGCCCGACTCGATTTTGCGGCCCAGCCCGGCAATCTCCGGGTCCTTCATCCGCGCCTCGATGGTCTGGATGAGAGGCAGGGCGTTTTCCCGAACCTGCCCGGCGTTAATGGCATACCAGAGCGCGAAAAGCCCCGGGTGGGCGACGTACATGGACTGCGGGTCGAGCATCAGCAGGTAGTCGACTTTGTCGGAGATGTAGAACATCGGCGCCGTAATAGCCCAGCTGTCGGTGTAGACGATATCTCCCGGGGCGGCTTCCGCATCGAGGACGTCCATCACCTCCTTCAGCGGCGCGTAGGGGACGATGGAGTTGGTCTCCCCATACGCCGTCCCGGCCTCCAGCGTCCCGATCGCCAGAAGGACCGCGGCGCAGCCCAGGGCGGCTGCCTTTTTCATCAGCCGCCCGAAAAGCGGGCTCGTCACGAGGACTTCGCTCGCGACGGAGGCGACGGCGAGGGTCGCAAGGAACGGCCAGTATTCGATGAACCGGTAAGCCCGCATGAGGAGGACGAAGAAGATGCCGGCCGTGGCGAGCAGAAAGAGGCTGCGGGCTGTAAGCTTCCTGGCCGAAATGAAGATGGCCAGCACGGCGAGGGAGAGCGCCAAGAAGCTCGACCAGTTGACGGTCAGCACTTGCCAGCTCGAGAGGGACGCCAGCTCAGCCGGGCTGTCGGGCAGTTTCGCCGCGGCCATTTTGAAAGTCACAACGTACAGGTAATAGATGTCGGAGGGAAAGTAGGGATTCGCGACCAATCCGGCGGCCAGACCACCGAGGGCAAACGCGAAAGGCCGCCACACCAGGCGCTTCTCACTGAGGGAGAAAACGACGCTCGCGGCAAACGCCACGACCGTCAGGAGATGCGGCGCGGAATAGGAATAGGCATAAGCGAAGGAGACCGCCCCCAGGAGCCACCACCTCTTTTTCAGGATCGTCCAGATTCCGGCGAGCAGGAGCAGGATCGAAAGGACGTGGGGCCGGATGAAAACCAGCCTCTGGTAGGACGGGCTCGAAACCATGGCCGCGAGGAGCGCCATCCCCAGCCAGGCCCATTTAGGATCGAAGGTCCTGAGGATCCTGAACATCAGGACGGCGATGAGCCCGATGAGGACGAGCATGGCCAACTTGACCGCGAGGAGCGGGCTCGCCGGAAGGAGCTTGATCCAGAGGCCGAGATAGATATGAAAAAGGAGATAGGGATCCGAGTAATGGTCTTTCTCGAAGGTAAAGAACATCCAGGGGAAGCTGTGGATGATGCCCTTCTCGACGACCAGGCGGCCCATCTTGGCGTGGAAGTAGCTGTCGAATTCGAGAAGGTCGGGGGAGTGGAAATACAGGGGGGTGAAGATGCCGGCGGCGACGAGGAAAACGGCCAGGAAGGCAAGAAGGGGCTTCTTCATCGCGGACTATGATAACGGAAACACGGCCCGCAAACAACCGGGGCGCCCGGCGCCGGCCCCGGTCAACGCGACGCGCGCGGCGGCGCGGCCCCCGCGGCGGAGCTGCCCTTCTTCGCCGGAGAGGGAGAATCCGCCGGGGCAGCGTCGAGGTTCGCGAGGTCGGAAACCTGCCATCCGCCGCCCAGGGCCGCGATCAGGCTGACGCTCGCGCCGAGCTGCCTCGTGAGAAGCTGGACCGCCAGCTGCTCGTTCGCCAGCGCCGTCGTCTGGGCCGTCACCACCTCGAGGTACGAGGTCACGCCGTTCATGTACCGGTTGTTGGCCAGCTTCAGGGCAAGCTCGGCCTCCGACACGGCGTCGGCCTGGTAGCGCGCCTCTTCGGCCAGGATCCTCAAGGCGGCCAGGTTGTCCTCGACCTGCTGGAAGGCCGTCAGCACCGTTTGCCGGTAGCCCGCGACCGTGGCGTCGTAGGCGGCTTCCGCCTGGCGCTGGGCGGCCCGCCGCGCGCCGCCTGCGAAGATGGTCTCGAATAGGGACGCACCCAGCGACCAGATGCGGTTCGGTAAAGAGAACAGGTTGGCCAGCTTCGGGCCCTCGTAGCCGCCCAGCCCCGAGAGGCTCAGGGTGGGGAAATAGCCCGCCACGGCGACGCCGATCTGCGCGTTGGCCGCGGCCATCCGCCGTTCCGCGGCGGCGATGTCGGGGCGCCTCTCGAGCAGCTCCGAGGGCAACCCCACGGGGACGGCCGGGAGAGCGACCTGGATGGGGGCGGCCGCGACCGATAACTCCGCCGGCGGCTTCCCGACGAGGACGGCCAGGGCGTGCTCGACCTGGGCCCGCGAGAGGCGCAGGTCGGTGACCTCGGCCAGGGTCGCGTCGAGCTGCGTCCTGGCCTGGGCGACGTCGACGCCGGACACGACGCCCTGCTTGAAACGGTTCTCCGTGAGAGTCAGGGTCGTCCGGTAGCCGACCACGGTCTTGTCCAGGAGGTCGATCTGCGCGTCCAGCCCGCGGAGAGTGAAATAGTCCAGGGCCAATTCCGCGTGCATGGCCAGCCGGACGCCTTCGAGGTCGGCGGCGGTGGCCTGAGCGCTGGCCACGCTGGCCTGAACGCCGCGCCGGATGCGGCCGAACAGGTCGATCTGCCAGTTCAGCTCGACGGGCACCTCCAAGGTCGTGATGGCCGGCGCGGGCTGGCCCGGCACGGTCGATTGATTGGTTATCCCGCTCGACCGCGTGGCCGAGGGCCCGACCCCCAGCGTCGGGAAGAGGGCCGAACGGACGCTCGCGACGAGTGCCCGGGCGCCGCGGTACTGGGCCTCCGCCGCGAGGATCGATTGGTTCGAAACGGACACCTGCTCTTCCAGAACATTGAGGTCGGGGTCGCCGAAGGCCTCCCACCATTCTCCGCGCCCGGCCGCGTCGTTCGGCCGGGCGGCCTTCCAGGTCAGCCCGACCGCGGCCTGCTTCTCCGCAAGTTCCTTGTAGGCGGCCGGCACGGGGGCCGCCGGCTTCCGGTAATTGGGGCCGACCATGCAGGCGCCGGCGAACAGGACCGGCAGGACAACTGCCGCGCGTTTTGGATTCATGTCCTCTCTCCATGGGAAACGAAGCGCCGGACGAGCGTCCGGCGGGCCGACCCGAGCCGCAGCCGGAAACGGTCGAGATAGAGATAGACGACCGGCGTCGTGAACAGGGTCAGCATCTGGCTGAAGATCAGCCCGCCGCAGATGGCGATGCCCATCGGCTGGCGCAGGTCCGCCCCGGTGCCGCGGCCGAGGGCCAGCGGCAGGGCGCCCAGGAAGGCGGCCATGGTCGTCATCGTGATCGGACGGAACCGGAGGAGGCAGGCCCGGAAGATGGCCTCCTCGGGCTTTTTCCCTTCGGACCGTTCAGCATCGATGGCGAAATCGATCATCAGGATGGCGTTCTTCTTGACGATGCCGATGAGGAGGATGATGCCGATCAGGGCGATGACCGACAGCTCGGCCCGGAACAGGATCAGCGCCACGAGCGCGCCGACTCCCGCCGAGGGCAGCGTCGAGAGGATCGTGACTGGATGGATGAGGCTCTCGTAGAGGATGCCGAGGACGATGTAGACGGCCAGGACCGCCGCCAGGATGAGGATGTCCTCGTTCGCGAGCGACGATTGGAACGCCTGGGCCGTTCCCGAGAAGCTCCCCCGGATGCCGGCCGGCAGGCGGATCTCAGACTCGGTGCGCTTGATGGCGTCGATGGCCGTCCCGAGCGCGACGCGGGGGGGGAGGTTGAAGGAGATCGTCACCGACGGGAACTGCCCCTGGTGATTGACCGTCAGCGGAGCCGTCGCGGGTTCGAAGCTCGTGAACGCCGCGAGCGGCACCAGCCCGGACGTCCCCGTCGGGATGTAGATGAGCTTGAGGCCCTCGGGGTTCTGCCAGTATTTCGGCGCGACCTCCATGACGACGTGGTACTGGTTGAGCGCCGTGTAGATGGTCGACACCTGCCGCTGTCCGAAGGCGTCGTAAAGGTAGTCGTCCATCGCCTGTGGGGTGATGCCCAGCCGCGCGGCGGTCGTGCGGTCGATGGTCAGATTGGCCTGGAGCCCCCGGTTCTGCTGGTCCGTGTTGACATCCGTCAGCTCCTTGAGCTGGCGCAGCTTATCATAAACTCGCGGGGCCCAGGCGAACAGCTCCTTCGGGTTATCGCCCTGGAGCGTGTACTGGTACTGGGACGCGCCGAAGCGGCCGCCGACCCGCAGGTCCTGGACCGACTGGAAATAGAGAGTCGCTCCCGGGACGTGGGCGAGTTTGGCCCTCAGGCGCGCGATGATCTGGTCCGCGGTGACATCGCGGTCCTCCCGCGGTTTCAGGCTGCAAAACAGCCGACCCGAGTTGACGGTGCCGCCGCCGATGAATCCCGCGGAGTCCTCGACGTCGGGGTCATGAATCACGGTATCGGCGAATTCCCGGAGCCTGATCCGCTGGGCCTGGAACGACGTATCCTGGTCGGCGATGATCGAGCCCGTCAAGCGGCTCGTGTCCTGCTGCGGAAAGAACCCTTTCGGGATCCTGACGTAAAGGAAGACGGTGGCCGCCATGGTGGCCAGCGTCACGGTGATCGTCAGGCGCTCGTGGCGGAGGACCCAGCCGAGGGCCCGCTCATAGCCGCGGAGGATCGCCGCGAACCAGCGCTCGCTCGCGCGGAACAGGCGGCCGCCGCTGCCCTTCACGTACGGCTTGAGGAGCTTGGCGCACATCATCGGGGTCGCCGTGAGCGAGATGACGAGGGAGACGCCGATGGCGACGGACAGGGTGACGGCGAACTCGCGGAAGAGGCGGCCGACGATCCCCCCCATGAGGAGGATGGGGATGAAGACCGCGACAAGGGACAGGCTGATGGAAACGACGGTGAAGCCGATCTCCTCGGCGCCCTTGAAGGCCGCGGCCAAGGGGTTCATGCCGGCCTCGAGATGACGGGTGATGTTCTCGATGACGACGATAGCGTCGTCGACGACGAAGCCCGTGGCGACCGTCATGGCCATGAGCGACAGGTTGTCGATGCTGTACTTCAGGAGGTACATCACCCCGAACGTCCCGATCAGGGAAATGGGCACGGCGATGCTGGGGATGAACGTCGAGCGGGCGCTCCGCAGGAAGATGAAGACGACCAGGATGACGAGGCAGATGGCGATGAGGAGCGTGATCTCGACGTCCCGAACGGAGGCCCGGATGGTTCGTGTGGCATCGATAAGGGTCGCCAACTCGACCGTCGGCGGGATCATGGCCTCCAGTTGGGGCATGATGGCCTGGATCCCGTCGACGGTGGAGATGATGTTGGCGCCCGGCTGGCGGGAGATGACGATGATGATTCCCGGCTTGCCGTTGGCCAGCCCGGCCGTGCGGATGTCCTCGGTCGAGTCCACGACCGAGGCGACGTCCTGCAGACGGACCGCGGCGCCGTCGTGATAACTGACGATGAGGGGACGGTACTCGGCCGCCTTCATGAGCTGGTCCGTCGTTGACAGCGACCAGACCCGGTTGATGCCTCCGATCTGGCCCTTGGGCCGGTTGGCATTGGCCGACGCCAGGGTGGTTCGGATGTCCTCGAGGCCGAGCCCCGTAGCGTTTAGGGCGACGGGGTCGACCTCGACGCGGACGGCCGGCAGCGCGCCGCCGCCGACCGTGACCTGGCCGACGCCGGGGACCTGGGCGAGCTTCTGCTGGAGGACGGATGAGGCCAGGTCGTACATACGCGCACGCTCGACGGTGTTCGAGGACATACCCATAATCATGATCGGAGCGTCGGCCGGGTTGACCTTACGGTAGGTGGGATTGCTCGGGAGGTTCTTCGGCAGCTGGCCGGCGGCGGCGTTGATGGCGGCCTGGACGTCCCGGGCGGCAGCATCGATGTTGCGGTTGAGGTCGAACTGGAGGGTCACGCTGGTCGACCCCAGGCTGCTCGACGAGGTCATCTCGGTGATCCCGGCGATGCGGCCAAACTGGCGCTCGAGCGGCGTCGCTACCGACGAGGCCATCGTCTCGGGGCTGGCCCCCGGGAGGCCGGCGAAAACCATGATCGTCGGGAAGTCGACCATGGGCAGCGGCGAAACGGGCAGAAACTTGAACCCGACCGCTCCGGCCAGGGCGAGACCGACGAGGAGCAGGGTCGTCGCCACGGGGCGGCGGATGAACGGCGCCGAGAGGTTCACGCCTTCCCCTCAGGGGACGCCCCGGCGGTCGGCCCGGAAGCCTGCCGTCTCCCCGCTCCCGAAAGATGGTGCGACAGCCGGTCGAACGCAAGGTAAATGACGGGTGTCGTGTAAAGCGTCAGCATCTGGCTGAAGATCAGGCCGCCGACGATGGCGATGCCCAGGGGGCGGCGAAGCTCCGACCCGATCCCGGTCCCCACGGCCAGGGGGATCCCGGCCAGGAGGGCGGCCATGGTCGTCATCAGGATCGGCCGGAACCGGAGCAGGGCCGCCTGGTGGATGGCCTCATGCGCAGGCTTGCCCTCCTGGCGCTGGGCGTCGAGGGCGAAGTCGATCATCATGATGGCGTTCTTCTCGACGATGCCGATGAGGAGGATGATCCCG
>Ga0187771_10000254_pt1 | contig 30867 bp, 25 predicted proteins | sample 0116_SJ02_MP15_1_FD_133139 | JGI IMG/M metagenome (GOLD analysis project Ga0187771, IMG submission 133139) | Tropical peat soil microbial communities from peatlands in Department of Meta, Colombia - 0116_SJ02_MP15_10_MG | ecosystem: Environmental > Terrestrial > Soil > Wetlands > Peat | place... | reverse complement strand
GCGGCAGATCAGCTCTCTCCAGGGTCCCGGCGCTCGGCGCTTCCTCTATGCCAAGGTCGGTCGTGAAGACGCGCTTGCCTTTCCAGATTTGGCCCCGGGGAGCATCGTGCGAGTGAATCCAGACACGGTGGATACTGCCCATCGAGAAGACCCGCGGATCTCCGATCGTATCTTTGTCGTTGAGCACAGTAAAGGCTTCTGTTGTTGCCGCATCCGTGTCCTGGGCGACGGTGTCATCGTGCCCTTCGATAATGGGCTCGGGTACGCGCAGGTGGAGCTGCGATGTCCGCAAGAGGCAAGGCTTGTGGGTGCTGTCGATCTCGAGTTCCGGCCCCTGCTGCGCGCGGAAGAACCGAAAATCCCGAAGGATTTGTCGCGGCACTGGAAATCGCAGCCTCTTCCCGACCACGAAGACTTCGGGCAACTGCTCAGGAGAACGCGCAAGAGAAGGAACCTTTCTGTTCGCGAAACCGCTCGAATGAGCCGCTCGATTGCGGAGGTCCTCGGGGACGATCGATACATGACTTCTCCGAGTTCGCTCAGCGATTACGAACTGCGCAACGCTGCTCCGCGAGATTTCCACAAAATAATTACGCTGTGCTCCGTGTATGGTCTGCAGTTTGAATCCGTAATGAGACGAACCGGAGTCGACCTCGCCGACGCTGGTTCGGAATCGATGCCCGACCGCTACCTGTCCCGCACCGAGCCTCCTGTTGCGCACATAAGCGCCGACGCCGGCGCCGTCCCGATTGGATTTCTTTCGAAGCTGCTGGAAGAGTGCCAGGAAATCCCGTTTTTCTTGCGTCATTCCTTGGGATACTTCGCTGGCTCTACACGCGTCTCCTTGGAGGATTTCTTCTGGGTGGGCGGCGACGCCAATCCCCTTCACCCCTATCTGACAAAGGGGCTAGTTGTCATGGTCAACCGCCGCCGAAAAACACCCTTTCACTTTCTGTCCAAGCCTCTTTGGCAGCAGCCGATCTATGTTGTTCTGAAGCGGGATGGGACCTATCTGGCGGCATGTTGCGGGGTCGAAAGTGGCACACTCGTTGTCCATCCCTATTCGCAGGATTTCCATCGCAACGAAGAGTACCGACTTCACCAAGACGCGGAAGTCGTCGGGCAAATTGTTGCGATTGCGAGGCGGCTTCCTTAGTCTGATTAAGAACCCTCAGTTTGCGAGGACCATACTGGATTCCCGATGGTTTTCCGGACACCTCTCCACCCAGGCTTGGCCCGAGATTGAACGCTTCTCGGGGAAATCTCTGTGAATTGATCGAAACGCGAACAAAGCGCTGATTTTCTGGACAAATCAAATACGCGCCCCCTAGGCTCGACATGAGTATCTGATCACGCTGGCATTCTGGTAGCCGCACGTTGTCCTCTGTCACACACGAGCGAGGGTCTCTTTGGCTTCGGCTGCTGGGGTTTCGGCTGCCGGCCGAATTCGTCTGGCTGATCAAGCAGCTTCGGCCACTGCTTCACTGGCATCTAGCCAGTTTTCTCTCAATCACCGCTGGAAGCCTTTTGGCTCTTATTTCTCCACTCCTCCTCAAGTGGCTGATTGACTCCATCATTCCTCGAAAAAGCATGGGACTGCTGCTGCTCGCTGTGGTCTTGATTTTCATCGGGCATCAAGGCAGGGTGGCGCTCACCAGTCTGGGCAGTTACCTGATGCTCAGTGCGTCGCAGAAAATGGCGCTCACTTTGAGAGTCACGCTGCTCGAACATCTAGATACTCTGTCTGCCGACTACTACGAGGAAACACCTGTGGGTGCGGCCATGTATCCCCTCAAGGAGCCGGTCGAAGAGATCGCATACTTCGGATCTGATCTGCTCCCCGCCATTCTGCGGATGCTGCTCACGACGGCGTTCACCCTGGCGGCGATGTCTGCGTTGAGCCCGGCTCTAACGCTGGTTGTCGTTCCGCTCATGCCGGTTTTCCTGGCGACGAGGCAGTACTTCCGAAGAAAGCTTGCGACCGATGCCGATGCCGTCGAGAGTGACCGACTCGCGTGGAGTAATTTCCTCGAAGAACACCTCTCGGCCGTGATTCCGGTTCAACTCCTCGGCCAGGAGAAGCGGCAGGAACGAAGAGCATTCCGTTTGCTGGCGCGCTCCGTACGGTCACAGCAGCGCCTATTCCAGACGGCCACCTGGTTCACCGTGTGGAGTTCCCTGGCGATCGTGTTGGCGATGTCCAGTGTCATCGGCTATGGAGGCAAGAGCGTGCTCGCGGGCACACTGAGTATCGGGGGCCTGGTAGCTTTCTACGGCTTTGTGACCCAACTTTTTGAACCGCTCAGCGGCGCCTCTGAGCTCTATGCCAGGGCGCAGAAAACCTTCGCCAGTATTCGTCAAGTAGAAGCCGCATTGAGCTTGCGACCGAGCGTCACCAATGGCGCGGGAGCGCGAATGCTTTCGAGCGAACATCCAGCGGATGTCGAGTTTCGAGCCGTGGAGTTTGGATACTCCAGGAACAAAGACCTGCTTTCGGTCCCCTCGCTTCGAATCCTCGCCGGAGAACACATCGCTATAGCTGGAGAGAATGGAGCCGGAAAGAGCACCCTCGTCAAACTGATGGCCAGGCTGTACGACCCAGCTTGCGGATCAATCCGGCTGGCCGGCGAGGACATGCGGAATATTCATCTCAAGAGCCTGCGTCAGAGCGTCTGTTACCTGCCCCGCGACCCGGTACTGTTCGACGGCTCGATCGCCTCCAATTTGCGATTCGTCCGCCCGGCTGCCAGCGAACAGGAGCTCAACGAAGTGATCCAATTGGTGGGGCTGTCGGCGTTCGTGGCATCACTGCCCCATGGCCTTCGGCAGCACATTGGACCGGACGGCTGCCAGCTTTCGGGGGGAGAGCGCCAGCGTCTTGCTCTCGCGAGAGCCTTTTTGCAGAAACCGCGAGTCCTGATTTTGGATGAGGCGACCTCGTGTCTTGATCCCTCAGCAGAAGAGAATATTCTTCAGCGTCTTCGGAGCAATCTCAGCCTCTCCACTTTCATCGTCATCTCGCACCGGCTCTCCACGTTTTCGGCGTTTGGCAGAGTACTTCTTCTCTCGCATGGACGCATTGCCAGTGATGGAGATTGCGGCTCTCTTCTGCTTATGAACGGCATTCTCTAACCTTTCGATGATTTCCACAAACTAAGTTTAACTCGAACAGTGTTTGTCGAATCGTACGGCTAAGTGGAAGAATATGGAGGCCTTACGGCCTTTCCCGTTCGCTATAGATGCTCCGATTCAAGCCAAATAGGACGCAAAAGCGAACGCGTCACGGTGGCTCTTTCGTCGAGCTCTCCCGAAATCAAGTAACCGTAACAACAACATGCGCACGCCTAGGTTGCTTTTCTGGAAATTGTCAACTTTTTCTGGCGTTCGATACGTGAGCGGTGTCAGAGTGCACGAAGATCACCTCAGCAGCGACGAAAATGTTGCTTCCACATGTATAGAGTCCCCGACACGGTGCTTAGCACACACAATAGTGATGGTGGAATCATCGTCGACATCCAGCATGACCGGCTTCTTCGCTTGAATCGAACCGGTTCAGAGATTTTTCAGCGGGTGGCGGCAGCCCAGACGCAGTTGCAGATCGTCGAGGCCCTCGCCCGGGACTTTCATATTTGCCGACAAAGTGCCCAAGAGGACGTTGCGAATTTCTTGAGGTCGCTCGAAGAACAGGGCCTGATCTACCGGATTCCAGCAGAATAAGCGCAAGGGTTTCTTATCAATCACCCCTTCGAAACGGACGCGTCTATGCTTTTTCTCTTTTGGCAAGCGCTGTTAGGGCTCGTTTTTTATGACGTTGTGATGTGGGGGCGCGGACTCTCCACCATGCTGTACTGTGTGCGTAACTGTAAGGTTGCCACTCAGCCAGCGACCCCTGAAATTGTCAAACGCGTCGGATCTACGGTTGAAACGGCGTGCATCTGGTATCCACGGAAAGTCTTATGTCTACAGCGCTCCGCAGTGACTACGTACCTATTGCGGAGGCGAGGAATTCCTGCACGTTTGGTCATTGGAACAAAGGTTATGCCGTTACTTGCTCACGCATGGGTAGAAGTTGATGGTGTGGTCGTTAATGATTGGCCACGTGTCCAGCAGGCGTATGTGACGATCGCGCAATACTGAAGGAGCATTTCTCTCGTGAAGCTTCAAGCCGGATGTCAGTACAAAGATGGAACCATTGCGAATACCGGAACTCTGCGTGCATTAATGTCTTGCTATGAGGACCGTAGTACGGACATTGTTGGCCATTTTCACCGCGCTTTTCTGCTAATGACGTACCGCGGCGACCGTGTTTCGCCCCAGGAGCAAAACGAGGATCAACCAGTATTATTTCAGGGTCTTGCGCTGACATGGGACGGACGGCTTGACAACCGTACAGAAATTGCAGAACTGGCAGGCCTTCCAGCTACGACCTCACTTCCCGATCCTCTTCTCGTTACCAGGGCGTTTTCGAACTGTGGCGACCTCCTCTTTCGAAAGCTAATCGGCGAGTTTGCATTTGTAATCTGGGAAGAGCTGACTGACTCGCTCGTCTTTTGCCGCTCGATTTGCGGGTCGCGCTCGCTATATTTCGTGGTCGACAAGATGATGCTGGCTTGGTCGTCAGATTTCGCGCACCTCGTTCGTATCTCCGACTGCTCCGTTAACGTCAACGACACGTTTGCACTGGAGTTTCTCGCTAGCGATCCGCACCGATCGACCAGTCCGCTTAAGAATGTTGAGGTGGTACCGCCAGGGAGTTCTGTGCACTTTCGTCGAGGGCAGCATGTCAACACTCAGTCGTTTTGGAACCCCCACGAGGTTCGTGCAAGCACTTTTGCAACTGACCAGCAGTACGAGGATGCCTTAACGACCGAGCTTACGCGGGCGGTGAGATGCCGCATCCGAACCGACAATCCGATCTTCGCGGAGGCGAGTGGAGGCCTTGATTCGTCGACTTTGATACTCCTTGCCGATCAGATCTTACAAGGCGACGGTGCCGACCAAACAACATTGCACACAGTGTCATTCACTTATGACGTTTCTAAAACCTGCGACGAAACGTTCTTCATCAATAAACTCGAAACGCTTCGTGGAAGAAACAGCCACTACATATTGGAGCAGCAGCAGCGGATGACACTCGGACTCCATGAAGTAGAATTCACGGGAGTCCCCAACCCGCTCCACCTCTTTCCCGGGCGATATTCCTCGATCGAACGTTTGATGCGTTCGTGCCAGGCTCGCGTTCTACTCACTGGGATTGGCGGAGATCATCTTTTCCTAAGCCACGCCGATGGTGCCTCGCTGGTCGCTGACCTTCTGCTGCAAGGTCGATTGGTTGCAGTACACAGATCTTGTCGAGTATGGAGCCAGGCAATGGCAATTCCATATTTTACTCTCTTGTGTCTGCGGGCGATCCCTCTCGGATTTGCGGCAGTCCTCCCGGGTCTTGTCCGAGACGACACGATCGAGTGTCCTGAGTGGCTGACTGACTGCGGGAGAGACCGGCTATTCGAGGCAAGTTTGTCGCGCGCAAGAAGCCCGTCCTTTCGGTATCCGAGCTCAGCGATGCGCGTCAAGCTGGTAGAGCTGATGATTGATTCGACATCAGCAGGGTACTTCAATGAATATCCGGATATATTCGTTAGCCACTGTTATACATTCAAGCCTCTGATCGAGTTCTGTCTGTCTTTGCCTACCTCTCAATTTCTGCGACCGCGGGAGACGCGTTCGGTAATGCGTCGTGCCTTCCGGCACATTCTTCCGTCTCAGATCGCAAACCGCAGTGCCAAAGCTTTGGTGGATGAAGCCATCTGCCGAACAATTAACCGATGTTGGAATGACATTGGGAGCGTTCGTGACTTGCAAGTCTGTGAGCGAGGGTATGTGAACCATGCGCGACTGAGCAATGCTTTAACGAAGGCGAGAGTCGGCATCGGTCAAGCATATGGGCTGTGCAGACTATTTTCTCTAGAACGGTGGTTGAGGTCGCTTAATCACATTCGCAGTTCAGCCATTCTTGCGCGAGCAACTGGGGAGCAACTTGCCCTTGCGGTACCGCACAGAGGTCCTCCGGAGGTTCCCACCGGCCTTCGGGGCACATCGGTGGAGAAAGGAGGAAACTATGCCGTACGAGACACCTATGATTGACGATCTCGGATCTGCCAGTGCTCTGATCCAGCACCAAATCGGTGGATCTGGCGACAATGGCAGCACAGGCCGAAGCAAGGTTTCGCTGCTCAGCGAACTGGAAGAAGAGTAGCGCGACAAGCGGTCCTGCAATAAGGAGGCCGACTGCTAGGGCCGGCCTCCTTATCCTGTGAACGCAGCTGCTAAAGAGACGACTTCAGCGTTCTTATACTGCACTGCGGTGCCGCCGTTCTTTGTATGGTTAGAGTGCCCTATGACGCTGCGCCGCAAGCAGATTATTGAGATAAGGTATTGCCTTCTCCGGCATAAGAACGGCGAGTACCAACTGTACGCTCCATCGACCGACGTACCACACAAAGTGAAGGTTCTGAGTGAACCTCTTCCTGGCTTGCTAGAACGCGTTAAGCAAGAAGTAAGACTCCAGCATGGAGTAGAAGTTTACGCGTTGCGCTGGATTCTCCCGGAGGACATAGCAGGAGTCTGTATTGGCGAACCTACGCTTCTCGTTTTCGTCAATTCGCAGGAGATCTTAGACGAGAGAATGTGGATCAACCAATCCCTTGTAGACACGCGTGCTGCTCAATGCAAACTATCGAAAGCGGAAGCAGCGCTGTGTCGTCACGCGCTCAAGGCACTTCCAGTTCAGCCGTGGTCTCACTACCGATGGTTTCCCAAGACTCGCGATTGGCTTGACCGAGAACTACAGGACCGAACGTTGACAAACTGTAGAAGCGGAGTGGAGCAAATCAGCATTTCGTCGCCAGCATGTGTTCTCGGTGTCAACAGCCCCTGCGGCCGATTCTTTCTGAAAACAGTCCGGGATCGTTACCGATACGAAGTGAATCTCACCGCATGGCTGTCGCGGACCTTCCCCGAAACTACACCCTCAATGGTTGTTGCTGACGTCCCGAATGCACGTTACCTCTGCCACTCGTCGGGCCATCAATCACTCTTTGATCTGCAAGATTTTACACTCTGGCGGTCGGCACTTCAACGACTCGGAACACTGCAACGCACATGCGTCCCGCATGTAATCAAGATACGCAACCTAGGCGTTCCATCGCACCGCTTAAGTCAGCTTCCTGATCGTCTAGCCTCAGTGCTCCGTCGGTCAATTAATGTTCTACGTGAAAGCAGCCAGCGCCTGAATACGATCCAACTCAGTCTTATCCCCCGGGCTCTCACAACTGTAGCCCGGCTTTGCCGCGAACTCGAATCATTTCAGCTTCCCGAAACCCTGGTCCATTGCGATCTGAATCCCAGCAATATTATCTCCGGAGGGCGCGGTCCGATCTTCATTGACTGGACATATTCTGCGGTCACACACCCGTTCTTAGGTTTGAGCTTCTGCCTCTTTTGCTGCAAAGATCCTCTTCATATATTACACAAATATTATGTGGCGCTCGCTGAAGGCTATTTGGAGGCATGGACGAGCTGCGGCAGCACGATGACGCATCTGAGCGGCGCATTGCAAGCTGCGAGTGAACTCGCCCCGTACTATAACTCGCTGGTCGCTCTCACCTTGCTTTTGGAGCGACTGCCAGACCAACCCGGGGAACTCACCTCTGTTTGCGAGGTTGTGAATTCGATCATCGGCTACAGCGATAGGATCACCCGTCCGCCAGCTCACTCCCGGTGAAGGCTTTCTTTCGAAGAGGTAAGGAATCGCATCAGTTACGCATTGGGCCTCGTTTTACCCGACCGTCAGCCCGGCGCATACGAATCGTCACATCCTCAGACCGTGCTGCTCCCGTTTCCCGTCGTCATTGAGGTCAGCGCTAACGAGGCACATAGCGCTTCAGCCAGGAGACGACGCGATTGGCTAGATCGGCTTGTTGCGACATTGGCCAGTTGTTTGGCATGTGTCGGTCGGAGTCATATTCAGCGTACTCCGCGACCTTGCCCAAACGTCGCAGAGCAACAAACATGCTTCGGGAGGCCTCGGCAGGCACCGGATCTCTTGCTGCGTGGATCAACAGGACGGGAGTAGTGATTCGATCGGCTAAAAAGAAGGGGGAATTCTCGATATATTTGTCGCGATACTGCCACACCGAGCCACCCATGTGCCCTTGCGAGTACTCGGCCCAACCTATCCACTCAGATTCCCCATCTGAACCCATGTGCGCGTATAGCTCGGTTAGATTAGTTATCGCTGAAATCGCCACTGCTGCTTTGAATCGTGATGTCTGAACAAGCAGGGCTAGCGCGCTATATCCGCCGTAGCTGTCGCCCATGACTGCGATCGCATCGTTTTTCGCGATCCCCATCTCAACAGCTCGTTCCACGCCTGGCATTACATCTTTCAACAGGTCGAGGGCAGGAGTATCCGTTCCCATCGGTGTATCCGGAGCAAGGACGGCATACCCTCGCGTTGCGATCATCTGCAGGTTCAGAATCCCCGACGGCATAACTAATCCAAAACAGTTGACTCTGTCCGACAGCATGCTGCCACCGTACAGATACACGACAAGCGGATACGATCGCCCCACGACGTACCCTGCGGGCAAAATTATGGCGCCGTGCAGTTGCCTGCCATCATCAGCACGCCAGGAGATGAGTTTCCCGTTGCCGAACGTGTACTTGTCTAACTGAGGGTTAGCGTCGCTCAGTTTAGCCGACTGTCGAAAGCCTGAACCGGCGATCCATACATCCAATGTCGAGACGGACGACTGAGCAAGATAGGCGATGGTGTTTCCATCAGCTGACACATCAGTGTGAAGTGTTGGATATGTGGAAAGAGCAATGTCGCGGCGATACACCATGCTGTCCAAGGGACGGGATAGCCCTAAGCGATGTGCTTCGATCGCTTTTGTGTATGTGTTGCGTTCGAAAATAACGACAGTGTCGTCGATGTCTGACCAAATCTGCCGATGGAAAAAAGATGCGGCAAACTCGAGGAATATGTGGTGGGGAGGTACACGGACTACACGCGTCGTGTGGGCAGCTGTCAGATCGAAGATGTAAATGTAATTCGACGACAACAATAGAAGTTTATCTCCATTGCGGTTCCACAAAGGACTGCGAATAAAATCTGCTTCTGTCGGGCGCACAGTGGAGGTCACAAGTAGCGGCGCGTTGTCGCTGTCGATTTGTTTGACGTAGCAATTCACGACAGGATTCGGATCATCCACTCCCGCCTCGGTCACAAATGCAAGCCGTCTACCGTTTGGTGACCAGCTGACGGTTATTCCTAGCAATGCAAGCGGAACGTGCTCCGCAATGGTTGCTTCAGTGTTTATCTCGAGATTGATGATAGAAAGGTTATACTGGCGCTCATCACGATTGTTGGCATCTACGCTGACCAAGTTGCTATATGCCAGATTCTGTCCTGTAGGCGACACCCACCAGCCGGTGATCATACGGCCCCTGACCAAGCGTGTAACATCTCCGGTGCTGAGGTCAAAGCGGGCCAGATCGGAGGTAAAGTTGCGAGAGAAGAAGTCTGTCCTCGAAGCATCCCGCACTGCGGAGGCGGTTGCAGGTGAATCAAAGACGAGTGGAGCGGAGCGAGGTTCTGGCTTCGCGTCGCCAGGGTTCAATTCAACTGAACTGGACAGAACTTTTGCAAAAACGTAACGAGCATCTGGGCTCCAAACTGGTACCTCGTAGAGTTCGATCGGATGGACTTGTACGTCCGACAATGGACGGGCTTCCTTCGAGTTCAAGCTCCAAACCCAGAGGCGGGCTTTTCCCCCGCGGTCGGAATAAAAGGCCAGGGTTTTACCGTCAGGGGCCCATACTGGCGCCCAACTGTTGCATCGGGGATCGTTGAGCATGAACTGTTCGTGGGTTTTTGTGTTTGCGAGCCAGACTCTTGCCCCGATCGCAAGCCAAGTCGCACCCGTTTCCGAGAAGGCAGTCGCAGCCAAGGATGTGTTCGGTTCATTGACCGATTGTTGCAGAGTGTATGCGACCCAAGTTCCATCGGGTGAAATACTAATCGGAAGGTTTATCGGAAATGTTTTAATCGAGACCGCGTCTTCTATCGACAGGAGATTCTGCAGAGCGGCAGCGCTGCATGACGTCGCGAGAGACGTGCTGAGCATGAGAAGTATGAGGAATGGTCCCGGTCGCATAATCAGAAGATCAACTTCAGCGCTATCTGTATCGATCGAGGTCCCCCGAGTTGATACAAGGGAAGGAATCCACCATTTCCAACATTCGCACCCAGGCTTTGGGCCAACGTCTCAGTGGACAGGCCGAATTGCGAACTGCTCAAGTTTGGAACGGGCTGCGCAAAATTCGGGTGGTTTAGTATGTTGAACATCTCCGCTCTGAATTGCACCTTGAGCCGTTCATGAATTGGGAAATCACGATGGACGGCAAAGTCCCACTGACTCGCACCGAATCCCCTAAGCGCATTTCTTCCAAGATCTCCTTGGCGTAAAGGGACCCCAGTGTTGGGATCAAGTGGTGGGTTTGTGAAGGCAGCCGGATTTAGCGCCTTTCCACCTGGATACTGTGGGGCGTATAGGTAAAATGGTTGTCCTGCCACAGTGTCAGGACGGACGTTCGTGTTGCTGCTTACGAGTTGGCCCAGATCCGCGTTGTAAACATTAATCGGCGGTGCTGATCTTGCTTGAATTGCATTTTCGATGGACCACCCCCGCATCATTGCAGTGGTGAAGTGATTGACTGTCGGCGCGGGAATGTCGTAGGTGACGGCGGCAGTAAGTGCATTACGAATGTCAAAGTCGGAAGGCCCGCGGTTTTCGTTCGGGTTCAGACCAGCAACAAGTGCATTGGACAGATTGCCAAATGCCGAGCCCGCAGAGGCAGTGTCAATCGAATGTGACCAGGTGTAGGAGACTAGCGCCTGGAGCCCGCGTGACAGTCTTTTGTGGAACTGTATCTGCAATGCATTGTAATCCGATGTCGCCTCATTCGTTATCAGCTGCGCACAACAAAGATTCGCGTTCGGCCCGAAAACAAACGCAGTCTGCAAGAGGCGTCTTCCTGCGGCTCCGAGGTAAGAGGCGGAAATCGACTGTTGCCCACCGAGGCTCTGCTCAATCGCAATGTTCCACTGAAGTGTGTACGGAAGCTGCAGATGGGGATTGAATGCGGTCAAGATTTGGGTCGTCTGCAGAAAGTTGGACGAGATCGCAGGAACCGCTGCGTTCGCGGCATCCAGGGGAAAAGTCCCAGATGAAATGTAATTGGTGGCACCGTATGGATAAGTGAGATCCGCTAACACATTTCCGACCTCGCTATCCTCAAGGTCATAAAAGACGCCGAAGCCGCTCCTCAGTACAGTTCCCCATTTCTGACTGGGCGAGAGCTCGTAGGCAATACCGATTCGTGGCGCGACATTTCCATAAGTGGTGCTGAAGGGCGGCGTTCCTACGGGGGCAAGCGCCAACGCGGAAAAGTCGTTCGCATTGAATCCTATAGCTGCAGGAAGCTCGGGTCCGCTTGAGGACGAAGGGACAAAATCCAACTCCCAGCGAAGGCCATAGGTGAGAGTCATGCGCGGCAACGCCCGCCAGGTATCCTGAGCGAAAACGCCGAGGTTGCGAAATAAGAAGATGGCCCCAATGCCGGAAGATACGTTTGCCCCTGAGTCGAGATCACCGGTTTCGACAGAAGCAACCTGATTGAAAAACGTAAGTTGACTGTACTGCAGTGGCGAAAAAACTGGTGAGAGTCGCCGATAGTCCACGCCGAACTTGAAGTGGTGAGCCCCCTTTTGGGACTCGAGATTGTCAACGATATTGAATTGCCGTTGCACGTTGCGCGCGTCCTTCCCGACAATGTATTGAGGTGGTGTCAAGGAGTAGATTGTCAGGTCGAACTGGGCGTCTGCAGCGGTGAAAGGAGTTGGAAACGGCAAAAGGGTGAGGGGGGTTGCTCCCCCGAAATTATCGAGTTTCCAGCTCCCAGTTCCGCTCGTCTTACTGTAATTAAATCGTAGGTCGTTGGCGACAGTTGGTGTAATGGTCCAAGTAGCTCCGGTAGTTGCAGTCTGCGTGGTTATGTTGAACAGATGCACGTCACTCAGAGTCTGATTGCCGCTACCTCCGCGGAGGGCGATGCTTGAGGGGGAATAGTTATACCGTCCAAACAAGTTGATGCTGTTCTTCACCCGGTGATCCAATCGGAGGCTGTAGGCATCGAGCGAACCCGGGTCCGAATAGCTGGCGTTGAATTGTCCGATACCGCTTGCTGGATTGTCGGTCCCATTGGGTAACGGAAAGGCGTCTAGAAAAGACCGAGTCACAGGCAACGCACCTTGACGCGCGGCCACATCTGGAACAGTGGTAAGGAGCGTTTCCGGCAGCCGAAGCCGCAGCCCTTCGTATGAGAAGAAGAAGAATGTCCGATCCTTCAGGATCGGGCCACTCAGCGTTCCACCAAAGTCATTTTGCCGTTCTTTTGGTTTCGCGAGATCAGCGCTATCCGCAAACCAGTTGTTGGCATCCAAGACGTCATTTCTCAGGTAGTCAAACAGAGTTCCATGAAATTGATTTGTTCCGGAACGCGTTACGATCGATATCTGGGCGCCTGGTGAGCGACCAAATTCCGGTGCGTACGTGGAAGTCTGAATGCGGAATTCCTGCAAAGCATCTACCGAGACCAAGCTATTTGTCCCTCCGAGAGCACTGAAGGAACCCAACGTCCCCGCAAATCCGTTTCCCGCATTGGAGCTCGGAGCAACGCCGATGTTAGCCGCCACACCGTCAACCATCCAATAGTTTGAATTCCCTCGCTGGCCGTTCACGCTGAATTGGCCTCCGTCGAGGGCGTTGCTTGCGATCGGTACGACTCCGGGCGTAAGTTCGATCAAAGTCTGAAAGCTCCTGCCATTCATCGGAAGGTTTTCGGCAAATTGCTGATCTACGACCGTGCTCACCGCTGCCGATTCAGTGTTTACGAGCGGGGCTCCACCCTCTACGGTCACGATCTCGTGGAATGCTCCGACCAGAAGGGTGAAATTAATGGACAAAGAGTCTTGTACATTGAGCGTTATGTCTGGCTTGATCAGGGTCTTGAACCCAACCTTCGACACCTGGATTCTGTATGGACCTGGAGGCAGGTTCGGCAGAACATACAAACCTTCGCTGTTCGTTTTGGTCGTGTACTGCACGCCAGTGACTTCGTTCACTGCCACGATTTCCGCCCCGACGACCGCTGCACTGGAAGGATCGGAGACCAAACCGTTTATGTTCCCGTTGGGGGACTGCGCGAACAGGGAGAACGTGTTCAGCGTTAGGCAAACAAAAAATGGAACAAAACGTGGGAAGCGCATGAGGTCTCTCCAGCGAACAACGGATTTGGAACCCCTCCATCCGTTAATTCGCAGGAAGATCCGCGGCGGGCACCACAAGACTCCTGACTAATTTTAGGTCGGAGCGAATGAGGAGGAGTGTCCGGGTTACCGGACAAACGGGGCGGTTAGGGATGGTTGGGGTCGATCTTCAGGGATGCGAACAAGAGAGTCTTGCTACTCGGTTTGTGACTGCCGCCCTGGGGCTCTATAGTCACGAATACCGCATCGATCTGAACTAAGGTTTTCGGATCATCACATTTCAAAATCCAGCGTTTTCTTGTCGTGTTGTCCTCATAGAAAACCCCCAAATTGATGGCGCGCTGGCGGTCTGGACCGCGCCGCCCCCAGGCCTGGAATGTACTTGCTCGTTTGACTTCGGACTGCTGATCGAGATCGTACGCATAGAAAATCAGTGACTTGCCGCGTGTATAGAAGATTCGACCGTAAGGTTTCTTAGTTTCACCTGTGCCGGCCACATCATAGATTTCCGCGATGTAAAGATCGCGGGCACCGATTACGTCCCGAATGTCGCGATCATGGGCGAGGAGTTCATCCCGCTGCTCAACCGCTGCCTGTTGCTCTTGAAGCTTCCCGGTTAGTTCGGTGAGCTTGGCCTCGGAGGACTTGGCACGGGCAGCATCCTGGGCGGACTGCTGAGTTAATGAGTCAAGTTTCTCCTGTAGCGAACGGGAGCTGTTCTGGGCCGATTCCAGTTTTTGTGCAAGCGTGGCTTTTTGATCGCTGAGATCCCGTCGCGTGGCATCACCCGCACGCAGATTGCTCTCAAGCTCGCTCTGCGCCGTTTTCAGTCCATCTATTTCTGCGGACTGCCGGGCAAGCTGGCGCTGAAGACCCGAGATCATCTTGTCGCGTTGCGCGATTTCTGCACGCGCGACCTCGCGGTCGTGGCCCGCATCGCTCAATTGTTCTTCAAGAGAGGCTTGAGCGGGACCGGGTTGCTGCTGGGTCGGTTGTGGCGAGGGGGCTTTGACGCTTTGAGCCGCCCGACGCACGCCGACGCGGTAAGCGAAAAACCCAACGGCCACAAAAAGCAGAATTCCGGCAGCGTAGAGCATCCAGACGTTCCGCCAAGTGGACTCGCTGGAAAATGGGAGGATGCGATGAGGGAAATACGAAGATCCGTTCCGACGATCCGTCCGATCGGTTGGGTCTTTTTCCTCACGGGCCAGGCGGTCGAATAGCGCTTTTTCCGCCTTTTGCTGAGACCAATCGCCGGTAGTCGGCACGTTCTCAGGCGCTTCGCTGGCGGCAATCGCAGGAATTACATTGTTGATTATCGATTCGTATTGCCGAAGCACGTCGCGGCAGGACGCACAGACGGCAAGGTGCTGTTGTAGCCGTTTCTGCTCGTCATCGGATAGCTCGCCGGTGGTCGAAGCAACGCAGAGTTCTAGGAACTCGTCATGGGGTCCGCTTTGAGACAATGCCCCTGCTCCGAGATTGGACAATCCCTGTATCATACTGCTCTTGCACCCGGCAATTTGCCAGCGAAAATCAGCTTTCGCAACCGTTCCATGCCGCGGAAGGAATGGTGCCGGACGTTGCCTTTGGTCTGACCTAGGATCTTCGCTATCTCATCCAGCGTGTAGCCCTCAATGAAATGCAGACGAAGGGTTCGCTGCTGGTCTTCTGACAGGGTCGCGAAGACCTTCTGCAGGTCCAGTCCGGCCAGCATCCTGCCGTTTACGGCGTCACATTCGCCAGACCGAGGGTCCAGAGTCTGGATGGCTTCGTCGTCGAGTTCTACCCGCGTATAGAAATGCCGCGAATTTAAGTATCGGCGCCGTGAAATGGCCCGCCGATAGGTCATTTGCAGAATCCAGAATTGCGCCGAGCCTTTGGAGCTGTCGAAGGTTCCACAGAGGCGGTGAATCAGTACGAAGACGTCCTGAAGGAGGTCGTCCGCTTCTGCCGAATTCTTGAGGATACGTAAGGCGACTCCACGAACCATGCGAGCGTAACGCTGAAATAGGCATCCGAGTGCCCCCTGGTCACCCTGACGAATGCCAGACAATAGCTCGCCATCTGTCGGCCCGTCGGCAATGGGGCGCAGGCGAGCGGCGTCAGTTGACCGCACATCACTTTCAAACCACGCTGGTAAGCGACCTGTAATGGAGGAACTCAAAACTCCTCCAAACTGCCGTAAACAGGGGTCTGATAAATGCAGAATGCATTCCGTGGGAATACATTCCTCACCATGGCACGCTGCTTACGTCCATGCGGAGTGGTCAAAAACACGTTCAGCCCCTTTCCGGACCGGAGAAGGCGTTTGGGGATGCTTTCAGGAACGCGAGGAGAAGGCAAAAGATTTCGCAGGAGAAAGTTGCCCAGGAGGCCGAGTGTGACCGAACCACCATCAGCCTTATAGAACGCGGTTTGGTGAGTCCCAAGCTCGTGACCATAACCAAAATGTGCCGCGCCATTGACACGAGGCCGTCTGCCGTAATGCGCAAGATGGAGGAATCCCGTTTCTACACGGCGTAGCTCTCTGTTTACCCCTAAAAGAGCACCTTGTCAACGCAGAATGCCTCCCACAGAGCGTTTCAACAATCGGTCACGGCAACTATTGTCGCCTTATCGATCCAATGAACGAGGCGACACTGTTCGGTCAGCTCCTTAGGGCAACACGAACGGCCCATAATATGGGCCAAGCGGAGCTTGCCGAGAAGGTTGGCATAGGAGCCAAGCATCTCGGCAGAGTTGAGCGCGGAGAGAAACTGCCTTCCTTCGAACTCATTATTGCCTTGGCCAATGCAATGGGTGAATCACCGTCAGTCTTTTTCGAATTTGAGAATGCTAAGGCCGACCAGAAGGTCATGAAGGAACGACTACGTCAGCTTCTTGACAAGCGTGACCTCGGAGAGCTGCGGAGAGCATATCGAGTTCTGAGGGCCACTCTGATCCCGTGAATGCGGACTCTGCCTACGTATCTGATGCGCAACGCGAGCTTTTGGGCGGCACGAGAAGGTTTTACTCATGGACATCGTGGTTGAACAGACGCACCTCTTCCCTTGCTACTGCACCCCATCATCATTGAACCGCCCAACTGATGTACACACAGCTCGCACACGAATCGGCCGCTAATGCCCACTAAATCGCCGACAGCCGCTTGCCGACAGACAGTCGGACGGCTGTTACCTATGGTTCTCGTAACTCCCTTCGTAAATGACAGGCAAAACCGAAACAAGGTATAACGCTTGTAGATTGAGTACCCTGTATCGGATAGATGAATAAGAAGGAACTCAGCGAACGCGACATCTGTTCCAAGTTCATCGGCCCCGCGATCAAGCGCGCGGGCTGGGACGGCATGACGCAGATTCGCGAAGAGGTTGCCTTCACCAAAGGGCGAATCATCGTTCGTGGCAAGCTTGTTACCCGCGGCAAGGCCAAACGCGCAGACTACATTCTTTACTACAAGCCGAACATTCCCATCGCAATCATTGAAGCAAAAGACAACAACCACAGCGTGGGCGACGGCATGCAGCAAGCGCTCGACTACGCAAACACTCTGAATATCCCGTTCGTCTTTTCGTCCAACGGAGACGGGTTCGTCTTTCACGACCGTACCGGTCTCAACGAGAAGAAGGAAGCTTCGCTCACGCTCGACGAATTTCCAACGCCAAAGGAACTCTGGACGAAATATTGCGCGTGGAAGGGCCTGACCCCTCAAGAAGAAGAAGTCGTATTGCAGGATTACTTCGACGACGGTAGCGGAAAAGCGCCCCGCTATTACCAGGCCAATGCCATCAACGCCGCAACCGAAGCGATTGCCAAGGGTCAGGACCGCGTCCTGCTCGTCATGGCCACGGGTACGGGCAAAACGTACACCGCGTTTCAGATTATCTGGCGCCTATGGAAGGCCGGCCGCAAGAAACGCATCCTCTTTCTTGCGGACCGCAATGTTCTTGTCGATCAGACGATGGTCAACGACTTCCGACCCTTTGGCGCGGCGATGGCAAAGCTCAGCACCGGCGCGAAGACTATCGAGCGCGAAGACGGCACCGAAACAGAAATTGTCACGGCCCTCGACCGGAAACGGCGCATAGATACGGCGTACGAAATTTATCTAGGTCTGTATCAGGCGATCACTGGCCCGGAAGAGCGCCAAAAGCTGTTCCGAGAATTCTCACCCGGTTTCTTTGACCTCATCGTCATTGACGAGTGTCACCGTGGCAGCGCCGCTGACGATGCGGCATGGAGAGAAATCCTCGAATACTTCTCCTCCGCTACCCAGATTGGCCTCACCGCGACTCCAAAGGAAACCAAGTACGTTTCCAACATTCACTACTTCGGAAAGCCGGTGTACTCCTATTCCCTCAAGCAAGGCATTCAGGATGGCTTTCTGGCGCCCTACAAGGTCATCAAGGTCCATATCGATGTGGACGTGGAAGGTTACCGGCCGGAGAGGGGAGACACCGACCGGGATGGTAATGAGATTGAAGACCGGATTTACAACACCCGAGACTTCGACCGCACCCTCGTCATCGACGAGCGGACCAAACTGGTCGCCAAGAAAGTGTCCGATTTCTTGAAGGAAAGCGGAGACCGCTTCCAGAAAACCATCGTCTTTTGCGTCGATGAGGAACACGCCGCGCGCATGCGTCAGGCGCTCGTTAATGAGAACAAGGATCTCTGTAACGAGAACTACCGCTATGTGATGCGAATTACCGGCAGCGATGCCGAAGGGCAGGCGCAGCTCGGTAATTTCATCGACCCCGAAGCAAAATACCCCGTGCTGGTGACGACATCCCGACTGCTTTCAACCGGCGTGGACGCGCAGACTTGCAGACTCATCGTGCTCGACCGTCTTGTGGGCTCCATGACGGAATTCAAGCAGATCGTGGGTCGTGGCACCCGTGTACATGAGGACACGAAGAAGTTCTATTTCACTTTGATTGATTTTCGAGGGGCGACGAGTCACTTCGCCGATCCCGCATTTGACGGCGAACCGGTGCAGATCTACGAGCCGGGCGGCGACGACCCGATGACGCCGCCCGATGTACCACTGACCATTGACGGTGACGAACCCATCCCGCCGGCTCCCGGTGATGACGAAATCATCGTGGACCAACCGCCAGACATTTCCATCAATACGGAGGAAGAACCGCCGCGCAAAGTCTACGTCGATGGGGTAGGGGTCAGCATCATTGCGGAACGTGTCGAATATATCGACGAAAACGGCAAGCTTATTACCGAAAGCCTGAAGGACTTTACCAAGCGAGCGCTTAAGAAACGCTTTGCCAGCCTGGACGACTTCCTCAAGCGCTGGAGATCCGCTGAGCGCAAGCAGGCCATCATCGAAGAACTTGAAAATGAGGGATTATCGCTCGATCCGCTGGCGGAAGAAGTCGGCAAGGACCTCGACCCCTTCGATCTCATCTGCCATGTGGCCTTTGACCAACCTGCCCTTACACGTCGCGAGCGTGCGGAAAACGTCCGCAAACGCGATGTATTTACGAAGTACGGCCCGCAGGCCCGTGCCGTGCTTGAAGCCCTCCTGCAGAAATATCAGGACCAGGGTGTCCTCGATCTCGGCGACCCCCGTATCCTGCAAGTCCCGCCCCTCGATAAAATGGGAACTCCGATTCAGCTCATAAAAGAATTTGGCACGCGCGCAGATTTTCTGTTTGCCGTAAAGGAACTTCAATCCGCCCTATACCAGAGGTAAGCTAAGGTCATGTCCGTCCGCACTACTGTCAAGTCCATACAAGACATCATGCGCCAGGATTCCGGTGTCGATGGCGATGCCCAGCGCATCTCCCAGCTCTGTTGGATGTTTTTCCTGAAAATCATCGACGACCAGGACCAACAGCTCGAACTGATGCAGGAGGGCTATAGCTCACCGATTCCGAAAGAGCTTCAGTGGCGTGCTTGGGCGGCGAATCCCGAAGGAATCACGGGCGACGAACTCCTCGCTTTTGTAAACACTGAACTATTTCCCAAGCTGAAGGCGCTTTCCGTTGCCGGGGAAAATAACGACCGGCGCCGCGTTGTGCGTGATGTTTTTGAAGATGCTTACAACTACATGAAGTCCGGCCAGCTCATGCGGCAGGTCATCAACAAGATCAACGAGGTGGACTTCAATAACCTGGCCGAGCGCCAGCACTTTGGCGATATCTACGAGCAAATTCTCAATGACCTGCAGAGCGCCGGTAATGCCGGCGAATACTACACGCCCCGCGCACTGACAGCTTTCATGGCGGAGCGCATGGACCCCCATCCGGGAGAAATTCTGCTTGACCCCGCCTGCGGCACCGGAGGCTTCTTAACCTGCGCCATCCGTCACATGCGGGACCATTACGTGAAGACCGTGGAAGACGAGCAGGCGATGCAACGAGCCTTGCGCGCAGTGGAGAAAAAGCAGCTTCCGCACATGCTCTGCGTGACCAACATGCTGCTGCACGGCATCGAGAATCCGAGCTTTGTCAGGCACGACAACACGCTCGCGCGTCCCTACATCAGCTACGGCGCTTCCGACCGTGTAGACATAATCCTCACGAACCCGCCGTTCGGCGGGCGGGAGGAGGACGGAATTGAGAGCAACTTTCCGAAGCACTTTCAGACGCGCGAGACGGCTGATCTCTTCCTTGCGCTGATCATCCGAATACTCAAACCGGGCGGGAGGGCCGCTGTCGTGCTACCTGACGGCTCCCTCTTTGGCGAGGGTGTGAAGACTCGCCTTAAAGAGCACCTGATGGAGGAATGCAACCTACATACCATCGTCCGGTTGCCCAACAGCGTTTTCAAACCTTATGCAAACATCGGTACAAACCTATTGTTTCTTGAGAAGGGCGAACCGACAAAGGACATTTGGTTCTACGAGCACCGTGTCCCTGAAGGCCAGAAGGCCTATTCGATGACCAAGCCGATTCGGATCGAATATTTGAAGTCCTGCGTGGAATGGTGGGGCGGTACGAACCGTCAGGGGCGAGTTGAAAACGAGGTAGCCTGGTGCGTTACTGCAGAGCAAGTGAAGGCGCGCAACTACAATCTCGACATTAAGAATCCTCACTTCGTTGCAGACGAACATGACGATCCGGAAGAACTGTTGGCGAAGCTGACCGAGGCCGAGCGCAAAACGTCGGCCCTACGCGGCCAGCTCAAAACCATTCTAGGAGAGGCCTTACTCAGATGAATCCGGCCTTCCTGCTTGCCCACTTTGACCGGATCAGCGGCGCTCCAGATGCGGTGCCGCATCTGCGTAGTTTCCTTCTCGATCTTGCTGTTCGGGGAAAGCTCCTGCCTCAGGATTCAGCTCATGAACCTGCCCATGAATTGCTAAAGCGCATTCAAGCGGAGAAAGCAAAATTAGTCCGCGACGGAGAGATTGCAAAGGCGAAGCCCCTTCCGCCTATTCGACCGGACGAGCCCCCATTTTCTGCACCACAAGGGTGGGTCTGGGCCCGCCTGGGAGAAATCGCCAGAAGAATCCACTATGGATATACAGCTTCAGCCAATCCGTCGCTGAGGGGAGTCCGACTGCTGCGCATCACTGACATTCAGGACAATGCCGTCGATTGGACAACCGTTCCTGGAGTTGAGATTTCCGACGGTGAAGTCGAACACTACGCTCTGGAGAGGGGCGACATCCTCATCGCACGCACTGGTGGCACTATCGGGAAGACCTTTTTAGTGGATGATCTACCTGTTACCGCCGTCTTTGCTTCGTATCTCATCCGTGTCCAAGGGGCAACAGCACTATACGACAGATACTTGAAGCTGTTTATGGAATCACCCGTCTACTGGAAACAACTTGAGGAGGGCGCAAGGGGTGCGGGCCAACCGAACGTGAATGGCAAGACGCTCGCACAAATGATTGTGCCGGTTCCGTCAGCAGCAGAACAGCGACGCATTGTAGCGAAGGTTGATGAGCTGATGGCCCTCTGCGACCGGCTTGAACAATCGAGTCGCGACCAAGAGATGCAACGTGAGCGTGTCGCGTCATCAGCGTTGCATCATCTTAGAAACGGTGCTTCCGGGGATAGCCTCACAGGGCGGTCACGCTTCTACATCGACCATCTGGATGACTTCACCGCCATGTCGTCTCAGCTTCCAGACCTCCGGCGAACAATTCTTAGTCTCGCCGTCCGCGGAAGACTCGTCCCTCAAAATCTAGGCGAAGAACGGGCATCAGAACTCGTGAAACGCATTCAGGCAGAAAAAACTAAGCTGACTGAGGCAGGCAGCTTAAAGAAGGACAAAAAGACGTGGGAAGGGCTGCCGAAAAGCCCACCTTTTGAGATTCCCCCAAACTGGACTTGGACACGACTTCAGGACGTATTCGAGATTTCCAGAGGTGGCAGTCCGCGTCCTGCGGGCGATCCGCGATATTTCGGCGGTCCGATTCCCTGGATAACTGTTCGCGAAATCACGAAAGACCTTGGAAAATATTTGACGGACACCGAAGGTGGACTGACTGAAGAGGGCGCAGATCGCAGCCGTTTCATCAACCCCGGAGATCTCCTGCTGACCAACAGTGGCGCTACGCTTGGCGTTCCTAAAATTAGCAAAATCAGGGCATGCATGAACGACGGCGTCGCGGTTTTGCGCCAATTCCACTCTGTGCCTCTGAATGACTTTGCGTATATTTACCTGCATTCTCAGACGGATGCGTTCCGACTGGTCAATCAGGGCATGGGACAGCCGAACCTGAATACGCCAATTATCGCGGGTTGGTTTTTCCCCCTTCCTCCACTTGAAGAGCAGCAGCGAATCGTGAAAAAGGTAGAAGAACTGATGGACCTGTGCGATCAAATGGAAATCTCTCTTCTCGATACTCAGCAACAAAAGAGGATTTTACTTGAATCGGTTCTTCATCATGCGCTCGTCACAGCGGAACAAACTGCGAAAATCGCGAACTCTGCTTAAACATTGCCGGTTTTTGTTGCGTTTTTTCCTTCTTCCCACCAAACTGCCCACGCGCTATGTATGTCATTGGGTTTACCGCGTTTACCTCAACCGAAATAGGTTTATAGTTATGCGCATAGGAGGAACGCTTCAGCATGGCAAGAAAAGTCTTCTTTAGTTTTCATTACGAGCGCGATGTCTGGCGGGCAGGCCAAGTGCGCAACAGTTGGGTCACTAAGGACCGCGAAGAGGCCGGGTTTTGGGATTCGGCTTCCTGGGAAGAGGTCAAGAAAAAAGGCGATGCTGCTGTGGAGAAATGGATTGACGATCAGTTGAAAGGCACCTCCGTCACCGTAGTTCTTATTGGCGCTGAGACATCCACACGCAAGTACGTGGGGTATGAAATTAAGCAGAGTCACAACCGCGGAAATGGCATGCTTGGAATCTATATTCACAATATTAAGGATAGCGATAAAAAGACCGATAGCAAGGGAGCCAATCCCTTCGACAACTGGACGTTTAAGGACTCCGAGGGCAAAGTCGTCACATACCCTACATACGACTGGGTTAACGACGACGGCTACAACAAGTTGGGCGATTGGGTAGAAGCGGCGGCAAAAAAAGCGGGAAAGTGACCGGCACTATTACGTAGTGATCGGCAGCCGGGTCTACCGACTTGGATTGGCTTTCTTGTAAGCGGCCTCGACCCACTCACCGAGCTTGCCATATTCCCACGTATAAATAGGTGCGCCGGTTGCACCTAAGGCTACTGGCATCGGCCCAGGCGGGTCTGTACGGCCATCCTTGTCTTTGATGTTGTTAATTCTAATGCCGAGTATCCCGTTCCGGCGGGCGACGCTTTGTTCCACTTCGTAGGAGACATATTTACGATTCGCTGTCTCAGCTCCAATGAGTACCACGGTTACGCTGGTGCCGTCCAATCCCTTGTCGATTAGCTTCTTGACGGCAGCGTCGCCCTTCCGCTTCGTTTCTTCCCAGAGCGATGCGTCGTGAAAACCGGCGGCTGAAATACCCTCGATTACGCCGCTGTTCCGAACGACGTTAACGCGCCATAGATCACGCTGGTAATGAAAGCTGAAAAACACTTTGCGAGCCATACTAGATCCCTTGATGATTTACGTGACTTCCAACATCAAACGGCCTCAGCGCGGAGAATGTATTCCGTCGCCTGACGATCTATTGTGCCATCGCGGTGGTCAACAATGGATCGGAGCCCAGGATTCCATTTGACCGGCTGAAACGCCGATTGGACAAGCGTTTTCGATTGCGCCAGATGTTCAAAAAGGATGTTTACACATGCAGAGACATCGGCGGTGCCGAAAAGCATGACATTTTCTTTCTCGGAGAGGGAGTTGTTTAAGTCAGATGGGGTTAGCTCCTTCGCCAACTTCCGGGCGAATCCGCCAAGTCCTCCAATCAAAAATCGCGGAATCGACTTCTCTCTGGCGAGTGTCATCTCTTCGGCGACACCAGGCACGATGCCGTCCTTGCTGTGCATCTTTCCACCCACTGCGACCATTACGTTTTGCGCATCAATCAGGACACGCCGCATTGCCGAGAGGCTGCGGTTTCGAGTGTTTAGATCCGCAGGTCCCCCGTCGCCGATCTTCTTCGTCACCACGAACTCCGCAATGTCAGTCATTGACTCAATATCATCGGCCCCCAGGTTCTGCGCCCACAGCTCAGACATTATCAACGTCACCGGTTTGCGAAGCCGTTTGCTGCCTTGCAACCGCGCTTGGCGGAGAATAACAGGAGTAAACGTCGGGTGGCATCCGTGAACGATACGGCCTCCATATTTGAAGACAATTCCACTGAATAGGGACACAAATTCCAGAATTCCACGATCCATTGCGGGCTCGGACCAATCCTTGCGATCTGGAATCGCGCCGGAGAGCCCGATTTCGAATTCTTCCAGGGAAATGTCGAGCCTTGTCACACTCATGCTGCCACCATTGTCGTGAAATTCGAGTCAATCAAAGCCGCCAACTCCTGATGATGGAGGATAATCACCGGCTCAGTCTGGGCTTCAGCGATGTCCTTGAGTATCGGTTCTGGCAATAGTTCACCGTCATAAATAAATAAGGAGTAGTTGGAACGAGCCGTGCCCTTGAGGAACTCCGAAAACTTTTTTAGTGCGGGACCGTATGTTGGGTCAAATACCGAGCAGTGGCTAAGGACCTTTGTCCGCACCCGCCAAGAAATGCTTTTTGAGGATTCAAACATCAACAATCGCTTATCCAGCACCTTCCAGGCGAATCCGTGAGTCACGAACTCCTTCTCCACAATGAAGGGCACTCTGCACTTTCGCCGGAATACCTCGCTCAAATAGATCTCTGCCTCATTCACGATCTGGTCGAGCTCACTCACACTGAGAGGCGCGGCGGCCTTTGGATCTGGTTTCTTAAATGTGATTGAGCGTTGCAATGCGACAAGTGTTGGAAACCGCGGCCCGATTTTCTTATCATCCTTGTCCCGGAAGCAAACGGGAAGAATCGGCAGCAGAAGAGCGTCCGCCGTGTCCACTTCATGCTTAATCCAAGGCGAGGCGGGTGCAGCCGGAGTGTCTATCAGCAGGACCAGATTCGCTTTTTCTAGCGCCTCATCGATCTCCTTCTGAACAGAATTGCCAGGGAGGATCTTGGTGTCGTCGTCAAATTCCTTTGCTTCATCAAGAAAAGCACGATGGCCTATGCTTTCCAAGTGTGCATGGAGTTGGTTCGCGATGACCTTTCCATCTGTAGCCCGATAAGAAACAAATATCTTGCTATCGCGGCCCTGTACGCGAAGACCGAGCATGCCTCCCACTCGGTTAGCCAGCCTGCCTTTTGGGCCCTTTGCCGCACGATCATACTCAAGTGCCTTGATGGAGGCTGCCGCATCGGGAGGCTTTCTGGACCGACGATCAAGAGCCACCGGAAGAAGAAGCCCCGAATTCGGTCTTTTCTTGAGATATTTCTCAATGAAGGCATTGCCCGCATCAGGGAAACTCTTCCCATCAAACATCACTATCAGGAGATCGTCCCACGAAACGTCGTCGGGCCAAGAAGAAGCGGAAACGACCGACATCAGCGAAACCTTTACGTGATCGCTGAACGCTTTGGTGAGGTCTGCTGCAATCTTCTTCGCGATTTTCTGTAGGCCGCGTTGATAAAGGATTACAACCATTTGGTAACGATGGACTCTCCTTCTCCCTCTGGTTAAGCCTACTTCGCTGCTCGTGCCGCGTCTGCTCGTTTGCCCGCGGCTTCTATCTCTCTCCGAAAGTGGTCCAGATCCTTGTCCCAGTCATAGGCGGGGAATTCCACACCCCACGGTACTGCTGGCTTGCTACCCCGAAAAAAAGAGCTACTTTGGTTGCTATCTTTTAGGTGGTGAATGTAGATTCCCAACAAGCCGTTCTTTCGGGCTAGCGATTGCTGGATTTCATATTTGACCCAAGGCCGGTTCGCTGTTTCTGTGCCGATCAATACTACTGTAACGGTTGTATCCTTAAGGTGCTTGAGGATCATTTTCTCGATGCCCTCTTTGCCCTTTTTCTTGGCTTCCGCATACTCAGAGTGGTCGAAAAAGCCAGCCATGTCAGATCCGGCAACGACATTCGCATTGCGCACTTGATTCGCGCGCCAGATGTCATTGTCGTAATGAAAACTGAAAAACACTCGTCGTGCCATAGGTGGCTCCTCTGACAACGTGTGTAGGTCACTACTTGTAGCCGACACGCACAATTTATCCGAACCGTCTATAACACTCAACCAGCAATGGATGCTCAGTGCTTTTCGAGGTGCTTCGCTGTTTCTTCTCCCTTTAGATAGAATGGGGTTTCGCCGCGATGTCGGGAAAACGCTTATGCAACTTGTCGTAAGGGGCGATCCGGTAAAGTGCTAAGTTGGTAGCCAGGTGGTTGCAGCTCTTGGATGACACAGATGGACAAGCACGCAGAACACTTCGTCGAGACATTCGTTAAGGAACTGGAAGAAGAAAATGTTGCAATCTTCGCCGGGGCCGGATTGTCGGTTGGGGTAGGCTATGTCGATTGGAAAAAGCTGCTGCAGCCCATCGCTCAGGAACTTGGACTGGACATCGACAAAGAACACGACCTCATTTCGATTGCGCAGTACCACCTGAATGAAAAACAAAACCGCAGCGGACTGAATCGCGCCCTTATCGAGCAACTGTCACCCGGCCACGCGCCGGGCGAGAACCACCGCATTCTCGCAAGGCTTCCGATTAAAACTTACTGGACGACGAAGTACGACAAGCTGCTTGAGGACTCGCTTAGGGCCGCGGGCAAGATTCCCGATGTGAAGTTCACTCTCGATCATTTGAAGCTGACCAGGCCGAGGCGGGACGCCATCGTTTACAAAATGCATGGGGACATCGATCACCCTGACGATGCGATCCTCACCAAGGATGACTATGAGCGGTATGAATCGATGCGCGGCCAATATGTAACGGCTCTAAGTGGCGATCTCGTAGCGAAAATGTTCCTGTTCCTGGGCTTCAGCTTCACCGATCCCAACCTCGACTACATCCTGAGCCGTGTGCGGGTTAGCCTGCACGGCAGGCCCCGCGACCACTACTGCATTTTTAGAAAGTGCAAGCGCGCCAACTTTCCTGACGATGACGCATTCAACTATGCAGAGATAAAACAGCAACTTGCCACAAATGATCTCAAGCGCTTCGGCATACAAACGCTGCTTGTTGATGAGTACGCGGACATCACCACGCTTCTGAAGCAAATCGAAAACCGTTATCAGCGCAGAACGGTACTTATTTCCGGTAGCGCGCATGAATACGGCACATGGACGCAGGCACAAGCGGAAGGTTTCATCCGCAGCCTGAGTCAGGCGCTCATCCGCAACGACAACAGGATTGTTTCCGGTTTTGGTCTGGGAGTGGGCAGCCAAGTCATCACCGGAGCGCTCGAAGAACTGTATCAGCACCAGGGTAAGCGTCTTCACGACCAACTCATCCTGCGCCCATTCCCCCAAGGACCGGACGCCCAGAAGCAATGGGAGTTCTACCGGCAGGAGATGATCGCCCATGCGGGCGTCGCTGTGTTCGCTTTCGGAAACAAGCTGGAGGCGGGCAAGGTGGTTCCCGCGAACGGTGTGCGCCGTGAATTCGAAATCGCCAAGGACAAAGGGCTGTTGCTCATTCCCATTGGAGCTACTGGCTTTATGGCGAAGGAATTGTGGCAAGAGATTGCAAACAATTTCGGAACGTATTATCCGGCGCATGCGGCGCTGAAGCTGCTGTTTGACAGCCTCGACGACGCCTCGGATACCAAACGCCTCATCGACAACGTGATTGAGATCATCAACAAAGCGAAGGGCAGGTGAGCATGGCAAGAAGAGTGTTTTACAGCTTCCACTACAAACCGGACTCCACCCGCGCCGCCAAAGTGCGCAACATGGGCGTGGTTGAAGGCAACAAGCCTGCAAGCGACAACGATTGGGAAGAAATCACGAGTGGCGGTGACAAGGCCATTCAGAAATGGATTGATGAGCAGCTCGACGGAAAATCCTGCAACGTCGTGCTCATCGGCGAGAACACGGCCGGGCGCAAGTGGATCAACTACGAAATCAAATCGGCCTGGAACAGCAAGAAAGGACTTGTCGGCGTCTATATTCACCGGCTCAAGGATCTCGACGGGAATCAGGCGTCGAAGGGCGCGAATCCGTTTGACGAGTTCACTATCGGCGAAAAGAAGACACCGATGTCTTCCGTCGTCAAGGCTTACAATCCGCCGCACACGGACAGCAAGGACGTATACAACTACATCAGCGAGAACCTCGAGGACTGGATCGAGGAAGCAATCGAGATTCGAGACAATTACACGGCATGATATGGCAAACCGCGTATTTTTCACCTTTCACTACCAGGATGTTATCGATTTCCGCGCGAACGTTGTCAGAAATCATTGGTTGACCAAGCCTGACCGGGAAGCGGCTGGCTTTTATGATGCGTCGATCTGGGAGGACGCCAAAAAGAAGGGCGATGTCGCACTGAAACGGCTCATTAACGGCGGGCTCGAAAACACCAGCAACACCTGCGTTCTGATTGGCTCCGATACCTACGCACGCCCGTGGGTACGATACGAGATACTGAAAAGCTTCAAGCGCGGGAATCACCTGTTCGGCGTGCATATCAATTCGATCAAGGGCAAGGACGGGCTCACCAAGTGGTCCGGCCCCAATCCTCTCGAATATGTTGGCGTAACGTTCTCACAAAGTGGAGAAACCGCTACTCTGTGGGAAAAAGCAGGGGACAAGTGGGTGGAGTACGACAAGGTGGATGATGGGGCGTCATACCGTTTTCAGGTAAGCGAACAGTATCGCGGCAAGGGCTTTAACCTCGGCAACTGGTATCCCGTTTACGACTGGAACACCAACGACGGATTTTCTAACTTTTCGAGCTGGGTCAAGTAACAGCCGGAGAGGAGGCACGATTGGCATATCTGCGAATTTCCGAAGTCAGGGCAGTAGGGCAGGCCGCTCGCACTTACATAAGCAAAAGTGCTTCCCAAATACTCACTGAAGACTCGCGGCGCTTTTCATCGAGTGATACATACGATGTTTTTCTCTCCCATTCCTACCAGGATGCGGATCTGATTCATAGCATAAAGACCCTGATCGAATCGCTGGGCCTCAGGGTCTACGTGGACTGGATCGACGATGCCGGGCTCGACCGCACGGAAGTTACTAGAGGAACTGCCAAAGTTCTGCGGGAGAGAATGAAGAGCTGTTCTTCTCTCGTCTATGTACACTCCTCAAACGCCAAGGAGTCAGTCTGGATGCCGTGGGAATTAGGCTATTTTGATGGATTCAAACCGGGCCATGTGTGGATTCTTCCCTTGGTTTCAGAGCGTGATTCAGAGTTCACGGGACAGGAATATCTGGGTTTATATCCCCCGCTTGAGAAACTATCGGCTTTGCCCGGACGATTGAATCTTGGCCTTACAAATGTTGGAGACGAACACCGGGACGTTCCACTGGCGAAAGCGGCCAGCGGTTCAGGCGTGTGGTACACGTGAGGAAGATAACCGAGTGTCTTCCGCGCTCAGGAACTCTTGCTCATTCCGACCAGAGCCAAGATCAGAAGGCCGCCAATCGCAAGGGCTCCGAGCGCCTGCTGACTTTGCTTTGCCATTGAGTTCCTGAGAACAGTCTCCCTCAGACTGAACATTGCCTGCTGAGGATTCTGGTACGCCGCCACATAACGGAGATCTTTTATGAATCCCGGCAAGGAAAGTCCTTGCTCCAACACAAACGGGAGAATCGGCTTGTGGTTCCCATGTGCAATCCCAATCTCCTGATTGACCCATTCCGACGCCATCGCGTTCGTGCTCCAAAGCAAAACAAACAGATCGCACCCGAGAATGGCGGTCTTTGTGGTCTGCGCAATTGGTGCGCCTGGCGCAATCGCGTACTCAGAAACGAAGCATTCCACCTCCGGAAACTGTAAAAATGTCCGGAGAGCATTCGCGTCGGGAATGTCCTTCGTGGAGTAGCTGACAAAGACTTTATAAGCCATATTCTCCCGCCTACTTTCAAGTTAACCTATATTGCATCCTCACCGAGCTGCTTCCACTCCTCATTGCTTATCAGAGTTGACCGCACAATTTCCAGATCGCTGCATCCCTTAATAGCCAAGAGCGTCTGCTTGACGTAATGAGAGAGGTTCGAGTGCATCCACGGACTGAGCGTGATCCTATCAATGCACGAGATCGGAACCGGAATATCCAACGTCGAGAGCCTCTTCGTCTTCGACGTGTAGATGATCCTGAATTCGTCTTCGTGCTCAAACGCATGCCTTTTCAGAAACGGCAGCTCTGCGACCTTGATTTTCTGTCTGCGGATTTCGTTGAGCGTCATGTAGGTCACAGGATGCATGTGTATGTGCGGATGCTTGTGCACAGCCGTCAGAAGCTCGTCACGCTTGAACCTAATGCAGACGCCGCTGGGCCCCGGCGCGAACACGCTCCAGTGATGGTATCGTTCATCGGACTGCATCAGGCACAGCGCTAGCACCGACTTCAGTTTGCGCTTTTCCTTGTATTGGGTGAGGTAGTGCGAATCGTTCTTGTCGTCCCACGACGCCGGGTCAAGCAGCGTGATCTTACGCTTGTGCAGCAGGTACATCAGCGCAGTCAGATCGGTGTAACGCCGAAGATAATCTTCGCTCATTTGAGAATGGATTCAGAGTACCACTTGCCAGGGTCTACAAGCTGCCAGAACTGACAGGCGACACCGATGCGCTTTCTTGCCGTTGCCCTCCGCAGAGTTCCGCCTTCGCCCGCAAAGAGAGGCACACTCCCTGCACAGTCAAACGGTGGCAAAGCAGGTATTCATCAGCTGATCTGAGGGAAGATGGCTAATCGGCCGTCAGCCATCCTTTTGGTGGGGAGTTTAAGATAGCGATGCAGAGGTGCACTCAATGACGACGGCTCCGGAGCTGAAACCGTTCGGGGAGATCCTGGAGAAGGCTTTGAAGTCGGTCCCGCCGGACAGTTCTCCCGTTTTCTGCTTGTTGGCGGACATCTGGGCTTCCCCGCAGGC
>Ga0187771_10000253_pt1 | contig 30879 bp, 24 predicted proteins | sample 0116_SJ02_MP15_1_FD_133139 | JGI IMG/M metagenome (GOLD analysis project Ga0187771, IMG submission 133139) | Tropical peat soil microbial communities from peatlands in Department of Meta, Colombia - 0116_SJ02_MP15_10_MG | ecosystem: Environmental > Terrestrial > Soil > Wetlands > Peat | place... | reverse complement strand
GTACTAGCCACGGGCAACGTGACTGCAGAAACGAAAACTACAACGGGGAAGGAATCGCCGCCGTCAGAAACTCGCACCTGGGCCGAGCAGGCGCAGTTTCTGCTGGCAGAGAAGCAGAACTTGCTGCGGTTCGCCATTCTGACCGGCAACGTCCATGTGGAGCAAACGGGATCGCAGCCCATAGAGGGGGAGGCTGGACGCGTGGTTCTGGATTTCGCCGGGCAGAACGAACTGCAGAAGGTACACGCGCTTGACGGGGCCCGGTTAACCGAGAAGGCTGAGGGAGGAAAGAAATCTGGCCCGGGGTCGCAGGAGTTCGAACTTACGGCCCCCATCATCGATTTCGCGGTGGCCCAGGGGCATATTCTCGATCGAGCTGAAACCTCGGGTGCAGCGCAGATTGTGATTGCTCCGGCGCAGGAAGCGGGTCGGACAGAATCCAACGCGGCCAGTGCTAGCGCCGGTCCCGGCTCACCGGCACAACGAACTGTGGTCACTGCAGGCAAGTTTGAGGCGAAGTTCGTAAATGACCCACGGGCGCCCGGCAGTCGAGGGACTCGTCTGGGCAGCATTAGCGGCATGCCCAATGCCCACATCGTCAACTCATCCCCAGGCCAACCGGACCGTGTCAGCACCAGCGACTCGGTGCAAGCGACGTTTTTGGCGCAGGGCGGAATCGAGGCCGTCACACAAGAAGGCAACGTTGCCTACGACGACGAACAAGCGCCGGATAGGCGCATGCAAGCCCGGGCAAGCCACGCACGCTACACTCCGGTCGATCAGATGCTTGTGCTGACGGGCAATCCACGCGTGATGGATGGCGCGATGGCCACCACAGCCAAGACCCTCCGAATCAACCGCAGCACCGGCGAGGCTCTGGCCGAGGGCGAGGTGAAAAGCACCTACAGCGACCTGAAAGAGCACCCGGATGGCGCACTGTTGGCGTCTTCCTCGCCCATTCACGTTGCCGCGCAGCACATGACGGCCCACAGCACCTCCGGAGTGGCCTTGTACTCTGGCAAAGCGCGGCTGTGGCAAGATGCGAACGTCATCGAAGCGCCCAGCATTCAGTTTGACCGCGACCGGAGGTTGGTGACGGCTTCCGGGACGGTATCCGAGCCGGTAGAGACAATCTTGGTCCAGGCACAAAAGGTTGAGGCTGGGAAAGCGCGAGCACAGAACCTCCAGACGCAGGGTGATGACTCACAGAAAGTCTCGCGGAAAAAGGTGGGAACGGCGATTCCTCTGGGAACCAGCCCCGTGGCCATCACGGCGAACCAACTGACTTACGCCGATTCCGAGCGGAAGGCTCACTACGAAACCGGGGTCCTGGCCAGAGGCATCGACTTCTCCGCCTCCGCCAAGACCATGGACGTTTATCTTCTGCCGCACGGCCAGACTTCCACTGAGTCGAAAGACCAGTCCCTTGCCGGTCCGGGGCAGCTTGACCGGATGGTGGCCGAGGGCGATGTAGTCATCCAGCAGCAGAAACGTCGAGCCGAAGGACAGAAGCTGGTCTATACCGCATCCGACGACAAGTTCGTGCTCACCGGCGGACCGCCCTGCATTTTTGATGCCGAACGAGGCAAGATTACCGGGGTTTCGTTGACTTTCTTTAGACGCGATGATAGGGTGCTCGTAGAAGGCGAAGCAACTTCCCCAGTCGTAACTCAAACGCGAGTGGCCCGATAAATGGCCCGATAATGGCAAGCCAAATGCGTACCCTGGCCACCGAGGAGATTGGCAAAACCTACCGTGGCCGCCGCGTTGTGAACGGGGTCAGCCTGCGGGTCGAACAGGGCGAAGTTGTTGGATTACTTGGACCTAACGGAGCAGGCAAGACCACCACCTTCTACGCCATTGTTGGCCTGATCCCTCCCGATACAGGACGAGTGCTATACGATGGGCAGGACATCACTGACGTTCCCATGTACCTGCGGGCGCGTCAGTACGGCATTAGTTATCTCCCCCAAGAGGCGTCTGTCTTCCGCAAGCTGACGGTGGAAGAGAACATTCTGGCCGTGCTGGAAGCGCAGCCGATCTCGTGGCATGAGCGCCGCGAGAGGATGGAGAAGCTCATTGACGAACTGGGACTGGAGCACATCCGGCAGAACCGCGGCTATGCCCTTTCCGGTGGGGAGCGGCGACGCGTTGAGATTGCGCGCTGCCTGTGCATTAGTCCTACGTTCATTTTGCTGGACGAGCCGTTCTCCGGTATCGACCCGATTGCCGTACTCGATCTGCAGAAGATCATTAGCAGCTTACGGGCCAGCGGCATCGGGGTGCTGATCACGGATCACAATGTGCGCGAAACGCTTTCGGTCACCGACCGGGCCTACATCATTGACGACGGCAGAATCTTCCGCCATGGCGAGCCCAGTCAGCTGGCTGGCGATCCGGACGTGAGAAGAGTGTATTTAGGGGAAAGTTTCTCGTTGGTCTGAGATTTGTTGTCATTCCGAACCGGCCTCAGGCGGTGAGGAATCTGCTGCTCACAAAGGCCGAAAAACAGATTCCTCGCTGCGCTCGGAATGACAACCGAAGATTAGGGACTAACGACCGACGGTATGGTCCTGTTACAGCACAAACTGAGTGTCAAGCTCTCGCAGCGGCAGATCCTCACTCCGGGCTTGGTGCAGATGGTCTCCGTTCTCGCGCTCAACAAGCTTGAGCTCAAGGACATGATCAACGCGGAGATGGTCGAGAACCCGGTTTTGGAGGAACTGGAGGACTCGGTTCCGTTGTTGGACGAGGTGGGTAAGAAGGAAGAAGACCGCGAGCGCGCCACCGCTGCGACGCCCGAAGAGAATCCCATTTCCGCGGCCGAAAAGAAAGATCCATTTGAGGAAATTGACTTCGGCTCATTCTTTCAGGATTATCTCGATCCCGGCTACCGCACCTATGGCGAGATGGAAGAGATTGAGCGGCCTTCTTTTGAGAACTTCCTTTCCAAGCCCGGCAATCTGACCGACCACCTGACATGGCAACTAGGGTCATTGAACCTTCGGCCGGCGGTGCGGGAGGCCGCCGATTTGGTCGTCGGAAACCTGAACGAAGACGGGTATCTGATCGCGAGCGATGACGAACTACTGGGCGTGGCCCCGCCGTCCTCGCCCGAGGTTGACGCTGAAGCAGCCAAGAGCATTGTCAGTGAGGCGCAGGCGTTAGGGCTGGCAGAGGTCGAAGAGGAAGCGGAAAGCCGCAGTGAAGAGGCTGCCAGCGCCAGCCTGACATCTGGCTCAACGTTGGATCTGACTGCGGTCCCGGAATCAACGGCGGCTTCCGAGCAAGCTATGGAACCGCCTCCTTCGTCGCAGTTTGCGGTTCCCGTGGCCGAAGTTTCTGAGGTCCACGAGCCTGCGGCACAGGCAGCAGCCCTGAACAAAGCGAACTTTACCGCGGCAGACCTACAAGAAGCCTTGGAAGTCGTCCGGCAACTGGACCCTCCCGGGGTAGCTTGTCGCGACCTGCGCGAATGTCTGCTCTACCAGCTGCGTTATCACGAAACCCAGCTCACACTGCACAAGAATGGCAACGGAACGGCGCAAGTACTGCAAGACGCCATTGCCGTCGCCGACCATCACCTGCGCGACCTGCAGAACAAGCGGTACAAAGAGATTGCCAAGGCCATTGGGCGGCCACTCGAAGCTGTCGAGCAGGCGCTCCACTACATTCGCACCCTCGACCCGAGGCCGGGCCTGCGATACAACAAGGTCCAGCCTCGGTTGATCGAGCCGGATGTTGCCTTCATCAAGCACGGCGACGAGTGGCTGGTCATCATGAACGATGAGGACCTTCCCCAGCTTCGCCTGAATCCCGCCTATAGGAAGCTGTTAGCGCGCGACACGAACGACAAGAGCACGCGCGACTACGTGAAAGAGCGCTACAAGAGCGCGATTCAGCTCATCAAGAACATCGAACAGCGCAAGCAAACCATTACCAAGGTTTGCTATTCAATCGTCGCCCGCCAGCAGGAGTTCCTGGAACGCGGCATTGATTTCCTGAAACCCATGATGATCAAGGAGGTGGCCGAAGAAATCGGCGTGCATCCTTCAACGGTGAGCCGTGCCGTGGCCAACAAATATGCGCACACGCCGCAGGGCGTGTTCGAGCTGCGGTACTTCTTCAGCGAGAGCGTGCAGGGACCGGAGGGCGGTAACACGTCGCTTCTGATCCTGAAGCGTCGCGTCAAGAAGCTGATTGAGGAAGAAGACCCGAGCCGCCCGCTGACCGACGAGCAAATCACCCGCATCCTGCAATCGCAGGGCATTCAGGTGACCCGCCGCACGGTCGCCAAATACCGGGAAGACATGCGCATCCCCAGCACGCACCAGCGAAGGGTGAAGAAATAAGGCTGTCATCCTGAGCGAGACGCTTCTCGTCTCGCGAAGGATCTGGGCGAGCTGCGCGAAGTGTCGCGTCCGTTGCGACGCACAAATCGCGCGTTCAGCTCGCTTCCAAAATGCAGTGCCCAATTTGACTCAATCGTTTGAATTCCTGGAGGGGCGCTCATGAACGTGGAATACACGGGAAGACACTACGAAGTAACTTCCACCATCCGCAAAGAAGTAGAAACTGGCCTCGCAAAAATCCGCAAAATCCTGGGCGACCGATTTGAAACCAAGGTGATCCTCGCCGTCGAGAAGCACCGCCACAAGGCCGAGATTACCATCAGTCCGCGCAATGGCCCGCTGGTCGGCCTGGCGCAAGCCAAGGACATGACCATCGCCGTCAATGAAGCGCTCGAACACCTGGAAAAGCAGGCGATCAAATACAAGACGCGTTGGGAGAGGAGGAAGCGCTCGGCGCGCAAAACCGAGGAAGCCAACAAGTGGAATGGCGGCCACGCCGCAGCGCCGGAAGAGCGAGAACTGCAGACAGCTGTCGGTGCGTCGGAAAAAACCGCCGTGCCGGTGATCGTGCACAAATACCCGGCAGTAGCCAAGACCACAGAAGTTCACCTGGTTCGCACCGACGAGGCCGTCGCCGTCCGCCCGTTGACCTTGGAAGAGGCCATCAAAGAAGCCCACTTCCGCGACCGCGACGTCTTCGTCTTCCGGGACAAGAAAGGCAAGGTAATGGTGCTGCACCGCGCCCGGGACGGGAAAATGCAGTTGATTGAGGTGCCGTAGAGGCAGCTGTCAGCTTTCAGCCGTCAGCTATCAGTGAAACCACATTGGGTGCCCCACTTCTCGCGCGTTCTTTGCGCGAGAAGTGGGATTTGATTTTGCATAGCTTGAGGAGGGTTCTTTCCATGAACTGGAAGCGAACGGTCCTGGTCGCACAGGGTATCCTCTGTCTAGCAATAACGTCCAGTTCCCAGACCAGCGCCTGGGTGGTCCGTTACGACGGTGTCGGGCCGGTAAAGATCGGAATGACCCTCGCCCAGTTAAGTGCAGCTCTGAACCAAGAACTAGGGGAGGACGAACGCGACGAGCACAGCTGTTTCTATATCGATGCGCATGGCCACGACCACGTCTCCTTCATGATTATCGATGGCTACGTAGCGCGAATCGACGTAAGCGCCCCTGGCGTCAAAACTTCTACCGGCATCCAAGTCGGAGACTGAGAAGGACATACGCGACAGGTCTATGGCCCCAAAATGAAAGTGACTCCGCATCAGTACCTCGATACTGGCCACTACCTTACGGTGCGCTCAGCCCATAGCCGCTACGGCGTTCGCTTCGAAACGGACAAGGGAAAAATCACAGAGTTCTACGCCGGAACCTACGAAGCGATTCAGTACGTGGAAGGCTGCGAATAGGATCTCGCAGCCAGATCCCACCCTTCGAAACGCGCGAAGGGTGGGGCAGCCAGCTCTTCACGAGCTTCCGATTAGCACGCCGGTGATGAACACCAGTACGCCACCCAGCCCAACCTGCAGGGCGGCGGTGACCCAGGGCGTATCCATGTAGCGGCGGCGAATCCAGGTGATCGCGCCCAGTTCTCCAAGCACGACCGCAGCGGCGGCCCACAGAGCCGCGCGAAAGTCACGAATCAAGAACGGCAATGTGTGGCCAATGCCGCCCACCGCAGTCATCGCGCCGCAAATTAAGCCTCGCACCCAGGGATGTCCGCGGCCAGTCAGACTCCCATCATCTGACAAGGCCTCGGCGAATCCCATGCTTATCCCCGCGCCCGCCGAGGCGGCGAGTCCGACCAAAAATGCATCCCAGCTCTTTTGCGTGGCCAGCGCCGCGGCGAACACGGGCGCGAGTGTCGAAACTGAGCCATCCATCAACCCGGCCAGGCCCGGCTGCACGATCTGCAACACGAACAAACGGCGCTGGGCTTGCTCTTCAACCGCCTTCACGCTCTCGGGCAACTTCTCCTTGTCAAGCTCCAGTGCGCGTTCCTCATGCGTGCGCTCTGCGTTGGCGAGATCATCGAGCAACTGCCGGATGCTTGCATCCTGCGTGCGCCCCGCCGCTTTTTCGTAAAAGTGGCGCGTCTCGACTTCCATAGCGCTGGCTTCCTTGCGCAGCCTCTCAATGGGCAGCGGGCGCACCAGCCACACGGCGGGGCGCTGAACGAAGCCGCGCACGTCCTGACGGCGAATGAGTGGAATATGCTCGCCGAATTTCTGGCGGTAGAGTTCGAGCAGGCGGCGGCGATGTTCAGATTCCTCTGCGCGCATGCCTTCAAACACGGCCGTTGTGCCGGGATAGTCTTGCCGCAGGCCTTCCGCAAAATCGGAGTAGACGCGCTCATCTTCTTCCTCCAGAGAAATAGCCAGGGCCAGCACTTCGCGTTCGGTGAGCTCTTCGAATTTTTTCATGACGCCATAGACTACTCGCCGCCATGGGGAAGAGGCAATCGAGATGTCTGACACTCGATTTGAGATTCACGACTTCAGATTGCAGATTGTTGACTGCCGACCCACGCGATCCACAATCGCAAATCGAAAAACCTGAAAACTGCAACCTCAGATCTGCAATGCCCATGCGCTGCGACAGTATCTCAGTTGGCAATCGTGCCGGGGAACCCGTTCAGCGCCTTCGATGCTACTATCCATGTAGTGAAACCTCGAGAGTCCAGTCATCCGACGCAGAATGTGTCAGAGCGCGGAACTAAAGGATCGACGCACGAAGGAAAACACTCTCCGGAACTGGTCCTCATTACCGGCATGAGCGGCTCTGGGAAGGCGTCAGTATTGAAGGCCTTCGAGGACCTGGGCTACTACTGTGTGGATAACCTGCCGGTCGAGCTGATTCCCGAATTTGCCGAACTGGCCATGCAGTCGCGCGAGATTCGCCGCACCGCGCTAGTTGTGGACGTGCGCGAAGGGGCGAAGTTGGAGAAGCTGCCAGCGATCTTGAAATCGGTCCGCCGCCTGATCCCGACCAAAGTGGTTTTCTTGGAGGCTTCCGACACAGTCCTGGTGCGCCGCTTCAGCGAGACTCGTCGGCCGCATCCATTAGGCACGGACGCGCCGGTAAAGTCCGCGCTCAAGGCCGAGAGGCGCCATCTGAGCGGCATCCGCAGGCTGGCCGATTTCGTCATCGATACTTCGAAATTCAATGTTCACGAGCTGCGCGCCCACATCAACGAGCGTTTTCACGAGCAGTCCCCGGGAAAGAGCATCCTGGTCTCGTGTGTCAGTTTCGGTTTTCGCCAGGGAGTCCCGGAAGATGCGGACCTCGTCTTTGATGTGCGCTTCTTGCCCAATCCGCATTTCGTGCCGGAGTTTCGTCCGCTGACAGGTCGGCATCCACGCGTAGCCAAGTATATCCGTTCGTTTCCGCAGACCCGCGAGTTCATTTCGCGCATTTCCGATCTGCTGGTCTACCTGCTTCCCCACTACATCCATGAGGGAAAGAGCTATTTAACGATCGCGTTCGGTTGCACCGGCGGCCAGCACCGTTCCGTAATGATCGCCGAAGAAGTCGGCAAACACCTCCGCCGCGCCGGCTACCGCGTAAAGGTGACGCACCGGGACAGCCCGAAATAGAAAAGCCGGGGCCAGTGGCCGGCGGCCAGTTTTCTGTAGAATAGGGCCTTGCAGCTCATGTCTACCCGACCGGCAGCAAGCGATTGCGGTCCGGCCCCGCGCGCAAGTTCCGTGCGGCAACTGACCCGCCTCATTCGTTATGTCTTCCCGTTTTTGCCGCAACTGTTAGCTGGGGTGCTGCTGCTCGCCGGAGTGGGATTCCTCGAGGCATTTCGTCTGATGCTGTTGAAGCCTGTGCTGGACCGCGTGCTGGTTCCGGCCTCGGGCTCGGAGAACATCATCCTCTTTACTATTCCCAAGATCGACAAGCCTGTTTACCTGCAGTGGTTCGTTCCCGCGCACTTCCACAATGCCTGGACCGTAGTGGCCTATGCCTTGGTCGCCTCGACTCTGCTGAAGGGACTCCTGGATTATGCCGGGACCTATCTCGTGAACCATGCTGGTTTCGGTATGATCACCAACTTGCGCAATGATCTGTACAACTCAGTCTTGCGGCGCTCTGCCGCGTTCTTTCAAACCCACACCACAGGAACACTGATCTCGACCATCGTCAATGACATTGAACGAGTGCAATACGCGATGTCCAGTGTGCTGGCGGATTTCCTCCAACAAGTCTTCAGCTTTGTGTTCATTGCGATCGCCGTCGTGATCCTGGGTCGCGAGCTGGCTTGGGTGTTGTTGCTTTTTATTCCATTCATCATTTATTCGGCCGTCCGAATCGGGCGCCGCGTGCGTACGACTACACGGCGAGGACAGGATCAACTGGCCGATGTGCAGAACATTCTGCATGAAACCATCACGGGCAACCGCATCGTCAAAGCCTTCAGCATGGAATCGTGGGAAGTGGCGCGTTTCCGCAAAGCCGCACAGCGCCTGTTTCGCGCCAACCTGCGTTACGTGGCGGCTGCGGCCATCAGTTCTCCGCTGATGGATATTTTTGGCGCGATTGCGGTTGCTTTGCTCCTGCTGTTAGGGCGGGAAAGGATCGCGCACAACGAACTTACGCTAGGAGCGTTCATCGCCTTTGTGGCGGCCGTCCTCAGCATGTATAACCCGGTGCGCAAGTTTGCCATGTTCAACAATAGCTTTCAGCAGTGCCTGGGGGCGTCGTCGCAACTGTTTCAATTCATGGATACAGAAGATGTCGTCGCCGAGAAACACGGCGCGAAGCCCCTTCCGCGTTTTTCCGAGAGCATTCAGTTCGAGGGAGTCTGCTTTTCCTACGAGGGCAATGGCAACGGCGCGCGTGAGATCCTGCGTGGCATTGATCTCGAAGTCCGGCGCGGTGAGGTGCTCGCCGTCGTGGGTTCGAGTGGCGCGGGCAAAACCACGTTGGTGCATCTGATCCCCCGCTTCTTCGACGTGACCGCCGGGCGGCTGCTCATTGATGGCCGCGACGTACGGGATGTCACGCTGTCATCGCTTCGCTCGCAGGTCGGCATCGTGACTCAGGAAACCGTGCTTTTCAATGACACGGTGCGCAACAACATTGCTTACGGCCAACCTCACGTTCCGCTGAAAGAGGTCGAGGCAGCAGCGCGTGCGGCTCTGGCGCACGACTTCATTCAAGCCCTGCCCTCAGGCTACGATACCGTCATCGGAGAGCGAGGCGTGCGACTTTCCGGAGGCGAGCGGCAGCGGTTGGCGATCGCGCGGGCACTGCTGAAGAACGCGCCGATTCTCATTCTCGACGAAGCTACCTCGGCGCTCGACAGCGAGTCGGAAGCTCTGGTGCAATCCGCATTGCACAACTTGATGAGGGGGCGTACCGTGTTGGTGATCGCGCACCGGTTATCGACCGTGCGCCGAGCCGACCGCATTGTTGTGATCGAAAACGGCGCCATCGCCGATATCGGCGCGCACGAAGACCTGATGCGGAAGCTGGGTACATATCGGCGTCTTTACGAATTGCAGTTCGCCAATATGGAAGCACCCAAAGTGGTGACGGAAACCTGACGTTGGATCGTAGCCTTATGCCCATACGTTCGATGACGGGTTTTGCTCAGGTTCGCGGTGAGGTGCAGCGTCAAAATGGCGCCGGTACCGAGAGTGCAGTCGCCGCGGGCACGTCGCGGGGCCGGCTGGCTTTTGCGCTTTCCCTAAAGTCAGTGAATCATCGTTTCCTCGATCTGCACTTCCGGTTGCCCTCGGGGACCGATTCGCTGGAGATGCAACTGCGCCGGCTGCTGAAGGAGAAAATGGCGCGCGGCCACGTCGAAGTCACGTTGAGCGTGGAGCGCGCGACAGGCGAGGCGTTCGTGCTCAACCGCGCGATTGTAGGTGGCTATATTGCTGCCTTCAAAGCGGCGGCGGCAGAGTATTCCCTTTCCGTTGAGCCTGACCTGAACGCGATTTTGCGAATTCCGGGAGCGCTGGATTCGGCGGAAGATGCTCCCGACGGCGAGATCGAAGCAGCGGTTCTGGCCCGAGTCGGCGAAGCTCTGGACCAGCTGAACCAAATGCGAGAAGAAGAAGGCTGCAGCATCGGCGGCGAGTTGCGCCAACGCATGGCGCACTTACTCGAAGCGGGGCGGAGCATACAGCAGCACCGCGATGCCGTTCTGCAAAGCTACAGCGAAAGGCTGCAAGCGCGGCTACAGGAGATGCTGGGGGCGAACATTGACAGGGAACGGGCTTTGCAGGAAGCCGCTCTACTCGTCGATCGGAGTGATATTCAGGAAGAGATTGTGCGTCTGGAAACGCACGTGCAACATTTCTTGGGGCTGCTCGACGAAGGCGGCGAAATCGGCAAGAAGCTTGACTTTCTGCTCCAGGAAATGAATCGCGAGGCCAACACGCTGCTTTCGAAGACATCTGGACTCGCGGGCGAAGCGCTGAGAATCACTGAAGCCGGCCTGGCCATGAAGGCGGAAATTGAGAAGTCACGCGAGCAGGTGCAAAACCTGGAATGAGCCCGGCGCACACTCCCATCATCTACATCATTTCGGCCCCGTCCGGTTCGGGCAAGTCCACACTCGTCAATGAACTGCTCAAGCTGGTTCCCAACCTCGACTTTTCCATCTCCTACACCACGCGCGATCCTAGGGGCAGTGAGCAGAATGGCAAGCAATATCACTTCGTGTCGCGAGCACAATTTGAACAGATGATCCGCGCCCATGAATTTCTCGAGCACGCGAATGTTTTTGAGAAAGACCTCTACGGAACGTCGCGGCGCTTTCTCAAAGAAGCGGAACAGAAAGGGCATGACCTTGTCCTCGATATTGATGTCCAGGGGGCAGCGCAGATCAAACAAAAGCTACCGAGCGCGGTCAGCATCTTCGTGCTGCCTCCTGACCGCAGAACCTTGGAGTGGCGTCTGCGCAAGCGCAGCGAGGACGCTGAGGAGGTCATTCAGCGCCGCTTGGACACGGCCAGTGGTGAGATTGAGAACTACGATAAGTACGACTATATTCTGATCAACGACGTTTTGGAGAGCTCCATCGAGAGTTTGCAAGACATTGTGCTCTCCGAGCGCCTGCGGCGGCTCGGGCAACCGTTGGGCGAGGAAGAGGGGCGGATTACGGAGCGGGCGGATCATTGTCGGCTGGCCAACGTCAAGGACCGAGTGAAGCCAATCCTGGAGTCGTTTCGCAACTCCCCGTCCGCAGCGCAATAGCGGTTTTCGCGGTATCATTTATGAGCGCTCGCAAGCGGCGCGGAAACAGGAAGATGCTGGGGCGGGACGAACTGTTCGACTTCAACGAGGTTTTCAAGGGAGAGTCCGCATGAAGTTGATGGAAGGCTTTGACAGCAACTACCGGTACATTCTGGTGGCAGCTCGGCGCGCGCGACAACTGCAGTCGGGCGCTCCACCCGTGGTGGACACCGATTCCCGAAAGCCCTGCCGCATTGCGCAGGATGAAATCCGCGCCGGCAAAGTGAAGTGGGAGATCCCAGAGACCCGTACTGCCGCCGAGCAGGTCTCCGAAACCCTCGACAAGGCGCTGGGACAGGAGTGAGGAGAATTGTTGATTTTGTGATTGCTGATTGTCGAATCGCAAAACTTCCGATATCCCGATTGGGGTTACTAATCAGCAATCAAGAATCAACAATCAGCAAGAATGAAAATTGCCCTCGGCGTCACCGGCGGAATCGCGGCTTACAAATCAGCGGAAATTGTCCGTCTGCTCCAGGACCGAGGAATTCGCGTGCAGGTTATCATGACGCGCGCCGCCCAGGAGTTCGTAAGGCCCCTCACCTTCGCCGCCCTCTCTGGAGAAAAAGTCATCACCAGCATGTTCGCGATGGGCGAAGAACATACGCCCAACATTGACTCAGCCGTTGAGCACATCGCCGTTGCGCAATCGATTGACGCGCTGGTTGTGGCGCCCGCCACCGCCGACATTCTGGCGCATTTCGCACAGGGAATCGCGACCGACTTTCTTACGACGCTCTATCTGGCAACTGCTGCGCCGGTCGTCGTGGCGCCGGCCATGAACGTCAATATGTGGAATCACGCAGCGACGCAGGCCAACCTCGACATCCTGCGCAAGCGCGGCGTCAAGATTGTTGAACCGGGAACGGGCTACCTCGCGTGCGGAATGACGGGTGCAGGTCGCCTGGCCGATAACGAGGCGATTGTCGCCGCGGTGCTGGAAATGCTGGGGGCGTCCCAGGATTTGAGCGGCCAAACCGTATTGATCACCGCGGGTCCTACGCGCGAAAAGATCGATCCTGTGCGTTACCTGAGCAACCGTTCTAGCGGACGCATGGGATACGCCCTGGCGGAAGCGGCCTTGCGCCGCGGCGCGCGCGTTCTGCTCGTCACTGGACCAACGTCGCTCACGCCGCCGGGAGCGGCGGAGGTCACGCGGATCGAATCCACAGAAGAGATGCGCGACACCGTGCTGAAACTCCTGCCTGAGGCAAATATCGTGATCAAGACGGCGGCCGTCGCCGACTACCGCCCCAAGACCGTCGCTGAGCAGAAACTCAAGCGCAAAGGTCCGATGACATTGGAACTTGAGGCTACGCCGGATATTCTGCAAGAAATTGCTCGCCGGAAAAGCGCGCAAGTCGTTGTAGGCTTCGCCGCCGAAACCGAGAACGTTCTCGAAAATGCCCGCCAGAAGCTAGTAGCCAAGAACCTTGACGCGATCGTCGTCAATGATGTGTCGCGCCACGGTGTGGGCTTCGATTCCGAGCGCAATGCCGTTACCATCATCACCAGCGACGATGTCGTGGAAGTCCCTGAGACTACCAAGTGGGAGGTTGCCCAGCGCGTACTCGACCAGGTGGTGAAGCTGCGCCAGCAGCGCAAGGCGACTGCAAACGTCTAGACATTTTTCACAATCTTCTGCATTACAATCGATTGACTCATGGCCCACGTTCTTGATGCGGACTTGCGGCGCGCGCTTGCCAATCGCCTGCGCTACTACCACGAATTGGGCATCTATGACTTTTATCGGCGTGAGCGGCAGGCTACCGAGTCAGACGCGAGCGCTTCGGCGGCTGAAGAATCCGCCGTGCCTTCTCCCTCCCAGCCAGAATTGCAGGAGGAAATGTCCACAAGAAGATCTGCCGTAGTCGCAGCTACGCTTGAAGAGAGCATCTTCGACGTCTTGACTCCGAAGCCAGAGCAAGACGTTACTGATCCTGCTGCCGCGCTCAAGTTGATCCGCGAAGACCTGGGCGATTGCACCCGCTGCAAGCTGCACAAGCAGGGACGAAAGCAGATCGTTTTTGGCGTTGGGAATCCACGAGCGGAGCTGATGTTCGTGGGCGAAGGGCCTGGCGCCGATGAAGACGCGCAGGGCGAGCCTTTTGTCGGCCGCGCCGGGCAATTGCTCAACAACATGATCAAGGCGATGGGTTTGCGGCGGGCGGAAGTCTACATCGCGAACGTTGTGAAATGCCGTCCGCCGGGCAACCGAACTCCGGAGCGCGACGAGTGCGAGACGTGTTCCCCATTTCTGATGCGGCAGATCGCGGTAATCAAACCCAAGGTCGTCGTGGCGCTCGGGGCAGTGGCGGCCAAGAATTTGCTTTCGTTCAACGCGCCGATGGCGGAACTGCGCGGCCGCTTTTACGATTTCATGCCCGCGGGCGCGCGCAGCAACGATCCTTCATGGCAGGGAGCACGCCTGGCGGTGCCGTACCATCCCGCGTTCCTGCTGCGCGATCCGCGCCAGAAAGGCGAGGCGTGGAAGGACCTGCAGATGGTGATGAAATACCTGGGCTCAACAGTGTCGTCCGCCAAACTCGGGCAGACATAACTAGGTTACTCCGGATAGTGATGACGGACCCGCAGCCTCTCGTTCATCAATGGAAACATTCGGGGCTGCCGAACGCGGCCGCATCCCATCAGACGTGCTACCCTGAAGTTAACTTCCACAATAGATATCGAGGTGTGACATTGCAGAGTCCGCGTAAGGTCAGCTCTTCCATTCCACTTGCCTTTTTCTTAGCTACCCTGGTTTGCGGCGTGTCCGCGTCCGGCTTCGCCGACGGAACCAAAACCTGGGAGCAGTCGAGATTCGAGGAACTCACCAAGGGAACGGCCACGGGCGTAGCCATTCGCAGCACGGGCGGGCTGGAGTTGGCTCCAGCGTTCAAGCTGCTTTATGCCACGCCCTCCACGTACATCTGGGCTGTGGCCGCGGACGATGCGGGGAATGTCTACGCGGCGACCGGTTCACCAGCGCGCGTCTATCAAATAACCCCCGAGGGCAAGACGAGCATTATTTTTGAGCCTCAGGAACTGCAAGTGCAGACTCTCAAAGTGGCGCCTGGCGGAGTGATCTACGCGGCGACGGCTCCGGACGGCAAAGTCTATAAACTCGAGCACAAGACGAGAGAGAAAAACGAACAGCCGAAGACTGACGGCAAAAAGGCTGAAAGCGACACCGGAAAAGACGCCGCCCAAAAGAACGCAGGGAAGGATACGCCGAATGATGCCGCGAAACCCACCCTAGACCCCTCCTGGCGTTCGTCGGTGTGTTTTGAGCCGGGAACGAAATACATATGGGACTTAGCGCTGGACAAGGCAGGAAATTTGTACGTGGCCACCGGTGACCACGGAGAGATCTACAAAGTCACCCCCAGAGGCGAGCACACGCTGTTTTTCAAGAGCGATGAAACGCACATCCGCGTGCTAGCGCTTGATGCGCAGGGCAACCTGATTGCCGGCACCGACGGCAGCGGACTGGTTTATCGGATTTCCCCGAGCGGAGAAGGATTCGTGCTGTACAGCGCGCCGAAGAAAGAGATTACGGCGCTAGCGCTCGATCGTGAGGGCAACATCTACGCTGCGGGCGTAGGCGAGAAGAAACCGGTAGGCGGAGCCGCACCCGTGATCGGGCCTTCGCCAGTGATCAATCCGCCTGCAGGCGCTCCGGCGACCGCGGGCCAGGCGCCGGGCATTGCCGTTACGCCAACGGTCACTCCGGTGCAGATGGGGGTGTTCCCATTTCCGGCAGTAGGGGCGACCGGCGGGTCGGATGTGTATCGCATCGCTCCGGATGGTTCTCCCTCGCGGCTCTGGAGCTCGCGCGAGGACATTGTCTATGCGCTGGCGTTTGACTCCGGGAGCCGGCTTCTGGCGGGGACGGGGAACCGCGCCCACATTTTTGCGATTAGCGGGCCGGATGAGTTTGCCGATTTGCTGAAAGCGCCAGCCTCGCAGGTCACAGCATTTGCCAGTACTCCGGGCGGCGGCCTGTATGCCGCTAGCAGCAATCTGGGGAAGATCTTCGTGCTGGGTCCCGGCCCCGAAGCGGAAGGCAGCTTCGAGAGCGACGTTTTCGACGCGAAGATTTTTTCGCGCTGGGGGCGGGTGGAGTTCCGCGGCTCTGGAAATTTCGAGTTGCTGGCGCGCAGCGGCAACGTGGACAATCCCGACCGCAACTGGAGTCCATGGAAGAAGGTGGATCTCGGGAAGGATGCCGAAATGGCAGTTCCAGCGTCGCGCTACGCGCAGTGGAAGGCCGTGCTGCACCAGGGAAACACGAAACCCGCGGTCGAGAGCGTCACGCTGAATTATCTGCCGAAAAATGTGGCGCCGGAAATCGAAGATGTCGCGGTGCAGGTGGGCACGCGCTATCAGCCTCTGCCGAAGCCAACAGGCAGTCCGGCTGGCGCAGACACCAGCACATCCCCGGTCGGCCATTTCGAAGTGCCTGTGCCTAGCGTGCACGACCGGGACGCCATTGGGGTCAAGTGGAGTGCGCATGATGACAACGATGACGAACTTGTCTATTCGGTTTACTACCGCGGGGACGGCGAGACGCGGTGGTTGCTGTTGAAAGATAAGCTGACCGACAAAGCCTATTCCTTCGACGCTAGTTTGCTCCCGGATGGAGGTTACATGGTGAAGGTAGTGGCTTCGGACGCGCCCTCGCACTCGCCCGGCGAGGCTCTGACGGCAGAGAAAGTGAGCCGCCGGTTTGAAGTGGATACCACGCCGCCGCGGATTGAGAATCTCAGCGCGTCTGTTGAGGGCAGTCAGATTCACGTGCGATTCCGCGCCGAAGATGGATTCTCAACTATCAAGCGCGCGGAGTTCTCAGTGGATGCGGGCGAGTGGAAGTATGTCGAGCCGGTGGGGCAATTGTCGGATGCGAAGATCGCAGACTACGATTTCAAAGTTGCTTTGGATACTGGCAAGGATGCAACGCCTGAGCATGTGGTCGTGGTGAGGGTCTACGACAAATACGAGAATCTGGGTGCGGCGAAAACAGTGCTGCGGAGCAAATAGTCAGGCTGGTTTTGTGCGAAGTGATCGTCGACACCCGGAATCCGGACATGTCCAAAAGGCCTCTTTTGGGCGGGGATAGAGTCGCGGACAATGACTGTGCCATGCGCTGTCCTTGTTCAGGTTGGAAGCTCCTCTTCTATTCCTCTCCGCTATTCACTATAGGGTTGATCCTGGTAGCCTGTTCTGGCGTTTCCCACACCGGAAACACTGGCGGGGGTGGCAACGGGGGCGGTGGGGGTGGCGGCGGCACCGGCGGCGGGAACCTGGCCTGCAGCGTAATGAATGTCGGGCAAACCGCGAGTCTCGGCGGATTCGTACCGTTCTCCAGCGATAGTCTGTGGAATACCGACATCTTCTCGGCGCCGGTCGACTCCAATTCCGACAGCATCATCACGAATTGGGTGGGCTCGGTGAATCTGCATCCCGACTGGGGCACGGATCCCACTTACGGCATTCCTTATGTTGTGGTTAACGGAAGTCAGCCTCTGGTAACTGTTGACCTCGGCGCTTATCCCGATGAGAGCGATCCCGGGTCGATGCCGATTCCGGCAAATGCTCCCATCGAAGGCGGATCCGCGAGCACCGGCGACCGCCACGTGCTGGTTCTGAACAACGGCAACTGCTTCCTCTACGAGCTCTACAATGCGTCGCCGAATTCCGACGGAAGCTGGAATGCCGACTCGACCGCCGTGTGGGATCTACTGAGCAATGAACAGCGTCCATACACCTGGACTTCGGCGGACGCTGCCGGGCTGCCGATCTTCCCGGGGCTAGTCCGCTATGACGAGGTAGCGGCGGGCACAATCAAGCACGCGTTTCGCTTCACGCTGCCGCATACAAGAGCCGCGTTCACTCCTCCTGCGTCTCATTGGGCGGCGACCACCAGCGACTCGACGGCGCCGCCGATGGGGATGCGCTTGCGCTTGAAGTCGAGTTATGACATCTCCGGTTTCTCGGCGCAGATGCAGGTGATTCTGACCGCGATGAAGCACTATGGCTTAATCCTTGCCGACAACGGAAGCTCGCTGTTCGTCACGGGAGTCTCGGACAGCCGCTGGGGATCGGATCTGGATTCGCTGAAGACGGTTCCTTCGTCGGAGTTTGAAGTCGTACAGATGAGTCCGGTGTACACGAACTCGAATATTCCCAACGGGTCGGCGCCTACGATCAGTAACTTCGCTCCCTCACCTACTCACGTTGCCTCCGGCGGCAGCGTGACGTTGTCGTGGAGCACAGACAATGCGCAGTACTTGATTGTCTCGCCCGGAGCGGGTGCCGTGCGCGGAACGAGCGTGACCGTGAACCCCACCACAACCACGACGTACACTCTCTACGCTACAAGCCAGTACGGGCGCTCGACTGCGACGGTGACAGTGAATGTGCCGTAGGGCGCGCTTCACTAGACTATCCCACCGCGAGATAGATATAGCGGAGAATGAACAGCGCGGTCAGTATCCAGATCAGCATGCTAACGTCTCGGAACTTTCCCGCCGCCACCTTCACTAGCGTGTAGGAGATCAGTCCCAAGCTGAGGCCGGTGGCGATGCTGAACGTCAGCGGCGTGGCCAACAAGGTCACGAACGCTGGGATCGCCTCGGTGAATTCCTTCCACTGTACGCGGGCAACGGCCTCCGTCATTAGCGCTCCTACCAGGATCAGCGCCGGGGCGGTGGCGTAGGCAGGAATCGCCGCGGCTAGCGGCGTGCAGAAGGCCGCAAGGAGAAAGAGCACGGCCACCACAATGTTGCTCAGTCCAGTGCGGGCGCCGGCGGCCACTCCAGCGGCGCTTTCGATGTAGCTGGTTACCGTCGAGGTGCCAGTCAAGGCGCCGAACATGGTGCCGATCGCATCGGAGACCAGGGCGCGACCCACGCGAGGAATCTTGCCGTTCTGGACAAACCCTCCCTGCTCACATACTCCCACCAGTGTGCCCACGTTGTCGAACAGATCCACAAAGAGAAAGATGAAGATGATCTCAAGCAGGCCGAGGTGAAGCGCGCCGCGAAGATCAAGCTGCAGCCAGGTCGCAGAAGCATGCGGAAATAAAAAAATCGCCACGGGCCAGGTCGCCATGCGGCGGAGAATGCCGAAGAATGTCGTGGCGAGGATCCCGATGAGGATTGCTCCGCTCACCTTGCGGGTCATCAGGATCAGCGTGAGCGCCAGCCCTAGGCATGCCAACTGGGTCTCACGGTTCGAGAAGCTGCCCAGGCTGACGAAGGTCGCCGGATTCGCGACTACCAACTTCGCGTTGCGGAGTCCAACGAAGGCAATGAACATCCCGATCCCGCCGGCGGTGGAGTGCTTGAGGCAGTCGGGGATGCCGTTGACGATCTGCTCGCGCACGCGTGTTACGGTCAGGATCAGGAAGAAAAAGCCAGAGAAGAAGATCACTCCCAAGGCCGTGCGCCAGGGCACGTGCATGCCCAGGCATACCGAATAGGTGAAATACGCGTTGAGTGACATGCCGGGTGCGAGCGCGATGGGGTAGTTTGCGTATAGCCCCATGACCAGCGTGGCGGCGGCCGAGGCGACGCAGGTGGCAAACACGACGCCTTCGACCGGCATGCCTGCCTGCGATAGGATTTGTGGGTTCACGACCACGATGTAGGCCATCGTGAGGAATGTGGTCAGCCCGCCTAGTAACTCGCGCCGTATCGTGGTCTGATTTTCAGCGAGACGGAAATAGCGTTCGATCAAGGCCAGTCCTCTTGCGGAAGGCCGCGGAATGGCGCAGCCAGAATGAAACCGGACATTCTACGGCATTGGCCGCGTCATAAGCGACCGGTGGCGAATCAACTCGTTTCTTGCGCGGAGGATTTGCTTGGCGAACTTCACGATCCCTGCGCGACCTTCGCGGTCAAGTTCTTTCGACTTCTCGTACCGCGCACGTGCTAAGAACTGCCGCAAAGCACGCAAAGAAGTCCGGCACCTTGCAACTCGGGACTGCCGAGCGTCAGGAAGGAATGCTGCCCCCACCAGCGGTCGTCTCCGGGACTTCGGGGACCTTCTGCAAGCGCGAACTGGTGATCGCATGCAGTTCGCCGGCATGGCGAAGCTCCGGGAAAAGCCACGCCCACACGGCAATCACGACGATAGTCCCAACGCCGCCAAGAATGACCGCAGGAACCGTCCCAAACCATTGTGCGGTTACGCCGGACTCGAACTGACCGAACTCATTGGAAGTCCCGATGAAAATCATATCGACGGCGGTGACGCGGCCCCGCATTTCGTCGGGCGTGGCGAGTTGCGTCAGCGTAGCGCGAATGATGACGCTGATCATGTCGCTAGCCCCGGTTAGCAGCAAAGCGATCAGCGAAAGCGTAAGGCTGCGGGAGACGCCGAAGACGATGGTGAAAACCCCGAATCCCGCAACCGCCCAGAGCAAAGTAATGCCGGACGGCCCGCGCAACGGGCGATGCGCCAAGAGGATAGCCATAAGTGCGGCGCCCACACCGGGAGCAGTCCGCAACAGACCGAGGCCCCAAGGACCGGTGTGCAGAATCTCGCGAGCATAAACCGGAAGCAGGGCAACGGCTCCGCCCAGCAGGACTGCGAACAGATCGAGTGAAATTGCGCCCAGGATGAGCTTCCTTGTCCAAATAAAGTGCAGCCCCGCAAAGACCGTCTTGAAAGTCATCGGTTCGCGGGGGCGGACTTTAACCTCGGGCCTGATACGAAACGAGGAAATCGTGGCGACCATTGCGGTCGCCAGCGCGATTCCGTAAACCACCGAAGGCCCATGAGCCACAGCATAGAGAATGCCGCCGAACGACGGCCCCAGAATCGTAGCCGCCTGAAACGTAGTGGCATTCCAGGCGACGGCATTGGGGAAGTGTTTCTCTGGGACTAGTTGCGGCAGGATGGAACGGCTGGCCGTGCTGCTGAATGATCGCACTACGCCGAGCAGAACCAGGACAAAGTAAATCGCTGTCACCGAGTGCAGCCGGCGTTCGGCCAATGCGAGCAGCAACGCGAAGCAGAAGCCATATCCAGCGTAGCAAGCTGAGAGCACGGCGCGCCGCGGGAATCGATCGGAGGCGTGACCAGAGATGGGGAACAGCAGGATTCCGGGCAGGAACTGCGCGAGTCCGACGAACCCGAGATCGAGCGGCCGCTTGGTGATTTCGTAAACCTGCCAGCCGACTGCCACGGCCTGCATTTCGGTGGCGGCCACGATCAGGAAGCGGGCGATCTGAAACAGGGCGAATCCCGGATGGGCGAAGGCGGCGCGTCCAGAGGTGGCATGGGCGGAATCGTGCATGAACTTCTAATCTGACATAGACCGAGGAAGTTGTGGAATGAGAACGAGTGCCTGCATCGCGCGGCCAGGAGCCGTCATGACTTGAAGCCCAGTTGGAACCGAACTAGTCTGGAGCGAGACGATCCGCAGCGCCGTCTCCGTTGAGTGCTGTACGCTGCGATCGACTCTTGTTGCCGTGCTAGTTGAGAGGATCGGTGCTGCTGTCTTTGCCAAGATTGCTATGAATTGGTTCCTCGGCTTGCTGTTCGCGGCAGTGGTGGCCCTCTTGGCCGTTCAAGCCGAGTCAGGGCGCCTTGGCGCAATCAGGCGTGTGTGCTGTTCGCCGGTGTCCATCTTCGCATTGGCATTGTTCATGAGGCTGCTGGTTGGAACTGTGTTGCTCGGCCAAGGCGGCCGGCAGCTATTCTACGCCGGAAACGAGCCTTCCCACATTGCCGCGAATCTGGCTGCTGGGCGCGGCTTCTCTGCGCCCTACGAGCACGTTCCGATCGCGCCGACGGCTCAACAACCGCCACTCTATCCGGTCCTGCTAGCCGCCATCTTCCGACTGTGCGGCGCTTACAGTTTACTATCTTTGTCTGTTGCCGCTGCGGTCAATGCGCTGGCCGGTGCAGGCACCGCCGTGCTGATCTACTTCGCCGGCCGACAACATTTCAGTGCGGGAGTTGGGCTATTCGCCGCCTGGATATGGACGTTGTATCCGTGGGAAGCTCTTGCAGGACTACCGCTTGCCAACTACGAACTGTCTGCTCTTGTGGTTGCCGGGTGGCTGGTGATTGCGCCAAAGCTCCTGGCGAAATCGGCGCGCAAGCGAGACTGGATCCTGCTGGGTATCGGTGCAGGGGCTGCCATGCTGCTTAACTCGGCAATGGGCGGAGTGTTGTTGGCATCGCTCGCGTGGATCCAATTCAACAATAAACCGGCCTATCGGTTATCCCTCGCGGTGTTAACGTTCATTCTCGTACTGGCCCCGTGGACCGTGAGGAATTACCTAACGTTGCATCGGCTTGTGCTTGTCCGCGACAACTTCGGTCTCGAGCTGTTTCTGGGCAATCATGCTGGTATGAGCGGCGAGGTCGATTTCAGCGAGGACTTCCCGACGCATGACCCTCGTCAGTATTCCCAACTTGGAGAAGTCCGCTTCATGGAATTGAAGGAACACGAGGCCATCCGGTTTATTCGTGACAATCCGGCTGGTTTTGCTGCTCGTTTCAGCAAGCGGCTGCTCGCCTTTTGGACGGCGCCAGGCTTCTTGCCCTGGGCGGCCATCAGTTTCCTTGCTTGGCTCGGCGCAGTGGCGGCAGCCACGAAGACGAGCAGCCACGCCGTCGGGCTATTCCTAACGATTTCGTTCGCGCTGGTCCCGCTTGTTTACTACGTTACTCACTTCTGGCCGACGTATCGTCATCCTATCGAGCCATTGATGCTGCTCGCGGCCGCCGCAGGAATTCGGCAAATCCGTAGTTCACTATGGCCACGCGCGGCGGTGTAACAACTGCTGCCGACTACTTCGCCCGCGCACACAGCCATCCGTTCGAGGTCAGCCACTCCATGATGACTGCCTGCCAACGGTCACGCGGCATCAGGAAGAAACCGTGCTGGCCCTTCTCGAACAATCGTGCTTCAACGGGCACGCTTGCACGGCGCAGCGCCTCGAAGAAAACGACGCTATTGTCGACGTCGACCAACTGGTCGTCGGCCGCATGCAAAATGAGGGTGGGTGGTGTGTCCTTGGTCACCTGCAGCTCGTTCGAGAAAAGCCGCACCTGGTCATCAGACGGGTCGGCGCCCAGCAGCGCCTTGCGCGAATCCATGTGCGTGATCTTCGCGTCCATGCTGATGACGGGGTAGACCACGATTAAAAAATCCGGGCGCAGGCTGATCTGGTTGGAATTGTCCACGTAAGCCTTATCGAAGTGTGTTGCCAGAGTTGAGGCCAGGTGTCCCCCAGCCGAGAATCCAATCGCTCCGATGCGGGCTGGGTCCAGGTTCCACTCCTTGGCGTGTAGACGGGCGAACCGCATTGCCTGCTGCGCGTCCTGAAGCGGTCCGATCGACTTGTTCTCCATCGTCTGATCGCTCGGGATCCGGTACTTCACGACAAAGGCGGCGATGCCGTGATCTATGAAGAATCGTGCCTGCTGGGTACCCTCGAAATCGAAGGTGAGTCCGCCATAGCCGCCGCCGGGAAAGATTAGAACGCTCGCACCCGTGGTCCTGATTTTGGCGGGCAGGTAAACCTGGATTTGCGGGCGCGACACCTTCAGCAGAAATCCGCGGTCGGCGCCGGATTCTTCGTCTGGTCCAGGTTTTGAATTCGGGATCGCGCCGTCGCCATAAAGCGGGAAGCTCTGCATCTTCGGCGGAAAGGCGCTGGCCATGTCGGGCAGCGCGCTGGGGGCCTTCTGCTGCGGCGCGGAGGATGTGGCCGTGTCTTGCGCGATGAGGGCGGCCGGCACGAAACCAGCTAGACCGAAAAGAAGCGCTACGCTCAGAAATCTCATGATCGTCGAACCTCTCTCATTCGCACTGATCGTATCAGGACAAGGCAATCTGGACGAGTTCAGGTGCCGTCTTCGGCAAACGACTATGTAATCGCCAATCCCGTGATGCGAACGCGCAGAAAAGGCGGAACGGCAAAATGTGTTTTAATGATGTGCTATGAAAGTCACTTCAATTGCTCTTTTCCTGATATTTCTCCTGATACCCCTTTGCATTCACGCTGCCGATGGCAACCGCACTATTCAAGCCGATCTCAACCAAATCAAAGGTCCGCGGTCCATGGTTTGGCAGGACAGCGTAGGCGCTGGCCGTGTCGCCGAAGGTCTGCGCGATGGTTGGCGCCGCCAACTCGAACTGTGCCGCAAGGAATTCGGCTTTAAATACCTGCGTGCCCATGGACTGCTGCAAGACGAACTCGGAGTGTACTCTGAAGACAAGCAAGGCAACCCCCGCTACAACTGGCAATACATCGACGACGTCTACGACTACCTTCTCAGTATTGGTATGCGCCCGTTCGTCGAAATCAGCTTCGTGCCCAAGGCGCTTGCCTCTGGCGACCGCACCATCTTCTGGTGGAGCGCCAACGTCTCGGCCCCCAAGGATTACGCGAAGTGGGATGCTTTGATCACCGCGCTAGTCAAACACTGGACCGATCGTTACGGCGTCGATGAAGTGAAGAAGTGGCGTTTCGAAATCTGGAACGAGCCCCAGCTCAGCATCTTCTTCCAGCCCCCGCAGGGCATGTCCGCGCGCGATGCCTATTTAGAACTCTACGAGCACACCGCCAAGGACGTGGCCTCGGTGAATCCCGAGTATGTTATCGGTGGACCCGCCGGCCCCGGTTGGTTCAGAGAGCTCATTGACCTTTCCGCGCAGAAGAATCTTCCGCTCAACTTCATTAGCTACCATCCCTACGGCTTGGCCGGAGGTCCAACCGGAATGGATGAAACCGGCGAAAATCTCCTTTACCTCAGCAACGACCTCAACGCCGTTTCCCGAGGCGCCAACCGCGGGATCGACATGATCAAGAACTCCGCCAAGCCGAACCTTCCCATCTACATCACCGAGTGGAGCTCTTCCTATTCTTCCCGCGATCCCATTCACGACACCTACTTCGAGGCTCCCTATATCCTTCAGCAACTGCGCAACACCGAGCAGATGGGCTCGATGAGCTACTGGACCTTCACCGACGTGTTTGAGGAAAACGGCCCCGGCTGGCGTCCGTTCCACGGCGGGTTCGGCCTCATCAACTACCAGGGCATCCGCAAACCCGCCTACTGGGCATACTGGTTCCTCGCCCAGCTCGGCTCGACCGAAATCCAATCCTCCGATCCCGCTTCCTATGTATGCAAAGACAACAAGGGCGGTTACCAGGTTCTCTTCTGGGATCTCACTCACCCCATTCAAGGCCGCGTGGAGGGACCGATCAGCGACCAGGCTTTCTTCACCAAGCCACTGATCGCCCGGGAAAAAGGCCCCGCCACGGTCAAACTCACCAACATCCCCGCCGGCAAGTACAAGCTGACGACCTATCGCATCGGCTACCAGCACAACGATCCCTATTCGCGCTTCCTGGAAATGGGACGCCCGATGGATCTGAGCCGCGAGGATGTGGCGAAGCTCAATGCTCTGTCGTCTGGCAAGCCGGATTCGGAATCGGAGGTGACGGTCAAGGGTGAGTTCTCTACCACGCTCCCAATGCTCGAAAACAGCGTCTATCTCCTGACTCTCACCCCCGAGGGCAAGCAGAAGTAGTTGAGGGCCAGAAAGCCGGGACAAAGTAGGGCCCACAAAGCGTGATTCAACTGCCCGTTGACAGGGGAACCGTTAAGGCGTCAGCCCTCGGAAGTTCGCCTTGAGGATGCAAGCAGTTCATTGGTTTGACGGATCAATTCGCTGCGCTCCAGATCGCGATATTGCTTCGGCAACAGGCTCTTGCTCGTGCATTCCAGGACGGCAACAAGATTCTGCAGATCAATCTCCGTGGGATAGTAAGGCGGAATGAAGTCTTCTAAAGCAGCCTCCAAGTCTTGCGCATCCACTGCCGGCTTGTTCTGCAGGCTGCTCCTCATGTGGCTGCGCACCAGGACTGCCTCGATATCTGCGCCGGAGAGACTTCCGGCCCGATCGAGAAAAAACTTCTCGATGTCAGCGGGAAAAACCTTCATGCCAATCTTTCGTTGCATGGCACGCAGGAGCGCGAGGCGTTCTTCGGCCGTCTCCGGATAAAACAGGGCGATGTGCTCTTCTGCACGGCCTTGCCGCTTGAGGTCGACAGGGAGGAGATCGGGGCGACAGGTAAGGAGAAACCAGATCACCTTACCGCGGTATTCTGTGTTACCCATGAATTGGGCGATCTGGGCAAAGACGCGGTTGCCGACGCCGCTGTCCCCCGAAGAGGAGCGGTCGCCGAGCTGAGCGTCGGCTTCGTCCACAATAACCGCAATCGGGCTCATCGCCTTCAGCAGGCTCAGGACTCGCTCCAGATTGCCTTCTGTCACTCCCTGCCACATGCTACGGAAATTTTTGAGCGTAACCGCCGGTATGCCAACCTCGCCCGCGAAGCAAGTCGTAATAAAAGTTTTGCCAGTGCCGACCGGACCGCAAATCACGTAACCCATGGGCAGGACATCGGTATTGCCGGCACGGATGGCGGCGGCGGCATCCTGCAGCTTGCGTTTTGCCTGGTCGTTGCCGGCGACAAACGAGAGGTCGAAGCGGCTCTGCACGAATTCCAGCAATCCGCCAGACTCGGCTTCGATCAAATCCTTTTTCCGCTGGGACAGGAATTTCAGCGTGAGTGGTTGGCGGTTCTCGACGGCATGCGAAATCAAGCCTTGCAGTTGGACGCGCTTCAGTCCGGCACCCAGCTTAGCCAGTGATTCGTCGTTCACCTCAGAACCAGCCGGCAGCTCGTGATTTTTGAGTTGCGCGCGTATGAATTCCAGCCGGCCGTCGTAATCGGGCATCGGAATCCCGATGCAGGCGACCCCTGGATGCTGCACGATGCCTTGGTTCAACTCGACCTGATTCTCTGAGATCAGGCAGATCGTAACGTCAGCATTCAGAAACGCGGCATTCCGTGCCCAGCGCTTGAGGATGACCAGCGAGTTGCGGTCCTCGGCGGACATGCCCGAGACATCGCCGGCCGGCGCGATGGTCTCGGCGAAATCGATCACCAAGCCGATCTTCTTCCCATCAGCGATGCGCAGCCGCAAATAGTTGTCGAGCAGGTTCAGCACCGCATCGGGATTGCGCGGCAGCCCTCCTTGCGCATAGCTGGTGCCGTGAAAACTGTCGTATCCCTCCAGAGCACGGCGGAAGTCGCTCTGAGTTGCAGGGTTGCCGAAGCTTAGGCCGCCGCGGTCGTAGTGCAAGACCAGATCACGCTGGCCGAAGAGTGCTCGGGATAGAAAATCGTCGAGCGAAACAAAACTGGTGGTTTCCTCGGTCCGCAGTGGTACCAAATCGCGGACATTGCCGTACAGCACAAACAACGCGAACGAACGCGAATAGTATTTCTCCGAGAGTTCCCGCGCCCAGGACGGAAGCGCGTCCAGATACTTATCCGTTTTGGTGGGGCTGTCCGGCATTTAGTTTGTAGTCCGAATGCGGGTTGGACCGGAAGAAGTCGAAGTGTCGTCGAGGGACATCAGTCCCTCCAGATCGGGCGAGAGATCGCTGAAAATCGTCTCCACCTGCTGCACGTTTTGCTCGGTCTGCTCGACGTCGTGCACCAGACTGTCAAGCCGGTCGCTGACCTGCTGCGGGTCGCGCATGGTGACCGACTGATCGCGGACCAGCATTAGCACATCTTCGACAGCGGCGCACTGCGCATCCACCACTTTGCGGTTCTCGGAAATCTTGTCAAATTTCTCCAAGCGCTTGTTCAGAATTTCAATGCGTTTCTGGTTGATCTCCTGAACACGCGGGGGATCGCTGCTCAAAGTCTTTTGCAGAGAGGTGATCTCGCGCTTGATTTCGTCCTGCCCGGTGCTCTTCAAGTACTGCTGCTGTTGAGCCGCTGCGACCAGCAGCCGCGCGTAACCGGTTAGAAGTCCGCGGAGGCTGGTGTCAATTTGCTCCAGGAATATCTGCGACTGAGATGAAAGCTGAGCAAAATTGGTGCGGATGGAGGCGCAGATCTGGGCGCAGTGAACATAGCGGCTCTGCATCTCCGGGGAGAGGTTGTGCAACATTTCGTCGAGCTTCTCCTGATGCTTGCGCTGCTCTTCCGCCAGTTGCCAGGAGCGAACCAGCCGTCGAAATCGCGAGCTGTGCGGCACCAGGGCGAGGTACATCAACTCCAGTCCGGCCGCGAGAAGAATGGGCAAGGCCGTCCCACTGATGAGAGCAAGCAGGGCTGCGCCGGCCAGAGAGATCCAGTTGTACTGCCAATGAAAGGCCGCCTTCAAATAGTTGGTGGGATCGACTGGAGGCGGCGCAGTCGGCTCATTCTGAGGGCTCGCTGGATCCATCTAAATGCTCACCCGCACCTGTCCGTTCCCTGGAGCTTTACGCAAGCGGCCGAGAACGTAGCTCTGCAGATCGTGAAACTCGTTGCGCTGTTTCAGGCTCAAATCCCGCGGACGATCAAAGGGTACCTGAACGTCTTCGACGATGGTCCCTGGATGCGCGCTCATGATGAAGATTCGGTCCGCTAGGTAAATCGCTTCTTCCACGTCGTGCGTGACAAACAGGATCGTGCTGGCCGTCTCGTCCCACACCTTGAGCAGCAGTTGCTGCATCTCGCTGCGGGTTTGCGCGTCGAGCGCCCCGAAAGGTTCGTCCATCAGGATGACCGACGGCCGAAGCGCCAGCGTGCGCGCGATCGCAACACGCTGCTGCATGCCTCCTGAAAGCGTCTCCGGGTAGGAATTCTCAAAACCGCTAAGCCCGATCGCCTGAATTAACTGCGTGACGGTTTCCTTTCGCTTCTCCGCCGGCACGCCATTAATCTTCAGGCCGTACGCTATGTTATCAGTGACCGTGAGCCAGGGGAACGAGGTGTATTTCTGAAACACCATGCCTCGATCCTTGCCCGGCCCGTGCACCGGCTGCTCATTGACGAGGATTTCGCCAGCATCGGCCTCATCCAGGCCGGCGATCAAACGCAGCAGGGTTGACTTGCCGCAACCAGAGGGACCAAGCAGAACGCGAAACTCGCCGATGTCGCGGCCTTCGGGCGAGAAGGCGTCTTCGATCTCGAAATTGATGTTCTGGATGGCGTCCACGCGTTCGCCGTCCGCGGCAGGGAACGAGCGGCTGACGTCGCGCACCGTGATCTTTGATTTCCTATGCTCCATGTTTCACTGCCTTCAGGTGTGCGTGCGCGCTGGGAACGGCGGCGCCTCCACCGGATAGGGCCGCGGCGGCCTGGCGCCAAGGAAACAGGCGACGCTCCAGAAACGTCAGCAAAAAGCGGAACAGAAACGCCGCGACGCCTATAGCAATGATACCGGCATAGACACGCTCGAAATCGAGAACCTTGCGCGCGGCCTCGACCATGTAGCCCACGCCCTTGCGCGCATTGACCATCTCCGCCAGGATCACGTAAGTCCAACCGATGTCGTAGAGGATGCGGAACGACGCGAAGATTGCTGGAAATGAGGCGCGGAACACTAACCACAATGCGTGCCGCTGCTTCGCGCCGAGCGTGTAGGCCGTTTCCAGCAGCGCGTTGTCCACGCGGTTTGCTTCTTCGACAACCACCGCCAGCAGGTAAAAGAACATCCCAAACCACAGGAAAGCGACCTTCATCGTTTCATCCATGCCAAACAGTGCGATGAAGGCTGGCAGGAACGCGGTTAGCGGCATGGCGCGCATGGGCGCGGCGATGGGGTTAATCAGTTCAAACAGCCAGCGATAGCTGGCCATGAGGATACCGAGCGGAATGGCAACCACTGCGCACCAGAAAAACGCCTGCGCGATCCGCCACCAGCTCTGGAACACGTTGCCCAGCAAGTCATACTCGGTCCAGAGCTTTCCGAATGCTCGAATTACACCCAGCGGCTTGGGCAGGGAGAACGGAGGCAGCACTTCCCAGTAGGTCAGCGCGATCCAGACCAAAACGAGCAGGGCCCAGCTAAGAATAGCCAACGTCCAGCGGGTCCTCGGCGTGACTTCTTTTCGGATGGCAAGCCAGTCACTCATTGGACACCATCATGAGTTCGGATTGGCATAAACCTTGATGTCTGTGCGGCGGTTCTTCTCGCGGCCCTCCGGCGTTGCGTTCGAATCAATGGGTTTGTCCGGTCCGTTGCCCGCCGTGCGCAGCCGGGCAGCGGGAAAGCCGTACTTTTCAATGAGATAGTTCCTCACCTCATCGGCGCGTGCGTGCGAAAGCTGAATGTTGTAAGCCCGCGAACCGGTCGAGTCCGTATTGCCTTCGATGTCCACCACAGTGTTTTCGTACGCCCGCATCGTGCCGGCGAGCTCATCCACAATAGCCCGCGAATCCATGCTCATGTGCGAAGAGTTCGGATCAAAGTAAATGGACCGATGTTGAGTAGCTATGGGCGTCGCTCCCTTCGCTGGCTCTCTGTACTCGATCGGCGTCTCGCTGGAGGCCATGGAGAAGCTGTCCGACAGCTTCTCGATGTAGCGCCGGTCCAAACTATCTTCCGGATTGTAGGTGTGCTTGATGATGCGCAGCTCACGATACATGTCCTGCGCCATGTTCAGGATGTTGTCGTAATCGGAGTTCGATCCGGGGGATCCCATGAACGCGCGATTGTCAGCATAATCGGCCAGCTTGACGCCGCCCAGCATGGTTTTCGCCAGATCGGCCGGAATGTTGAAGTCTTTGACCGTTCCGATCAGGTTGTAGGCGCGATCCGGCTGCGACTTGATGAACTCGACTCCTTCCAGCCATCCCTGGGCGAACTTGAGCACAGTCTGGGGATGTCTCGCCGAAAAATCGTCACTGACTACCAGAATGTCGGCGATCAGGCGGTTGGCAATCTTCGTGTCATAGATCTTTTTCGAACCTGGGCGCTTGGAAACTGCGTCGCTCATGTCGGGATCCCAGGCCACGGCAGCGTCCACTTTCTCCTGAGCAAACAAAGTTGCCGGTTCGATGCCGTCCTTGGTGTGTACAGCTTTGTTGAAGATCTCGTTTCGCTGTTCGGTGCCCAGGCCCGACGTCTTCAGCCCGTTATAGAGCAGGAAGTGCGATGGTGTGAACGGCGCGAAAGCGACGGTTTTGCCCGCAAGATCTTCAATGCTATTGATTCCCTGCTTGCCGATCACTCCGTCAGCACCCCGCGACCAGTCCACCATCAGGAAGGCGTGCGAACCAAAGCCCTTGTCCTTGAATTGCGCGTAATCCTTGGCATAGACGTCGGCAGTCGTCAGCATGACGTCAACGTTGTTGGTGGCAAGAGCCGCGGCGCCCTCGGTCCAATCGTCAATAATCTTGAAAGAGACTTTCAGCCCCTTCTTACCAAAAATCGAGTCGGGCTGGGT
>Ga0187771_10000252_pt1 | contig 30902 bp, 31 predicted proteins | sample 0116_SJ02_MP15_1_FD_133139 | JGI IMG/M metagenome (GOLD analysis project Ga0187771, IMG submission 133139) | Tropical peat soil microbial communities from peatlands in Department of Meta, Colombia - 0116_SJ02_MP15_10_MG | ecosystem: Environmental > Terrestrial > Soil > Wetlands > Peat | place... | reverse complement strand
GGCGGCGCGATGGTGCTGGGTGGCCTCGACTCGGCGAGCACCCCGATCGCAACCGTCCAGAGCTTCGACGGCGCGCGCACGACCGCGGCCGCCGCGTTGCCGACCGCGACCGGCGCAGCAGGCGGCGCGCTGCTGGGTGGCACGATCTTCATGTTCGGCGGCTCGCAGACGACCGGGCCGACGGCGAACATCGTCTCGGTTAGCGCGAGCGGCGCGGGCGCGACGATCGTCGGCCAGCTGCCGCAGCCGACGAGCGGCGCCGCGGTCGCGCGCGTCGGCGACATCGCGTACGTGATCGGCGGCTACAACGGCACCGCCGACGTCGGCTCGATCGTCGCCTACAGCGTGAGCAACGGGACGCGCAGCGTCGCAACCCTGCCCCAGCCGCTGGCCGGAGCTGCTGCGGCGAGCTTCGCCGGTGACGTCTATGTGATCGGCGGCGCCGATGGCAACCAGACGGTGGCAACGATCTACCGCTTCGATCCGTTCACGGCAGCTGTCACGCAGGTCGCAAAGCTGCCCACCGCACTGACCGACGCCGCGGCGATCGGCTGGCGCAACCAGATCCTCATAATCGGCGGAGAGCGCAGCGTTGGCGCAGGCGAGACGGCGCAGATCTACGCGTTCACTCCGGCGCGTGGCCGGATCGCGCTGATCGGCGCGCTGCCGGCACCGCTCGGCGGAGCTGCCGCCGTGAGCCAGCCGACCGGCATCCTCGTGCTCGGCGGCGTCGAGCCCGACGGCCAGACGAGCGCCGCGATCTACGACGTCAGCGTGAAGGGCTAGGCGTAGGTCTGTGGACCTACGAGCCAAGGCGTCGGCGACGCTCGGCCCGGTACTCCTGGTTGCGCTGATGCTCGCCGCGGACCTGGACGATGACGTAGACGATCAGCACGTTTACGACGATGCCGATGCCGATGAACGTGGCAACGAGGCCGAACGTCTCACTGAACGCCTTGCTGAAAGCGAGCATGTCCATAGTCTGGCGCGGCGAGCCGGTCGCCGCCTCGCAGATTATCGCGTAGCCTTCGGCGCCGCCCCCACACGGAGAGGTGCCGGAGTGGCCGAACGGGCGCGACTGGAAATCGCGTGACGGGTCAACGCTCGTCCGAGGGTTCGAATCCCTCCCTCTCCGTTGACCTCCGTTTCATGCGCGCCAGGTCCGGTGCGCTACATTGGGTGCCTGATGCTTCCCGAGATCGCAAGCACGGCCGCGACGGCCTAGGCCCGGCCTAGGCCCGCTCCCCCCGCGCCGCCGACGGCGGCGCAAACCCGCTTTCGATCTTGGAGGTTCCCGTTGCACGCATCAGCCACACCCCTGCCTCGCGCCGCCACGAGCGGCGTGCCGGCGATTCGCATCTCGGGCGCCGTCAAGCGCTTCGGTTCGCTCGTCGCCGTCGACGGGCTCGAGCTCGAGGTGCCGAGCGGCGTCTGCTTCGGGCTGCTCGGCCCGAACGGCGCCGGCAAGTCGACGACGATGCGGATGCTCACCGGGCAGGCGATTGCGGACGCGGGTTCGATCAGCGTGCTCGGCCACGTGCTGCCGCGCCAGTCGAAGCTCGCGCGCGCCCGGATGGGCGTCTGCCCGCAGGAGGGCAACCTCGACATCGACCTGACCGTGCGCCAGGTCCTCGATGTCTTCGCGCGCCTCTACCGCGTGACCGGCGAACGTCGCCGTGCGGCTGTCGAGACGGCACTGGCGTTGTCTGGCTTGGGCGACCGAGCCGGCGACCTGGCGATGACGCTCTCCGGCGGGATGCAACGACGCCTGCTGATCGCGCGAGCGCTGATCGGCGATCCCGAGCTCGTGCTGCTCGACGAGCCGACGGTCGGGCTCGACCCCCAGGTGCGCCAGCAGATCTGGTCACTGATCCTCGCGCTGCGCGAGCGCGGCAAGACGGTGCTGATGTCGACGCACTACATCGAGGAGGCCGAGCGCCTCGCCGACCACGTCGCGATCATGTCCGCAGGACGCGTGGTCGCCGAGGGCACGCCGGCTGAGCTGATCCGCGAGCACGCGGGGCGCGAGGTGCTCGACGTCGAGGGCTCGCCCGGAGAGCTTGCGCGGATGCGCGAGCTGGCGCTCGCTGCGGGCCACGCGACGCGAGCCTCAGGGCCGGCCTTGACCTACCTGCACGCCGACCGCGCCGACGGCGCGCTGCCCGCAGGCAGGCGGCGGTCGGCGACGCTCGAGGATGTGTTCGTCGCGCTGACCGGGGAGTACGTCGAGTGACCGCGCGCGCCATCGTCAGCCCGGGACGCATCGAGCCGAGCGCCGTCGCGGCGGTCTGGGTGCGCTCGTGGACCGTCTTCAAGCATTTCTGGCACACGCGGACGTTCGGGGCGATCGTCGAGCCGGTGGTCATGCTGCTCGCGTTCGGCTTCGGCTTCGGCAAGCTCGTCTCGCACATCGACGGCATCCCCTACCTGCAGTTCGTCGGCACCGGGGTCGTCGCGACCAGCGTGCTGTTTGGCGCCGTCTTCTCAGGCATGTTCGACGCCCTCTACAAGCGTCGCTACCAGCGCGTGTACGACGCGATGCTCGCAACGCCGGTCGACGTCGAGGAGATCGTCACGGGCGAGGTGCTCTGGCTCGGCGTGCGCTCCGGGCTCTACGGGATCGTGCCGCTGCTGGTCGCCTGCGCCTTCGGCCTGCCGCCGACGCCGGCGATGCTGCTCGTGCCCGCGATCGCCGTCCTCACGGCGATCGGCTTCGCCGCGCTCGGGATGCTTTTCGCCTCGTTCGTATCGACGTTCGACAACCTCAGCTATGTCATCGGCGGCGTCATCACGCCGCTCTACCTGGTCGCCGGCACGTTCTTCCCGCTGACGCGCCTGCCGTTGTGGCTGCGTGCCGCCGCCCAGTTCAACCCGCTCTACCACTGCGTCGAGCTCGTGCGCCACTGCGCCTTCGGCCTTCACCCGGCCGCCGACATCGTGCACGTCGGCGCGCTCGCGCTGTTCGCGCTGCTTGCCTGGCGGCTCGCGATCTGGCGCACGCGGGCGCGGCTGATCGACTAGGACCGCATCAGCGCGCAAGCGCCGTTCAGGGCTAGCGCAGCGGCTCGGGCGCCGGGACGTCCTGTGGTGGAGCTCCGGGACCGTGATCGTCCCAGGAGGCCCAGGCGCGGCCATCGCGCCCGACGTGCTCGCCGGCGGCGCCGATCGCGAGCAGGACGAGCTTCGCCGGGCCGCGGTTCGCGATCTGGCGGCGCGTCGCGGGGTTTACGCGCGCGAGCTCGTCGCGGCGCAGCGTGTGCTCGACCCCCTCGATGACGAGCGTCAGCTCGCCCTCGAGCACGAGGTAGACCTCTTCCTGCTGCTCGTGGGCGTGGATTCGCCCGCGATCACCGGGCGCCAGCACGAGCACGTTGAGGCCGAAGCCACGTACGCCGAGCGAATCGCGCAGCCGCTGGAAGCGGTCCTGGCTGTCGCGATCGAAGGTTGCCTGCGTGAAGAGGTCGGGCTCGTTCACGCGGCGCAGACTAGCGCGGGCGCGATCAGGCGGCGGCGAGCTCGGTCGCCGGCCCAGCGTGATCCTCCGCCGCGACGAAGTCGCGCTGGCGGATCAGGACGAACGAGAGCACCGCGGCGGCGAAGGCGAGGATCGCCGCGATCAGCGTCACCTCGTCGAGGCCGCTGACGAAGCCGGCGCGCGCGGCGTGGGCGATCGGGCCAGCGACCGACGCGTTGCCCGGGCCGGAGCCGCTGGCGATCCGCGCGGCGATCGCGTGCGCCTGGCCCGCGAGCGGCGTGTGCGAGAGGCTCGAGGCGATCACCGAGCGCGACTGCGTCGCGAGCAGCGAGCCGAGCGCGGCGACGCCGGTCGCCGTGCCGACCTGCCTGAGTGTCGAGTTGATCCCCGAGGCCATCCCGGCGCGCGCCGGCTCGACCACGCCGACGGCGGTCGAGGCGAGCGGCGTGTTGACGAGGCCGGCGCCGAAGCCCGTCAGCACGAAGCCGGGGATCAGGTGCGTCCAGCCGGTCGTCACGTTGATGCCGCGCATCGCCAGCAGGCCGACGCCGATCAGCACGAACCCGGGCGCGATCAGCGTCCTGACCGGCAGGTTGCTGGACAGCCGCCCGGCGACGCCGGAGACGAGGAACAGCGCCGCGGTGAGCACGAGGAAGTGCAGACCGGTCGAGAGCGCCGAGAATCGGAGGACGTTCTGCTGGTAGAGGGTCAGGTAGGTCAGCAGCGAGAAGATCGAGCCGTTGACCGCGAACGCCGCGACCAGGCCGCCGGTGAAGGCGGGCTTACGGAGCAGCGAGAGGTCGAGCATCGGGAAGGAGATGCGCAGCTCGAGGATCGTGAAGGCCGTCAGCAGGACGGCGAAGCCGGCGAACGAGCCGAGCACCTCGGCGGCACCCCAGCCGAGCGCGTTCGCGCGGATCAGGCCGTAGACGAGCGCCGCGAGGGCGGTGCTGAAGAGCACGAAGCCGAGCCAGTCCGCGCGCTTGGCGTTGGGGTTGCGCGACTCGCTGACGCGCAGCAGGGTGATCGCCAGCGCGATCAGCGAGAGCGGGACGTTGACGTAGAAGATCCAGCGCCAGGAGAGATCGGTCGTGATGACGCCGCCGATCACCGGGCCGACCGCGACCGAGACGCCGGTCGTCGCGCCGAAGACACCGAAGGCGACGCCGCGATCGCGGCCGCGGAAGGCGTCGGAGATCAGCGCCAGCGCGACCGAGAACATCGTCGCGCCGCCGATCCCCTGGAGCCCGCGCGCCACGCAGAGGAACACGGCGCTGTCGCTGACGCCGCAGAGGACAGAGCCGAGCGTGAAGATCACGATGCCGATCGCGAAGAGAACCCGCCGGCCGAAGCGGTCCGCCAGCGAACCGGTCGTCAAGAGCATCGCGGCCAGCGCGAGCGCGTAGGCGTCGATCACCCACTGCACCTCGGACAGCGACGCGTGAAAGCCATGCTGGATCGCCGGCAGCGCGACGTTCACGATCGTGAGGTCGAGCAGCAGCATGAAGATGCCGAGCGACACGGCGACCAGGGTCCACCACTTGCGTTCCATCTGCGCCTCCCGTAAGTGCGCGTTTCGGATCTTGCCGTCTAGCTTATCATCAGATCAGCTAACGATTGTTAAGGCTAGCGATTGTCAGTATCGTGTGCTCCGATGGTGGAACCCGCGGGAAAGGCCGAGCTCGCTCCCTCGCTCGCGTCGCGCGCCGGCTACCTCCTGTATCGCGCATTCCAGGTGGTGCAGCAGACCTACCTCGCGACGCTCGACGGGCAGCCGCACCCGCGCGAGCTGACGCTGCTCGCGCGGCTGCTCGCCGAAGGCCCCATACCCCAGCACGAGCTCGCACAATCGCTCAGCGTCAACCGCAGCGTCATGGTGCACATCGTCGACGACCTCGAGCGAGCGGGCCTCGCGACACGCGAGCGCAACCCCGACGATCGCCGCTCGCACCTGATCGCCGCGACAGCCGCCGGCGCCGCCGCGCTGCGCGCCGCAGCGCCGGCGATCGAGGACGCCGACGCGCGACTCGCCGGCAACCTGACGGCCGCTGCGCAGCGCCGGCTGCGCGAGCTGCTTGCGACGCTGCTCGGCCCTGGGCTGCCCGCCACCGTGCCGCCGGTATCGGACACCGTCGGCTACCGCATCGCGCGCGCTCACTTCGCGCTGCGAGCGCGCGCCGACACGGCCCTCGACCCGCTCGGCATCGACGTGCGCCAATTCGGCGTCCTCAGCACCGTGCGCGACGTCGGCCCGTGCTCACAGCAGCGGCTCGCGACGCTGCTCGACGTCAGCGGCCCCGTGATCGTCGAGCTGATCGACGCGCTCGAAGCGCGCAAGCTCGTTGCGCGCGAGCGCAACCCGGCCGACCGCCGCTCGTACGCTCTGCGGCTCACGCGCGCCGGCGAAGCGATGCTCGCGCGCGCCGGCGCGGCGATCACGAAGGTCGAGGCGGACATCACCGAGCGGCTCAGCGGCGAGCGCCTAGACGAACTCTGTGCGCTCCTGCGCACGCTGCTCGGAGCGTAGGCTTGCGCACGTGTGGGATCGGGCCCGCCTTGAGCCGACGCTGGAGGGTGGGCTCGTGCGGCTCGAGCCACTCGGCGAGCGCCATCGCGAACAGCTGGCGCAAGCCGCCAGCGAGCCCGAGATCTGGCGCTGGATGCGACTCAACGCGAGCGCCTCGCCGGAAGCGTTCGCGCGCTACTTCGAGCGCGCGCTCGATCGCCGCGAGGCGGCGATGTTCGCGACCATCGACCGCGCGAGCGGCGTCGCGATAGGCGCCACCGGCTACCACGCGCTGCGCCCCGAAGACCGCGGCCTCGAGATCGGCGGCACGTGGCTGCGCAAGGAGTACTGGCGCAGCGGCGCCAACGTCGAGTGCAAGCTGCTACTGCTCGAACACGCCTTCGGCACGCTCGAGTGCATCCGCGTCGAGTTCAAGACCGACGCGCTCAACGAGCGCTCACGCAAGGCGCTCGAAGCGATCGGCGCGCGCCACGAGGGAACCTTCCGCAGCCACATGATCGTGCGCGGCGACGTGATCCGCGACAGCGCCTACTACAGCATCATTGCGAGCGAGTGGCCGGCCGTGCGGGAGAAACTTGCGCGCAAGCTTCGTGAAGCGCGCGGGTGAGCGAACCGACCACACCCCAACAAATCCGTCGAGCCGCACGACGACGCGCGGAGCGCAGGCGGCGGCGCCTCGCAGGGCTGGCCGTCGTTTGCGTCGCCGCGGCGGTCGCCGCCGCGGTCGCGGGGCTCGGCGGCGGCGGGGCCAAGACGCCTGCCCGGTCGAAGGCCAAGGCGGCCACGCTCGCGCGGCGCGGCGCGACGATCGTCGACCACTGCCTCGCGCCCTACAGCGTCGAGCGCGCACCGATCCTCGAATACCACGTGATCTGGCAGGCGCCCGCCGGCGCGCCCTACCCGCTGCTGTACGTGCCGCCGTCGCTGTTCGCCGCGCAAATGAGGGCGCTCGCCGCGGCCGGCTATCACGCCGTGACGCTCGACCAGCTGTGGGCCAACTGGCATCAGCACAAGCGCCTGCCGTGCGGCAAGCCGATCGTGCTGAGCTTCGACAACGGGTATGAGACGCAATTCCAGTACGCGGCGCCCGTGCTCAAGCGGCTCGGCTGGGTCGGCGTAGAGAACCTGCAGCTGACCGGGCTCTCGTGGGCCAACGGCGGGATCTCACACCACGAGCTCCGCGAGCTGATCCGCGACGGTTGGGAGCTCGACACGCAGGGGTATGACCACACCGGGATGGTCGGGCTCGACGCCTCCGCGCTGCGCTTCCAGACGGCGACGACCCGGCGCAAGATCCAGCGGACATTCCACGTGCCGGTCAACTGGTTCTGCTACCCGTCGGGCGAATACGACCCGACCGTGATCGCCGCGCTTCAGGCAGCCGGGTTCCGCGGCTCGACGACCGAGTACTGGGGCTGGGCGGGGCCGAACGACAACCCCTACGCGCTGCCACGGATGGAAGTCCACCCGACGCAGAGCCCGAGCGCGCTCGTCGCCGACATCGCGTCGATGCGCGACGACCCGCCGCCGCCCGACAGCGGCTCGCACTAGCTGCGGTGGCCGGTCTTTGGCCGGCCATCCTCGCTGGCTTCGCGCGCCGGGGCGATCGGCGCGCTCAGGCGACAGTCGCAGGCTGCGATCATCCGTGGGGTGGTGACGCGGACGCTTGCCGATGGGGCGGAGATGCCCGTCCTGGGGCTTGGCGTCTGGCAGACACCTTCGGGGGAGGAGTGCGAGCGGGCCGTGCGCTGGGCGCTCGAAGCCGGCTACCGGCACATCGACACGGCGCAGGCGTACGGGAACGAGGAGAGCGTCGGGCGGGCGCTGCGCGACAGCGGGGTGCCGCGCGAGGAGGTCTTCATCACGACGAAGTTCTTCCCGCGCAGGCGCGACCCGGTGGCGGAGGCCGAGGGCTCGCTGCGGCGACTCGGCGTGGACCAGGTCGACCTCTACATCATCCACTGGCCGGAGGGCGGACCGACCTGGGCCTGGCCGGGGATGGAGGAGGCGCAGCGGCGCGGCTACGCGCGCTCGATCGGGGTCTCCAACTTCTCGGTCGGCGAGCTGGATGAGCTTGCCGGCGTCGCGCAGGTGGCGCCGGTCTGCGACCAGGTGCAGTTCAGCGCGTTCGAGTACAGGCGGGCGCTGCTGGAGACGTGCACGGAGCGGGAGATCGCGCTCGTCGCCTACAGCCCACTCGGGACCGGACGCCATCTCGGCAGTCGTGCGGTGCGCGAGGTCGCCGATCGCGTCGGGCGCACGCCGGCGCAGGTGCTGGTGCGCTGGTGCCTGCAGCGCGGAACGATCGTCCTCCCGAAGTCAGTGCATCGCGAGCGCATCGAGGAGAACGCTCACGTCTTCGACTTCGAGCTCGCGGATGCGGAGATGGCGGCGCTCGACGCGCTCGACCGGACCGGCGGGACGACTGAGGCGCGCGCCGACAGGTGGTGGCGCTAGACGCGCTGCGTGTCGCGGCGGAAGGCGTAGCGCGCCGCGAACTTGAAGACCACGGCCCAGGCGGATTCCGTCTGTGGCGTCCACGGCCGCGCAGATTAGCGAGCGCGCGCTCTCAGGAAACACACAGGATCGAGCGTGATCATCCACCCATGACCGACAGCGAGCAACTGCGCGTGCTGGTCGTCGACGACGAGCCAAACATCGTCGACGTGATTGCGATGGCGCTGCGCTTCGAAGGCTTCGAGGTCGAGTCGGCCGGCACGGGCGCCGACGCGATCGCCGCGGTCGCGGCGCGCAAGCCGGCGGTGATCGTGCTCGACGTGATGCTGCCGGACATCGACGGCTTCGAGGTCGCGCGCCGGCTTGCCGGGGCGCGCGCCGGCGTCCCGATCATCTTTCTCACGGCGCGCGACGCGACCGAGGACATCGTGCACGGGCTGACCGTCGGCGGCGACGACTACGTGACCAAGCCGTTCAGCCTCGAGGAGCTCGTCGCACGGATCCGCACGGTGCTGCGGCGCAGCGGGCAGAGCGAGCCCGACACATCGAAGCTCATCTTCGCCGACCTTGAGCTCGATGAGGACACGCGCGAGGTCGCGCGCGGCGGCCGGCCGATCGAGCTGACCGCGACCGAGTTCCGCCTGCTGCGCTACCTGATGCTCAACCCGCGGCGCGTGCTGACGCGCTCGCAGCTACTCGACCACGTCTGGCAGTACGACTTCGGCGGCGACGCGCGCGTGCTCGAGACCTACATCAGCTATCTGCGCAAGAAGGTCGACGTCGAGCAGCCGCGGCTGATCCACACGGTGCGCGGCGTTGGCTACGCGCTGCGCCTGCCGCGGAAATAGATGCGCGCCCTGGCGCTCGTCTCGCTGCGGGCACGGTTGCTTGTCGGGCTCGTCGTGCTGGCCGCGATCGGCCTGTTGATCGCCGGCTACGTGACATACCGCGAAGAGCGCTCGTTCCTGCTCGGGCAGGTCAACAGCGAGGTGCTCGCGTCGTTCAACACGGTCGAGGACCAGGTCGACTACCAGGACCACCTCGGCCATGGCGGCGGGCCAGCGGGAACCTTCCCCGCCGGCCAGGACGGCGACAGCGGCGAGGCCGCTCAACCGCCGTACGGGCAGGGACCGCCGACCGAGCACCAGATCGACCCCGCCGGCACCTTCGGGGAGCACTTGAGCGCGCTCGGTCAGCGCGTCGGCAAGCCGGTCGTGTCGGGCTTCGCCGCGCAGTACGCGCCGCGGCTGCCCGCCGACCTCGCGCACTACGTCAGCACCCCCGGTCACCAGCACCTCTTCACGGCGCCCGCCACGGGCGACCCGAGCCAGTCATACCGCCTGCTCGTCCGCCCGGCCGATGTCGGCTACGGGCTCACAGCCGTCGGCATCTCGCTCGCGAGCACCGACGCGTCGTTGAACCGGCTGAAGACGATCGAGGCGATCGTGATCGCCTCGGTGCTGGCGGCGCTCGCGCTGCTCGCCTGGGTCGTGATCAGGATCGGGCTGCGGCCGCTGGACCGGATCGGCGCGACTGCCGGCGCGATCGCGGCGGGCGACCTCTCGCGCCGCGTGAGCCCGGCCGAGGAGCGGACCGAGGTCGGACGGCTCGGGCTCGCGCTCAACGCGATGCTCGGGCAGATCGAGAAGGCGTTCGGGCGCCAGCAGCAGAGCGAGGAGCGCCTGCGCCGCTTCCTCTCCGACGCCTCGCACGAGCTGCGCACGCCGCTCACCTCGATCCGCGGCTACGCCGAGCTCTTCCGCCGCGGCGCCGCGGCGAGCCCCGATGACACTGCGAAGGCGATGCAGAGGATCGAGCAGGAGGCGGCGCGGATGGGAATCCTCGTCGAGCAGCTGCTCGCGCTCGCGCGACTCGACGAGATGCCGAGCAGCGTGCGCGAGCCCGTCGATCTCGCGCCGCTCGTGCGCGATGCGGGCGCAGACGCGCGAGCGATCGCGCCGGAGCGCAAGATCACAGCACGCGCGGGGCGCTCGCCGCACATCGTCAGCGGCGACCCGCACGAGCTGCGCCAGGTGCTGGCCAACCTGATGGGCAACGCGGTCAAGCACACACCGCCCGGGACACCGATCGAGCTGACCCTGGCACGCGACGACGGCTATGAGCGGATCGAGGTGCGCGATCACGGTCCGGGCCTGCCGCAGGACGCCCACGATGCCGTGTTCGAGCGCTTCTGGCGTGCCGAGCGCGGGCGCGGGCGCGGCAGGGCGGGCGCCGGCCTGGGACTCGCGATCGTCGCCGAGATCGTCGAGGCGCACGGCGGACGCGTCAGCGCCCGCAACGCGGCCGGCGGCGGCGCGAGCTTCGTGATCGAGCTGCCGGCTGCGGGCGGCGCGCCTCGCCGGACGGGGTCTTGAGCGTGCGCGCTCCGAACGATCAGCTTGCGTTAGCGGCGCGGATCTCGCGCGGCGCGCCGTAGGGCGCGAGACACTCGGGCAGCGCCACCGAGCCGTCCTCGCGCTGGCCGTTCTCGAGCAGGGCGACGATCGTGCGGCCGACCGCGACGGCGGTGCCGTTGAGCGTGTGGGCCGTGACCGGCCGCCCGCCGCCCTGCGGGCGCACGCGAATCTCGAGGCGGCGGGCCTGGAAATCGGTCGTGTTCGAGGCTGACGTCAGCTCGAGGTAGCGCTGCTGGGAGGGCAGCCAGGCCTCACAGTCGTACTTCTTCGCCGCCGACGCACCGAGGTCGTCCACCGCGATGTTGACCACGCGGTAGGGCAGGGCGAGCTCTGTGAGGATCGACTCCTCGATCGCGAGCAGGCGCTCGTGCTCGGCGAGGCCCTGCTCGGCGGTCGTGAAGGCGAACATCTCGACCTTGTCGAACTGGTGCACGCGGATGATCCCGCGCGTGTCCTTGCCCGCCGCCCCTGCCTCGCGGCGAAAGCAGGAGGAGAAGCCGGCGTAGCGACGCGGGAGCGATGCCTCCTCGAGGATCTCGCCCGCATGCAGCGAGGCGAGCGCGACCTCGGAGGTGCCGACGAGGTAGAGCTCCTCCTCGGGCACCACGTAGATCTGCTGCTCGGTGTCGGGCAGCATGCCGGTGCCGAACAACGCCTGCTCGCGCACGAGCACCGGCGGGATCACCGGCTCGAAACCCTCCGCGACGAGGCGCTCGATCGCCCAGCGCACCAGCGCAAGCTCGAGCAGCACGAGACCGCCGCGCAAGTAGGCGAAGCGCGCGCCCGAGGTCCGCGCGCCGGCCTCCATGTCGATCAGCGAGCCTGCGAGGTCGAGGTGGTCACGGAAGCTCTCGCCGATACGCGGCTCCCCAACCTCGCGCAGGACCGTGTCCTGCTCCGGCGCATCCTCGAGCGGCAGGTTCGGCAGGCGCGCGAGTGCCTCGCGCAGCGCGCCCTCCACCTCGGCGAGCTCCGAGTCGAGCCGCTTCTCGCGCTGCCCGACCTCACGCATCTGCGCGATGGCGCCGCCAACGTCGGCGGCGGTGCGCTTCGCGGCCGCGATCTCCTCGGAGGCGGCGTTCTTCGCCGCGCGCAGCGACTCGAGCTCGGGCAGCACCGTGCGCCGCCTGCGGTCCAGCTCGATCACGGCATCGAGCACCACGCCCAGCTCGCCGCCGCGCCGCGCGAGAGCCGCGCGGACGGCTTCGGGCTGCTGGCGGATCAGGCCGAGGTCAAGAACCGGCCCAGCCTACTGATTCGCCGAGGCGCTGGACGGGAACGTGGCCGACTTCGGCGCCTCATAGCCGGCGTAGTGGGCGAGGAACTGCGCGACCGCCTGCGCCTGCGGTCCGACGACGATGTTCTCGGGCATGATCTGGCCCGAGAAGCCGCCGTTCGCGAGCGCGTAGAGCACGTTCTGGACGGTTTCCTTGCGGTAGTCGAAGTTCGGCGCGTTTGTCCGCAGACGGTTCGGCACCGACGTCGCCGAGCCCTCCGCGCCGACCAGCGACATCGTGTGGCAGCCCGAGCAGTGGTCGAGGAAGATCACCGCGCCCGCGTGGTAGCTGCTCGTCTTCGCGATGCTGATCCCCTGCGAGCCGCAGGCGCTGAGCGTGACGGCAGCCGCGCACGCCGCGGCGACGCAAGCAGCGATTCTCCCGGCACGGCTCATGCGGGCGAAGATGATACGGATAATGACCCGCGGCATGACGAGACTGGTCGCCCTACTGGTCCTGCTGGCGCTCGCGGGCTGCGGTGCGACGAGCGCGACCTACCACACCGGGCTCATCAGGCTGCGCGTCGGCGAGTACGAGATAACGCCCGAATCCATCGAGGTTCCGGCGGGCACCGTGCGGCTGCGCGCGACCGATACGGGCGTGCTCGTACACGAGATCGCGATCGCCAATTCGGACGGCCACATCCTCGGCCAGACCGGCGCGATCTTCCCCCGCCAGACCGTCACGACCGCGCCGTTCTCGCTCGCGCCGGGCAGCTACCGCGTCTATGACCCGGGAGCCAACTATGCCGACCTCGGCGCCTACGGCTCGCTGCGGGCGGTGAGCCATTAGCTTGTTTTTGCGGGTGTGGCGGGCGGCGCACCGTCGCACTTCACGGCTCATCCGTGGACCTGACCGGCGCGGTGTGCCGCGCGAGCTGTGGCGCGAAGCCGTCTTCTTCGCCGTCGGGCGCTTGCGCGACACGCTCGAGGTCGACTGGCCTGCGGGGAGCTTCATCGTCTCGACTCACGACTACGACGTCTCGCGGCGCACCTTCGTCTCGGGGCCGTACGGGCTCGAGCGGCTGCTGCGCGTGGGCGATCACGTCGACCTGCGCGGCCGCGAGGTGCTCGAGGTCGGCGCGAACATCGGGACGACGACCGTGCCGCTCGTGACGCTGCTCGGGGCCGCGCACGTCCACGCCTGCGAGCCGATCCCGCGCAACCTGACGCTGCTCGAACGCAACGTGTCGAGAAACGGCCTCGCCGCGCGCGTCACGATCCACCGCGCCGCCGTCTCCGCTCGCGCGGGCACCCTGACGCTGTCGCTGCCGGACCGCTTCTGGGGCTCGAGCCGCGTCGCGGCACAGGGCTATTGCGCGAGCGCGACGACGATCGACGCCCTGCTCGCGGGCGGAACGATCGACGCGGAGCGGCTCGCGCTCGTCTGGATCGACGTCGAGGGCCACGAGGCGGCGGTGCTCGCCGGCGGGCGCTCGCTGCCCGCCGTGGCGATCGTGCTCGAGCACGATCCCGCGCAGCAGCCCGACCTTTCCGCGCTCCACGCGGAGATCGCCCGCCGCGCCAGCCGGCTGATCGACCTGGCGAGCGGCGAGGAGGTTGCCCTGGCCGGTCTCGGTACGACGGACCTGCTGATCCTGCCGTAGGCTCCCGGCCGTGAGCGAGCGGCCCCGGCCCCTCGCGCCTCAGTACGTACCCCACGCCCGCAGGGCGAGGAAGCACACGACGATCCCGGCGAGGGCCATGATCCCCATTTCGCGACGGAGGATGGCGGTGACGATCTCGCGCTGGGCCGCAGGTGGGAGCTCGCCGACGGCCTGGGCGTCGGGTATCTCGCGCGTCGTCAGGACGTGGTCGGCGGAGACGATGCGCAGCTGCTCGGCGACGAATCCGATCGCGATCGGCAGCACCGCGTAGAGGTAGAACAGACTGCTGGAGGGCTTGTCGTGCGCGAGATAGAGGACGCCGGCCAGCGCGGCGTAGGCGATCGCGAGGGCCTGACCCGAGCGGACGAGCAGCCAGAACGCGCGGCTCGGCCGCGAGCGGTACCACCGCAGCAAGCCGAACAGACCGGCGAGGCCGTTCAGCGCGGCCACGGCGAGCGCCGCGTCGAGGGCGATCGTGCGATGCGTCACGTGCTCCTCCGATTGTCAGAGGTCCGACGAACTCTCGTCAGGATCGTGGTTTTTGCCACTAAGTAACACTCCGGCACAAGGTCACAGGGGAGTGATATAACGACCTGGTGCTGCGTAGTTACCTGCCCGCGATCGTGTTTCTTGCGCTCGGGGGGATTGTTGGTGGGGCGTTTGCCTACCTGAACACGGTGATCGGCCCGCGACGGAAGATCGCCTCCAAGACGCAGCCCTACGAGTGCGGGCTGCCCTCCGAGGTGAAGCACGGCTTCCGCTTCGGGATCAGCTTCTACCTGATCGCGATGCTTTTCATCCTGTTCGACATCGAGACGATCTTCCTGTATCCGATTGCGGCCGAGCTGCGCGCGTTTGGCGCCTTCGCGCTGTACGAGGCGATCACCTTCGTCGTGCTTCTCTTCGTCGCATTCGTCTACGTTTGGCGGCGCGGAGCGCTCGATTGGCGGTAACTCGCGAACCAGTCGGTTCGCCCGAGAGCTTCCGCGCACGGCAGCTGCTTGCGCGCGACCTGCTGCGCGGCGACCTCGAGGGGCTCGAGCTCGAGCGCGCGGTCGAGCAGTCGGTCCTCACGACGACGCTCGAGAAGGCGGTCGACTGGGCACGTTCGAACTCGCTGTTCCCGGCGACGTTCGGGCTCGCCTGCTGCGCGATCGAGATGATGTCGATCGTCGCCGCGCGCGTCGACGTCGCGCGCTTCGGCTTCGAGGCGTTCCGTGCCTCGCCGCGCCAGGCCGACCTGCTGATCCTGTCGGGGCGCGTGTCGATCAAGATGGCGCCGGTCGTTCGTCGGATCTACGACCAGATGCTCGAGCCGAAGTGGGCGATCGCGATGGGTGCGTGCTCGTCCTCGATGGGCGTCTTCAACAACTACGCGATCGTCCCGGCCGACAAGTTCATGCCGGTCGACGTGCACGTGCCCGGCTGCCCGCCGCGCCCGGAGGCGCTGATGCACGGCATCCTCAAGCTCCGCAAGATGATCCAGGACGATCCTGACCTCGGCTGGCGTGAGCGCTACGGGGCCGTGGGGACCGAAGAGGTCCTGAGCGGCGTCGAGGGGTCGGCGGAGCCCACCGGTGCCTGACCAGGTTGGGCTAGAGCTGATCGCGACAGAGCTGGGCGAGCTGATCCCCGGCAGCGTGCGCGAGACCGTCTTCTTCCGCGGGCAGGCGAGCCTGTGGATCGAGCCTGCGGCCGTCCGCGGCGTGCTCGCGGCGCTGCGCGACCGCCACGGCTACCGCGCGCTGATGAGCGTGCACGGCGTCGACTACTACCCGGAGGAGCCGCGCCTCGGCGTGCACTACGAGCTGCTCGACATGACGCGCGTGGACCGCCTCGCGGTGAAGCTGCGCGTGCCGACCGACGCCCCGACCGTCGAGTCGGTCACGCCCGAGTGGCCGACCGCCGACCACCAGGAGCGCGAGGTCTACGACATGTTCGGAGTCGTCTTCGACGGCCACCCCGACCTGCGGCGGATCCTGATGCCGGAGGACTACGAGGGCCACCCGCAGCGACGCGACTTCCCGGTCGGGGGCGAGCCGGTGCTCTTCACGCACAACGACGCAACCTCGCCAGGGTGGACGAGATGAGCAGCAAGTCCGACTACCGCCGGATGGAGGAGTCGATCACGCTCGCGCCGCTGGCGGAGCAGATCGCGACGCAGCGAAGCGGGCAGCCGTCGAGCGAGCTCTTGACGCTCAACTTCGGGCCGCACCACCCGGCGACCCACGGCGTGCTGCGGCTGCTCGTCACGCTCGACGGCGAGATCGTCCAGGACGTCAAGCCGATCATCGGCTACGTCCACACCGGGATCGAGAAGACGGCCGAGGACAAGGCCTACTGGAAGGTGATCCCGGTCGTCGAGCGGATGGACTACCTCTCCTACTACTTCAACGCGCTCGCGTTCTGCGGCGCGGTCGAGACGCTGCTCGACTGCGAGGTACCCAAGCGCGCGCAGTACCTGCGCGTGATCCACCTCGAGCTCGACCGGATCATGTCGCATCTGGTGTGGCTCGGCACGAGCGCGCTCGACCTCGGCGCGATGTCGATGTTCTGGTACTGCTTCCGCGAGCGCGAGCAGATCCTCGATCTGTTCGAGATGTCCTCCGGCCAGCGAATGCACACGCGCTACTTCCAGGTCGGCGGCGTGATCGAGGACATCCCGCTCGACTTCGCGGCGAAGGTGCGCGAGTTCACGAAGATCATGCCGACGCGGGTCGACCAATACAACGACCTGCTGCGCCGCAACGAGATCCTGATCCACCGCCTGCGCGGGACCTGCCCGCTCGATGAGCAGACACTGCTCGCGCTCGGCGTCACCGGGCCGCTGCTGCGCGCCGCGGGCAACCCGTGGGACCTGCGCAAGGCGGCGCCGTACTCCTCCTACGAGGACTTCGACTTCAAGATCCCCGTCGGGACGGTTGGCGACAACTACGACCGCTACGCGGTGCGCGTCGCCGAGATGAAGGAGTCGGTGAAGATCATCGACCAGGCGCTCGACGGCCTGCCGGAGGGGCCGTTCATCACGCCCGACCGCAAGATCTCGCTGCCACCGCGGCACGAGCTCGCGACCTCGATGGAGGCGTTGATCCACCACTTCAAGCTCGTGACCGAGGGCTTTCGCGTGCCGCCGGGCGAGGTCTACTATCCGATCGAGTCGCCGCGCGGCGAGCTCGGCTGCTTTGTGCGCTCCGACGGTTCGTCCAAGCCGGCCCGCGTGCACATGCGCGACCCGAGCTTCGTCAACCTGCAGGCGACCGCAGCGATGACGCGCGGCGGCTACATCGCCGATCTGATCGCGGCGCTCGCGATGCTCGACCCGATCCTCGGGGGCGTCGACCGTTGAGCGGCGGTCCCGGCTTCGACTATCTGCAGGACCTCGGTGGACGCGCGATCCCGCGCGAGCGTCACGGCTCGCGCACGCCGGGCTGGGATGAGCCGGCGGACCTCGCGAAGGACCCAGCCGCGGTGCCGGACCCGGCGCTGCTGGACGTCGCGCCCGCGCTGCGCAAGGAGATCGAGCAGGCGATGGCGCGCTACCCGGACCCCCACTCGGCGGCCCTCCCAGCGCTGAAGGCCGCGCAGCGCCACCACGGCTGGTGCTCGCCGCGGGCGATCCGCGAGGCGGCCTGTGTGATGCGCGTCACGCCCGGCTACCTGACGGCGGTCGCGACCTTCTACGACATGTTCGAGCTCGAGCCGGCGGGCGAGCACAACGTATACGTCTGCACGAACATCAGCTGCTCGCTGCGCGGCGCCGACTCGCTCTACGAGGAGATCGAAGCGGCGGTCGGCGGGGAGCGCGACATCAACGTGCGCCACTTTGAGTGCCTCGGCGCGTGCGATATCGCGCCGATGGTCTCGATCGACAACGTCTACTACGGGCCGCTCGGCAGGGGCGACGCCGAGCGCCTCGTCGCCGACCTGCGCGCGGGGCGCGAGCCGCTTGCGGAGCTGCGGCTGGCGCTGCGCAAGACCGCGGCGTCGGAGCTGCCGGCGAACGAGGAGAAGTAATGGTCGAGCCGATCCTCCTGCGCGACATCGACGAGCCGGGGCTCACCGACATCAAGGTCTATGAGAAGCGCGGCGGCTATCGCTCGCTGCGCAAGGCCCTCGCGATGGCCCCGGAGGCGGTGCTCGCGGAGCTCGAGGACTCCGGTCTGCGCGGCCGCGGCGGGGCGGGCTTCCCGGCCGGGCGCAAGGCGTCGTTCCTGCCGCGAGCCAACATCGACAAGTACCTCGTCTGCAACGCCGACGAATCCGAGCCCGGCACCTTCAAGGACCGCGAGCTGATGCAGAAGTGCCCGCATATGCTGATCGAGGGGATCGCGATCGCGGCGCGCGCCGGTGGCATCAACAGCGCCTTCATCTACATCCGCGGGGAGTACGAGGAGCAGGCGTGGATCCTCGACGCGGCAATCGCACAGGCCTACGCCCACGGCTACATCGGCGAGCGGATCATGGGCAGCGACATGTCGCTGTCGCTCGTGCTGCACCGTGGCGCCGGCGCCTACATCTGCGGTGAGGAGACGGGGCTGCTCGACTCGCTCGAGGGCAAGCGCGGGAACCCGCGTCTGAAGCCGCCGTTCCCCGCGATCGAAGGCCTCTACGGCGGGCCGACGCTGATCAACAACGTCGAGACGCTGATGACGATGCCCCACATCATCAAGATCGGCGGCAAGCGCTACGCGAAGATCGGCGTCAGTGGCTCGTCGGGCACGAAGGTCGTCTCTGTGTCGGGCCACGTTCAGCGTCCCGGCAATTACGAGATCGAGCTGGGGATCCCCTCGCGCGAGATCATCTACGACCTCGCGGGCGGCCCGCCGCGCGGACGCAAGGTCAAGCTCTGGTTCCCGGGCGGGTCGAGCTCACCCGTGCTGACCGCCGAGGACCTCGACATCCCCTACGACTTCGACAGCCTCGCCAAGGCTGGGACGATGCTCGGATCGGGCGCGATCATCGTCGTCGACGACTCGACGCCGGTGCTCGACGTGGCGCTGAAGACGGCGCGGTTCTACGCCCACGAGTCCTGCGGCAAGTGCACGCCGTGCCGCGAGGGGACGCGCTGGACCGTGAAGATGCTCGAGCGGATCGAGACCGGCGAGGCGACGCCGATGGACCTCGACATCATGGCCTCGGTCCAGGAGAACATCATCGGCAACTGCCTGTGCGTGCTCGGCGATGCGATGGCGATGCCGATCCGCTCGATGATCGCGAAGTTCCGCGACGAGCTCGAGGCGCACATCGAGCGAGCGCAGCTCGCGGGGGCGGGCACCTGATGCCCCGCCCGCAGACCAGGGAGATCACGTTCTCGATCGACGGACGCGAGGTCCAGGCGCCCGAGAACATGATGCTCGCCGACGCGGCGAAGCTGGGCGACATCGAGATCCCGGTCTTCTGCTACGAGCCGAAGCTCGGCGAGCCGGTCGGCGCCTGCCGTATGTGCCTAGTCGAGATCGAGGGGATGCCGAAGCTCCAGACGGCCTGCTCGACCGCGGTCAAGGACGGCATGGTCGTACACACTCGCTCGGAGAGCGCACGAGTTGCGCAGGAAGGGGTCGTCGAGTTCCTCCTGCTCAACCACCCGCTCGACTGCCCGGTGTGCGACAAGGGCGGCGAGTGCCCGCTGCAGGACATCACGTTCGGCTGGGGCGGTGGCATCTCACGCTTCATCGAGCCCAAGCGCCACTTCCGCAAGCCGCTCGAGCTCTCGCCACTGATCGCGATCGACCGCGAACGCTGCATCCTCTGCTACCGCTGCGTGCGCTTCTCGCAGGAGATTCCCGAGGACTACCAGCTCGTGCTGCTCGAGCGTGGCGCGCAGAGCTTCGTCGGCACGTTCGACGGCCACCCCTACGTAGCGCCCTTCTCCGGCAACATCATCGAGCTCTGCCCCGTTGGGGCGCTCACTTCCCGGCCTTACCGCTTCCGCGCCCGGCCGTGGGACATCGAGGACGCCGGCTCGATCTGCACGCTCTGCCCGGCACAGTGCAACACGAAGCTGACCGTGCGCGACGACCGCGTCCTGCGCGTGCTCGACCGCAACCATCCCGAGATCGACGACGGCTGGCTGTGCGACAAGGGTCGCTTCGCCTACCAGGCGATGCACGTCGATCAGCGCATCACCGCGCCGATGATCCGCGACGGCGGTGTGCTCCGCGAGGTGAGCTGGGAGCGCGCGCTGGCCGAGGCTTCGGACGCGCTGCGCCGCGCCGGCGCGGCGAGCGCAGCACTCGCCGGTGGTGGCGCCACGAATGAGGAGGGCCTTTTGCTCGGGCGCCTCATGCGCAACGTACTCGGCTCGCCCCATCTGAGCTCGCGCCCCGGAACCGCCGTCAGCCTCGAGCACTGGCGGGCGCTTGCCGGCCCCGCGCTCGCCGCGCGGGTCGCAGACCTCGAGTTCGCCGATGCCGTGCTCGTGCTCGACTGCGAGCTGGTCGACGAGGCGCCGATCCTCGAGCTGCGGGTGCGCAAGGGCGTGCGACGCAACGGCGTCAAGCTGCTCCTCGCCTCCGCGCGCCCCTCGGCACTCGATTCACGAGCGGTCGCTTCACTTCGCTTCGCTCCCGCTCGTGGATCCGAACTTGCCTGGGCACTTGCTGGTGCCTTGCGGCGTGAGCCGATCGAGCAGGCGGCGGCCGCAGCCGGCGTGAAGGTGGGCGCGGTGCGTGAGCTCGCGAGGGCTTTGCGCGCCGCCGGCAAGGAGGTTGTGATCGTCTACGGCGAGCGGCTGCTCGACGGCGATGCGGCTGGCCTACTCGCGCTCGCCGACGCGCTCGGCCTGGCCAAGCAGGACGGCGCCGGCTTGATCGGGATCCCGCAGGCAGCCAACGGACGCGGGCTGCGCGAAGCGGGCGTGCTGCCGAACGGCGGACCGGGCCTGAGCCGCGCAAGGCTCGGCAGCGGTCACGAGGCGAGCGCGATCGCGCGAGCGCTGGCCGCCGGCGAGCTGCACGCGGTCTACCTGCTCGGGGTCGATCCGGTGCGCTCGTATCCCGACGCCGGGTTGTGGGAGCGGGCGCTCGAGCACGCGACGACGGTTGTTGCGCACGCGTCATTCCTCACGGCAGGGCTGCGCGAGCACGCGACGGTCATCTTCCCGGCCGAGACGAGCGCCGAGAAGGAGGGCACGATCACGCACCCGGACGGCCGCGTCCAGCGGCTGCGACCGGCGGTGGGCCACGCCGGCGAGGTCCGCGCCGAGTGGCGTGTGCTCGCAGAGGTCGCGGCTCGGCTCGGCGGCGCAGGCGCTATCGCGCCTTCGACCGCCAGCTCACTGAGCGCTGAGCTGTTCCGCGAGGTTTCGTTCTACAGCGACCTCACGCTGGAGGCGCTGGCTGGGCGCGGCGTGCGCTGGCAGGAGACTGGCGCGGGCCAGGCGCTTCAGCGCGAGCATCGTGCGACGAAGCCGAAGCTGCGTCGTGCGCCGCGTGCGATCGAGGGCAAGCTGCTCGTCGGCGACTACCGCTCGATCTGGGCGGCGCCCGAGGTCGCGGCATCGCCTGCGCTGCAGTTCCTCGTGCCGAAGCAGCGCGTCGAGCTTGCGCCCGCTGACGCGGCGGCGTTCGGGCTGCGCCACGACGAGACCGTGATCGTCTCCGACGATCACGGCCAGCGACTGGCGCGCGTCGTGGTTCGCCACAGCGCACCGCCCGGAACGGCTTTCATGGAGCGCGAGCTCGACGAGGAGGGCGCTAACGCGCTGCGCGGCCCGCACGTGACGATCCGTTCGGTCGCGAGCATCGAAGCCGAAGCAGCCGCGCTGCAGGCAGAGGTGCAGGAGCGAGCGGCAGCCGAAACGGATACAGCGGTCTATGAGCTGAGCGGAGCCGAGCGAAGCGAGGCGGGCACTTCGTGATCGCCCTCGTCGACTACTACGAGCCCTGGTGGATCCAGATCATCAAGACGATCCTGCTGTTCGCGATCGGTCTGCAGATCGTGCCGCTCGTGCTGCTCGCCGAGCGCAAGCTGCTCGGACGCTTCCAGGGTCGCTATGGCCCGAACCGTGTCGGCCCCTACGGGTTGATCCAGCCGCTCGCCGACATCGTCAAGCTGCTCGGAAAGGAGCAGTCGCGCCCCGACACGTCCGTCGGCCCGTTGTTCATCGTCGCGCCGATGATCTCGATCATGACGGCGGTGGCGACGTTCGCGATCATCCCGTTCGGCGACGCGCCGCACATCTTCGGGACGCGCGTCGGGCTCTACGGCGTCGACGTCTCGATCGGCCCGCTGTACATCTTCGCGTTGAGCGCGATCGCCTTCTACGGGCTGATGCTCGGCGGCTGGGCATCAGGCTCGAAGTACTCGTTCCTCGGGGCGATGCGCGCCGCTGCGCAGCTGATCTCCTACGAGGTCTCGCAGGGCCTAGCGCTCGTCGGCGTCCTGATCACGGCGGGCACCCTGTCTTTGACCCAGATCGTCCACGCGCAGGAGGGCATGTGGTACGTGGTGCCCCAGCTCGCCGGCTTCCTGATCTTCATGGTCGCCGCGTTCGCGGAGACCAACCGCGCGCCGTTCGATCTCGCCGAGGCCGACGCCGAGCTCGTCGGCGGCTACAACACCGAGTACGGCGGCGGGCGCTTCGCCTCCTACTACTTCGCCGAGTACCTCAACGTCGTCGTCGTCTCCGGCGTCGCGACGACGCTGTTCCTCGGCGGCTGGCTGATCCCGGGTTGGCACGGACAGCCGGCCTGGACCGACCCGTTCGTCGTCCTGCTCAAGATGACGCTCTTCGTCATCTTCTTCATCTGGATTCGCGCGACGCTGCCGCGCCTGCGCTACGACCAGCTGATGAGCTTCGGCTGGAAAGTCCTGTTGCCGCTCGCGACGCTCAACGCGCTGGCGACGGCGATCATCGTCGTGGCGGTGCACGGATGAGCGTCCGCCTCAAGCGCTGGAGCCCCGGCCACGATCAGATCGAGGTCCAGCGGGCGCCCGAGCCGGGCGGCGCGGGCGGCGCCTACCGCGCGTTCGGGGAGACCCTGCGTGGCCTGAAGACGACGTTCGCGCGCGTGGTCGAGGGCGTCCACACGATCCAGTACCCGGAGCAGAAGGTTGCGGTCTACCCGCGCTTTCGCGGGCGCCACAAGCTCCACCGCTTCGAGGACTCGGGCCTCGAGAAGTGCGTCGGCTGCTCGCTGTGCGCGGCCGCCTGCCCGGCCGACTGCATCCGCGTCGTCGCGGCGGAGAACACGCCGGAGCTGCGCGTCTCGGCCGGTGAGCGCTATGCCGCCGTGTATGAGATCAACATGAGCCGCTGCATATTCTGCGGCTACTGCGAGGTGGCCTGTCCTTTCGATGCGATCACGATGGGCCACGACTACGAGCTTTCCGACTACAACCGCAGCGACTTGATCTTCACGAAGGAGATGCTGCTGGCCGAGCCGCTCGACCAGGCGCCGCTGCGGGCGCAAGGAGAGTGATGGGCGCCCGCAAGCGCTGCTGATGTCCTACGTGGTCTTCTTCATCGCAGCGCTCGGAACGCTGACGGGAGCGATCGGCGTGATCGCGCTGAAGGACCCGTTCTACAGCGTGCTCGCGCTCGTCGTGCACCTGGTCTCACTTGCGGTCCTGTTCATGCTGCTGCAGGCCGAGTTCGTCGCGGCAGCCCAGGTCGTCGTCTACGCAGGCGCGGTGATGGTGCTCTACGTCTTCGTCGTCTCCTACATCGGCGGCCAGAACCTGCCCGGTGCGCAGGGGCCCGGCCGCGCGGGGACGCTCGCCGCGTTCGCCTGCGCCGGCGCGCTGCTCGTCGAGCTCTTCATCGCCGTGCTCGGCTCCGGGCTGAAGGCGATCGGCACCGGCGGCGCGCACGTCGCCGCCGGCTTCGGCAACCCCGAGGCGATCGGCGCGTTCTTTCTGACCAAGTTCCTCGCGCCGTTCGAGATCGCCTCCTACCTGTTGCTGCTGGCGGCGGTCGGCGCGGTCACGCTCGCGCGCCGCCGCGGCGGCCTCGAATCGGGGATCGAGGAGCCGGCGCCGCGCCTCAGCGTCGCCGAGTTCATGCGCGGGCGGCCCTACTACACGGGGACGCAGCACGAGACGCTCGGTCGCCCCGAGTCGCTGCCGCCCTCGCGCGTCAAGGAGCCCGCCAAGTGACGATCGCCTGGTATCTCGCGATCTCGGCGCTGATCTTCGCGATCGGCGTGGGCGGCGTGCTCGTGCGGCGCAATCCGCTCGTGATCCTGCTCTGCCTCGAGCTGATGCTAAACGCGGCGAACCTCGCGCTGATCGGCTTCTCGCGCATGTGGGGCAACAACGACGGGCAGGTCTTCGCCCTGATCGTGATGGTGGTCGCGGCCTGTGAGGTGACGGTTGGGCTTGGCGTGATCGTCGCTATGCACCGCCACCGCCTGCCGGCCGACGTCGACTCGATGCGCGAGCTGCAGGGATGAGCGCAACGACAGCAGCCTGGCTCGTCCTCGCGGCGCCGCTCGCTGGCACATTGGCGCTTGCGCTCGGCTTCAAGGTGCTCCCGGGCCGCAGCGCCGGCTGGATCGGCACCGCAGCGATTGCCGTCTCGTTCGCGTTCGCGGTCGTCACGTTCGTCAAGCTCCAGGCGCTCTCGCCCGCCCACCGCGAGCTCAGCTCGACGCTGTGGAACATCGCCAAGACGAGCGGCGTGGATGCCGGCGCGACGATCCTCGTCGACCCGCTGTCGGTCTTCATGATCTGCGTCGTCGCCGGCGTGTCGATGCTGATCCACCTCTACTCGGTCAGCTACCTGCAGGGCGACGAGGGCTACGCCCGCTTCTTCGCCTACCTCAACTACTTCGTGCTGTCGATGCTGCTGCTCGTGCTTGCAGGCAACTTCCTGGCGCTGATCGTCGGCTGGGCATTCGTCGGCGCCGCCTCCTACCTGTTGATCAGCTTCTGGTATCGGCGCACGACGGCGACCACGGCGGGGATCAAGGCGTTCGTGATCAACGTGCTCGGCGACGTGGGGCTCGTGCTCGGAACGTTCTTCATCTTCCGCCACACGCACACGCTCGACCTCGTCACGACGTTTCATCTCGCGCCAAAGGTCTTCGCCAGTGGGAGCGCAGATGTGACCGCCGGCTGCGTGCTGTTGCTCGTGGGCGCGTTTGCGAAGTCGGCGCAGATCCCGCTGCACACATGGCTTCCCGATGCCATGGAAGGCCCGACGCCAGTTTCGGCGCTGATCCATGCCGCCACCATGGTCACGGCGGGCGTCTACCTGATCGCCCGCATGCACCCGCTGTTCCAGCTCGCGCCGGCGGCCGAGGACGTCGGGGCGGTGGTTGGCGCCGTGACGCTGCTCGTCGCCGGCACCATCGGCCTCGCCGCGGTCGACATCAAGCGCGTCATCGCCTACTCGACGATGTCGCAGATCGGCTACATGATCATGGGCGTCTCGGCGGGCGCCTACGCGGCAGGGCTCTTCCACCTGATGACGCACGCGTTCTTCAAGGCGCTGCTGTTCATGGGCGCCGGCTCGCTGATCGCGGCGATGGGCGGCGACCAGTCGCTCGATCGGATGTCGGGAATGCGCAAGGCGCTGCCGTTCACCTTCGCCTGCTTCCTCGTCGGCAGCCTCGCGCTGTCGGGCATCCCGCCATTCAGCGGCTTCTTCTCGAAGGACGACATCCTCGCCCAGATCGGCAGCCGCGGCGGCTGGTACTGGGGGCTTTACGCCGCCGGCTACGTTGGCGCTGCGCTGACCGGGCTGTACACGTTCCGGATGGTCTTCCGCGCCTTCTTTGGCGAGCCGTGCGCGGAGGCGCGCGAGCTGATCGACACCGGCCACCCCTTCCACCCCGACCAGCCGACGAACCCCGCCAATGGCGAGGTCGAGGACACGGACGTCGGCTTCCCCGGGCCCGAGCACGTGATCGCCGAGCGTGCGACGCCAATGCAGATCGCGATGGGCGCTCTTGCTCTACTGGCGCTCGTGGGCGGCGTAGTCGGCATCCCCAAGACGACGAGCTGGCTCGACAAGTTCCTCGCACCGAGCTTTGCGAACTCGACGCTGCACCTGAGCCCTTCGAACACGCTGATCTACGTCGGCCTGGCGCTCGGGACGGTGATCGCGATCAGCTCGATCGCGGCCGCGTGGATCGTCTGGGTCGCCCAGCCCGGGATGGCACAGGACATCGCGGCGCGCGTGCCCGCGGTCTACCGCCTGTTCGTGAACAAGTGGTACTTCGATGAGCTGATCGACGCACTCGTCGTGCGGCCCGCCGCTTGGTTCGGCCGCTTCGCGCAGGGCACGTTCGAGCGCGTCTTCGTCACCGGCACGCTGATCGGCGGCAGCACCGCGATCGTGCGTGCCGGCTCGGCAATCGTCCGCTCCGCCGAGAGCGGCTTCGTCCGCTACTACGTCGCGCTCGTGGTCATCGGACTGGGCGCCGTCGGCCTCTACTTCCTGATCCAAAGCTGATGGCTGGCAGCTAATGCTCTCGATCCTGATCTGGCTCCCTCTCGCGGCCGCGCTGATCGGCGCGCTGATCCCGCTGCCGCGCGTCGGTGGCCTGTTTGCGCTGGGCGGCGCGTCCGCTTCGTTCGGCATGACGATCGCCCTGATCGGTGGCTACAGCGGCCATGGCTACGCGCACGTCACGGACACCGTCTGGATCCGCTCGCTCGGGATCCACTACCACCTCGCGATCGACGGTCTCAACCTCTTCCTCGTCGCGCTCACGACGTTCTCGTTCGCCCTCGCAATCGCGGCCGCGAACTTCCGCGACTGGCCGCGTCAGCGCGTCTTCTTCCCGCTCTTCGCGCTCGCCGAATCGGCGGTGCTCGGCGCGTTCCTCGCCCAGGACCTGGCGCTGTTCGTTGCGTTCTTCGACCTGATGCTGATCCCCTTCTACCTGCTGCTCGGCGTGTGGGGCGGGCCCGGCCGGATCGCGGCGACGCTCAAGCTCGTCATCTACACGTTCGTCGGCTCGCTGCTGATGCTCGCCGCCGCGATCGCGCTGGCGATCCTGACCTCCGAGCACAGCGGCCACCCGCTGAGCTTCGCGTACTCGGCGCTGGCGGCGAGCCCGCTGCACAAGGGCACGCAGGAGTGGATCTTCCTGCTGTTCGCGGCGGCATTCCTCGTCAAGATGCCCGCCTTCCCCCTGCACGGCTGGATGCCCGACGCCTACCGCGAGATGCCGGTCGAGGTGCTCGCCGTGTTCAGCGGCGTGCTCTCGAAGGTCGGCGCCTACGGCTTTCTCGCGATCGTGCTCCCGATCATGCCGCTGGCCTCGGTGCACTTCCAGACGCTGATCCTCGTGCTCGCGCTCGGCTCGATCATCTACGGCTCAGCGATGGCGTTCACGCAGACGAACGCGCGGCTCGTCGCCGGCTACTCGTCGGTTGCGCAGCTCGGGTTCATCACGCTCGGGATCTTCGCCTTCGCCTCACAGGGCGCTCAGGGCGCTGTCCTCCAGATGGTCAACCACGGGCTCGTCGTTGCGCCGCTGTTCCTGATCATCGGCCTGCTCGCGGCGCGTGCGGGCGGTTCGGACGACATTCGCGACATGGGCGGCATCGCGTTGCGCGCGCCAGTGCTCGCGAGCTTCTTTTTGATCGTCGCGTTCGCGACGCTCGCAATGCCGGGCTCGGGCAACTTCGTCGGCGAGTTCCTGATCCTGCTCGGCCTGTTCAAGACGAAGATGGTCTTCTCGATCATCGCCTTTAGCGGCGTCGTGCTGGCGAGCGTCTACGCGCTGCGCCTCTTCATCCGCGCGATGCACAATCGGGTCGGCTCGCGCGTCAGCTCGCGTGAGATGAGCCTGCGGAACGCGCTCGTGCTCGTGCCGTTCATCGGCGCGATCCTGCTGTTCGCGATCTATCCGCAGCTGCAGCTGCACCGCACCGAGAGCACGGTGACGAGCGCGATCGCCCACGAACAGGCGCTGACCTCGTCCTCCTCGCCCAAAGCCTCGCTTCGGTAATCGGCAAGTGATCGTGACCGCCCTGCATCCGCACGCGCCGCACATCGCCTGGGCTGCGCTCGCGCCGCTCGAGGCGCTGATCGGCGGCTCGGTGATCGTGCTGATCGTCGGCCTCTTCCGCGGACGGTTCGTGCGCGAGCACCTCGTGCCGGCGTTGACGCTTGCAAGCCTCGGCGCGACGATCGGCCTATCGCTCTGGCAGTGGCACGCGCACGTCTTGGCGATCAAAGGCGCGCTGGCGGTCGACCCGCTGACGCTGATCATGACCTTGATCTTCGCCGTGAGCGGAATCGCGGCAACGCTTTTGTCCTGGCGCGGGCGGGCGCCGCGGGAGTCGGCGCACGGCGACTTCTACTCGATGCTGCTCGGCTCGATCGCGGGCATGGTCGTGCTCGTCTCGGCGCAGAACCTCGTGACGCTGTTCATCGGGCTCGAGCTGCTCTCGATCCCGCTGTACGTCCTGTGCGCGACCGAGATGCACCGAGCCGCCTCGCTCGAGTCGGGCCTCAAGTACCTGATCATCGGATCGGTCGGCTCGGCGACGCTCGTCTACGGCCTTGCGCTGATCTACGGCGCGACCGGCTCAACCGACTTCTCGGGGATCGCGAGCTCGATCAGCCATGGCCACAGCTCCGACGTGCTGATCCTGACCGGCATCGCGCTGCTGATCGTCGGGCTCGCGTTCAAAGCCTCGATCGCGCCGTTCCACCAGTGGACGCCGGACGTGTATGAGGGCGCACCGACGCCGGTCACGGCGTTCATGGCGGTCGCGACCAAGGCCGCAGCGTTCGGCGTGCTGCTGCGCGTGCTCGACGTGATGCTGCCGGCCGAGCATCTGAACTGGCGCCCGGCGCTGCTGGCGCTCGCGACGATCTCGATCATCGTCGGCAACGTCGGCGCGCTCGGCCAGACCTCGCTCAAGCGCCTGCTCGGCTACTCGTCGGTCGCGCAGGCCGGCTACATCCTTGCCGGCGTCGCGGTCGCGACGACCGTGGGCGCGCGGGCAACGATCCTCTACCTGATCGTCTACCTGCTGATGAACCTCGCGGCGTTTGCACCGATCGTCGCGCGCGAGCGCACGACCCCCTACAGCGACGACATCGACGCGGTGGCCGGCCTCGGCAGCGAGGATCCGTGGCTCGCCTGGCCGCTGACGATCTCGATGCTCGCGCTGGCGGGCGTTCCCGCGACAGCCGGCTTCATCGGCAAGTTCTTCCTGATCGACGCGCTCGTCGGCGCCGGCTACACGTGGCTTGCGATCGTGATCGTGGTTGGCTCGATGATCTCGCTCGGCTACTACCTGCGGGTCGTCAGCGCCGTGTGGATGCGCCAGGCACCGGGGCCGAGCGCGAGCGCCGCCGCGGGTATCCCGGTCATCGCGGGCGGCTCGCCAGAGGCCGACGCGCTCGGCCGGGCACATATCGAGCTGCGCTTTGCCGCTGTTGTGTTCGGCGCGGCGACGCTCTTCTTCGGGATCGTGCCGCAGCCGCTGTTCGACCTCGCACAGCACGCCGCGCACACCCTGGGCGGCGCGCTCTAGCCCGTCCAATCCGCTTGAGCAAGAACCGCCTGGACAGCGGCTGACCGACGCCTCCGGCGCGCTCGCTACCATCGGCCGCCCTGATGCACGAGACCAAGCCGACCGTCTACCTGATCGCGCGAACCGCCGTCGATGAGACGGCGATGCGGGCGTACCTGGAGGACGTTGGCGGCGCGAGCTGGCTCGACCGCGTGCTCGAGGACCGACCCAACGACGCCGAGCTGCTCGTCGAGTTCGCCGGACGGGCGTGCTACCGCAGCTGGGAGCCGGGACTCAACGTGAACGTGACGAAGGTACGCACTGACCGGCGCGAGTACCACGAGAACATCCTGCGGAGCGCGCACGGCAGCGTGCTCGAGCACGCGAGCTTCAGCTTTGCACTACGAAACTGCGGTCGAGTTTTCACGCACGAGCTGGTTCGTCATCGCGCCGGCTCCGCGTTCAGCCAGGAGAGCCTGCGCTACGTGCGGCTGACGGACATCGGCTTTCGCGTGCCGCCCGCGCTCGAGCCGATGCGCGAGAAGGTGCTCGCGATCGTCGAGCAGCTCGAGGAGTTCCAGCGGGAGGCGGCGGAGCAGCTCGGGCTCGACGAGGCTGGCGTGCCGTTTCACGTCAAGAAGGAAGCCACCTCGGCGCTGCGGCGCCTGGCGCCGATCGGGCTCTCGACCGACATCATCTGGACCGCCAACGTGCGCACGCTGCGCCACGTGATCGAGATGCGGACCGATCCCGGCGCGGAGGAGGAGCTGCGGCTCGTCTTCGACGAGATCGCGGCGATCATGAAGCGCGAGGCGCCACTGCTCTTCCAGGACTTCGAGCGCCGCGAGGACGGCAGCTGGGTGCCGGCCTACCACAAGGTCTAGGCGTCCAGAGGAGCTGCAGGCGCTATTTCGGGAAGAGCGGACCTAGCGACCTTCACACCCCTTCGGGGCGCAGGCAGACGCCATCAAAGCAAGGGGAGGCTACCGGGGGACCGCTGGGGTCCCCCGGCATTACAGTCAATCCTCCTCGGGTGCGGCCGCGATCGCCTGGCCGAGCATCTCGACCACGGCGGGGTCGCGCAGCGTCGTGACGTCGCCGAGCGCACGGCCCTCGGCGATGTCGCGCAGGAGGCGACGCATGATCTTGCCCGAGCGCGTCTTCGGCAGGTCGTTGGCCCAGATGATGCGCTTGGGCCGGGCGAACTTTCCGATCCGCTCGGCGACCGTCGCGCGGATCTGCTGCTCGATCGCCTCGGTGCCCTCGATCGTGCCCTGGAGCGTGACGAAGGCGCAGATCGCCTGCCCGGTCACCTCGTCGGACTGACCGATCACCGCCGCCTCCGCGACCGCCTCGTTGGCGACGATCGCGTGCTCGACCTCGGCGGTCGAGAGGCGGTGGCCGGACACGTTGACGACGTCGTCGATGCGCCCGATCACCCAGATGTAGCCGTCCTTGTCACGCCTCGCGGCGTCTCCGACGAGGTAGGTCGTCTTGCCGTAGCGCTTGTAGTACGTGTCGATGAAGCGCTCGTCGTCCTTGTAGAGCGTGCGGAGCATGGCCGGCCAGGGCCGCTTCAGGACGAGCAGGCCCTGCCCCTCCTTGACCGGGTTGCCCTCGTGCTCGTCGACGACGTCGGCGAGGACCCCCGGGAACGGCGTCGTCGCCGAGCCCGGCTTGGTCTCGGTGATGCCGGGCAGCGGCGTGATCATGATCG
>Ga0187771_10000251_pt1 | contig 30905 bp, 25 predicted proteins | sample 0116_SJ02_MP15_1_FD_133139 | JGI IMG/M metagenome (GOLD analysis project Ga0187771, IMG submission 133139) | Tropical peat soil microbial communities from peatlands in Department of Meta, Colombia - 0116_SJ02_MP15_10_MG | ecosystem: Environmental > Terrestrial > Soil > Wetlands > Peat | place... | reverse complement strand
TCAGCGGGCATGCGCGAGCCCGCGCGTGCTCGGCGCGCGGGAAAGAGGTCGATCGTCACCGCGAGGCCCCAACCCAACCCGGCCTCGCTCGTGTCCGCGGGCACGGCCGGAAGGTAGCACACAGATGCGCCGGGTCGATCCGGGCAGTTCCGGCGCCCACGGCGGGAGACAGAAAGGCCCCGGCCCGCTCGGCGCCGGCCCCCCCTCAGTCGAGCTCGCGCTCGTGGCGGCTCCTCTGGGACGCCACCGGCCGGCCGGTCACCGCCATCCCACCGGCGTGCTCACCGGGTAGCCGGACGCGGGCCCCGGCGCGGCGAACCCGGCGCTGGTTGCGCCAGAAGATGCCGGCCAGGCCCAGGGCGCAGAGGACGATGGCGACGTAGAGGATGGTGTGGTGGCCGAAGAGGGCGAGGGCCAGGCAGCCCAGCACGCCGGTGGCCAGGTAGAAGGTGAGGGCGGTCTCCAGCGGCGTCATCCCCCGGGCCTGGAGACGGTGGTGGAGGTGGCCGGCGTCCGGGGTCGCCGGGCTGATCCCGGCCCGGCGTCGCCTCACGATCGCCCAGGCGGTGTCGGTGATGGGCAGGCTGAGCGCGATCAGCGGGACCAGGATTGAGACGCCGACCGCCACCTTGGCGATGCCGACGATGGTGATGCCGGCGATCGCCACCCCCAGGAAGTGGCTTCCCGTGTCGCCCATGAAAGTCCGTGCCGGCGGCAGGTTGAAGACCAGGAAGCCGGCGCAGACACCCATCAGCGAACCGCTCATGATGACCACCCCGGACTGGACGTCCCCCGGCTCGGTGATCCGGTTGATGGCGGCCAGCATGGCCACCATGGCGACGATTCCCACCACGCCGGCCGCGACCCCGTCAGCACCGTCCAGGAAGTTGATGGAGACCTGCAAGCCGGCCACCCAGAGGACGGTCATCGGCAGGGCGAGGAATCCCAGGGTCACGTGCCCGAAGAGAGGGAGATCGACGAAGGGGATGTCCATCCCCAGCAGGTAGAAGGCCACGCCCGCCCCCAGCACCACGACGAGCTTGGGCCACCAGGGGAGATCGACCACGTCGTCGACGGCCATCACGGCCGCCACCACGGTGGCCACGATCAGGAGGGGCCAGCGAGTCCCGATGTCACCGCCGAAGGCAATGAGAGCGATGGCGAAGCCGGCCACCATGGCGATGCCGCCCAGCCGCGGAGTGGGGCGGGCGTGGAGGTGGCGGTCGTCGTCGGGATGGGCGACCGCACCCACCACGCGGGCCAGCCGCATCGAGACCGGGGTGGCGGCGATGCAGACGGCTGAGGCGACCAGGAAGGGGGGAAGGGCGCTGATCCAGGCCGAGGCGGAGCTCACGATGACCGGTACGGGAGCGGGAAGCGCCGGCACAGCTCGAGGCTCTGCCGCCGGACCTCAGCCCGCACCTCCTCATCGTGGAACCGGCTCAGCATGAGCTGGATCAGGCCGGCGATCTCGACCATCTCCGGCTCGCGCATGCCCCGGCTGGTCACCGCCGGGCTGCCCAAGCGCACCCCGTTGGGATTGAAGGGGGTGCCCCCATGGCCGGGGAAGACGTTGGCGTTGAGGGTGATGCCGACGCTGTCGAAGGCCGACTGGACCGCCCGGCCACGCAGGCCGAATGGACGGAGGTCGATGACCATGAGGTGGTTGTCGGTGCCGCCGGTGGTCAGCACGCAGCCGCGGTCCACCAGACCCCTGGCCAGGGCGGCGGCGTTGGCCACCACCTGGGCCGCATAGGCCCTGAACTCCGGCTGGGCGCACTGATGGAACATGACCGCCTTGGCGGCGATGGCGTGGAGCAGCGGCCCTCCCTGGTTGCCCGGACAGACCGCCTTGTCGACCGCCTCGGCGTACTGGGCGCGGCACAGGATCAGGCCGCCCCAGGGGCCTCGGAGCGTCTTGTGGGTGGTGAGGGTGACGAAGTCGCAGTACGGCACCGGGGAGGGGTGAGCCCCGCCCGCCACCAGGCCGGCGAAGTGGGCCATGTCCACCATCAGCATGGCGCCGACCTCGTCGGCGATCTCGCGGAAGGCGGCGAAGTCGAGGAAGCGGGGGTAGGAGCTGTACCCACCGAGGATCAGCTTGGGCCGCACCTCCAGAGCCCGGCGCCGCACCTCGGCCATGTCCAGGCACCCCGTCGCCTCGGAGACGAAGTAGGGCTCGAAATGGTAGAGGCGGCCGCTGAAGTTGACCGGCGAGCCGTGGGTGAGGTGACCACCCTGGTCGAGGGCCATCCCCAGGACCGTGTCGCCGGGCTGGAGCACCGCAGAGTAGACCGACATGTTGGCCTGGGAACCCGAGTGGGGCTGGACGTTGGCGTGCTCGGCTCCGAAGAGCGCCTTGGCCCGCTCGCGGCAGAGGTCCTCGACCTGGTCGACCACCTGGCAGCCGCCGTAGTAGCGCTTCCCCGGCGTCCCCTCCGCGTACTTGTTGTTGAGCCAGGAGCCGAGCGCCTCCAGCACCGCCGGCGAGGCCAGGTTCTCGGACGGGATCAGCTCGAGGGTCTCCTCCTGGCGGCGCAGCTCCGCGTCCACGAGGTCGGCCACCTCTGGGTCGGTGGCCCGCAGCCGCGGCTTGTCGGCGAACGACCCCACGGGCGTATCGGCATGGAACACGGCGGCGCCGGTCGCCGAACCCATCGGGATCGCGGTGTACTGCTCGGTCAAGGTCAGCTCCCTCTGCGCGGCTGGCGCGCTCACCCTCCCAGGTGCCGCCGAAGCGCGGTCGCTGGGACCGGACCCTCGCGCAGCACCCGCGGAGGCGTCGACGTCAAGTCGATGATAGTCGAGGCCATGCCGGAACCGGGACCACCGTCGACCACCCCGGCGCAGGGCGGCCGCGCCATCAGCAGGGCCTCCTCGGCGGTGCGCGGCGGGGGCCCTCCGTGCCGGTTGGCACTGGTCGACGCGACCGGACCGCTCTGGCGCAGCAGGTCTCGAAGCAGCGGATGGCCGGGGACCCGGACCATCAGGCTGGTGCCCGCCCGGGGAATCAGCAGCCGGCGGGGCCCCGCCGGGCAGATCAGGGCCAGGGCTCCGGGCCAGAAGGCATCCACCAGAGTGCGGGCGGTGGGGCCAATCTCCACCAGCCCGTCGAGCTGCGAGACGTCGGCGGCCAGCAGGTTCAGTTCGAGGTGAGGCGGCCGATCCTTGAGCTCGTAGACCGCCTCGATCGCGGCGGGGTTGGCGGGATCGCAGGCCAGGCCGTAGACGGTGTCGGTCGGCACGATCACGACTCCCCCGGAGCAGATGGCGGCGACGGCCTCCTCGACGGTGATCATGGCCGGACCTCGACCACCCGCGGCAGGCCGGCGAGGTCGTTGGCCACCGCGACCGTCGCGTCAGGCCAGACGCTGCGTGCCATGTCGGCGACCAGGCCGGCACGGCGGCTGTCGACCTCGACCCCGATCCAGCGCGCCCCGGGGCAGCGCTCGGCGACCGCGGGAAAGATCACCCGGTAGGCCTCGAGGCCATCGACACCCCCGTCGAGAGCCACCCTGGGCTCGAACCCCAGATCACGAGGAAGTCCTTCCAGCTCGGCGGTGGTGACGTAGGGGGGGTTGCTCACCACCAGGTCGAGGTCGGCCACCAGGCCCTTCTCCCAGCCGCCCTCGACGAGGAGGACCCGGGAGGCGACGCCCAGGGCGGCGGCGTTCTCCGCCGCCACCGCCAGGGCCTCCGGGCTCACGTCGCAGCCGAGAACGCTGGACTGGCCCAGCTCCGCCGCCAGGGTGCAGCCGATGCAGCCGCTGCCGGTGCCGAGGTCGGCGATGCGGACCTCCCCGTCCCGCTCGCGGGCGGCCCGCAGCGCTCGATCCACCAGGGTCTCGGTCTCCGGCCTCGGCACCAGGACGGCCGGGGTGACCCGGAAGCTCCGGCCGAAGAACTCGCGACACCCGACCAGGTGAGCCACCGGCTCCCCCCTCCCCCGCCGGCGGAGCAGCTCACGGACCCGGTCGAGCTCGGGGTCGGAGAGCGGCCTGTCGTACTGGAGGTAGAGGTCGAGCCGGCTCAGCCCGACGGCGTGGCCGACCAGCAGCTCGGAGTCGAGACGCGCGCTCGGGCTGCCCCTGTCCCTCAGGTACCCGGTGGACAGCCGCACCACCTCGATGACGGTGCGCGCGGCGACCGGCCCTCTCGGCGTGGTCGAGGCCATGAGCCGCAGGCTAGCCGATGGCACGCCTGCGGGACGGGCCGCGGGCGCGTAGTCCCCCACATCGGAGCCGTACAGTGACCCCCATGGCGACGATGGATGTCGCGGTTCCACCGGCGCGGCAGACGGGGTGGGACCGAGTCGGGGTGGGCAGGCTAACCCTGCTCAGCCTCTACTGGGTCGCCATCGGCTGGCTCTGGAACGCCCTGGGCGCCCAGGTGCTGCCGCCGGTCATCACCGGGATGGTGGGGCAGGCACACCAGGGCACGGCCCTCTCCCTCCTCGAGAGCTTTGGCACCCTGGTCGCGGTGGTCTGGCAGCCGGTGGTGGGGGCGGTCTCCGATCGCACCCGGCTCGCCTGGGGGCGGCGCCGTCCGTACATCGCCGCCGGCGCCACCGGCTCCTCGCTGTTCCTGGTGCTGATGGCCTTCGTCGGACCCTACTTCTGGCTCCTCGCTCTCTACTACTTCCTGCTCCAGGTGTCCTCCAACACCGCCCAGAGCCCGTACCAGGGCCTCGGCCCCGATGCGGTCCCGGAGAAGGAGTTCGCCAAGTTCAGCGCGTTCTATGGGATGGGCAACCTGGTCGGCACCCTGATCGGCTTCCTGGTCACGGGCATCTTCACCGGCGCGGGCGCATACAACCTCGCCTTCTTCACCATGGCGGCGGTCCTGCTGCTCGCCATGGTCATGACCGTCACCCTGGTGCCGGACCGAGGCCGGCCGGACGCCACCCTGCAGCACGGCCTGGCGGAGGTCACGGTGGGCACCTTCCGGATCAGCCCGCGCCGCCACGGGGCATTCCTCTGGTTGCTGGGGTCGCGGCTGCTCATCCTCATGGGCATCGTCGGGCTGGAGACCTACGCCCAGTTCTTCTTCAAGGACGTCTTCTACCCGGGAAGCTCGACCACCCTGACCGACCACGCCAACAGCGCGACCACTGACCTGCTCGCCATCATCGTCGTGCTGGCGATCGCGGTCTCATACCCGGCCGCCCGGCTCTCCGACCGCTGGGGCCGCAAGCCGATGGTGGTGGCCTGCGCGCTGCTCGGGGCGGTGGGAGCCCTCGGCCTGGTCTTCTCCCATTACACCATCCTCCCCCACGCGATGACCGCCCCGCTGGCGTCGATCCTCCACATCCCCGGCGGCCTCGCCCAGGTGCTCTGGTTCGGGGTTCCCATCGGGATCGGCATCGGCGCCTTCCTGACCGTCGACTGGGCTTACATGATCGACCTGATCCCGGCCGCGGAGGTCGGCCGCTTCCTGGGCTTCTCCAACATCGCGACCGCCGGCTCGGGGATCATCGCCCGGCTCATCGCCGGGCCGATCCTGGATCACTTCAACGCCGGCCGTCACATCCTCGGAGAGCTGGGCGGCTACCCGGTGGTGTTCGGGATGTTCGTGGTGTACTTCGTGGCCGGCATCGTTCTGGTCCTGCCCGTGCCCAACCGCCGAGGTCAGCCGCGAGCCTCCGCGGCAACGGAAACGCAGCCCAGCCGCAGCGCTCCTTGATCTCGAAAACGCTCCCCTCCGGATCGCGGAAGCACGCCCGGCGACCGCCGATGCGGGGCTCCGGTGAGCCCGGACGGTCCACCCTCAGCCACCCTGGCCATCCCCCTCGAGCAGCCGCCGGGCCTGCTCGGCCTCCATGAGCGGCTCGATGAGCGGGTCCAGCTCCCCGTCCATGAGCCGGGGGAGCTGGAAAAGGGTGAGGTCGATGCGGTGGTCGGTCACCCGGGACTCCGGGAAGTTGTAGGTGCGGATCTTCTCGGAGCGGTCGCCGCTTCCGATCGCGGAGCGCCGGGTGCCTCGGAGCTCGGCCTCCCGCTCGGCGCGGGCCAGATCGTAGAGGCGGGCACGCAGCTCGCGCAGCGCCTTGGCGCGGTTCTTGATCTGGGATTTCTCGTCCTGGCAGGTGACCACGAGTCCGGTGGGCAGGTGGGTGATGCGCACCGCCGAGTCGGTGGTGTTGACACTCTGGCCGCCGGGGCCGGTGCTCCGAAAGACGTCGATCTTGAGGTCCTCGTCGGCGATGCTGACCTCCACGTCCTCCGGCTCGGGAAGCACGACCACGCTCGCCGCCGAGGTGTGGATGCGTCCCTTGGCCTCCGTCTCCGGGACTCGCTGCACCCGGTGGACCCCGGATTCGAACTTGAGACGGGAGTAGGCGCCGTGGCCGTGGACCTCGAAGACCGCGGACTTCAGCCCGTGGGTCCCCGACGGGCTGGTGCCCATCAGCTCGACGGGCCAGCGGCGCCGCTCCGCGTAGCGGGTGTACATCCGCATCAGGTCACTGGCGAAGATGGCCGCCTCCTCGCCGCCGGTCCCCGCCCTGATCTCGACGATCACGTCCCGATCGTCGTTGGGATCGCGGGGCAGGAGCAGGCGGCGCAGCTCAGCGTGAGCGGCCTCTGCCCGGAGGCGCTGGGAGCGCTCCTCCTCCTCGAACAGGCCGATCATCTCCGGGTCGGCCTCGCCGCGCAGAGCTTCGGCCGCCTCGTCAGCGGCTCGCCGGGCGGAGCGCCACCGCCGGGCCGCGTCGACCACCTCGCTGAGCCGCGCCCGCTCCTGGGAGACGCGCTGGACCCGCTGCTGGTCCGCGTAGATCTCGGGGTCGGAGAGCTCGCGTTCGAGCTCTTCGAAGCGGGTCTCGATGGCGGCGAGCCTCTCCTCCAGGACATCCATTCCGGCCTGGATTCTCCGCCAGTCCCGGGGCGGCGCGCCCGCCGAAGCGGCCTCGTCCGGACCCTCGACGCGCCCGGGCCAGCCCGGCTGCCCTCACGGGACGACGGCGGCGTGACCCTCCGCCACGACCTGATCCCCCCGCATGGCCGCGTTCAGGGCGGCGATGGCCACCTCCATCTGGGCGTCGTCGGGCTCGCGGGTGGACAGGCGCTGAGCCGCCAGCACCGGCACCAGCGCGGCGCGCCCGAAGGCGGTGCCCCGGATCCGGGCGAGACCGCGGATGGCCTCGTAGGACAGCCCCGCCACCACCGGGATGAGAGCCACCTGGCAGGCGATCCTGATCGGCCAGAAGAGCCAGCCCAACGGGGTGAAGACGATCACGCTGACCAGGGCAACCACCACCAGGAAGCCGGTGCCGCAGCGGGGGTGCAGCCGGCTCGCCCGTCGGACGCTGGCGACCACCAGGGGCGCCCCGGACTCGAGGCAGTTGATCGCCTTGTGCTCGGCGCCGTGGTACTCGAAGACCCTGCGGACGCCGCGCATCAGGCCGATGAGCCACAGGTAGCCGAGCAGGATCGCGGCGCGGGCCACGCCCTCGAGCAGAACCGCGCCGACCGACTGGGGAGCGCCGCGACGGATCAGCGAGGACACCAGGAGCGGAAGGCCGATGAACAGCGCGAGCCCGAATGCCGCCGACACCGCGACCGTCGCCCGCATCGCGCCGGCGCTCAGCTCGACGTCCTCGCCAAGCTGGACGTTGGCCGACCACTGCAGGGCCCTGAAGCCGAGCCCGAGCATCTCGTAGAGGCTGGCCACGCCCCTCAGGAAGGGAAGCTTCCAGAACCTGCTGACGTAGACCCGGGAGCGGAGGGCCTCGGAGAGCACGGTGATGGTGCCGTCGGGCCGGCGCGCAGCCACGGCGAACTGGCGCCGTCCGCGCATCAGCACACCCTCGATGACCGCCTGGCCGCCGTAGAAGAAGGGCGCCGGGGGCGCGCTGGCGGCGTTCACCGCGGCGGTGATCAGGATGTCAGCCAGCGAGGGCCGACGCTGCCGCTCCACCCGGACCATGGTACTCGGCGATCGGAGCGGCCGAACCAATCGCCGACAGATCGCGCTTCGGGCGGTCCACTCCCGGGGGCCCATGCCCGGGCCAGGTCCGCCCGAATGGTCAGCGGCGGGCCGCCGTCCTCGCCGCGGCGCGGCGCCGGAAGCGCTCCACCTGACCGCCGGTGTCGACGATCCGCTGGGTCCCCGTGAAGAACGGATGGCAGACCGAGCAGACCTCGGTCTTGAGGTCGCGCTGGGTCGACCCGGTGGTGAAGGTGCTGCCGCAGACGCAGGTCACCACCGCGTCGGCGTAGAAGTCAGGGTGCTTGTCGGCTTTCATGGCATGCTCAGGTCGCGGGTGGGAACGCGGCGAGCATACCACGGGCCCTCCCCCAGCCAAACTCGGGGCGGGCGAGCGGGCGGGTGAAGTTGCCGTGAGCGACCGCCGGCAGCCGCTGCCTCACCAGGGCCAGCGCCGCGGCCATGCCGATCCCCGGCCCCATCTCGGGCAGCTCGCTGGTGAGCCAGTCGTGGTCGACGTTGAGAGATCGCCACTGGATCTGCCGGACACCCATCTCCTGGCAGGCGGCGATGGTCAGCTCCAGCTCCGAGGGCACGTCGGTCAGCCCGGGGAAGGTGAGCAGGTTGAGGCAGACCTGGCCGCCGGCGCGTTCCATCAACCGGCCGCATTCGATCACCTCCTCGAGCCCGTAGCCGATCGGCCGGTAGTAGGCCCGGAACACCGGGTCGCAGAAGGAGATGGCACTGATCCGTACCGAGTTGCAGCCAGCCTCGATCAGCCGCTGGAGCACCCGGGGACGGCTGCCATTGGTGTTGATGTGGATGGTCGCCCCAGGATGGCGCGCCCGGACCGCCCTGGTCGCCTCGACGAGCGCCCGGCCCCGGGTCAGCGCCTCCCCTTCACAGCCCTGGCCGAAGGAGATGATGGCCGCCTCCTCGCCGTCCAGGAAATAGCCGGCGAGCTCAGCCATCTCGGCGGCGGTCGGCGCGAAGCCCATCCGCTGCTGCGGGGAGGGGACCGCCCCGTCGCTCTGCAGGGAGATGCAGCCGAGGCAGTCGGCGTTGCAGGCGGGGGCTGCCGGCAGCGCGCCCTCGTAGCGCCGCAGGAAGGTGTTCTGGGCCGTGTAGCACCGGTACTCCTGGGCGCAGCGGGACAGATGGTCGACCAGGCGGTTCCGGGGCAGGGCGGTGCGGGCGGCGGCCACGGCGCCGGGGAGCCGGCGGGGCCACGGTCCGCGGCCTCCGTGGCGACGGGGCTGCCACCACTCGAAGGAGTCGGTGCGGAGAGCCGCCGCCACCAGCTCCCCATCCCTCTCCCCCACCGCGGCGTAACCGAAGAGGGGCAGGCGGCCGGCGGCGGCGGCCGGCCGCGACGCTGGCACCAGGGTTCTCAGATAACCGACCGGGAGCACGGCGGCCACCGGCAGCCATCTCTGGTCCAATTCGACCGCTCCACCCCTTGCGTCGAGGCCGATCGCCCTCCGCCCTGGCAGGTGCGCAATCGTCGCTCCCCCGGGCAGCGCGATCGTGTCTGCTGCGGCCAGCGGGAGGAGAGCCCGCCCCGAGCGCGCCGCGGGCCGCAGGCCCCCCCAGACTCGGAGGGCGCCGGAGCTGTCGGCGACACAGAGCCGCATGTCAGGAGTCTGCGCAAAACCGAGCCCGGACCGAGTTAACCGGAACGTAACCCCGAGGTCGGGCGTCGCGTATGTATGGATGTACGCTTCGGATCGGTGGCACGTGACGGGTGCTTTCCGACAGCACCCGGCCGCGAGCCGGCCTCCGGGAAATAGGAGATGGGCCCTCGCTTCCGCCGCCGGCAGAGCCCCGTCTCGGGGCCTCGACCGACCGCGCGCCCGGCCTGGCCGGTGCGCCTGATGCGGCGCGTTGGCGCGGCGGCTCGCGCCCACGCCGCCCTCATATCGGCGGCGGCCGCGGCCGCCCTCACCGGGCTGTCCGGCTGGCTTGCGGGCCCGAGCCTGCAATCGTGGTTCGTGGCCATGGGAATGGATGCCGAGCGGGGTGCCCTGCTCGCCTCGGTGGTCCTGGTCACCCTGGCCACGGCGGTGGTGGCGGCCCTGTCACGGCAGTCCGGGGCCACCCGCCTGGGAGGGCTGGCCGGCTTCGTCGGCATCCAGGTGGTGCCGTTCCTGATTCGGGCCGCGACCACGCCGCCGACCCCGGGGCTGCATGCCACCGCCGACATCCTGGGTTGGGTGCTCCAGCCGCTCGGGATGCTGCTGCTGGCCGCCCTCGCAGTCGTGATCGGCGCCGCCCTGGGAACCGGGCTGGTCCGCGACCTCTCCCGGCTGCGGGCGCTGCTCGGCCGGCGTCGTCTCTGGCCGGCGGTCCCCGCGGCGGCCGCCATCCTGGTCATCGCGGGGATGGCCGCGAGCACGGCCCTCCAGGACGGTCCGCTGAGCGCTCTCGTCGACTACGGGGCGAGCGCCCCCACCGCGTCCAGCACCACCCGTCCCGACTCGCCGAGCAGCAGCCCGCAGACCGGGACTTCGCAGGCTGAGACCCCGGTCCCGACGCCGGACCTCACCGCGCTGCGGCAGCTGCCGGGACGGATCCAATCCGTGGTGATCGGCGGCCGGCTGGTGGTCGTCTACGTCCCCGGCATCTACGACGCGGACCCGTCACTCCGGCTCCCGGTGCTCTACCTCCTCCACGGCTCCCCGGGTGATCCCGAGGAGTGGCTGGGCAACGGCGGCCAGCTCCAGGGAGTTCTCGATCAGCTGATCGGCGCAGGCACGGTGCCGCCGCTCCTCGTCGTCATGCCGGACGGCAACGGCACCAACAGCCAGGACACGGAGTGGGGCGACGTCGCCAACGGGGACATCGAGAGCTGGCTGGTCGACCAGGTGGTCCCCGCGGTCGACGGCCAGTTCCGCACTCTGGGCTACAGCTACCAGGGCATCGCCGGGCTGAGCAGCGGCGGATTCGGGGCCATGAACCTGGCCTTCCGGCATCCCACGGTGTTCTCCTGGGCGGGCAGCTACTCCGGGTACTTCACGGCCCGCGAGAACATCTTCGGGTCCAAGACCGCGGCCAACAGCCCCCTCGACACCGCGGCCCGGGTGCCGGTCGCTGACCGCATGCCCATCTATCTGGGATACGGCGCTGATGACGGGATCAGCGCTGGAACCAACCAGTTCGCCAGCGTCCTGAAGAACCTCGGCTGGCCGAAGGTGAACGTCCAGGAGGTCCCCGGTGGCCATGGGTGGGAGGCCTGGCGGGCGGAGGTCGTGAACAGCCTCACCTGGCTGGGGCAGCTCTGGGGCGCCCAGCCGTGGGCGCCGGTCACGTCACGGGTAACCGGCTAGATGAGCGCGATACCGGGTGCCGGCGTGATGCTGGCCGCGATCCACCCGGGGGTGCTGACCGCCGCTCATCATCCGATCCTCCTCGGCCGGTCGATCGGCCCATTGGTCCTGGCCTGCGGCCTCGTCGCCGCGGTGGTGGGGAGCACGCTGCGCTTCCGGCCTCTGCTGGCGGCCGCCGTGGTCGCCCTGCCCGCCGGGGTTCTGAGCGTCGCGGACCCGCAGAACCTGCCGGCACTTGGGGTCGGGCTCGCGGCGATGCTGGCCGCGGTGGCGGTGGTGGCCGCCCGGGCGGCGACCCACGGTGGCGCGGCTCTGCTCAGCGATCCCACGGAGATGGAGCGGCTTCGCCTCCTCCACGGCAGGACCCACATCTCCTGCTTCGCCGGCGACCGGCAGAAGAGGTGCCTCGCCAGCGGCGGCGGGGCGGTGGCCTTCCAGGTCCGATGGGGTGTCGCGGTGTCGGTGGGCGATCCGCTCGCCCAGGGATCCCGTCAGGCCGAGGCGGCCGGCGCCTTCCTCGAGCTCTGTGGCCACCAGAGCTGGATCCCCTGCTTCTTCCAGACCGACGCCTCCCTGCGGGGGATGTACCGCGGGCTCGGGTTGCGGATCCTCAAGTTCGGAGAGGAGGCCGTGGTGGACCTCGGAGAATTCGACCTCCGAACCCCAGCCCGCGCCGATGTTCGCCACGAGCTGGCCCGAGCCCGGCGTGCCGGCCTGGAGGGTGCGGTCCTGCGCGGTGCGCAGGCCTCGGAGACCTTCTGGGCGGAGGCGGCCGCGGTATCCCGGGCCTGGCTGAGCCGCCGGGGAGGCCGGGAGATGGGCTTCTCGCTGGGAAGGTTCCAGGACACCCCCGGTGCCGGGACCTGGTACACGGTGGCGCGCGACCGGGAGGGGCGCCTCCAGGCCTTCTGCTCCTGGGTCGGGATGGGCAGCTCGGGCATCGCCCTCGACCTGGTCCGGCGCAGCGACGACGCCGCCCCGGGGGCCGCGGACCTCTGCATCGCAACGGCCATCGAGGTCGCCCGCGGCCTGGGCCTGAGCCGGGTTCTGCTCGGCACCGTGCCCTTCCGAGAGAGCCTCGGCGACGCGCCCGATGGACGGATGGCGCGAGGCTTCCGAGCCCACCTTTACCGGCGCGGCTGGCGCACCTACAGCTACCGGGGCCTCTCTCATTTCAAGGCAAAGTTCGCGACCGGATGGGAGAGCCGGGACGTGGCCCTGCCGGCCGGCCCGGCCACCGGCCTCGCCCTGGCCGCCCTGGTCCGGCTCCACCTCAGCAAGCCGTCGGGCCCGGCACCACCGTCCCCCGCCCCGCTGGGGCTCGCCGGGACACCCTAGAGTCGCAGACGGCGCTGCCGCGTGGCAGGCTGCCCACCGAGGCGGCGGCCGCTGCTGCCAGGCGGCCAGCTCGCTGGACGCTCAGGCGGCCCGCAGCTCGTCCGGGATCACGGTGATCGTGGCGATGGCGCCGTCCCGGAGGATCCGGAGCACCACGAAACGATCGATGACGTCACCGACCATGAGCCGCTGCAGGTCGGCGGCGTCCCGGATCATCTGGCCGCCCGCCTCCACGATGACATCCCCGGATCTCAGTCCAGCCGCCGCCGCGGGCGAGCCGGGCAGCACCTCGGTCACACCCATGCCCCGACCCTGCTCCAGGGTCGCGGCGACGCGGGGCGGCAGGGGTCGCGCCGCCCCCGCCACGCCCAGGTGGCCTCGGCGGACCCTGCCCTGGCGCATGAGCTGAGTGAGGATCGCCTGCGTCGCCCGGTTCACCGGGACGGCCAAGCCGAGCCCGGCCCCCGCCAGGGCGGTGTTGACCCCGACGACATAGCCATGGCTGTCGGCCAGTGCGCCCCCCGAGTTCCCGGGATTGAGCGCCGCATCGGTCTGGATGACGTTCTCGATGAGGCGGGTGTTTTCGCCGGCGCGCGCCACCAGGGCACGGCCCAGTCCTGACACCACTCCTGCGGTCACCGATCCGGCGAAGCCATACGGGTTGCCGATGGCGACGACCAGCTGGCCGACCCGGAGCCGGTCGGCGTCCCCCATCTGCGCCGGGGCCAGCGAGCCCGAGCTGGCCCGGATCACGGCGAGATCGGAGAAGCGATCGCGGCCCACCACGGCGAAGCTCAGCTCGCGCCCGTCGGCGAAGAGGGCGGTGCCGCCCCCAGCCTCGCCGACCACGTGGGCCGAGGTCACCAGGTATCCGTCCGGGGCCAGGACCACCGCCGAGCCCGAGCCGCCGGGCCTGCTCATGCCGCCGCGGCGGGACCCCTCCACCCGCAGCGCGGCGACCGAGGGCGACAGCCGTTCGGCGACGCCGCTCACCGCCCGCGAATAGGCGTCGAGAGCGGCCTCCTCGGCTTCCAACCCGGCCATGCCTCAGGCTCCGGGGCCCTCGCCGCGGACCTTCTCGACCTCGGCCAGGGCCCGCCGAAGGCTGTCGATCCACTCGCCCTGGTGCCGGGCGACGAGCCGCACGCACCAGGCCAGGGCCTCGCTGCGGCTCCTGGCCACACCGGCGTCGATGAGCGTGTCCAGCACCTGGCGGTCGGCCAGCCGAAGCCGGGTCATGACCGGCACCCCGAGGGTGGTGAAGTGCTGGCTCACACCCCCGCAGGTTGCACCCCAGGAGACCTTGCGGCCAAACAGCCTCTCGGCGTCCCTGGCGACGCCGATCCGGGCCTCCTTGGTCTCGCCCCGGAAGCGCTCGATGCGCGCCGACCGCGCCGTGGCCCGGGCCGAGTCGCTGGCTCCGGCCTCCAGCTCGACGTCCGGGATCTCTCCGACCACCAGGATCTCGTCCCGGTCCATGGTGATGGTGGGCGGACCGCTGAACAGATCCTGAGGCAGCCGGCCGGCAAACCAGCCCCTCAGCTCCTCCTCGGTCAAGGCTGGTGCGGGGCTGGGCTCGAGATACGGTTGGCGGTGGTATGGAGCATTCATGGATTACATGATTACACAGCAACGGCGGAAGTCAAGAGGCGGTGCGAGCCGTGGCGGCCCCCTGCTTGCAGGGTTGAGGCCCTTAGACCAGGCGCTCGGCCTGTTCGGGATCGAGGGCGACGTGGTGCTTGGCCCGGATCTCCCGAACCGTCCCGCTCTGCGCCCGCATCACCAGGCTGTGGGTCTCCGCCCACCAGTTGTGGTACTGGACCCCATGGAGCAGGCCGCCTCCGGTGACGCCGGTGACGGCGACCGCGACGTCTCTCCCCGGGACCAGGTCGGTCAGGGAGAGGGCGGCATCCGGATCCATGCCGGCGGCGCGGAGTGCGGCCGTCTCATCCTCGTTGCGGGCCCACGGACGGCACTGCATCTCCCCGCCCAGGCAGCGCAGCGCGCAGGCGGCGAGCACCGCCTCGGCGGTGCCCCCCGAGCCGATCATGACGTCGACACCGCTGCCGGGCCAGGCCGTCATCAGCGCCGCGCCGATGTCCCCGTCCGAGATCAGAGCCAGTCGAGCTCCCAGGGTGCGCACCCGCTCGACCAGCCACTGGTGGCGGGGACGGTCGAGGACCATCACGGTCAGATCCTGGACCTGGACGTCCATCGCGAAGGCGATCCGGCGGAGGTTGTTCTCCGGGCTGTCGGTCACGTCGACGGCGCCTCGAGCGCGCGGCCCCACCGCCAGCTTGTGCATGTAGGCGCAGGGGGGGACAGGGGCGATCCCACCGGGCTCGGCGGCAGCCGCCACTGAGAGGGCCTGGGAGAGACCCTTGGCAACCAGGCTCACACCGTCCACCGGGTCCAGCGCGAGGTCGACCGCCTCCCGGCCCGCCCCCAGCCGGCGGCCGGACGCCAGACCGGTGCCGGAGCTCTCGGGCCCCACGATCACCCGGGCATCGAAGGGCATGCCCATCAGCGCCTCCTCCATGGCCCGCTGGGCGGCGTCGCGTGCCCCGATCTTGTCGCCGCGGCCCAGCCAGCGACCCACCGAGAGAGCCGCCGCTTCGGTCGCTCGAAGAAGCTCGAGGCCGCGGTGGCGCTCGCGGCTGAGCCGCGCCGCCGAGACCGCGCCCGCCTGGCGCGCGCTCGTGCTCATCGCTCCGATTATCCCGGAGTGCGGAGCACTCGACCCCGTATCCGGCTGGAACGGTGCTGGGTCAGCCCTCCAGGACGGGGGCCGCCGGCTCCAGCGCCGTGCCAGCGGGCTCGCTCACGACCGTGCCAGGGATGGCCGGCGCGGTGACGCCGGCATGCCGGCACGCCGCGACCATGAATTCGCGGAACAGTGGATGGGGGCGGCCGGGCCGGGACCGGAACTCCGGGTGGAACTGCGAGCCGACGAAGAAAGGATGGTCCCGGAGCTCGATGATCTCGACCAGCCGTCCGTTGGGCGAGGTGCCGCTGAAGACCACCCCAGCCTTGGCCAGACGGTCGCGGTACTGGTTGTTGAACTCGAAGCGATGGCGGTGGCGCTCGTACACGACCGCCTCGCCATAGGCCGCGGCGGCTCGGCTGCCCGGCAGCAGCTTGCAGGGATAGACGCCGAGGCGCATGGTCCCGCCCTTGTTCTCGATGTCACGCTGCTCCGGAAGGAGGTCGATCACCGGGTTCGCGGTGAAGGCATTGAACTCGGTGGAGTTGGCGTCGTCGGTGCCCAGCACCTCGCGGGTGATGTCCACGGTGGCGCACTGCATCCCCAAGCACAGACCGAGATAAGGAACCTGGTGATGGCGGGCGAAGCGAGACGCCAGCACCTTGCCCTCGATGCCCCGGTGCCCGAAACCGCCCGGCACGACCACCCCGTCGACCTCGGCGAGCCGCTCGCCCTTGGCATCCATCTCCTCCGAGCTCACCCACTCCAGCTGAAGGTCGACGCCGCAGTGCACCGCGGCATGTCGGAGCGACTCGGTGACGCTGAGATAGGCGTCAGGCATGGCGATGTACTTGCCCACCAGGGCGACCCGGACCGGGGGCTTGGGAGCCTCGATGCGCGACACCATCCGGCGCCAGTCGGCGAGGTCGGGCTCCCCGGACTGGATGCCGAGGAGCTCGGTGATGAAGTCACCCAGGCCGGCCTCCTCGAGCATGAGCGGCACCTGGTAGATGGAGTGGGCATCGGGGACATTGATGACGGCACGCCGCGGGACGTCGCCGAAGAGGGCGATCTTGTCCTTCTGGGCCTCCCCGATCGGCTGCTGGCTGCGAGCCACGATGACGTCCGGCTGGATGCCTATCGAGCGCAGGGTGTTGACCGAGTGCTGGGTCGGCTTGCTCTTGAACTCCTCGCTGGTGGCGATGAAGGGGACCAGGGTGAGGTGGACGTAGCAGACGTTGTTGCGGCCGATGTCATTCTTGAACTGGCGGATCGCCTCGAGGAAAGGCAGCGACTCGATGTCACCGACCGTCCCTCCCACCTCGACGATCACCACCTCCGGCTCGGGCAGCTCGTTCTCGGCGACGCGGAGGACCCGCGCCTTGATCTCGTTGGTGATGTGGGGGATCACCTGAACGGTGCCCCCGAGATAGTCGCCCCGCCGCTCCTTGGCGATGACGCTGGCGTATATGCGCCCCGTGGTCACGTTGCTCGCCTGGGAAAGCGATATGTCCACGAACCGCTCGTAATGGCCGAGGTCAAGGTCCGTCTCCGCCCCGTCGTCGGTGACGAACACCTCACCGTGCTGGTACGGCGACATCGTGCCCGGGTCCACATTGATGTAGGGATCAAGCTTCTGCATCCCCACGTGGAGGCCGCGCGCCTTGAGAATGGTCCCAATGGAGGCGGCGGTGATCCCCTTGCCCAGCGAGGAGACGACCCCCCCGGTCACGAAAATGAACTTCGCCATCGTCGCGGGTGGACCTCCCGAGGGGGTGGGTTTTGGGAATGGTACCAAGAACCAATGTTCGCGAGTCGCACCGCGACGGTTCCGCCGCAGCGACCGGTCAGACGGCGCCGCGAGGCTCGAGGATGACCACCCTGGTCTCCTCGACCGATCCCATCGATCCGGTCAGGGTCAGCTTGGGCTGGGAGGCCAGGCTGCCCTCGGTGAGGCCCATCTCCTTGGCGAACTTGTCGAGGGGCTCGTAGTCGCCGGAACCGGCCACCCCGCCGGACCGATATCGCACCGGAACCACGATGGCCGGGACGATGGCGTTGACCACCTTGGTGGCGGCCGCCGCACCCAGTGCGTCGACCCCGCCCACGGGGACCGCGAGCACATCGACACGGCCGAGCTGCTCGACCTCCTCCTCGGTGAGCTGGCGGTCGAGACGTCCCAGGGTCACGACGCTGATGTCGTCGATCTCGATCCGCATGATCGTCACCGGGCCGGCCGGCAGACCGTGGACGCTGACTCCGAGAACCTCGAACTCCCCCGAGCCGCTCACCTCCTGAGGCTGGCCATCCCGTGGCCGGAGCCTCTCCGGAACGGTGTCCCCGTCGGTGCGCACGATGATGTCCGGGTGAGAGCGCCCCATCCCCGGAAGCGTGATGGCGGGGGGGTCGACCACCACCTGGGCGTCCCTGCCCTTGAGCCGCAGGCACGAGTGGCCCAGGTAGGTGATCTCCATCGGCGAGCGATCCTAACAGGCTCCTGAACGGCCGCGAGACGGCGCGTGGACGGCGTCAGGGTCCCGTGCCCACCACCAGCAGCACGGTGAGCGGGCTGCCTCCGCCTCGCACCACCGTCAGGACTGCGCTCTCCCCGGGACTGAGCCCGAGGCTGCCGGGATCGAACGGGTGGGTCGCGTCGACGCTCACACCGTCGACGCCGGTGACGATGTCACCCGGCTGGAGGCCGGCCTGCGAGGCGGGCCCGCCGGGCACGACCGCCTCGACCAGGGCCCCGGACGGCAAACCGGCGGCAGCCGCGTGCGCCGGATCCAGGTAGATGGCCTCAGCCCCAAAGCTGCCCGAGGGCCCGGGGGTCCCGCCGGTCGCCGCGGCGAGCAGGGCCCGAGCGGCGGTCAGCGACAGGGCGGTTATCCCGGGCGGCGCCGTGGCGCCGGTCACCGTGCTGATCACCCCGATCAGCTGCCCTCCGCTGTTGATGACCGGAGCACCGTCGGCGCCGGGTTCGGCGGTGGCGTCGACGGTGATGGCGTCGGTGAGCGACGCTCCGGTGACACTGTCGGTGGTCACGGTTTGACCGATCGCGCTGACGGTGCCGACCGTCACGCTCAACTGGCCCTCGGGAGGTCGAAAGACCGCGATCGCCGCGTCGCCAACGGACGGTGGCGCCGAGGCCAGGCTGATCGGGGTGAGCCCGGTCGCGTCGAGCGCTCGCAGCGCCACCAGGCCATGGGCGCTGTCAGTGCCCGCGATCACGGCGTCGAATCCCCGGCCGTCGGCGAGGCCGACCCGGAGTTGGGTGGCGCCCTTGACGGCGTGGGCGCTGGTCAGGATCAGGCCGTCAGAGCTGACCACAACCCCGTCGGCGAACCCGGCGTTCCCTCCGGCCAGCCCGCTCGCCGTGGTGGGCTGCGTGGCGATCGAGACGACCGAGGCCGCCTCACTCTGAGCCAGCTGGCCGATGGTCTCGCCCTTGCTGCTGGCCGGACCGGTCACGAACTGGGTGATGGTCCGCTCACCCGGACCGAAGTGCTGGTAGATCGCCCAGGCGGCCAGGCCGCCGCCGACCGCTCCCAGCAGCGCCGCGAGTATCACCCCGGCCACGATCCTGGTTCCGAGGCTCGCCGGTCGCGGTGCCGGGGCCTCAGCTGAGTGGCCTTCTCCGGGAGCGCGGATGCCCTCGGCGGGATGCCGGCGCATGGGAGCCTCCTCATCTCCGTCGCGGGGTCCGGCGCCCTCGGCAGGAGATCGGCGGTGTCGCCGGGAGGAGGCCGCCTCGAGGGGGGCGGCGGCGCCCTCGCCGGCACCGTTCCCCGGTGATGGGCTGCCGATCCTGCTCCGGCGCCGGGACCCCGCTCCCGGCGCGCCGCCGTCCGGACCGGTGGTCATTCCGGCACCCTGGGCTGGGACCGCTGGGAAAGGTAGCGGACGATCCCGGCGGCGTTGCTGTGCAGGCCGTTGAGCACCTCGAACCGTCGGCGGCCCTCGTCGGTCATCCCCACCTGCTCTTCGACGAACGTCTCGGCAAACGCCGCGGCCACGCCATCCACCCCGGCATCAGGCCTCTCGCGGGTCACCCGCTCGGCCAGGCCGACCCAGCGGCGGAGCTCCTCCTCGGCCCGCGCCAGGGTGGCGTCCGGGTCGGGGACGGGACCGTAGTGGGTGAGCACGAGGTGGGTGGGCCTCAGGGACCGGAACCGGTGCAGGCTGGAGATGGCAAGCTCGAGATCGAAGTCGGGCGGAGGCGTCGCCGGTCGGAGGATCCCCACGTCGGGCAGCAGAACCCCGACGGCGTCACCCACCATGAGCGTTCCCGTCTGCTCGTCGAGGATCGCCTGGTGGTGCTTGGCGTGACCCGGCGAATCGACCAGGCGAAGCCGGCGACCCGCGCCAATGTCGAGCTCCAGCCCGTCGCCCGCGGCCACCAGCCGCTCCTCCGGGACGGCCAGCATCCGGCCGTAGAGCTCGTCGAGCAGCGGCCCGTAGACCATGGCCGCCGAGCTGATCAGTCGGGAGGGGTCGGCCAGGTGACGGGCGCCCCTCCGGTGGACGACCACGCTGGCTCGGGGGAAGGCCCTGGCCATGTCGCCGACCGCGCCGGCATGGTCCAGATGGATGTGGCTGACCACGACCCAGCGAAGGTCCTCCGGGCCCACCCCGGCGGCCTTCAAGGCGGCCACCACGGTGTCCGTCGAGCTCCGGGAGCCGGTCTCGATCAGAGCCGGCTGGGTGCCCTCGACGAGGAAGCCGGCGGTGAGCCTCTCCATGCCGCCGAGCAGGGTGTCCAGCTGGCGGATGCCGGGGGCGATCTCCTCCATCAATCCCGCAGGGTACGCCACCTTCGCCACCGGCTTCGGCGGCCGGAGCGGCCCTGGCGTCGCCCCGGACCCCGGCCGGCTACGGCGAGGCGCTGGGCGACGGTGAGACGGCCGGCGTCGGCGTGGGCAGGCTCACCCCGCCCGCCTCGAGGAGGGCCTGGAGCTGGCTGATGTCCGCGTCGATGGCCGCCTGGGCCTGGCCCGCCGCGGAGAGGTTGCCGCTCGCGTAGGCGGCCTTGAGGTTGGCCTCCTGGGTGACCAGGTCCCTGATGATTGCCAGCTCCTGCGGAGTGTATGCGGCGCCCGGCGACGCCGCCGGAGTGGCCGTCGGCGACGCGCTCGGAGTCGGGCTCGGCGTCGGCGAGGGACTGGAGGGCGTCGTGGACGTCGGGCCGAGCGCGCTGGGCAGCGCCGAAGCGCTGACGTTGTAGAGCGTCGAGACGGCGGTGCTGAGGCTGGTGCCGAGGGCGACGCTGTTCTGGGTGCCCACGATGACGAAGCGAAGCTGCGGGAACTGGGTAACGCTCGTGTTGTTGGGCAGGACGTAGAACGGCCGGACGTAGAGGAAGGAATCGTCGTTGAAGGGCAGCACGATGACGTTGCCCAGCACCACCTGCGAGCCCGCCTGGCCGACCAGGGTGCGCTGCTCGCTGATGGTGGGGTCGGTGTTGGAGTTGTTGTCGAACTGGTACGGCCCGCGCACGTTGGTGTTGTTGCCCAGGGGAACCGCAATCAGCTGGGGATGGTTGGTCTGGGTGTAATCGGACTCCGCCGCCAGCCAGGCGGTCATGTTCTGGGCCTGCGAGCCGCTGCCGCTCTGGTAGGGGCTGAACGTGTCCATGAGGACGAATTGCGGGGCCGTGCTCCCTGGCAGGGTCAGCTCCACGTACTGCGGGGGCGCGGTGCTGGTGCTGCCGTCGGGATTGAGGTTCTGGGAGACGCTGTAGAAGTCGTTCTTGGCGAAGAAGTCAGCGGCCACCTGGGGGTTGCTGACCGGGAGGTTGTCGTCGACGTGGACCTGGGCGTAGACCTGGAGCTGGTTGCTGAAGAGGTCCTCGGGGTAGCGCAGGTGCTGGACCAGGAAGGAGGGCATCTGGCTGAGCGGGTGGAGCAGACCGGGGTAGATGGCGTTCCAGGCTGCGGTCAGCGGCTCGTTCACGTCCACCGCGTAGAGGGTGACCTGGCAGGTGCGGGCGTCGACCACCGCCTTGACCGCGTTGCGCATGTAGGAGATCCCGCCGACGTTGTCCGACTCCGGGAAGCTGCCGGTCTCGACATAGGCGTCGGCGATCCACATCAGGTGGCCGGTCTGGGGATCGACGACGATGTAGGGGTCCTGGTCAACGGTGAGGAAGGGGGCGATGGTCTCGATGCGCTGGTCAATGGTCCGGTTCATCAGCACCACGCTCTGGCCGTTCGGGATGTCGCTCAGGAAGAGATTGAGCCCGCCGAACTGGGTCAGCGAGACGGCCAGCTTGTCGAAGGGGTTGCTGATCTTGAAGCCGGCCATGCCGGCGCCGGCATGGCTGTAGGAGTCCGGCGTCGACGGGTAGTCGAACTCCAGCTGGTTGGTGTTGACCACCACCGGCTGGGTGGTCTGCTCCCCGCAGTAGATGCTCGGATCGCCCTTGCCAGCGTCGAAATCCAGGGCCGGAGGAGCGCTGGGATCGACCTGCTGCATGGGCTGCTTGCCGTCCAGGATGTTGGGCTCCCCCTCGGGGCCCACCTGGTTGACCGAGACCGCGGTGATCCCGTAGCCATGGGTGTAGACGAAGCTGTTGTTGACGAAGTTGGAGTTGGGGATGTCGCCCTCGGCGATCTCCCGGACCCCGATCATCACCTCGGTCTCCTGGCCGCTGGAGTTGGGGTAGCGGTCGATCGTGATGTTGGGGTCGTAGCCCTGGTAGCTGCGGCTCTTGTCGATCTGGTTGAGCACCGCGGGCAGCTGGGTGGGATCCTGGATCCGGATGTTGGCCAGGGTGCCGGGGTCCTTGGCGAGATCGCCGCTGAGGCTGGGAGTGGTGACCGTGTTGAAGGGCTCGTTGACGACGTCCGCGGACGGGTCGGACGACTGGCTGGTCTCGAGTCCCCACGCATAGCGGCTGGCGGACAGGTAGTTGTCGATCGACTGCGCCTGCGCCTGCTCAGCGTTGGGGTTGACACCGGTCGCGGTGTAGACGGCGGCGGGGATGCCCTGGACGAGGCCGGCGAGGATCAGCCAGCCGAAGAGCATTCCGCCCAGGATGGCGGGGGTGCCCCAGCCTGGGCGCCGGCTCCGCCGCAGCACCAGAAGCAGGATGGTGGCCACCGCGAACACCAGGGCGATCACCTGGAGGGCTCCCAAGACCGGCCGGATCACGTTGAGCTCGGTGGCGTCGAGCCCGACGAACGAATACTGGCTGTGGCTGTCGGTGGTGAGGTGGTAGACCCCGAAATGGGCTCCCAGCGCGGCCAGGACGAAGATGCCGACCAGCGCCGCCCCGATGTGCATCGTGCTGATCCGCAGGGCATCGTCGGCGCTCTTGCCCTCGGCGGGGTGGAGCTGGATGTCGATCTCCTGGGGCGCGGTGATCACCGCCAGGCTGCCCGCGGCCAGGAGGCCGGCGCCCAGCAACCCGATGATCGCGCCCGCCCAGAGCAGCGCCGAGAAGCTGTCGATGACCGGCAGGGTGAAGACGTAGAAGCCGTAGTCCATGCCGAAGACCGGGTCCGTGGCCCCGAAGGCATGGCCATGGAGGAAGAGCAGAACGTCCTGCCACGACCCGGCCAGGTGGGCGCCGCCTCCGATCCCGGCCAGCACCGCGATGGCCACCCCCACCCAGAAGGTGATCCGGCCGGCGGTCACATCCATGGCCCTGGCCGCCCGCGCCCAGAACGGGACACTGGCGAACACCAGCCCGCCGGTGAGGACCAGCCCGATGACGAAGAGCACTGCCTGAGTGACCAGCGGGGTCCAGAAGACATTGGAATGCCCGAGGCTGGACAGGAAGAGATAGTTGACCCTCAGGCCCATCAGGATGCTGAGCACGACGAGCAGCACCACGATCACGGCGATGACGATCAGCGCGATCCGCCAGCGCCGATAGCTGCGGGGTGGCCCCACCACCCTGGGACGGCGGCGCCGGAACACCTGATCGGGATCGAAACCGAAGGCGCTCATCGCCGCCGGAGTGTACTCGTCTCACCGCGGCCATGCCGCAAACGCTCGGGCGCGACCAGCATCGCCGGAGCCACCGGCGACACCCGCAAGCGGTGGTCGGAAACGGGCTCGACCTCGACGCGGTCAGCGCCCCGGGTGCTCCGCAGCTGTGCAGTCGGCGACTGCAGCGGGCGCTGCCAGGACGTGCAAGCTCATCAGGGGGCGCGGGGCCTCGCCGGCCGCGCGACGCCGGACCGCTCTCCTGGGGTTCAGCGCCTCTGGAGGAGGAGCCTGACGTCGAACGGGTCGCGACGGCGGCGGATGCGGCGCGAGACCTCCGGCCGGACCTGGACCATGTAGGGCTCCTGCTCCCGGAGCACCTCCTCGATGGCTTCGGCCACCAGCATGCCGGGACGCACCGAGGGCACCCGGTCGGCTATGGCGGTCGCCATGGCCTCCGTGACGACCGTGATCTCCAGCTCGTGCGCCTGCTCCAGCAGCGTGAGGCAGTCATCGAGGCGGCGGAGCCGCTGCCGGCGATCGTCGCCGCCACCCAACTCGATCACCCGCGAAAAATAGCGCAAGCCGGCCACTCTCGGCAGCGCCGTCGGTCCTGGTCGAACCGGGCCCCAGGGACCCAACCGGCAGCGACCTATGGCCGTCGTATCGGTCACCAGGGCAGCTGCCAGGCAGGAAGGCGGCCGGAGCGGCTCGGCGCAGTCTGCCCGTGGCCCCGCCGGGGACCTTACGGAGCGTCGCTCCGAGCTCGACCGCCCGAGCCGGTCGGCTGGACGCGGTCGGGCTGAACGGAGGGGCTGGCTCTGCGTTCGCGAGCGGGCGATCCGGCCTCCGCGCCCGGCGCAGCACGCCCTGTAGCTGCAGCCGTTTGACGCCCCGTGTCTCCGAGAAGACGGTCGAGGGCCAGCTGCATCCCCAGCGCCCGCGCTCCGGCCAGCACCCCCTGAGAGCCGAGCCTAGAGACGGCGAGCTGGGGAGTGAACGGCGAGATCCCACGCAGCACGTCGGCGATCTGGGGAACGAGCAGGTCCCCCCCTCCGGTTCCGACCCCGCCGCCGATGACCACCAGCTCCGGATCGAGGACCGCGGCCACGGCGGCGACAGCGCTGGCCAGCCGGCGTGCCTCGACAGCCACGACCTCGGCGGCGCGCGTGCTCCCCGACCTGGCCAGGGCGAAGACGGCCTCGGCGCTGTCGACGTGGGCGAGGCCAAGCCGGGTTGCCACTGCGACGATGGCGGGAGCCGAGACGTGCCGTTCGTATGCGCCCGCACCCCAGGTTGGAGGGGAGTCCGCGCGTCCGCCGTCCGCTATCCGGTCCAGGCGGAGGTAGCCGATCTCGCCGGCCAGACCCGCCGCACCCCGTCGAAGCTCACCGTCGAGGATGACCCCCATGCCAACCCCGGTGCCGATCCAGAGGAGGACGAAGTCACGCCTGCCCTGGGCGCATCCCTCGCTCAGCTCCCCGAGGGCGGCCAGATTCACATCGTTCTCGAACCTCACCGGAGCCACCAGCGCAGCTCGAACGTCGCCGATGACCTCGCTGGACTCCCAACCTGGGAGCTGGGGGGCGAGTGAGAAGTGGTCCTCTCCAGGACGTATCACCCCGGGAGTGCCGACAACTGCCTGGGTGACCTGGGTGAGTGAGATCCCGGCCTCCTCGGTGAGCAGCAGGGCGGTGCGACGGAGCTGCCCGATCAGGGAGCCGGCCCCGCCGGTGGAGGTTCTCACCGCCCGCTCGCCGGTGACCCGGCCGTTCAGGTCGGTGAGGGCGGCGCGCAGCCATTCGCGGCCGATATCGAGGCAGAGCACCCAGGCGGCATGAGGGTTCACGTCGTAGAGCTGGGCCGTGGGGCCGGGCAGTCCTCTGGTGCGACCGGCAATGCGGAACAGACCGCGGTCGATCAGCTGGCCCAGGACCTGGGTGACCGTGGGTTTCGAGAGGCCGGTCCAATCGACGATCGCGGGATGGGTCATCGGACCCCTGGCGTGCACCAGCTCGAAGGTCGCGCGCGTGTTGATGGCTCGAAGCAGAGCGGGCTTCGCGGCCGTGGGTGACATCAGCGATATATGGTTGCACGCCCGTGATCGGCCTGTTTCGCAAGCCCATCGATACTCGTGGCGAGGCAAGAAGCCGCCTCTCGACGAGGCGGGCGAGGGCTGGGTGCGATCATGTTCGAGTTCGAGGGCTCCGGCGATGAGCGGTGACCGCGCCCTGCTCGCCGTCGCCGGCGACAACGTCAGGACGGACGCGGCCATCGTCGCGCCGGATGGCAGTCTGCTGGCCGCGGTGCGGGGTCCGGGTGCATCACCCGACCTGCTCGGGCTTGAGTCCTCCTTGGCGACACTCGCTGAGATCCTCGAGAAAGCATGGTTGGCAGCCGGCGTGGGGGCGGAGCAGCGGCGTGCCACCCTCGGCATGTACTTCATGGCCGGGGTCGACACGCCCGAGGATGAGCAGCGGCTGAGCCAGGGAATCGCCGCCCGCCGCTGGTCGCTCACCAGCAGCGTCGCCAATGACGTCTTCGCCAGCCTCTGGGCAGCCAACGGTAAGGGCGAAGGCGTCGCGGTGTTCGTGGGATCAGGGATCAACTGCGTGGGCAGAGTCGCCTCCGGGACCACGGCGCGATTCCTTGCCCTGGGTCCGCTCAGCGGGGACTGGGGAGATGGCGAGTCCCTGGGGATCGCCGCCCTGGCCGCCGCGGTGCGGGCTGAGGAGGGCCGTGGACAGCCGACCTGTCTATCCCAGCGCGTCTCCCAGTACTTTCGCCTCCCCACCGCAGCCAAGGTCGCGGTGGCGATCAACAGCGGCCAGATTCCCCGGGCACGCCTCCTCGAGCTGGTGCCGCTCGTGGTGTTCGCGGCCGTCCTTCACGACCCCGTGGTCGACGGGCTTCTCGACCGTCAGGCGGACGAGATCGTGCGGTACGTCGTGGCCGCGAGCCGCCGTCTCGGCATCGGGGCTCAGCCCTTCGACGTTGTCCTCTCCGGGTCACTCTTGGCCGAGGAAGGGGCAGCCACAGTCGTCCGGGTCCGCCGCCGGCTCGCCACCGTGCTCCCCCGGGCACGCCCGGTCATCTGCAAGTCCCTGCCGGTGCTCGGCGCGGCGCTGGCGGGCCTGGCGGCGATGGGCGTGTCGGAGGCGGCCCAGCAGCGTCTCCGCCCAGCACTGGTCGGCAGCCAGGTGCAGCCGTTGAGCGGGTCGACCTTCCTCAACCTGCCGGGGAACTGATCCTCGGCGAAGCCGCGGGTTCCGGGCGTCCGGATCCGACCCCCCGGCGGATCCGGCCAGTCAGTCGGTCGGCCGCTCGGTCGGAGCCCGGCTTCTGACCGGCCGGATCCGGGTGTCGCTGAGCTCGCGGCGAGCCAGCGCGGCCGCCGCCGGGTCACCGCCCACCATGTGCAGCCCAGCCAGCGCAGCCCCCAACACCGGTCGAGCTCGGCAGACGCTGACCCGGGCCCGTGGTGCCAACGTGGAGATGGCGCCGCGGATCTGCTGCAGAGTCGCCGAGGCCAGCGAGGCCAGGATGCCTCCACCCAGGACGATGTCGACCTCCTCGCCTGCCACCTGCAACTGCTGCACCGCCCCACGGATGAAGGTCGCCACCGCCTCAGCCTGCCGCCGGACGATGGCGAGCGCCTCGCCGTCACCCTGCTCAGCCAGGGACAGCACGGCCGGCGCCAGCTCACGCAATCGGTCTTGGGCAAGCCTGCCCTGGTGGATGGCGACGGCGACCTCGAGCGCCGAGGCGCCGCCGAAGTGTTCCGAGACGGCCCGGCTCAGCGCGGTGGCAGGTCCCCGGAGGTCATCCGAGCGCACCGCGGCCCCCAGCGCGGCCAGGCCGATATCGGCGCCCCCGCCCCAGTCCCCGGTGATGCTGCCCAGGGCAGGAAACCAGGCCCGCCGCCCGTCCGCCAGCCGCCCGACACAGTTCATGCCACTGCCGACGGTGACGGCGATGCCGACACCGTCGCCGGTGGCCGCCCAGAGCAGGGCGAAGCCATCGTTGGCGACCTCGCTCCGCGCCGCCCAGCCGCGGGCATCGATGGCAGCCCCGAGCCGGCGCTCCTCCTCAGGGAGGTCCGCGCCGGCCATGAAGACCGCCGCCACGGCCGCCCGCTGACCGTCCAGGACGTCGAGGCCAGCCTCGGTCCCGGCGGCGCTCACCAGTGCTTCCACGACGTCGAGGGCGGGCTCGAGGCCGAGGTGGTGCGGCGACGATCCCGGACCGCGCACCGCCGAGAGAACCCGGCCGTCGCCGCGGAGGAGCGCGACGTCGGTCTTGGAGCCGCCCCCGTCGACTGCCAGCACGATCTGCGGTTCGGTCATGCGAAGGCGGGAAGCGAGGCCCGGTTGGCGGCCAGGATGCTGTCGAGCAGACGCTCGGCGAGGTCGATCTGGCCGATCAGCGGGTGGGTGATCAGGGCCTGCAGGGCGACGTCGCGGCGGCCCGACGTGGCCGCCTCCGCCGCCAAGCGCTCGTAAGCGGCGACGTGGGCGGCGAGCCCCGCCATGTGGGGATGAAGCGGGGGGACCGGCAGGGGGAGCGCCCCGTCGCGCCCGATCCTGGCCGGAACCTCGATCACGGCATCGTCGGGCAGCTCGGCGATCACCCCACGGTTGCGGAGGTCGACGACCTGAACGTCGCCGCGGCCGTCGACGAGGGAGGCGAGGAGCTGGAGCGCCGCCTCGCTGTAGTAGGCGCCACCTCGCTGGGTCAGCAGCTCCGGCTTGTCCCGCAGCGCGGGATCGCGGTAGAGCTCGAGCAGCTGCCTCTCCAGGTCGGCGACCTCCTGGGCGCGACTCGGCCGATGCCGGAGCTCCTCGACCACCCGGTCGTGGGCGTAGTAGTAGCGGAGGTAGTACGAGGGGACGGCCCCGAGCCAGTCGAGCACCGCGCGCGGCAGCTCGACGTGGTCGGCGAGCTCAGCACCACGCTCGCGGAGCAGGTCGGGAAGGCGATCGGTGCCGGCGACGCCCACGCGCCGGATCCAGGTCAGATGGTTGAGGCCGGCGTGGCCCAGGTCGACCTCTTCGGGCGACACCCCCAGCCATCCGGCGAAGAGGCGCTGGAAGCCGATGGCGACGTTGCACAAGCCGAGGGCACGATGCCCATGGTCGAGCAGGGCGCGGGTGACGATCCCAACCGGGTTGGTGAAGTCGATGATCCAGGCGCCCGGAGCGGCTCGTCGCCGCACCTCGTCGGCGATCTCGAGGATCACCGGGATGGTGCGCAGCGCCTTCGCAAAGCCGCCCGCGCCGGTCGTCTCCTGGCCGACGCAGCCGCAGGCAAGGGGCAGGGTCTCGTCGAGGTGACGGGCTGCCTGGCCCCCGACGCGGATCTGGAAGATCACGAAGTCGGCACCATCGAGGGCTCGGCCCAGGTCGCAGGTCAGGGTCACCCGGCCCTCGTAGCCGTGAGCCAGGGCGATGCGCTCTCCAGCACGGCCGACCACGGCAAGCCGCTCGGGATCGATGTCCTGGAGGGCCAGCTCATCGACGGTAACCCGGTGACCCAGCCGTCCAAGGCCCCCGACCAGCTCCGGGCTGTAGGTGCTGCCACCGCCGACGACCGCGATCTTCATGGCATCGCCTCCGGGTTGCCGGGCGGTCCCGCCAGGATTGCGGCGGGCGGCGGGCCCTCGACCACAGCTGGCTGCCCAGCGATCGACCCTCCCCGGTCCAGAGGCGGCTGCGCAGCGACCGCGACTCCCGGGCCGAGCCCACGCGCCGCAGGCTCACCAAACCGGCCGTTGCCGGCAGCGCGCTCGAAGACCCCGTCGAGGGTGAGGCGCAGCCCCAGAGCGGAAGCTCCGGTGAGCACGGCGTCGGAGCCCAGGGTCGATACCGCCAAGCGAGGCGAGAAGGGAGAGATCCGGGCGAGCACCCGACCCGTGGGGCCGAGCAGGAGGTCGCCGCCTCCGGACCCTACCCCGCCGCCCAGGACCACCAGATCGGGATCGAGCACGGCCGCCACCGCGGCGATGGCGTGAGCCAGCCGGCTGGCGACCAGGTCGATCACCTGCTGGGCAGCCGTGGTGCCGGCCCGGGCGAGGCGAAATACGTCCGCCGCCGAACGCGCATCGACGAGCCCCCGGTCGCGAGCCAGCCCGACGATGGCAGCCGCCGAGACCATTCGCTCGAACGCTCCCGTCCCCCACTGGGCAACCTGCTGAGCGGCCGGGGCATCCATGTCCAGAGCCAGGTAGGCGATCTCACCCGCCAGGCCACCCGCACCGCGGCGAAGCTCGCCGTCGAGGACGACGCCCATCCCAACCCCGGTGCCGACGGAGAGAAGGACGAAATCCCGGAGACCCCGGGCCACGCCCTGCGTGTGCTCGCCGACCGCGGCCAGGTTCACGTCGTTCTCGAACGTGACGGGGGCGACCAGCGCCTCCCGCAGGTCGGTGATCACCTGGACCGACTCCCACCCGGGTAGGTTGGGAGCCAGCCAGAAATGACCTTCACCCGGACGGATCACACCGGGAGTGCCGACAACCACCTGGTCGACCTCCTCGAAGGCGATGCCGGCTTCGGTGAGGAGGTGCGTGGCCACCTGGCGCAGCTGGGCGATCAGGGCGGCGGCGGTCACCGCCGTGGTCCGGGAGGCGGTCCGCCCCACCCAGCCCCCGGTGAGGTCCGACAGCCCGCAGCGCACCCATTCCCGACCGATGTCCAAGCTCAGCACCCAACCGGCGCGCGGATCGACGGCGTAGAGCTGGGCCCCTGGGCCGGGGAGCCCTCGGCCCCGGCCCGCGCGCCGGATCAGGCCCAGCTCGAGGAGCTGGGCGAGACACTCGGCGACCGTGGGCCGCGAGAGGCCGGTCTCCCGGACCACCCTCGGTGCCCCCACCGAGCCGCCGGCATGAACCACGTCGAAGATGGAGCGCAGGTTGATGGCTCGGACCAGGCTTGGCGTCGCCGGTTCTCGTCCGGGCACAGCGCTCACTCCTTCAGGTGACGATTATTAGGAAACTTACCTATAGCATAGGCAAGAAGGTCCCGTCAACCTCCTCCGCGCGCACCCCCCCTGCCAATTCCAGAGGGCTCGGTGAGGGGGCTTGACATCGCTCTCCATATTCAGGTAAGTTTCCTATAAATTGCCCACGGCAGCCCCAGGGGGGTTCAGGCCCGTACGGGAGGACACGGCGATGTGGTGGACCAGAGAACCGGGTGAGGCCAGAATGGAGGCCCCCCGATGAGACCTTCGAGACTTCTCACTCTGCTACTGGCCGCCGGCATGGCCGTGGCCGCCTGCGGGACCGCGTCCACCTCGGGGGGCGGGGGTTCCGCCACCAACCCCGGCACGGTGGGCGGCAAGATGGTCATCGACAACGAGAACGGGAGCACCTGGACCTGCCAGTTCAACCCGTTCAACGGCGCCGACACCTTCCTCTCCTTCGGCTTCGTCTACGAGGAGCTGTACTACGTCGACACCCTCAAGACCAACGCTGACGGCAGCAACGTCTCCACCCCATGGCTGGCCACCGCCTACCAGTGGAGCAACAGCGATCAGACCCTGACCTTCACGATCCGGAGCGGGGTGACCTGGAACGATGGCCAGCCCTTCTCGGCTCAGGACGTGGCCTACACCTTCAATCTGGAGAGCCAGTATTCGGCGATGGACGCCCTGGGCCTCTGGAAGGCGGACGGCGGTCCCCT